>Ga0196962_10000011_pt1 | contig 331223 bp, 255 predicted proteins | sample S3v_20metaG_FD_183186 | JGI IMG/M metagenome (GOLD analysis project Ga0196962, IMG submission 183186) | Soil microbial communities from Anza Borrego desert, Southern California, United States - S3+v_20 | ecosystem: Environmental > Terrestrial > Soil > Desert | place: USA: California...
GAGAGAAATCTCGATGAGAATTTGAACTATGTCCTTTTTCTTTTCGTCCCACTCGGCTTTAGTCAATCCATGCTTGTATTCCATAACAAGCTCCTTCGTGTGCCATTACTCGACAGCAATCTAACGCCGCGCATCACGCGCCCGCCCGCACCTCCCGCGGAGCATGAGAAGCGGCGTGTCGCGGGTCGCGTGCATGCGGTTGTTAGATTGCGTCCATCTTTAGCGCCCCACACGTGACCCGGCGCGAGCGCGAAGACATCCGACCAACACCACGCCCTCCGCTACCGGCCCCGGCGATGTCAGGCTAGACATTACGGCTGGCGGCGCTCTGAGCAGGCCCCGTCGCTACCCGCCGCGGCCACACATTCAAAAAGAGAAAGTTTAAATCGCACCAGCAATCTAACGCCCGGCATCACACGCCGCCCCGAGCGCCTGAAAGTATATGACAGCCGTCGTGTCGGCGGTCGGGTGCATGCCGGGCGTTAGCCTGCGCGGCGCGATTTCAGGGGCGGTCGCTCACCCCTTCTACCCGTAACTGGGCGGCGAGGCTTAACAGCATTTTGACCTGCCCACCCGTTAGCTCGACTTCTGAGCTTCGTAGCCGCACCTTCACCTGACTTCCGCTCGCCATCCTCAAGAATGTTTCAGCGGGCAGATCGACCATGCGGGATGTCCGCTCCCTACCGAGACCGCCTGAGCAGTAACCTTCGCCCCGCGGGCGGTAACTTGAGCACTCGCCGTCAACGCAGATAATAGGGTCTGAATCCAACTCGCTTCCGAAGGTACATGGGACGGAGAAAACGACCTGCACATCTTTAGGCGCGGCGGACAGCTGGCGGCCCTCGTATGAGAAGTGGGCGTTAACGTCTAGCCTGCTGTGCTCCCCAAGCATCGAGATAGGCAGGGAGATAAAAACGCTCGCCGTCGTCCGGCCTTCGGCCTCATTGTAGTAACTTCTGACTGCTTCGCCTGCGGCATTAGGACTCACCGCAACTCCCGCTTCTTGAGCTAGTGCAGTCGTAAGGACAACAGGGGCTATGGTCAAGAGCACCAACATTCTCATATTTTCTCGTCCTCATCAATATGGTAGCAGGCTAACACTAAATAGGCGTACTACAAGCCGCCGGTAGAGACGCCCGTTCGGGCGCATTTGTTTCTATCCCGGCGTATTAGCTGCCATCAATTACGCCCGATTGGGCGTCTAATCCGGCCGCAGTCATTAAAAACCCCCGGCCTCCGTTCCGGTTAGGGCGTATAACCCGCCCGCGGCACCACCCGCTTACACGCCACGCCGGTATCTGGCCCCTACCCAGCGCCGGTTCTGGGGCTTATAGCACGCCCGCCCTCACCGTTCAACGATGAACTTCTCTCCCCTGTGTCGCCAGCATTGTCGTGAAGACCGCGTGCTTCAAATGCGGCGCTCGACACGTCGCCCGCGGCCGCTCAGCGCCATTACCGGAAGAATTCTTGCGGGTTTTGGCGCTACTAAAAAGGGCGAGCCCCCGGAGAGTCCCGCCCCCTTGCCCCCTCTGACCGTTCCGGTATAGAGTGCCGCCGCCTGAAAGGAGACTCTATGCGCCTCACGCGCTATCTTTTGTCAATCATCTTGTTCCTGCCGTTGTGCGTTGCGGAAGGACGCCAGTCGGACGCTTATGTCTCGGCTGTAATCGAGCGCTCGGAATCACAGTTTATGCTGGGGCAGGTCTATCTCAGGGATGGTAAGAAAAAAGAGGCCAGGGAGGCGTTCGACGAGGCGGTCGATATACTTCTTGAGTCGGACGTGTCCATCAGGGAGAGTCCGAAACTCCACAGCTATTATCTCGCGCTCGTCGAGAAGATATACAAGATGGAGTCGTCGGGGGCGTTGGGCGAGGTGCGGGGCTTCAAGGATCAGCCGTTCGAGCCCTCGCCGCTAGACGAGCTGCGCGCGACCGTGCTCGACAAAAAGCCGGAGGCAAAGCCGAAGCCCTGCAACGAAAAAGGGACGGCCCGCATTGAGCTGCGTGGCTTCCGGCTCGGGATGCCTGCCGCGGCCGTCCGGTCAAAACTTCCCGCCCTCATCATCCCGCCGCCGGACAGGTACGGCTATTCGCTCGCCTCCGTGAGTTTTGTAAAGCGCCCTTCCGCCGTCCCGGAGTTGAAAGACGTGCTGAGGGTTTCGATGTCATTCCTTGACGGCAAGGTCGCCACCGCCACGCTGGTTTATATGAACTCGGTCAACTGGGAAAGCGGCGCCCAGTTCCGCCAACAAGTAGCCGCATCAATGAACATAGAAGGGGCGTGGCAAACGTATGAGGGTGATAGCGACGCCCGCCAGATGCAATGCCGGAATGTCATCGTCCTCGCGGGACTCTTCAGCGTGGGCCGCCAAAGATTCCCCTTCGTCACCATCGTTGACGAGCAGGCAGATTATCTACGCCGCGCACGCGTTGTCGAGGAGGCCGTGCGTAAGGCGAAGGCAGCGGAAGACAGGCGGAAGGCTTTCAAGCCTTGAGTCGGCCTAACAAAAGCGTTAGGTGTAAAAGTCCGAATTTGACCTTACAGGCAGTGTTTTCTTGCTAACACTCACCTGACACCGCAAAGCTGTAGCTAAAAAATTAACGGTTATGGTTTGTTCCGCTCGCATGGTGTTTTAGCAGGAAGCCGATTCCACAGAAAACCTTTTTGTGGAATTTATACACAGCCCGGGTAAGGCTTGCGTTTTGCTGGTAACGGTGATATGTACCGCCTCTAATAGCGGCCTGATTCTAAGTGTTGCTTGCGCTGCAACCATATATAGGGTTAGGCAGCGCACTGATAACTCAATACATTCTTACTTCAAACCTCATAGACCATGAAAGATTCCATCAGAAATTGAAAGCACGAGAGGAGTGGGTGCCATGCGCTTAACCATACTCATGCTGTGCGTCATCGTCGCCCCGAGCACCGCGAGCGGTCAGAATCTGATTCAGAATCCGGGATTTGAAACCGGGACAATCCCCACAATTTCTGACCAAGTGCATTTCGCCACCGGCTGGAGCAGGAACTGCGGGAAGTCCTGGCAATCCAATGCACCCCAAGGTACACCCGGAACGCCCGACCTGTTCGATAGCCGAAGCCCGCATTGTGCTTACAAGATTCCGACAAACATATGGGGGGTAAGAAATGTACGGGCCGGAGGATTCAGGTATGTCGGATTCACCGGCACCCTTAACGTTCATGGCCCGCAGTTCTACGGGGAGACGGTGGAGGGGACGCTTACGAGGCCGCTGGTCGCCTGCGACTATCAGGTTTCATTGTGGGCCTCGGCAACAGATGGAAAAAGAGACTATTGTAATACACCGATTAGTGCGATGACGCCGGACCCTCTCTACAATAAAATTGAGGTTGTACTCAGAAAGGGGAATGACTGTAGCCACGGTAAAGTCGTTTAAACGAGCCCTTCCGTCACTGCACAGACCTGGCAGCAGTACACGGGACAGTTCACCCTGTCTGCAGCAGACGCCGCGGTCGGTTACGACAGGATCGAGTTTAGGCTCGTACAAGCTGTGCCGAGGAGACCGGTAGGCAACTACTCCCACGCCGTTTACCTTGACGACGTGGAGCTGATAGGCAAGAGCCAATCTCAGCTCGATCCCGATTTCCAACTCACGGCGACAATGCCTTCGGGCAACTCGCCCACCTACCACTTGACGGCGACCTCAGCGCCCCTCCCCGCCGGCGCTTCATTCTGGTGGGCGGTTGAAGAACTCGACCTTGTAACAGGAAACGTTCTGCCTAACACGACCATGGAGAACCCCTCCGCATGGTGGGGAAATCCGACCACCAATGTATTTCAGGGGTATTATAACAACAGCTCGCCTGTCGGCGTGTTCAAGCAGGGGCACAAGTACCGCATACGGCGTGGCGTCTGGAGTTTGTGCCACCAGTGGAAGGATATATCGAAGGTAGTTTTTATGTGTAACAACTGTAAGTCGGTAGATTGTCCGGCTTGCACCGGTTCCGTCACGGCCCCGGGCGGCGTGGGGCCAGTCGCAGGCATGGCACCCCTCGGAGCGACGCCGACAACGAGTCCGTCGCCTAGTCCTCAGCCCTCCCCGCAAGTCAAGCTGGAGCGTGACTACCGGTTCAAATCAGTAAGCTCCCCCGGCTTGAACACTCATATCCTGATGTTCCCCAACGGCAGCCAGTTGAAAATCAATCTTCCGAACGATCTAGCCGTAGGCGATACTTTTTCCGGCACCGTGCAAACCGAAGCCACCGGCAAAGATGAAAAGGCGCGCGCGCGCAACCAAGCTGAGATAGACAAATCGGTGCTGCTAATCGGGGGTCAACCAATACGCGCCGCCGAAAGGATTTTTACGCGAACTATTCCGCCACAGCTCAGCGCGAGCGAGCCGTTCGTCGTTTTAAAGGTTAAGGGTAAAGAGGTCGTGAACGTGCGGTTACCGATCTCGCCAACACCGGCTCACCCAACGGCGAGCACACAACTTCCCACCTGCGGCCAGATGGGGAGAAACATTGTGATCATGAATCATGGCGACGGAATCATTACACCGACTGATTTTACCTCGGTAGGCGAAACGCAGCTTCAGACATTAGCTGAATCCGCGAGCATGCGCGTGGTCGAAAATGTCTCTCAGACGGCCGGTCTGACAGAGATCAAATACAGTGAACAGGGCAGTCAAGTCCGCGGCCCGTTCATGAACCTCGGTGTCGCGCTCACCTCGCCCAATACTAATTTGCAAACCGGTCAGACGACCGAGATGGAACTGATTGTCTCGGCGCCGGGAGTACAACAAACAATCTTGCTCGATCTGATCAACAATACGCCGGGACTAGTTACCATCAGCGGCGGTGATCGTCAGCAATTCACCATTCATCTGGCAGACGTGCAGGCGGATGGAACTTATAGAAAGAAGTTCACAGTAACCGCCATTAGTGCTGGCGCTTGGGGGGCAGCGGCCATCGCGTCTTGTGTAAGGCAAGTCGCCGCGGCGAAGGCCGTGAAGCGATTCCCTTAACATATCCTTGGTGCCGCTCGCGGTGCCGCAGTCGGCTGCCTTTCCTATTTTGTATGCGAATATTTATATAAGAAGGACGCAAGACATGAAGACCGCCGTGTTAGACGGCGCTCTGAAGGGCCAAGCCGATCGCCGCGCTCGCCCGCCTGTGATCTGAACTCGCCGAACTCGATCTCGCCATCCTAAGAACGAGGCTACGCTGCCCCTGACGATGCGGGCGCGCCTCCCGGCCCCGGCAGCCGTGGGTCGAACTCCGTCCTGTCCGTCCAGACGGCGAACATGATGCCGGCCAACTTCCGCGCCCGCGCCGCCACGTCAGTTCCGCGATTTTGAATTCCACGACCGACGCGATGCCTCTCGCGCGGAGTGCCGGCCCCCAGCCTCTCGAACACAAACTCCACCATGTGCCGAATCGATTTAATCCCGGCGACGTGGACCTCCTACTGCCTGTTCGCGTCGGTCTCGGACGCGCCCTCGGTGAGACCCATCAAGAGCGGGGTGGACGTGAGGAGGAAGTCCCAGAGGGTGCGGCTGACCGCGGGCGAGACATCCGCCGGCGACTCCATGAGCCGCGAGACAGGCAGGCGGGCGCGGGCGTCAAAGCGCCCGACGCGGAAGGTGTTTTCTTGGTAGTTGTGCGTGACGAATTTTGCAGCACAACGTTCAGGTGCATACTTGCTGTGATCTCCCCGGCTTCCGACAACTCTTCATGTTCCTGTATCCGTCGCACCCTTCGTGCCGCCTCACGGCTATGAGAAGTGCAGACCTGCGTAGCCCCGCGAGTCACCCATCCCTCCGATTTTGCCGAAGACCGCGCCGGCATTGAGCCCCGGTCGGGCGCGGACTTTAACGGCCTGGAGATGTGAGGCAGCCGCCGGGGCCGGTCGCGCCTGAGTATGGGTCAGAGGCCGGCGGGGCTGCGTGGTTTTTTGGCTGAGAAAAAGCACAAGATCGAATTTCCCGAACCACGCCATACTGCGCCCGCGTCTCCGGCTTCAACCACGGCGCTTCCCGAGCGCGCGGCAGCAATTCAGCGGACACAAGGAGTCATCACCATGAAGAGCATCAGGCCCTGCCTCATCTTCTTAGCCGCGTTCACACTGGCCCTCTGCGCCCTCGTCCAGCCCGCCGCCCGGGCCTCCCGCGCGGCGGCGGCCGCTCCTCAGGAGCCGGCGCGGTTCGGGCCGCGGCCCAAGTTCATGAAGGCCCGCGACGCCATCCCGAACACCTACATCGTCGTGCTCGACGACGCGGCCGTCCCGCCGCCGGGGAAGCTCTCTGAGGCGCGGGCGCGCGTCGCGGCCATCGCCGGGCGCTTCGCCCAGGAGCACGGCGGGCGCGTCGGCTTCGTCTACGAGGCGGCGCTCAGGGGCTTCTCCGTCGAGCTGCCGAACGAGGAGGCGGCCGTCGCCATCAGCCGCAGCCCGCTCGTCGCCTACGTCGAAGAGGCCGCGACCATCCCGCTGGCGGCCGACCAGTTCAACCCCGGCTGGGCGCTCGACCGCATAGACCAGGAGGACGGCTTCAACAACGTCTACACCTACAACGCGACGGGGGCGGGCGTCGCCGTCTACATCATCGACTCGGGCATCCGCACCACCCACCGGGACTTCGGCGGCCGCGCCTTCATCCAGGCCGACTTCATCGGCAGCCGCGACGCGGGGTGCAGCCGGACGAGCACCAACAACGACTGCAACGGCCACGGCACCGCGGTCGCCAGCATCGTCGGCGGCAGCCGCTACGGCGTGGCGAAGGGCGCCATCCTGCGCTCGCTCAAGGCGTGCTACCACGTCCCGTTCACAGGCCGCGGCGAGTGCGACAACACGGCCATCATCGCCGCCATCAACCGCGTGACGCAGGACAAGCGGAACAACCCCGGCTTCAGCATGGTCGCCAACATGAGCCTCGGCGGCGACCAGCAGAACACTGACCCCGGCGGCTCGGTCAACGCCGCCGTGCGCAACTCCATCGCCGAGGGCGTGACCTACTCCGTCTCGGCCGGCAACGAGAGCGACGACGCCCGCTTCTACACCCCGGCAAACGTCTCCGAGGCCCTCACGGTCGCGGCCAACTGGCGGTTCGACGACCCGGCCTACTTCACCAACTACGGCTCGGTCGTTGACATCTTCGCGCCGGGCCTGGAGGTTTTGGCCGCGGGCCGGGAGAGCGATACGCAGGAGATTCTATTCGCGGGGACTTCCGCCGCCGCGCCGTTCGTCGCCGGGGCCGCGGCCCTCTACCTCCAGGGCCGCCCCTCGCGCTCGGCCTGCTGGGCCACGCCCGTCGCCGGCCCGGCCAACACCTTCGGTAACGCCGTCTCGACCTGCCCCGACCGCGTGGCGCAGTTCATCAAGAGCAACGCCACGCTCGACCAACTCACCCACGTCCAGAACGACGACCGGTTCGGCAACCCCATCACCGCGGCGAACCGAATGCTCTTCACGGGCTCGCTCCCGACGAGCGCGAACCCGATCGAGAACCACCGCTTCTTCGTCTGGCAGCAGTACGCCGACCACTTCGGTCGCGAGCCGGAGAACCACGGGCTGCGGGCCTGGACGAGCGTCATCGAGGGGTGCGCGGGCGAGCCCTCGTGCGTCTTCAACCGGCGGACGGTGACGGCCCACGGCATCATCACCTCGCCCGAGTTCCGCAGCCGCCACCCGGCGCTGCAACACCCCGGCACGCCGGAGTACAACGACGAGTTCGTCCGCCAGTGCTACCGCGTCTACCTGCGCCGCGAGGCCGACCCCGACGGGTTCAGGGCGTGGCGCGACTACCTCGCCAGCACGGGCGACGAGCTGACGGTCGTGCAGGGTTTCATCTACGCGAACGAGTACGTGAGGAGGTTCGGGCAGCCGTAGCGGGCGGCCCCGCCGCGGGGGAAGTTCGGACGGGCGCGCCCGTGCGCCCGCCCTGAACCCTCGAACAACGATCTCCGCGCCCGCCCCGGCCGGGGCACTCACGGCCGGGCACGCCGAAGGGGCAGGCCATGTCGAAGAAGCAGCAGCCGCCGCAGCACAGCAGACCCGAGACCCGCCGCGCGCCGCTCGGCGCCGGCCGGAAAACGCTCGTCATCGCCCTCGTGGCCTGCCTCGCAATCGGCGCGGCGGCGACCGCGCGGTGGGGGCCGACCGGCCTCGGCCCGCGCGCCGCCTCGCCCGCCGGGGCGGCGGCGCAGCTGAAGCCGCCCAAGCCGGGCTCGAGCTTCGGGCTGGCGAAGGAGTACGTCTACGCGGGCGGGCGCATCGTCGCCACCGAGGAGCCGGCGCCGGTCAACGACGCGCGCTTCGTCCGCCAGACCGTCCCGACGGCGATGCAGGCCGGGCAGAGCTACTCCGTCTCCATCACGATGCGCAACACGGGTTCGGGGAGCTGGAGTTCCAAGACGAGCTTCTACTTCCTCGGCGCGGTGAACCCGCCGTACAACACCAACTGGGGCAAGGGGCGGGTCTACGTCGCGGGCGTCGTCCCCGGCGCGGAGCACACCTTCAACTTCTCAGTCACCGCCCCGCCGAAGGCCGGCGTTTATCACTTCCAGTGGCAGATGGGAGAGAACATCGCCAAGGGGAGTGACTCGTGGTTCGGCGAGACGACGCAGGACGTGCTCGTCACGGTCAGCGATTCGGGCACGACGACCGCCTCCGTCACCTCGCAGACCTCCCCCGGTCAGGTCATCATCAGCGAGTTCCGCCTGCGCGGCGCGATGGGGGCGCAGGACGAGTTCGTCGAGCTTTACAACAACACCGACTCGTCCATCAAAGTCTCGACCCCGGACGGCTCGGCCGGGTGGTCGCTCGTGACCTCGGCCGGGGCCTTGCAGGCCACCATCCCGAACGGGACGGTCATCCCCGCGCGGCGCAAGTACCTCGTCGCCAACTCGAACGGCTACAGCCTCTCCGACTACGGCGGCCCCGGCGAGGCCGCCCCGGACGCCACCTACGCCTTCGACACGGCCGATAACAGCGGCGTCGCCCTCTTCAACACGAGCAACCCCGCCAACTTCAACGCCGCCTACCGCCTCGACGCGGTCGGCTTCTCCACGGCGGCCGCCAACTTCCGCGAGGGGACGGGCCTCGCACCCATCGGGACGGCTGACGGCGACCACAGCTTCATCCGCCGGCTCACCACCGGCCGGCCGCAGGACACCGGCGACAACGCCGCCGACTTCTTCTTCATCTCGACGACCGCCGGGACGTTCGGCGGCGCGGTCCAATCCACCCTCGGCTCGCCCGGCCCCGAGAACCGCGCCAGCCCGATGAGCCACCGCCCCGTCGTCGCCTCGTCGCTCGTGGACCCGGCCGTCGCCGCCACGACGCCGCCGAACCGCGAGCGGTGCATGACCTGCGTCGGCCCCAACGCCGACCGCGGGACGATGCCCATCCGGCAGAAGTGGACGAACACGACGGCGACGACCATCACCAAGCTGCGCTTCCGCGTCACCGACATCACGACGCTCCACACGCCGGGCTACGTGGCCGGCGGCACGCAGGCCGACGTGCGCGTCATCGACTCCGTGGACGTGCAGGTGACGCTCGCCAACGGCACGACGACGACCGTCAGGGGCACGCTGCTCGAGACGCCGCCGGGCGCGCCGCTCGCGGGCGGCCTCAACTCCACCCTCGTCGTGCCGCTGCCGGACGGCCTCGCGCCGGGCGCGTCCGTCAACGTGCAGTACAACCTCGGCATCATGCTGGGCGGCTACTACCGCTTCTACATCGTCCCGGAGACGCTGCCCTGAGGGGCCGGGCGCGACGTGGCGGGGAGACGGCGAGAGGGGGAACGGAACTTTACCGCGGGAGGCGACATGAAAGCGACCACACCAGACACGCGCCAGAGCTTGCGCCGGCCGAAGACCTTGACGACGCGCCGCGTCCTGCGGCGGCTGCTGCTCTGGGCCGCCCTGCTCTGCGCCGCGCCGGGGGCGGCCCTCGGGCAGCGGCCCGGCACGATGTCCGTCAACCTCAACGACGCCGGCGACCAGATCGGCCGGCTGACGGGCGGCGTCTCGGCCCCCCCGGCCGCCTTCGCGGGCGGCGAGCGGCCCGACACGGCCAGCGTCCAGATGTCGTTCCCGCTGCTGAGCCTGCCCGGCCGCGGCATCAACGTGGACCTCGGCCTCAACTACGACAGCAGCCTCTACCAACTGACCTGGAACGGCCGCAACGCCGTCGTCGAGTCCACCGTCAAGCACCCCTACTACCCCGCCTACGGCTTCACGCTCGGCTACGGGATGCTCGTCCACCACGCCGCCCTCCAGGACTGCCGCGCCATCTCGCTCGGCGGCTGCTCCACGCAGTCCTGCAATACGTCGCCCTTCGGCGGCCCCACCGTCACCCACTCGCGCGCCCTCACCTACTTCGACAAGACGGGTGCGCGCCACCGCATCGAGAAGGGCATCTCGGTTGACAGCTCCGACCTCCGCCAGCGGGTGGAGAACGGAGCCCAGACCGTCACCTTCCCCGACGGCACGAAGGTCATCTTCGGCAGCGTCCGCGACGTGCTCGTCGAGATCGTCCCCGGCCAGAGCTGGCTCATCTGCAACAACCAGGCCCAGTGCGTCGAGGAGTGCAAGATCTACGACCGCGTCTACTACCCGACCCGCGTCATCGACCGCAACGGCAACTTCATCCAGATCGCCTACCGCGACAGCCCCAACATGGGGCCCAAGATCAGCTCGATCCGCGACACGCTCGGCCGCACCGTCTCCTTCCGCTACGACGCCGCCGGCAACCTCCAGTCGATCGCCGCCCCCGGCTTCGCCGGCGGCCCCGAGCGCGAGGTGGCCCGCTTCTTCTACCGGACGATGACGCGCGTGCACGACTTCGCCGACCAGCAGGACTTCAACGAGAGCATCCGCGTCCTCGAACACCTCTTCCTGCCGGGGACGAAGACGGGCTGGCACTTCTCCTACTCCTCTTACGGCCAGGTCTACCGCGTCGAGCGCCGCGCCGGGATGGAGGTTGACTCGGCGGGCGCGCTGACGAACGCGGGCACGCAGGTCGCCGTCACCGAGTACGACTACAACGGCACGCCGCTCAACCCGACGACCAACATGCTCTTCCAGTTGCCCCGCTACACGCGCCGCACCGACGACTGGCTGGGCAACGCCTCCGGCCCGGTCGTCCACCAGTTCGCCGTCAACTACGCCGACTTCGAGAACAAGTCCTACACCTACATCACCGCGCCCGACGGCACCGTCTCCGAGATTCAGAAGCGCTGGTATCACGCCACCGAGCACAGCCCCTTCGACTGGAAGAGGACGTGGGACGAGGGGCTGGTCTACGAGGCCAAGATTGACAACGGCGGCAGGACTTACGCCCGGCTGGTCAACGACTGGGTGCGCACCGACGGCGGCCCGCGCCTGCGCAACCGTTACGCCATTAACGACGCCGGCCAGCAGGCGCGGGTCGAGTACTTCTACAACGACCCGCCCGCCCCGCCCTCCAACGGTACCTACAGCGGCATCTTCAGCAACGTCCGCGAGATGAAGGAGTACGGCTTCGGCGGCGAGTTGCTCAGGCGGACAGAGTACCTGTACGTGGACAACCTCGCGTGGACGGGCCGCTGGCTGGTGAAGTTGCAGCGCAGCGTTAAGGTCTTCGAGGGGGCCTCGACCGTCCCCGTCTCGCACGTCGAATACGGCTACGACGAGGGCGAAGACCAATCCTACCCCGCCCTGCCCGACACCTACGACACCTCGACGCCCTCCGAGCACGGCAACGTCACGAGCGTCACGGCCAACACCAACGCCGGCAACCCGGCCGCCGGCACGACCATCGTCACCCGCGTCGGCTACGACATCTTCGGCAACGCCGTCAGCAGCACCGACGCCATCGGGAGCGCCACGGCCGACCCGACAGACCGCGTCACCCGGACCGAGTTCTCGGCCGATTTCAAATACGCCTACCCGACCTCGGTCACCACCCCCGTCCCCGACTCTGACGGCTCACACGGCTCTGACGCGGCCCACGTCACGCGCACCGGCTACGACTTCAACACGGGCCTCGCCGTCTCCTCGACCGACGTCAACGGCCAGATCACCACCTCCCACTACTCGAGCCCCGACGACCCGCCCCACGCGCTCAATCGCCTGCGCCGCGTCGTCCAACCGGACGGCGGGGAGACCGTCTACGAGTACGGCGACGCGCCCGGCAACGTCTACGTCCGCACGACCACGCTGCGCGAGGCCGCGCCGACGCCCCGCTGGCTTGACACCTATGAGTACTTCGACTCGCTCGGCCGGCCCCACCGCTCCTACACATACGACGCCACGGCCTCGACGCCCTGGATAGCCTCCGAGACGAAGTTCGACGTGATGGGCCGGGAGGCGGAGGTCTCCAACCCCGTCCGCGTCGCCAACCACGGCGACGCGGTCCCGCCCGGCGGCTTGATGTCCCCCGAGCAAGGCATGATCGGCCGCCCCCTGACCGTCGAGGGCGAAGCGGTCGAGGGCGAAACGGTCGAGACCGTTGGCTGGACGGCCACCGCGTACGACGCGCTCGGCCGCCCCGTCTCCGTCACGACGCCCGACGGCGCGGTCGTCCACACGGCCTACAGCGGCAACAAGACGATGGTGACGGATCAGGCGGGCAAGTCGCGGCGGCGCGAGACGGACGCGCTCGACCGGCTCGTGCAGGTGGTCGAGTTCACGCGCGCCCTGGCCGACCCGACGGTCGTCGCCGACCCGAACACGGGCGACTACCTGACCTCCTACGTCTACGACGCGCAGAACAACCTGACGAAGGTCACGCAGGGCGAGGTCCTGGGCCAGGGCTGCCCCAGCCCCTGCCAGGAGCGCGTCTTCACCTACGACTCGCTCTCGCGCCGCAGGTCTGTGAGGAATCCGGAGAGCGGCACCATCAGCTACGTCTACGACGACAACGGCAACCTGAAAGAGCGCGTGGACGCGCGCGGGGTTCGCACGACCTACGAATACGACACGCTCAACCGCGCCGTCCGCCGCGCCTACGACATCGCGCCCGGCTTCCCCGCCCCCGAGGACTTCACCGCCACGCCGCAGGTCGAGTTCTTCTACGACGGCAAGGGCATCCCCGCACACGTCGCCGTCCCCGCCGACTCGAAGGGGGCGCTCGGCCGGCTGACGGCCGTCAAGTCTTCGGTCTCCGAGGCCGTCTACCACGGCTTCGACGCCAAGGGCCGCGTCACCGCCAGCGCGCAGATCACCCCCGCGCCCGGCACCGACGGCGTCACCGCCCCCCGGACGTACTTGATGAGCTACGAGTACGACCTGACCGGCAACCTCAAGTCGCAGACCTACCCGACGGGCCGCAAGATCACGAACACCTACGACGAGGCGGGCCGCATCGCCACGGTCTCGGGCGCGAAGCCCGGCGCCGCCGCCAGCACCTACGTCCAGTCGCTCACCTACTCGCCCTCCGGCAAGACCGAGTCCATGAAGCTCGGCAACGGGCTGTGGGAGCACGTCAAGTACAACTCCCGCTTCCAGCCGACGGAGATCGGCCTCGGCGCCGCCGCCGACCGGTCGGCCGCCCTGCTCAAGCTCGAATACCAGTACGGCGCGCTCGTCGGCGGCACGCTCGACCCGACGAAGAACAGCGGCAACATCCAGAGCCAGTCCATCACGGTCGCCGCTCAGGGCTCCGAGCCGGAACTGCGGCTCAAGCAGGAGTACGAGTACGACGCGCTCAACCGCCTCCGCTCGGCGCAGGAGGGCGGCGGGGCCGTCTGGCGGCAGACCTTCGACTACGACCGCTTCGGCAACCGTGAGGTCAACGCCGCGGGGACGACCGACAGCATCGAGCTGCCGCGCCTCAACATCAGCGGGTCGAACAACCGCATCACGGCCGCCGGCTACTTCTACGACGAGGCCGGCAACCTGACCGACGAGCCGGGCCACACCTACAAGTACGACGGCGAAGGTAAGCTCTCCGAGCACGACGGCGGCCCGCAGGCGTTCCCGGCCGGGGGCGGCTTCGGCTACGACGGCGAGGGCCGCCGCATCACGAAGAAGGAGGGCGCGACCCTCACCCTCTTCGTCTACAACGCGCTCGGCCAGTTGGTGGCCGAGTACTCGCACGCCGTCCGCGCGGGCGGCACCAACTACCTGACGCAGGACCACCTCGGCAACACGCGCGTCGTCACGGACGGCTTCGCCCGCGTCGTCTCGCGCCACGACTACCTGCCCTTCGGCGAAGAACTCCACGCCCACCTCGTGGCGAGCGGGCGCGAGCGCATCGCCTCTTACAACGCCGGCACGGTCAGGCAGAAGTATGCCTCGAAGGAGCGCGACCGCGAGACCGGCCTCGACTTCTTCGGGACGCGCTACTACTCTTCGGCCCAAGGGCGCTTCACCAGCCCCGACTCGCCCTTCGCCGACCAGTACCCGCAGAACCCGCAGAGCTGGAACCTCTACGCCTACGCGCGCAACAACCCCGTGAGGGTCGGCGACCTCAACGGCGAGATCACGCCCTGGGACGTGCTCGACGTGATCAGCCTCGTCATCAGCGCCTACGAGTTCTACCAGGAGCCGACGCTGGAGAACGCCGCCTGGCTCGCCGGCGACCTCGTCGGGGCCGTCCTGCCCATCGTCCCCTTCGGCTCCATCCGCCGCGGCATCCAGGGCGTCGAACTGGCCTCCGACCTCCTGGGGGCGGGGAGCACGGTCAGTCATGTCGTCAGTAAGGCTGACGACGTTGGCGACGCAGGCCGGTTCATGTTCAAGGGGTCTGACGACTTCGTTGAGCAGGCCTTTAAGGACTTCCCGGCCCCGGGGCAAATCGACTACGGGCAGCTCGACGAGTTGGGCCGCCCGACGGGTGTCAGAGCCCACATAACCGAAGACATGCTTGGGACGGGGACGCATGCTAAGAGCTCCATCGAACCCCCGGGTTGGAGTGGCGATGGCAAAGAATTCAATGAGGCCCGAGGCCACCTCCTTGGTAAACAGCTCGGCGGGAGTGGTGACATCAAAGAGAACCTCGTCACCCTTCAGCATACAGGAGCTAATACTCCGGTCATGAGAGACTTCGAGAACTCTGTCGCAAGTGCGGTCAGGGCAGGCGAGACAGTCGAGTACGTCTCCATACCTATCTACCGCGGCAGGCGCGGACCGCCGCAAGGTGTTACTCTCATGGCCAGAGGGTCGCGTGGTTTCAGACTGAACGTAACCGTCTTGAACCCGCCCGGGAGGTGATAAAGGTGAGTGTGGATGAGCTGAAGAGAGTTCTGGAGCCGCCGGAGGAGCCGAATGAGGCGCCACGGCCAGAAGACTGGTCGGCGGTTGAAGAGCGCTTAGGCACTCCGCTGCCGGGGGACTATAAGACGTTCATCGAAGCGTACGGCACGGGCCGCATTGATAACTTTCTCTGGGTCTATAACCCGTTCGCGGCGAATGAAAACCTCAATCTTCTCAAAGAGGTGCAAGAGGTGGGTGAAATTTATGCGGAACTGGGCAGGGGCGGACATGAGACGCCCCCGCCTTTCTTCCCCAGCCCCGGCGGGCTGCTTCCCTTAGGCGCGACGGACAATGGTGACTTCCTTTTCTGGAAAGTATCCGGACCGCCCGACACCTGGACCATCGTCGTCAACGAATCGCGTGCGCCCGAGTACGAAGAGTTTGACGGGGGGCTGTCTGCCTTCCTTGTGGCCATTCTGAACGGCGGCTTTACCTCCAAAATCTTTCCGGATGACTTCCCGAGCGAAGCCCCGGGCTTCAAGCCGGCCGGGCGGGCTGTGGGATGACGAAGCGGGCGCCTTCAGCTCAACTCCGGGTTGCGATAGACGCCCCTTGCGACGAAACCGTGAGGGGTGCTCAGAAGGAGCGCGCGGCCCCGCCGCGGCTACTTCTCGTCGCCGATCAGCACGAACCCGGCCCAGTAGAAGGGGTGGCTGTGCGGGCCGCGCAATATTTTCAACGCCGCCTCCCTGAGCGCCTCGGCTTTCGTGAACGCCGCCGCGCGGCGCGGCCTCTCGCGGAGGAGGTTGCGGTGAAACTCCACCATCAGATCCGCCGTCACCGCCGAACCCACCTTCCACTGGCTGACGACGGCCGCCGGGCTCCCGGCGACGAACAGGGCCCAGGACATGCCGATCGTGCCTTCCCCGGCCCCGACCCTCCCCCGGGCCGTCTGGCAGGCCGACAGGACGACCATCTCCGCCGTCAGGTTCAGCTTCGTGATCTCCCAAGCTTCGAGCAGACCGTCCTCGCCCGGCCCGCCGTCGGCGGCGCGCGAGAGCACGATCCGCGAGTACATCGGATTGCGGTCGTCGAGCTGCGCGTGGGTGGCGAGGTGCAGCACCCTGTAGCCCCCGGCCTGCGCCTTGACCGCCTCCTCACGCGCCGTGTCGCCGATGAGCACCTTACTCCTGGCCCGGCCGTAGAGCCCCGCCAGGGCGTTGACCTCTTTCTCCGCGTCGGGCAGAGGGTTGAGCGGCTCCTCCCGGTCGAATGAACTCACCCTCGACACCGTCTCACCCCACAGGCGCGGATTGCCGATGGCGAACAAGGTCGACGAGGCCCCCCTCGGGCTCGCGTTCATGGCTCCGCGCCCGGCGCGCGCGGAGCCGGCTTCGCGCCGGTGATGCCGCGCCCTCAGCCCGTCCCCCTTCGCGACCATTTCACGCAGCACGGTGAGCGAGGGGGCGTAGAAGACCGCGTACTGCTCCAGGAGGTAGCCCTTCTCGCCGTGCCCCAAAGCCTGGAAGGGCAGTTCCCACAAAGGCCCGTCGGGGACGATGCACAGCTTCTCCACCCCGAGCAGTTGCCGCTCTGCGGGTTTGATGAGCAGGTCGAAGAGCGGGCGCCCCGCCTGCTTAACCCCCAGGTCACGCCCGGACACTTTTTGCAGAAACGCCCGCGTCATCTCGCCCAGCTCTTTACTCTTGACGTCCAGTGGGTAGACCCTTAAGTCAATCGACGCCTGGCCGCGCCCGGCCCCCCCCGCCCGCGTCATCACGAAGAGGTACGAGCGGTCTTCGAGGCAGGCGTATTCGAGCAACGCCGTCTTGCCGTCGGCCAGCAGCGCGGCCACTTCATCGCGGGCCAGGGGTCTGGGCTGCCCCCTCTGCACCTTCAGCTCCGGATGCGCGGCATAAAGGTTTGACTGGAACGACTCGTAATCGAGGCGCGCTTTGGCGAGGCGCGCTTCGAGTTCGGCGAGCAGGGCCCCGTCAGGTTTCGGCTCCCGCTTGAGGGCCGAGATGCGGGCGTTGAGTGAGGCGATCTCGGTCGTCAGGACGTGGCTCCGTTCGAGTTCGCCGGCGGTCATGGCCTTGTTGATATCGACCCGCCCGCGGCTCAGGACGTCGAGGAGCACGCGCCCCTTGGCGCGCTCGGCGTAGGAGAGGGCCTCGAAGGGGTCGTCCCGCTCGACGGCCAATTCCATCATCGCGTGGTAGGGGGCGATCTTGTCCTCGAAGAAGCGCTGCTGATCCTGCTCCCCGCCGGCCACCTGGTCGCGGAGCCTCTCGACGGTCGTGATGGCTTCGAGGAAAGCCGCGCGGGCCAGCCCCGGCTGGCCGAGGAGGCGGTGGGCGAGACCGGCCGTCGTCCGCGCCCTCCAGAGCTGCCTGGGGAGCCCGACCTCAAGGGCCTTAGAGGCGGCCTGCTGCGCAGCCTCTAAGGCCGCCCCGTACTTCCCGAGCGCGAGGTATGCGCGCCCGCTCTGGTTGAGGGCGCGGGCGAGGTCCTCCCGATCCCCCAACTCTTCGGCCAGTTTGAGGCTCCTCTGGTAATACTCGAGCGCCTGTCCGTGGTCGCCCCGGATGCTGTTGAGCACGCCGATGCTGGTCAACGCCCTGGCGATCCCCGACTTGTCGTTCACCTCTTCGGCGACCTTCAGGCTCCGCTCCATGTATCTGAGCGCCTGCTGGTAGTCGCCCTCCGCCTGGTAGGTCGCCCCGATGTTTTCGAGCGCGATGGCGATCTCCGGTTTGACGCCGGTCTCCTCGACCAGCTTGAGGCTCTTTTGGAAATGCTCGAGCGCCTGCGCGGTGTGCCCCTGCGAGGCGTGGATGGAGCCGATGTTGTTGAGCGCGTTTGCCGTGGCCACTTTATTGGCCGCCTCCTCGGCCAGCCGGAGGCTCTTCTGGTAATACTCAAGTGCCCGCATGTTGTCGCCATGCAGGTAGTAGATCGCGCCGATGTTGTTGAGCGCGTGCGAGACGACGGCCTTGTCGCCGACCCCTTCGGCCAGTCTGAGGGCCGTCTGGTAATACTCCAGGGCCAGCGGGTACTCGTTGCGCGTGTAGTGGAGGATGCCGAGCATGCCGGAGGCCACCGCCGTGGCCACCTCGTCCCGAAGGTTTCGCGCGATCTCATCCGCCAGTCGGTAGATGCGCAACCCCTCTTCGTAATCTCCCTGCATGATCGGCGTACGCCCCTGCCGGCCCAGCGCCCGCACCAACTCGGCCGCGTTGATGAAACTCTTGGCCTCCTCCAGCAGCGCCCGCCGATCGTCGGCTGTGCGTGCGCCGATGATCTCCTCCGCCAACGCCTCTTCGCTCGACACGAAACGCCAGACCTTCCATTCCGCCCCCTCCTTGACGAGCTGCATCACGCGGTCTCTCTTCCTCGGAACCGGGGCTCCCGGGGTGCCGACCTCCAGAGCCAAACGCAGCTTCGCCCTGCCCGCCTCCAGGACGAGTGCCCCGAAGTCGTACCGCAACACGCGGGGCGCGCCCGGGGTGGCGTAATCCCTCTCGGTGTTCCGCCTGTAGCGGGCGAAGTCGGGGGAGCGCTCACTCCAGAGTGACATCAGCGCGGCGAGGTCTTTCCGCTCTTCGGCGGCGAAGAATTTCTCGACCGTGCCGCGGATGGCCGCCCGCTCGCCGTCCTGCGCCCGGGCCTTCGGCGGCGCGCAGACCGCCAGCAAGACGATCACACATAACTGCAAGACCCCTTTCGCCTGGTGGCTGATGCGTGGCATTTGAGTTTACCTCCTTTACCGTTTGGGCCAGGGCGCCCTGGCGGACTGTGGGATGGGACGCGACGCGACGGGCCGGCCCACCCTTTCACGGCCGGAATGAATCGTCATGACCCGCATCTTGTAATACTAGAGAAGCATTGACGGATGGGGAGCAAGGCCGGCGCAGTATCGCGTAATTCAAGAAACCTAATCTTATGGTTTTTCCAGGAGAAAAAACCACGGTCACCGGAGCCCCATTACCCTATACTGCCTACCGTCTCGGTCAAGCCCTCGAAATCCGGCGCGCCGACGCGTCAGGTGCTCATGACTCGAAGCACGAAGATAGGCCACGAGTTGGAGATCGAATCTACCTCGCGCTGGGTCTTCCGACTCAGCTACTTCCTGCTGGCAGACCGCAGGGACGCCCTCAGCGTGCTCCACCAGGCGACCTCCCGGCTCTACGTCACGGCCCTCACGCAGAAGAAGCGGCAGGCCAAGCGGCCCAAGAAGGAGGTGCATAAGAAGCTCAGCCTCACGCCGCGGCAGCTCCTTCAGTACCTCACCTACCTCTGCGCCGAGCCCTACGAGGGCATGCAGGAGCAGGAGCACAGGGACGGGGCGAGGACGTTGACGTTGGAAGACATGATCATCCGTTACGTCAAGCACCTCATGCTGCTCTACCTTGAGCATAACTCGTTTTACGCCACCGTGGGGCAGAGTTGCGTCCTGTTCGACCTTAGCACCAGGCAGGCCGAGCAGCTCTACGAAATGCTGGTGCAGGGCTCGCCCGCTCACCTGGACACGAAGGGCGACTACAGCGTGCGTGACGCCAAGCGCGAGATCAGGCAGCGCCTGGGGCGCAGGTTCGAGGACTTCCTGACCAGCTACGAGGGGGCGCGGCGGGAACAGATGTTCGTGACGATGGGCGACCCGGGCCCGCACTTCCGTTTCGTCAAGCGGTGCCTGCACCGCTTACAGCCTGTCGAAGGGGATGACGGGCACTCGCGCCGCTGGCACCTGCCCGCGCACTTCGATCCGAGGGCTTACGACCTCGTCGAGTTGCAGTATGATGAGATGAGCGCAGACCCTCGGGCCGAACAGGCCGCGGAGGCGCGCAGGCTACATGCCGTCACGCACCCCTGTTGTTGGGCGCGGCTTCTACGCGCCTCGTGCCATAGTTATTCGAGGCAGCGCGTGGTGCTGCCCGAGTTCAAGCTGAACAGGCAGGGAGCCGCCGACCATATGCCCCCCCCCGACCGCCATAACCCTCCGGAATTAATCCCGGCAGAGATGAAGAGCCTGGCGGAGATGCTGCAAGGTGAGGCGCGGCGTCGTAAGGGGCTGTTTGCGCCGCGCCTCTCGGTCTCCGTGGACGGTTCGACGCGCTGCTCCTGGGACATTTACAGGCAGAGCGCCCTGAGCGTGCAGGTCGAGCCGGGCGCACGCGTTCTGGAGGTCGGCGCTCGTGACGACGAGGGCGAGCTGCTGCTGGCTCAGTACCTTGTAGGGCTGGGCGGCGCTTCGGATGAGGGGGGGCGGGGGGCGGTTGCCGTCACACTCGAAAGCGGGCAGGAGTTTACTTTTACCCCCTCTCGTCCTACCCACGCGGGCGAAGGCCCGCTTGTCACGATTCGTTTCCGTGAGACGAGACCGGACAGGGCCCTGGCGGGTTACCTGGTCGGGCGCTACGCCTGGCTCCGCGGCTTGGCGCGCGCGGGTCTTTTAACCCCGAGGAAGGTCAGGGTCGGCGCCGCCTTCGCGGCCCTGGTTCTCTTACTTCTGACAGGCTGGTGGGTCGCCGGCACGCTTACGAGGCCGCACCAATCCCCGGTCGCAGGGTTGGGCGGGAGCGCGCCCCCGACGCCGCCCGGGCCGAGCGCCGCGCCGTCGCCCCCGCTCGAACCCTCCGGGCAGTCTGCCGGGTCGGGGGGGCTTGACCAGGGGGAAGGGGCTCCCACGACGACGAAGCCGTCAGGCGGGGAGCCCGCGGCTAATCCCCTCAGAACTCCCCGGGGGCGGAAATCGGGGGCGGCACGGCCGCCGGGATTTTCACCGAATATCATATTGGCCCTCCGTGACGGGGACAGGCTGGTGACGTTGGACGCGCGGGGTAGGTATACAGGTCTGGAAGGACTCCCCCACTCCTGGCGGCGTAAAGTCGGCGAGACACTCCTGGCGCAGCGCGTGGAAAGGCCGCCCGTGCTCGACGCGTTAGGAGACGGAGCGGGAGGCGAGATGCGCGGCCACGCAGAGGGAGTTCCGTTCGAGATCATCGGCCCGACCCGGGCGGTGATAGAGAGTGATCGGCCCCTATTCCGCTGGGGTGCCTTGCGCGGGGCTACGAGCTACGCCGTCGCGGTCTTCGACCGCCGGCTCAACATGGTGGCCCGGAGCGGCCCCCTAGCGGCGACCGAGTGGACGCCCCCCAGCCAACTCCCGCGCGGCGAGGTCTACTTGTGGCAGGTGACGGCCGTCCTCGACGGTAAAGAGGTAGTGTCGCCCGGGGCGTCGGCACCCGAGGCGAAATTCGCTGTCGTGGGGCAGGCCGAGAGCGAAGCTTTGCGACACGCCCGGCTGTCACTGCCGGGCAGACATCTGACGCTCGGTGTGCTCTATGCGCGGGCCGGGCTGTTGGAACAGGCCGAAAGCGAGTTCCGCGCACTCGTGGAGTCTAACCCGAAATCTCCGGCCGCGTTGAAGCTGCTGCGCAGCGTGCGAGAGATGCGCGCGCGGCGCCGGGTGATTGACTAGATGCCGTCCTGAGGTGGGCTAAGAAAATAGGCGGCGACCCCGGTCACGACTTCACGCCTTGAGTCTTTCTTCATAAGCTTGCCCCCTTAGCCGGCGTACCGCTCCTCGACGGTCGCCGCGAAGACGATTGTTCCGATGATGCCGATGACGCCGGCGGTGACGAAAGGCGCCTGCGGCTCGAACTGCCACAGCAGTCCGCCCAGAGCCGCGGCGGGCGTAATCGTCAGGCCGCGGACGAGGTAATACAGCCCGACGGTGCGGGCGCGCAGGTGCGGCTCCGCGAAGTCAACGATCATCGCCTTGCGCGAAGGCTCGCCGATCTCGCGCAGCCCGCCGACGATGAAAGCAGGAAACAGCCAGGTGAAGCCGGGGGCGAGAACTACGGCCACGGGGAAGAGCGCGAAGCAGACGAAGGTGGCGACGACGAAGGGCTTCCGGCCCACGCGGTCGGCGACCTTCGCCGCCGGGAGGTAGACGAGTATGGCCGTCGCCATCTGCACGGCGACGAGCGCCCCGTACTGCGGGAGGCTGAGGCCGGTCACGTTCGTCACGTAGAGGACGACGAAGATCTCGGCCATCCCTTCGCACGTGCGGATGATGATGTCGGAGACGAGCAGCCGCTTCAGCGCCGCGTGGAATGACCGCCACACGCCGCGGACGTTTGCCGGCGCGCCGGCCACGACGGGGAGGTTGATGGCGAACGTCAGGAGCGCGCCCGCGCCCGCGAGCGCCAGCATGATGAGCAGCCCCGCGCGCACGCCCGTGACGACCCCGCCCCAAGCGATGAGCGCGCCCCCGGCGAGCGGCGCGACGGCCATCGGCACCCGCTTGAGCATCGACTGTAAGGTGAAGCCCATCGCCCGACGCTCCTTCGGCAGCGCGTCGCCGATGACGGCGAAGACCGCAGGGCTCGCCATGCTGTGCCAGGCCATCGAGAGGGCGAGGCCGAGGAAGACGAACGGCCAGGAGGGGCTGACGAGGTAGACGAAGTAGCCGACCGACGCGAGCGCGATGAAGACGAGGAAGGCGCGGCGGCGACCCACGCGGTCGGCGAGCCACCCGCCGGGGTACTGGTAGACGGCGTCGAAGAAGTCTTTCGTGGTGCCGAAGAGCCCGACTATCCCTGCGCCCGCGCCGAGCGCCTCAAGGTACTTGGGCAGATACCGCTTCCACAGCTCCTCGCCGAAGCCGAGCAGGAGGACGACGGCCGAGACGGCGACGACGTTGCGCTCAAGGCCGAGGTAATCGGCGGCGCGCCTACGCCGCGAGGCCGCGGCCGTGAACTTCCGGTTTTGCTCTTCGCTCGTCGCCACCGTCGCACGCTTCGATCAATCAAACTTCACGAACGGCATTCGAGCGTTCACAGAAGGGCGCGGAGAAAAATAAGCGCCGACAGCAGGGCCGTGCTCGCACACGAAGACGACGGGCCGTTCCTGCTTCATGACTACCTCCCCGGGCCGAGCAGCGTCCAGGCGAGACCGAGCGCGCCCCCTGCGAGAACCACCCACAGCACGTCGGCCTTGAGCTTGTAGAGCGCGACGAAGCTGGCGGCGCTCACCGCGAGCGCGAAGAGGTCGGCGCCGCCCGCCAGGCCGCGCGGCCAGATGACGGCCGCGCCGAAGACGAGCGCCAGGTTTAGAATCACGCCCACGACCGCGGCCGTGATGCCCGTCAGCGCCCCCGAAAGGTTACGGTTCCCGCGCAGCACCTCGATGTAGGGCGCGCCGAGGAAGATGAAGATGAAGCACGGCAGGAAGGTCGCGTAAGTTGTAACGAGCCCGCCGACGACGGCGCTCGTCGTCTGACTCATTCCTTGCGGGTTGTTCCAGCCGGCCATGAAGCCGACGAACTGCAAGACCATGATGAGTGGCCCCGGCGTCGTCTCGGCCAAGGCGAGGCCGTCCACCGCCTGGGCCTGCGTGAGCCAGCCGTAAGACCCGGCGGCCGCCTGCGTGACGTAGGCGAGCACGGCGTAGGCCCCGCCGAAGGTGACGAGCGCGGCCTGCGTGAAGAAGCGGTACTCCTGCGCGTGCAGACTTCCCCATCCGCGCCAAGCCGTGAGCGCCAAGAGCGGGATGAGCCAGAGCGTCAGCCCGGCGGCGAGCACCACGAGCGCCCGCCGCCTCGACGGGAGCGTGTGCGCGGGCGGCGGCGAGTGGTCGTCGATCACGAGCGGCAGCACGTCGGACTCGTCCGCCTTACCCTCGGTCTTCGCGTCGGCCTCTTTAGTCCTGGTCGGTGCGGCGAAGGTCTTGGGCCAGAAGCGCACGCCCGCGAGGCCGACCCCGGCCGCGGCCAGCACGATTACGGGGAACGGGACGTGGAGGAAGTAGATGGCGACGAAGGCGGCGGCGGCCACCACGTAATGGGCTCGCCGCTTCAGCGCCCTGCCCCCGATCTTGAGCACGGCTTCGACGACGATGGCGACCACCACAGGCTTGAAGCCCGCGAGCACGCCGGCCACGGCGGGGACGTTGCCGTAAGCGGCGTAGACGTACGAGAGCGCGAGCAGGACGAAGATCGAAGGGATGACGAAGAAGGCCCCGGCGACGATGCCGCCCCACGTGCGGTGCATCAGCCAGCCGATATAAATCGCGAGCTGCTGCGCTTCGGGCCCCGGCAAAAGCATGCAGTAGTTGAGCGCGTGGAGGAATCGCTCTTCGCCGATCCAACGCCGCCGCTCGACCAGCTCGCGGTGCATGATGGCGATCTGCCCGGCGGGGCCGCCGAAGGAGATGAAGCCGAGCTTCACCCAGAAGCGCAGCGCCTCGCCGAAGCTGACGTGCCTGCCTGAGAAGCCGGCGTCACTCACGCCCGGCCTTCCCGCCCCGCCTGCCGCCCCGACCGCCTTTTCGCCCGCGGCCATCCTGTGCCCCCTCCGCCGCCTTCGGCCCCAGGTATTCGTAAAGCCCGTCGAAGATTACGGCGGCCTGCCGCACGAGCTTCCGGTCGTCCTTGAGCAGCTCGCCCGGGCCCCGCACGGCCGCGTCGAGCCCCGCCGCCTCCAGCCCGGCCGCGACGCGCGCATACTCCTCTGCGCGCTGCTGTCGGAATGCGCACGCGCAGGGATGTGGGCCGCGGGGGCAGCAGGTGGACGAGGAGGAGCCACTCGCGCTTTGTTTCCGGCCTAGTCATGACATAACGGAATTTGAATGTAACGTTACACTATAATGCAATCGGATGAGTATTCGGGAGAGCCGGGGCCGTCGGGGTGGAAGCTATCAGCTACTTTCGATATGCAGGGCCGGGAGGTGACTGATGGAGACGGAAGCGACGCTGCTCATAACCCGGAGCGAGGTCGCCTCGCTGCTGGGGCTTGCAGAATGTATCGACGCCGTGGAAGAAGCCTTCAGGCTGCACGCCGACGGGATGAGCCTTCAGCCCGGCGTGCTGGAGACGCTCACGGGCGAGGGCGGGTTCCACATCAAGGCCGCGGGGCTCCGGCTCCCCGGCGGGAGTTACTACGCTGCAAAGGTCAACGCCAACTTCCCGCTCAACCCCGAGCGGTTCGGCCTGCCGACCATTCAGGGGGTAGTCGTGCTCTGCGACGCGGAGCGGGGCCGCCCACTCGCGATCATGGATTCGATGGAGCTGACGGCCCTGCGCACGGCGGCGGCCACGGGCGTCGCGGCCAGGCACCTGGCGCGGCCCGACTCGAAGGTCGCGACCGTCTGCGGCTGCGGCGTCCAGGGGCGCGTCCAACTGCGGGCCCTGGCCGAAGTCCTCCGGCTCAAGAAGGTCTACGCCTTCGACAGTGACGGCACCAGCGCCGGAAGCTTCGCCCGCGAGATGTCGGAAGAGTTGGGCGTGGAGGTGGAGGCCGCATCCGACCTGCGAAAGGCGGCAGGCGGAAGCGACGTCTGCGTCACCTGCACGCCGTCGCGGCGGCCCGTCCTAATGCGTGGGGACGTGCGGCCCGGCACGTTCGTCGCGGCGGTGGGAGCGGACAACCCTTTGAAGCAGGAGATAGACCCCGCGCTGATGGCCTCGGGCAAGATAGTGGTTGACATCCTGGAGCAGTGCGCGAGCATCGGCGACCTCCACCACGCGCTCGAAGCGGGGGCCGTCACCGCGGGCGAAGTGTACGCCGAGCTGGGCGAGATCATCGCGGGGAGGAAACGGGGGCGCACGTCCGAAGAAGAGATCGTCATCTTCGACTCGACGGGCACGGCGCTCCAGGACGTGGCCGCGGCCGCCGTCGTCTACGAGAGGGCGCTGCACGAGGGGGCCGGCGTGAGACTGAAACCCCTCTCTTCATAATGACCGGCGCGCCCGTCCCTGCTGACCGATTCAATCATCCTGCCGGAGCCGTTACTCCCACACAGGGGCGACAAAGCCCCGGAATCATTACCGTTTCATCCCTCCCGCCGCGCCCCTTCTCCGGCACGCCGCTCGCCGTCTGTCTTCGGCCCGGCCTCCGCTCGGGCACGTTCTTTGTCTATCGACCGTAGTCACCGACAAGAGCCTTCCCTCTGCGAAAGCGTGGGCGGGCACGCACTCACCAGCCTAACTCCCCGCAGGGGACACGGCAGTGGGAGTTCCCGAAGGACGAGCATGACGAACCTCTCAAAACGTTTTTACCGCGAGGCATCACGGGGCACCCGATGCCCGCGAAAGCACAAAAACTGATGAAGGCAATACTTGTGAGTTGAGCCGGTATCCCGGCGCGCGGAGGCGTCGCAAGGTGTCTCCGACTTAAGTGATAAACCCCTCTCTCTCCGTCAACCTGACGGGTGGGGCGTCGGTGTGAACGCCCCCCGGTCAGGCTGACCGCCGCGCTTCTGCGCCTCACGCGCGGCCGGGCCGATTTTGAGGCAATTCACGCGACAACACGTGGCGGAGCGCTGGCACGCCGCTCGCTACTAAGAGGCCGGCCGACGAGTCCGGCCGACCCATCCGCGCGCCGTCCGAAGGTGCGGTCAAGAATCTCCAACTAGTCTCGAACCGCTTTGAACAATCAGCGCCTTCACCAACTCTACCTGCGATTGATACCGGCCGTCGGCGGGGCCGTCTTCCTATACTGCGCCTGCCGGCTCCCCGTCGCGCACCTCGACTTCCGCTTCCTCGTCCTGGCCGCCGTCACGCTCGGCTTCGGCTCCCGCCTGGGCGTCGAGTTCTCCAAGCACAAGGTTCAGGTCACGGTCTCGGACAGCCTGGTCTTCCTGACGCTCCTCCTCTATGGAACCGAGGCCGCCGTCCTGCTCGCCGCCGCCGAGGCCTTCTGCTCTTCCTTACGCTTCGCCAGGCTCTGGATAACCAGGTTCTTCAACCTCGGGCTGCTCGCGATCTCGACCTTCGCCACCGCTTCGGTGATAAGTTATCTCTTCGGCCCTCCGGCCGGCCTGGGGCAGGAGGCGCTCTCCGGCAGGTTCGTCACGGCCGTCGGCCTGATGGGGCTCGTGCAGTTCGTGGTCAACTCCACCATCCCGGCGCTGCGGCAGGCGATGAAGCTCGACCTGCCCTTCCGCCGGGTTTGGAGTGAGCACTACCTCTGGACTTCGATCACATACTTCGCCGGGGCCTCGGCGGCCGCCGTCACCGCCAGGCTTGAGGCCGGGAGCGGCTTCTACGCGCTGATGGTCCTCATCCCCGTCGTCGGCATCATCTACTTCACGTACAAGACGTACCGGAAGCAGTTGGAGGCCACCCTCGCGCAGGCCGAGCAGGCCGAGCGCCACGCCGAGGAGCAGCGGGCCGTCAGCCGGCAGCTCCGCGAGAGCGAGGAGCAGTTCCGCAGCTCGTTCGACAACGCGGCCGTCGGCATGGCGCTGGTCGCGCCGGACGGTCGCTGGGTCGAGGTCAACCCGTCGCTGTGCGCCATGCTCGGGTACTCGGAGGAGGAGCTGTCTCAGACCGACATGCAGTCGGTCGTGCACCCCGAGGGGCTGGGCGAACACCTCGCGCAGGTCTACCGCCTGACGCAGGGGGCCGCGGTCAGCTACACGCTGGAGATGCGGCTCGTCCACCGCGGCGGGAGCACGATCTGGGCGCAGATGAGCGCCTCGCTCGTGCGTGACCCCGCGGGCCGGCCCCTGCGCCTCGTCTACCAGGTTCAGGACGTGACCGAACGCCGGGTGGCCGAGGAGAGGCTCCAGCACGCCGCCTACCACGACGCGCTGACGGGGCTCGCCAACCGCACGCTCTTCTCCGAACACCTCCGCCTCGCCATCGAGCGGGCGCGGCGGCATGACGGCCACCTCTTCGCGGTCCTGTTCATGGACCTCGACCGCTTCAAGAACGTCAACGACTCGCTCGGCCACGCGCACGGCGACCGGCTGCTGCTGACGGTGGCCGAGCGCCTGAAAAAGTGCGTCCGCCCCGAGGACGCCGTGGCGCGCTTCGGCGGCGACGAGTTCGCCATCCTGCTCAACGGCATCCGCCACTCGACCGACGCCGTCCGCGCGGCCGAGCGCATCCACGAGGAGATCGCAACGCCCTTCGCCCTCGGGCACCACGAGGTCTTCACCTCGGCGAGCGTCGGCATCACGCTCTCCTCGCTCGGCTACGCGGAGCCCGACGACATGCTGCGCGACGCCGACACGGCCATGTACCGCGCCAAGTCTCAGGGCAAAGGCCGCTACGAAGTCTTCGACAAGGTGATGCACGCCCGCGCCGTCACCACCTTGAAGATGGAGAACGAGTTGCGCCGGGCGGTCGAGAACGGCGAGTTCCGCGTCCACTACCAGCCCATCGTGAAGACCGGGGCCGGGCGCGCCGCCGGGTTCGAGGCGCTCGTCAGGTGGGAGCACCCCGAGCGCGGCCTGGTCATGCCCGGCGAGTTCATCGCCGCGGCCGAGGAGACCGACCTCATCATCCCGTTGGGCGAGTGGGTGCTCCGCGAGGCGTGCCGCCAGACGCGCGAGTGGCAGCGCGAGTTCCCCGCGGAGGAGCCGCTCTTCGTGAGCGTCAACCTCTCCGGCAAGCAGTTCACGCAGCGCGACCTGGTGGAGGTCGTCGAGCGGGCGCTGGCCGAGACGGGGTTAGAGGCGCGCTGCCTGAAGCTGGAGATCACCGAGACGGCCGTCATGGAGAACGCCGAGTCGGCGACCGCCATGCTCAAGCGGCTGCGCGAGATCGGCGTGCAGCTCGGCATCGACGACTTCGGCACCGGCTACTCCTCGCTCTCCTACCTCCACCGCTTCCCCGTCAACACCCTGAAGGTTGACCGCAGCTTCGTCGGCCGGATGGACGAGGCGAGCGAGTACCGCGAGATCGTCCGCACCATCGTCTCGCTGGCGCACACGCTCGGGATGGAGGTCGTGGCCGAGGGCGTGGAGACGCGCGGCCAACGCTCGCAGCTCGAGGCCCTGGGCTGCGAGTACAGCCAGGGCTACTTCTTCTCCAAGCCGGTGCCCGCCGACAAGGCCCACGAGTACCTCCTGAACGAGCGGGCGGAGGCAGCGGCGACGAGCGACATCAAAGCCTTGACTTCGCTCCCGGTCGAGCTGACCGAGGGCTACCCCATGTAGGCGCGCCCGTTCGTGTCGGTCGCCGTGAACGCTCCACCCGTTGCGAGTAGAACGAGGAACAGTCCTGCGAGTCGAGTTACGGGTCTTTTCACTTCCCCCTCCCCGGCCGGCGAACCGCGCCCGGCGGGCGTCGCACTTTTAACCTGACCTCCGCGGAGATAGAGCCGCGACCGGCCGAAACGTATCCGTCGGCCGGTCGCGGCTCACGGCCGCCTCCGTTTCCCGGTGCGGGCGACCGTCGCCCGCACCGTTCAGTCGCGACGCCTAGACCTTCTCCGTCAACATCGCCGCGAGCCAGCCGCGCACCGTCTCGACGTGCCGCGCCTCGTTTTCGAGGGCGGCCTGAAACCCCTTCGCCATCTCCTCGTGCCCGGCCGCGCGGGTGAGCTGGACGAGCAGCTCCCACCCGGCGTTGTCTGTCAGCTCCGCCGTCAGGACGGCTTGCAGGCACTGGGCCACGGAGGTTCGCGGGTCGGTCAAGACCTGTAGGACGCCGAGCGACGTGACGGCGGCCACGTCGGCGCAGGGGCTCTGCACCGTCGGGTCGCCGCCGAGCGACGTGACGGCTTCACGGACGAGGTGGAAGTGGCGCAGCTCCTCGTCGCGGATCTCGCGCAGCTCGGCGAGCGTCGGCCCCGGCCGGCTCTCGCCCAGCGTCTCGACCTTGTTGATTAAAGCCTCGTAGAGGCGCGTGCCCGTGCGCTCGAAGGCGAGGCGCTCGCTCAGCTTGTCGGCCAGCGTCCCGACGCCGGTCGTCATGCCGACGACTTGCGCCGCGCCCTCGACCACGCCCTCAAGCGAGACCGGCGGCGGGGGCGGCGAGCCGAGCGGGAAGCCCTCGCTGATGTACTCGGCGCGGCGCAGCAGGAGCTGCTCCGGCCCGCCCGGGGAACTCGGCGTGGCGGCGGCCGCCCCCTCGGTCATCTCGGGCCCCATCAGGGGCGAAGTGATCATCCCCGTGCGGTTCATGCCCGCGCCGTCGGGCGCGGCCTGCGTTCCTGACTTCATCGCTTCACGCTCCTTTCCCCAGCGCGGCGTCGGCCGCGGCCAGCTCCGTCCCCGGCGACCACCTGTAGCCCGCGGCGACCGTCTCCGAGGGCGACCCTTCCGAGTTCAACTGCTCGCGGTAGGCGAGCGAGCGCTCCGGCTCCTGCCCCTTCGTGACGAACTGCGTGCCGTCGGCGCGCAGGTCAACCTCGCGGGCGAGCGTCTCGCGGACGAACTCGCGGTGGCTTTTGTACTCGACGGGCTCGGGCAGCTCCGCGGGCAGCACCTCGGCCGGGTCGCGGTTCTCCACCTTCTTGAACAGCTCCATGACGAAGTGGAGCTGCCCCAGCTCGTAGTCGAGGAAGCGATCCCAGACGGCCTTAATCCGCGGGTTGGTCTCGTACTGCGAGCAGCCCATGTAGTTGTAAGCCTCCATCGCCTCGCGCATCAGCCACTTCTCCATCCACGTCTCCGTGGCGTCGCTGATCGACTCGTACTGCGTCGTGTGCTGCTCCTCGATGGAGGCGATCTCGGCGTAGAGCTGGCGCGCGACGGGGTCGGCGAACTGCGGGCCGATGGTCATGTAGTAGTCGCGCGTCTGGTTCTCGGCCGCCGTGATGGTGGCGGCGTGGAGCTTGGTCAGGGGCGCGGCCTTCCGCTTGTCGTAGTACTCGCGCAGGTCGTCGGCCGGGTCGCGGTGCTCGACCGAGGTGGGGCGGCCCGGCATGATGTCCGAGTAGCTCTGGATGATGTTGTTGGCGTCGCCGCCCGCCACGCGGTCGTAGAGGGCGGAGAAGCGGTAGAGGTGGTCGAAGTCTTCGAGCAGGCCGAAGCGGTAGACCTGCGCCATGTACGGGTCGGGCTCGCGCTCGGCGACCGAGGCCGTCACCTCGATGGCGACCTGCTCGAAGGCGAGCGTCGTCTCAATCGGCGAGAGGTCGGCCGGCAGGAGCCAGTTGACCAGCGTCTGCTGGTGGTGGTCTATCCTCCTCACCCGCGCCAGCGGGAGTTGCAGTTCCCTGTTCATGCGCGCGCAGGCGTGCGAGAAGCGCACGGCCTCCGACTCCAGCCCGTTCATGAGGATGATGCGGACGCGCGTGAAGGCGTCGTCGTCGAGCTTGCTGGTCGGCGCCTGCACCAGCTCCCGCCAGGTGAACTGCTGCTTGTCGAGCGGGACGCCCTTCTCCTTGAAAATGTCCAAACCCATTGTTCGCTCCTTCCCACGGACTCCGCCCCGCGCGGGGACGAAGCCGAAATTAAGTACGATACAGAACTCATGCGAATGGCGATGGACGAACAATACCCGCCTTTGGTCACGGGGTGTTTACGGCGCTGTCGCAATCCCGCATTAAGGGCGGGTGAGGTGTGCGGGCCTTGTCGGTATGAGACGTCAGCGGATAGAGCCGTCAAGGGGACGGCGCTCGGCAGCACGGCAAGCCTCATCTCAACCGCGCGTGAGCACCCGACGCGGGCGGCGACGTATCGCCCTGGCTCTGCCGCGGGGCTTTGGCTAAGATGGCGTCGTGCTGATTCGTGAATACACGGACGCCGACTGGCAGTCAGTCTGGCCCATCTTCCGCGAGGTCGTCTCGGCCGGCGACACTTACGCCTACGACCCCGCGTGGACTTCCGAGCAGGCGCGCGCCGTGTGGGTCGAGGCCCCTCCCGGCCACACGGTCGTGGCCTGCGACGGCCCCTCTGTGCTCGGGACGGCGAAGGTGGGGCCGAACCGACCCGGCCCCGGCTCGCACGTCGCCACCGCGAGCTTCATGGTGGCCGCCGCCGCGCGGGGGCGCGGGGTCGGGCGCGCGCTCGGCGAGTATGCGCTCGCGTGGGCGCGCGAGCAGGGGTACGCCGCGATGCAGTTTAACGCCGTCGTGGAATCGAACCACGCCGCCGTCAGGCTGTGGCAGGCGCTCGGGTTCCGCATCATCGGCACCGTCCCCGAGGCTTTCGAGCACCGGACGCTCGGGCGCGTCGGCCTCCACGTCATGCACCGCTTCCTCTGAGCCGTTAGGCTTAACTGCTCACCGCTCACTGTTGAAGCGGTAGCCGACCCACGGCTCGGTGAGGATGTGGCGGGGGTTAGAAGGGTCTACTTCGATCTTCTTGCGGAGCTGGCCGACGAAGACCCGCAGGTACTCGCCCTGCTCCGTATAGTTGCCGCCCCAGACCGCGCCCAGGAGGGTGTGGTGGGTGAGCACCTTGCCGGCGTGGCGCACGAAGTAGACGAGCAGGTCGTACTCCTTCGGCGTGAGGTGGACTTCGCCGCCTCGGACTAAGACGCTGCGCGCTTCGAGGTCGATGCGGAACTCGCCCTCTTCCAGCACGGCGGACGGCGTCTCGCTCACGGCCGAAGTCTGCGCGCGCCTGAGCTGCGCGCGCACGCGCGCCAGCAGCTCGTCCATCCCGAAAGGCTTCGTCACGTAGTCGTCTGCGCCGGCGTCGAGCGCCTCGACCTTCGTCTTCTCCTCGCCGCGCACCGAGAGGACGATGATCGGGAGCTGGGAGAGTTCGCGCAGGCGGCGGCACAGTTCAAGCCCGCCCATGTTCGGCATCGCGAGGTCGGTCACGACCAGGTCGGGTCGCCAGTCGCCGAAGGTCTCCAGGGCCGAGACGCCGTCGGCCGCGACGCGCACGTCGTAGCCGTGCGTCTTCAGCCCCGTGCGCAGGACGCGCGCGAGCTGCGGCTCGTCATCGACCACAAGGATGCGCGGCTGCCGGTTCAAGAGATTCTATCGGCCTCCCCCTCCGCCACGGCCTGCGCGGGCGCCGCCCCTTCGTCCCCGATGGGGAGCGTAAACACAACACGCGCGCCAGTGCCCCCGGCGCGCCCTTCGGCCCGGATGCGCCCGCCGTGCGCCTCGACAATCCCGCGAGCTATAGCCAGCCCCATCCCCGTCCCCGGCGGCCGGCGGCCGGCCCGCGTCGCGCGGAAGAACTTGTCGAAGACTCTCTCGCGCAAGAAGGACGGGATGCCCTGCCCCTGGTCTTCGACGGCGATGCTGATCATATCGCCTGCGGCGCGCGCGGCCTCGATGCGGATGGACGTCCCCGGCGGCGAGTATTTCGCCGCGTTGTCCACGAGGGTGTAGACCACCTCGGCCACCGCGTGCTGGTCAACACGCACCGCCGGCAGCCCGTCTTCGACCTCCACGCTGACCGTGTGGTCTTTCGTGAGCGGCGCGGCCCGCGCGAGCGCCGCCGCGACCACCTCGTCCACCGCGCCCCAGCGCAGCCGCAGTCTTAGCTCCCCGGCCTCGATGCGCGCAAGCTCTATCAGACCTTCGACGAAGCGGTTGAGGCGGTCGCTCTCCTCGTCGATGACTTCGAGCATGTCGCGCCTCGACTCCGCGTCGAGCGTCACCGACCGCCCGCCGTCAACCTTCCCGCGCAGTTCGTCGAGGAGCGTCGTGACCGACGCCTTGATGGAGGTGAGCGGCGTGCGTATGTCGTGGGTGACGGCGTCGAGCAGCGCCGACTTCAGTTTCTCGCTCTGGCGCAGCGCCTCGGCGTGGCTCGCGCGCTCGAAGGCCGCGCGCAGCTCCTCATAAAGCCGCCCGATCTCAAGGCGTCCGGCCTCGGCCTCCTCGGCGCGGTGGCGCGCCCGCGCGGAGAGTTGACCGGCGACGACGGCCGTCAAGAGGAAGGCGACGAGCGCGACCCAGTTCTCCACGTCGGCGATGTGGAGGGTGCCGTACGGCGGGAGGAAGAAGAAGTTGAAGCAGAAGGCCGCCAGCACGGAGGCGACGAGCGCCGGCCCGCTCTCCATCCGCGCGGCGATGAAGAGGACGGCCAGCAGGAGCGCCAGCGCGACGGTCGTCGAGTTGACCCGGCCGCCGAGCAGCTTGAGCGCGGCCGTCAGCGCGGCGACGACCGCCGCGGCTATCAGGTAGCCCGCCCGACTCCTCTCCAACCTTCCCCACCACACGAATCGTAATTGTATGACAGTCCGGCCCGGGCGCAGGCGCTAAATCCTGCCCCCCGCCCGCGTCTTTATATACTTTTTATAAAACCTTTACGCCATCCTTATACGCCGCGGCGTACCATTCAGACGTTGATAATCTGCTCGCCGAAGTCATCCGCCGCGCACCGACGTGCGACGTGACGGGTGACGCGGGGGAACCAACGCGGCGCCCGGCTGCGCCGCACGGGGCGAATCGTGAAAGCGACCCTGCCGCCGCTTCCACGTAGGGCACTTCCAGGCCCGAGCCCGTCAGCTAACCTCGCAGGCTTTAAGGGAAGGGCACCTGTCCGCAAGCAGTTTGAGAGGCGCGGGGGCGCGTGGCCCCGCGCCTCTCTTTGCGTGTCGCCGGAACCTTTGGGGCCGGAGACGGACGTGGCCGGAGGAGCGCGGCGGTTGTGAAAGTTATCGAACGGAGTACGGGAAGCAGGCCGAAGATTGAGAGCCCCCTCAAGGGCTGGCTCTTCAAAGGTCTCCAAGAGACGCCGGCCCCCGAGGGGCCGCACGAGCCGGAGGGGAGGCACCACGAACACTCCTGGTGGAAGGTGATGTGCCTGACGGGCGTGGACTACTTCTCCACGCTCGGCTACCAGCCGGGCATCGCCTTCCTCGCCGCCGGGGCACTGTCGCCGATAGCCACGCTCGTCCTCGTGCTGCTGACGCTCTTCGGCGCGCTGCCCATCTACCGCAGGGTCGCCGAGGAGAGCCCGCACGGCGAGGGCTCCATCTCGATGCTTGAGCGGCAGCTTCCGCGCTGGAAGGGCAAGCTCTTCGTGCTGGTGCTGCTCGGGTTCGTCGCCACCGACTTCATCATCACCATCACGCTCTCGGCGGCCGACGCCACCGCGCACATCCTTGAGAACCCCTACACGCCCCACTTCCTCGAACACCGCGTCGGCGTCACCATCGTGCTCGTCGTCATGTTGGGGGCGGTGTTTCTGAGGGGCTTCAAGGAGGCGATCGGGATCGCGGTCTTACTGGTCGCCACCTACCTGCTGCTCAACCTGATCGTCGTCGGGCGCGGACTCTACGAGATGGCGCTCCACCCGGAAGTCCTGCCGCGTTGGAAGGAGGCGCTCCTCGGCGCGCCGCGCGTCCACGGCAGCCCCTTCATGGCGGTCGCCGTGGCGCTGCTCCTCTTCCCGAAGCTGGCGCTCGGCCTCTCGGGCTTCGAGACGGGCGTGGCCGTCATGCCGCTGGTCAAAGGCGACAAGGGCGACGAGGCGAAGCACCTGGCGGGGCGCGTCCGCAACACGCGGAAGCTGCTGACCTCGGCCGCGCTCGTCATGAGCGTGATGCTCATCACGAGCAGCTTCGTGACGGCGACGCTCATCCCGGCCGAAGAGTTCCGCGCGCCCGCGCCGGGCGAACACGTCGGCGGCAAGGCTTACGGCCGCGCACTCGCCTTCCTCGGCTACGAGTTCTTCGGCAACGGCTTCGGCACGGTCTACGACCTCTCGACCATCGCCATCCTCTGGTTCGCGGGCGCGTCGGCGCTCGCCGGGCTCCTCAACATCGTGCCCCGCTACCTGCCGCGCTACGGCATGGCCCCGGCGTGGGCGCGTGCCAACAGGCCGCTCGTGCTCATCTACACGGCGGTCGCCGTGGCGGTGACGGTCATCTTCGCGGCCGACGTGGAGGCGCAGGGCGGGGCCTACGCGACCGGCGTGCTCGTCCTGATGAGTTCGGCGGCGATAGCCGTCACGCTCTCGGTGTGGCGGCGCGGGAAGCGTTGGCTGCCGTTCCTCGTCATCTCTCTCGTCTTCCTCTACACGACCGCCCAGAACATCCACGAGCGCCCCGAAGGCATCAAGATCGCCTCCTTCTTCATCCTCGCCATCGTCGCCACCTCCTTCATGTCGAGGGTCTGGCGTATGACGGAGCTGCGCGTGGAGAGAATGGAGCTGGACGACGGGGCGCGGGGGTTTATCGACGAGCTGATGAGCAGGGGGAGTGAGATTCGCATCGTCGCCAACCGCCGCGACACCGGCGACGCCGACGAGTACCGTATCAAAGAGAGGGAGAAGCGGCTCGACAACCACATCCCGACCAGAGACCCCGTCCTCTTCTTCGAGATCACGCCCGGCGACGCCTCGGAGTTCGCCGGAGTGCTCGAAGTCCAGGGCGTCAACGTCGAGGGCTACCGCGTCCTGCGCACGTCGAGCCCGGCGGTGCCCAACGCCATCGCCGCCTTCATGCTCTACCTGCGCGACACGACCGGCAAGATACCGCACGTCTACTTCGGGTGGAGCGAGGGCAACCCTTTGATGTACCTGCTCCGCTACATCGCCTTCGGCGAGGGCGACACCGCGCCCGTCACGCGCGAAATCCTGCGCCAGGTCGAAGACGACCCCGAGCGCCGGCCCGCGGTTCACGTCGGCGGGTGAGGGGCGCATGAAGAGAGTTGCGCTAGTTGCGCCGCCCGCGTCGAGCGCCCCTTCCCTACTCCGCCCAGGCACCTCGCTCAGGTGCCCCGGCCTTTACCGGTTCAAGGGATTGTAACGCTAATTCCGCTCCCGGCCCTGACGCATGTCTTAACCTTCATCGAGACTCTCCTTCCTGTTTCTGGCTCAAGGGCCGCCTGACGACGACCCCGCAGAGCTGAAGCCATCACCGGCCTAAGGCACCGGGATGGTAATTCCTCCACCGGCCTTGACGCGTGTCATAACCTTCATATGGGTTCTCCTTCTCAAGAGGGTCAGGGGATTTAGCCGACAGGGGGGCTGACCCTGGAACCTGCTTTGACTCTCGTCCTGACTTTCATCGTCGCTTCTCCTCTCATTACCCTCGCGCGGGCGAAGGATGCCGGGCGGCTCAGGCTTGGCCGACCCCAAGCCTGAGCCGCCGGCTCTGACATTGGGTTCCGCCGTCGAGGGGCTTCACGCCCCGCGACGCCGGCGTTCGATTCACCGGCACTCGACGCCGGCCTACGGGATCGGGACGGTCATCCCGTCGCCACGGGCCTTGACGTTGGTCTTAACCTTCATAGGGACCCTCCTTTCTGCTTTTTTCCTCGTGGATAGAACGCCTCCCGAGATTCCTGCGGCGCTCAGCCGGCGTGTCGCGGCGACGCCTTCCACCTGCAAGAGCAGGTACAGGAGCCCCACACGTCAGTCGGCCCGGTCAACCGTGCGCCGGGCTTTCCGTTTCAGGGTTGTCGGGCCGCCGCGACCGTCCCCGCCGCAGGCCCCACAGCCCGCGCGCCGAGAGGACGGCGGAGAAGAGCCCGGTCACGCCGAGCGCGAGGAGCGTAAAGACCCAGAAGAAGACTCCGCTCGTGTTGGCGAGCCCGCCCCCGACCAGCCCCGCCCCCCTCGCGTGGAGGACGAGGGCGGCCAACGAGAGGAGCCCCCCGAGGAGCGTGATGACGTACCCCGAGCGCCGCCCGGCGAGCATCAGCGTCCCGTACAGCCAGACGACGAAGATGGGCACGGCCGTGAGGTTTGAGAGCCCACCCTTCTCGAACCCGCGGACGATGTCGTCCGCCAGGTGAAACATAAAGAAGAGGATCGAGAGCAGGGAGGAGACGGTTAACATGACGTCGGGTTTCATCCGGTGGCATCCTCGTTAGAAAGGCGCATGTCGCACGGACGACTGAACACGTTGCCACAGTCTGCCGTATGCCTTCCCACAATGTGCAAAGGCGTCCTTTAGTGCGGCGATTAGAGCGGCTTTCAATCTTCCCGTACCCTCTAGTTTTGGTCTGGAATTTTTCTCGCCGAGCCGGCCGTGGAGGTAATCCTTTGAAATTCACCGCGCAGCTCGACCGGCTTCCCGCCCGGCATAATGAAAGTCAACTCTATGACGTGCCTGTTCGCGTCAATCACGGTGAACGCCATACGCTTCACCAGTCCTCCCCGCGTGCTTCCGACGACATCGAGAAAATTGAACTCGCTCGTCTTTTCATCCGGCGACATCTTCCCTTCCAGGCGAGCCCGATTTCCGCCGTCACAATAATGGGTCGCGAGCAGACGTTCCCCTTCCACGTAGAACATGGTGATCTCGTGATCCGGGGGGCGGCCTCCGCCCGTAGTCGCCTCGTGCAGAATCGCGGTGCCGCTGGACGCGGGGCGAATGGTGACGTTGATCGGGATGTTCATAATCGTGCCCTGCCACGAACCCGCCAGGGTCTTCATCTTCTCGAACGCCTTCTGCGCGTCGGATTTCGCGGCGGGGTTAGTCGGGCTCGGCGTGGGCGTCTGGGCATTCGACCGCCCCGCCGCCGCCGACACCAGAACACAGATGAGAAACGCCGGCAGCAGGACGGGCAAAAGCCCGCCGCGGGGCTCGGGGAGCCGTGAAGCGTGGGAGTTAACCCCGCCGCGTAAATCGGTGTGCGAAGTAGTGACTGAAGCCTTCATCTTCTTTTCCTTCCGGTTCGAGTTCAGCTCTTCCGAGCCCTTCCCCGAGAGCGTATAGGCTTTGCCCCCCCGAGTCTCCACACGCTGTAATTAGGTTGTAAAAAGTTGTACCGGGGAGAGGCGGGGCCTTTCTCGTTTCGAGCCGGGTCGGAGGGGTCGGAGGGATAAAATGCGGAGGGACGGAGTGTGGAATCGGTTCGCCGCGGCTTATTCGATGAAGCGGTAGCCGATTCGGTGAGCGGTAACGATGTGCCGGGGTTCCGACGGGTCTGGTTCGATTTTCTGCCGCAGCCTGGCGATATGGTTATCGACCGTGCGCGTCACCGGGGTGCTGTCGTACCCCCAGACTTCGTCGAGCAGTTGGTCGCGTGTGACGATCTCACCCCGCCGCCGGATCAGGTAGCGCAGGATCTCAAATTCGCGGGCCGAAAGCTCTAACGCCTGCCCGCCTTTGCGCGCCGTGTACTTCTTAAAATTCAAATCCACATCGCCGAATGTAAAACTTTCGATTTCGACGACCTGCCTTGAGGCCCTTCGCAAATGCGCCCTGATTCGCGCGAGCAGTTCCTTAATGCTGAATGGTTTCGTCACGTAATCGTCCGCGCCGACTTCCAGGCCGACCACCTTGTCAATCTCCTGACTCCGAGCCGTGAGCATCAGGATGGGAGTTTCGATCCCGCGGGCGCGCAGGGCGCGGCACACGTCTATTCCGCTCATCAGCGGCAGCATCACGTCGAGCAGAATGATGTCGGGCTTCTCGGTCGCGGCCTTCTCCAAGCCCTCCTTCCCGTCGCGCGCCACAGAGACCTCGTAGCCTTCATACTCACAGCTATCTTTCAACCCGACAACCATGTTGGGCTCGTCTTCGATTATCAGGACTTTGGTCAACTTTATTTCTCTCCCCTGACTACGCCCGGTCATCAGCGTCTCTGCGCGCCAGCGGAAGGAGAATCCTGAAACGACTCCCCTGGCCGACCTCGCTTTCGACGGAGATGGTTCCGTGATGGGCTTCGATAATGTGCTTCACCAGAGATAAGCCGAGGCCGCTGCCCTTTACGTCGTGAACCAGTCCGTCGCCCACCCGGTAGAACTTCTCGAAAATCTTTGCCTGTTCGGCCCGCGGGATTCCGATGCCGCGGTCGGCTATTTCGACAGACAGGTGAGAACCGAGCGTCTCCGCCGTGACCGAAATCCGCTTCACCTCGCCCGAATATTTTATGGCGTTATCAAGCAGGTTCGAGATGGCCCGCGCCATCGCATCGCGGTCAATTGAGACGGGCGGCAGGTCGGGTCGGATGTTCGTTTGAACGTCAAAGCCAGAGTTGATGATCTGATAGCGATAGCCGGAAAGCACATCCTCAATCACTTCCGCCATATCGCCGTCGGCGAAAACATACGCCTTCCGTCCGGCCTCGATTTTTGAGAAATCGAGGATGTTATCGATCATCTTGTTCAAACGCAGGCTTTCGTGCCGGATGATCCGGTAGTACTCCGCCTTCTTCTCTTCACTGTTAACGCGGCCCAGTTCGAGGATTTCAGAAAACAGGCTGAGTAACGAGAGAGGCGTCTTTAGCTCGTGGGAGACGTTCGAGACGAAATTTGATTTCGCCTGCGCCAGACGCGCTTCGCGGTCGGTGGCCCGTATGGTGAGGGCCACGCCGCAAAATAAAATCACCAGTACCAGGAGGGTCACACCCGCGCTGTGCATAAAACTGTCGCGCGCGAGTTCGTCGAGATTCGTATTCTTCAGGCCGATCGCCGCTTTCCAATTGGAGAACGGCCGCTCAAAGTTGATTTCGAGAAAGTATCTGTCCTGAGCCGCCGCGTTTGAATAAAGCACGCGCTCACTCTCGTCGCTAATCGTAAACGCTATCTCTGATGAGGCGGTGTTCGCGTGATATGTATTTACGATCTTATCTATACTGCCGGCTATCAAGTCATCGCTGACGAAACCTTCGCTTAATAAGACGCCCGCAAAACCGCCCTGCCTTCCTGTTATTGGGTACTGCAACGGGTAGAACAGATATGCCCCCTGACGCGCGCCCGGCGGACACGCGGGACAGGAATGATGTGCGAATAAATACTTGCGATTAGCGTCAAGAAAACTTTGGGACATCCGCGCTCTGTCAAAGAGGAACAGGAGGTCGGACTGCGGAGGGGTGAATCCCGCCTGAGGGATTTTCACGAATTTGTCTGAATACACGTACGCATAACTATCTGTGTCCTGCTTATCAACGCGCTGGCCGAAAGCAAAAATCTCTTCGATCTCGGGATGCGCACGCTTTACGTCTGCGAAATATTTTTCGAGTTCTTCCGCGGCTGCGGGGGACGAAAGTTGGATGTCGCCGATTGGGTTCAAGGTTTGGGCCGCGACGCCCTCCAGTCGTTGTTTCATCTGGTGCTCGATGATGGTCAACCCCTGTCGAAGGTTATCCTTGAACGCGCCTTTGGTTTTGTTCTGGAGTTCCGTGAGCGACCGATACTGCATATGAGTCAGTACCAGGATAGGAAGTAACACGCCTACGGATGCCAGTATCGTCAGCTTTTTTCGCGGCGATAGTTTCCTGATGGCATCTCGGAACATCCTGGGCAGGAGCATACATCGAGATTCTACAGAAAGTTGTCATTCGTCCGCACCGGAGTTGTAAAAACTTGTCACCCCTAACTCCTCACCCCAGACCGGCCCCCTCCAATCAGGCGGGATGATGCCGACACAGTCGGTCATCGCGCGTGTGCCGACCCTCGACACGGTGGCCGGGCAACTTCCGCTATTTATTATCCCCGCCCTTATCCTCTGACGCCGGCGCGCCGACGGAAGTGAGCACGCGGCCGATGAAGCCGTCCACGGCGCCGTTCTCGATCCAGCGAGCCACGACCACCAGGTCGTTCTCCGGGTCAACGTAGATGAGGTTCGTGCCGTTGCCGACGTGCGCGTAGGCCGAGGCCGGCGCCGAAGGCAGGTACTTCCGACCGGTGTTGAGGAAGAAGTTCATGAAGCCGTAGGTGGGCTGCGCGGGCGTGGGCGTCGTCGCCAGCCGCAGCCACTCCTCGGAGAGTATCTGCCTGTCCCGCCAACGCCCCCGCCGCAGAGTGAGCAGGCCGAAGCGGGCCATGTCGCGGGCGTTGATGAACATCCCGCCGCCCCAGTGGCCGCCGCCGCTCACCGACTGCACGGCCTCGCCGTCCAGCTCGACCCACGAAGTCTCGTAGCCGTACCAGCGCCAGGTCGGAGAGGCGTCTATCGGGTCCATCACGTGCTCGCGGAGCACCTGCGGCAGCGGCCGCCGCCAGACGCAGAGCGCGGCCAGAGCGAGCGCGTTCACGCGCACGTCGTTGTATTCGTAGACGGTGCCGGGCTCGTTGCGTTTGCGCGTGCGCCACTCCGAGGGGTTGCTCGACGGGCGGTCGGCCCACTCGGGCTTGCCCCAGAGCGTGCCCTCCCAGTCGCTCGTCTGCCGCAGCAGGTGCTCCCAGGTGATTTTGCGGTTGTGCTCCGTCTCGAAGGGTTCGAGGAGCTGCGGCTCGCCCAGACTCTCCGCCCGTCTCAAGCCCTGGCCCGGGGCGAGCGGGAGGACAGGCGGCATGTATTCGCGCACGCGGTCGCCTAGGCCGCGGATCATCTTCCGGTCGTAGGCGAGGCCGACGACCGTCGAGAGGAAGCTCTTCGTGACGCTGAAGGTCATGTCCACGCGCGAGGTGTCGCCCCACTCCGCGACTATGTAGCCGCCGCGGATGACGATGCCTGTGGGCGCGCCGCGCTCCTTAAAGGGGCCGACGGCTTGGCCGAAGGGCTCGCGGCCGAACGTCTGGTAGTGGGCGAGTTCCAGATCGCGCGGAGACTTCGACTCGCTGGCGACGGCGAAGTTAATAGCTTCCTGGAGTCGTGCGGCGTCCATCCCGACCTGCTGCGGCGTCCTGCGCTCCCACTGATCCGCCGGGCCCGGGTAGTAGGGCCGTGACCCGGCGGGAGCGCGCTGCGCGAGGGCGGCGGAGGTGAACGCGAAGGCAGACAGGGCGACGAGGAGCAGTTTTCTCATAGGGCTCAACTGAGGCCGGCGGTCGGAGAGCGGCGGTAAGATATTAGCGGCCGCAGTCGGGTGTCAACGAAAAAGGAGGAGCGGGTGTCGGCCCGCTCCTCCCCTCCCCTCACAAATATAGCAGGGCATCACGTCTGGCCCGTCAGTAAGAGAGCAGCGGGGAGCCTGAAAGCGCCTGGAGGAACAACAGCAGGGACAGGCCCGCGTACAGCGTGCCGACGGCCCAGACCCAGCCGACGGGATTCTTTATGCGCCGGGCGACGCGCGGCGAAGAGAACAGGTGGCCGACGAGCGGCAGCACCTGAAGCGCGTGCATCCCGACGAAGTGCGCCACGCGCAGGTCGCCGCCGCGCGTGCTCCAGTTCAGGAAGGGGAGGCCCGGCCCACCCTCTGCCACGCCCACGCTGTGCGACATGAGGCGCACCATCGCGAACCCTTCGAGGCCGGCGAGGATGAAGAAGAGAAGGCCGAGCCGCAGTCCCCAGAGGTACGGGGACGGCAGCCCCGCGTCCGCCCGCCAGAACCGCCAGGTCACGTAGCCGACCGCGACCGTGTTGGCCATGATCAGCAGGCCCATCAGGCCGAAGACCGCCGCGTCGAAGGGCGCTCGGTCGTTGAAGTGTGACGCCGCGCCGCGCGCGGCCTGCGTCGTGACGAGCGCGAGTTCCGCAAGCATCGAGTAGGCCGCGACCTTCGAGACACGCCGACGCGCGCGCTCGCTCGCGGGCACGTCCGGCATGAACCACGCCAGCGTCAGGAGGTAGACGGCGCCCGCGACGGTGAACTTGATCGGCTTGATCCAGGGGTTGATGCCCGTCACGAGCCGCTCGTCGAAGGGCGCGATGGCCGCCATCAGCGGGACGAGCAGGAGCGGCGCGGCCCCCGTCCAGAAGAGCAGCGGATCGCGGCGCCTGAACTCGTTGACGAGCGCGTAGAGGCGGCCGTGCGGCACGGGGGGTGTGTCGAAGGTTGCGGTTGCCATCTCTTTGACTCCTTAAATCTTTGGCGTGACGGCCGCGTCGCGCGCGACCCTTTCCGACGACGCGCGCCCCGGGAGGCGGCGTGCGGCGAGGTGCAGCAGGAAACCGAGCGGGCCGGCGAGCAGCGTCAGGAACAGGACGGGGCTCGCGACCCAGGCGCTCACCCCGCGCTCGCGCCCGTCGAGGTAGACCCAGCGCCCGACGAAGAGGTCGAAGGCGAGGAAGTGCGCCCAAGCGAGGGTCGCGCCTTCGGGCGTGCCGAGCAGGGCGGCGATGGTCGGCAGTTCCGGGCGCAGGAGCGCCGGCGCGAGCGCCAAGAGGCGCGGGATCATCAGGGCGGCGTAAAGCACGGCCGGCCCGAGCGCCACCAGGGGCGAGCGCATCACGCTGACGGTGAAGCGCCAGCGAGGCAGCAGCATCATCATCAGCCAAAACGGCGCGACCAGCAGGCTGCTTAGCTTGAAGACCTCTTCCATTACCCCTCCTTCTGTCTAACGTAGTAAATATACGTAACGCCGTTAACCAAGTTCGCAAAAAAAAATCAGCGAGCCCCCAGCCCCTCCCCGATCATGCGCATGGCCAGCTCTGCGCTCTCACGCACCTGCCGCCGGTTAAAGCGCTTCGAGCCCGCGATCGCCAGGGACGTGACGCCGTGGACGACCGCCCAGATGACCGTGGCGGTCGTGTCGGGGTCGCCCTTCCTGAGGACGCCCGCCTCCATCGCCTGCTCCACGGCCTGCCGCAGCATCCCGAAGGAGTCGATCATAGGCGCCTCCCGCTCGGGCCGGCCGTCGAAGATCAGGTCGAAACGCTGCATGAACATCAGCCGGTAGTAGACCTGGTTCTTCAGCCCGAAGTCGATGTAAGCGTGCCCGAGGGCGTCGAGGCGCTCGCGCGGGTCGTCGCCCGCCTGCGCGGCCTTGGCGAGCTGCCGGCCGAAGCGCAGGAAGCCGTCCTGGACGATGGCGAAGAGCAGGTCGTCCTTGTCCTCGTAGTAGCGGTAGATGGTCGTGGCCGAGTAGCTGATGCGCTCGGCGACCTGGCGCATCGAGAGCCCCTCGTAGCCGTGCTCGAGGAAGAGCGCCGCCGCCGCGTCGAGGATCGCGCGCCGCAGGCCCTCCCTCTCCTGCTCGCGGCGCCGGCGGCTGACCTCCCTCAGGCGTTCGGCTTGTGTCGTCGTCTGTCCCATATCATGCGTGCCGCTGCGTAACGGCGTTACGCAAAATAACAGAGCTGGCGCGCCGCGTCAAGCGCCGCGGGCCGACTCGGGGTTGAATCTCTCGCCAGGCGGGCGCGCGGACTGGCCGTGTCGCGAAAACAACTGAAGGGCGGCGACGTTATTAGGGTGCTTGGCCGTCCGCAGCTTGCAGTCACGGGCAGGGTTTTCTCAGCCACTGATGATAGTGGGCTCGGGTAGCGGGGGGAGGCTTGAACTCCCGGCTTGGGAGTGCGCCTACCGGACGACAATGACGCCGCGGAACTTGCCCGTGCCACAGCCGAAGCCGAACTTGCCCGAACGCTCCGGCGTTAGCTCGACCGAGACGGGCTGGTTCAGCGGGAGGGCGACGTTGATCCCAAGCTCTTCGACGCGGATCTCCGTGGCGCAGGTGTCGGCCGTCTCGCGCAGGAAGGTCAGGCGCACCGGAATCTTCCGGCGCAGCATGACCGTCTCCGGGTTGATTCCCTGCCCCGTGATCTTCACCGTCTCGACCTGGCCGACGCCCTGGGGCTGTGCCGCCCGTGCCCGGGCGGGGCCGGGGAGGTGCGCCGCGGCCGCGGACGCCACGAGGATTGAGAGTGCGAGCAGACTTTTCTTGAAAGGCATCTGGTAACTCCGTCAAGCTAGGTTGAGGGCCGGCCGCGGCGCGCGCCCGACTCCCGCGAGTCGGGCGCGCGCCGCGGGCATTTCAGGGCACGATGCTCCAACTGCCGAAGAAGTCGTGCCAGCGGCTCGCCGAGATGTTCCGGACGTTCAAGCCGTCGCTGTTCATCACGTAGACCTGTCCGTTCAAGTCGTCTTGGTAGACCCAGAAGGCTATCTGCGCGCCGTCGGGGGAGAAGCGCGGGTAGCCCTTATCCATCGTCGCCATGTTGGTCAGCCGGGTCAGGTTGCTTCCGTCCACGTTGACGGAGAACAGCTCCGGCCTCTGGAACTGCGAGAAGTCGAACGCCCGGAAGAGGAGCTTCGTCCCGTCGGGCGACCAGGTGGGCCGGTAGTCGTCGCCCGCCGCGTCGGAGAGCATGCGCGGGTCGCTCCCGTCGGCGTTCATGACGTAAATCTTCGACTCCCACAGCTCGTCGGTCGCGTGCCGGTCGGTGATGAAGGCGACCTTCGTCCCGTCGGGCGAGAGGGCCGCGAAGTAGTTGTCGCCGGGGCGGTTCGTCAGGCTGACCTGGTCGCTCCCGTCGGCGTTCATAGCCCAGACCTCGTACCAGCCGTCGCGCCCGCTGTCGAAGAGCACGCGGCGGCGCGACTCGTGGCCGGGGAGGCGCCGGCGGAGCACGTCGTAGCCGCCGCCCGCGCGCGGGACGAAGTCGATGGCGCTGTGGTCGAGGTCGAACGGGCGCGCGACGGGCTGGCCGCCGAAGTCGCCCGTGAAGGTCTCGACCATGGGCATGGCCTTGCCGGTGGCGCGGACGAGGAGCTGGCTCCAGTTGAGCGACGACGTGCCCTCGCTCAGGCCGGCGAAGCCGCCCGGCGCGAGGCCGACGTGCGCGAACGTGTTGCTGACGCCGTCGTAGGCGAACCGGATGCGGCCGTCGGCGCGCAGCACCACCTGGAAGGTGTTGTCGCCGGCGGAGGCCGAGTCGCGCCGGACGTTCTTGAAGGTGAGCACCCAGCGGTCGGCCTCCGACTTGACGTAGACCTGACCCGTGGCCGCGTCGAGCGCGCTGTAGAAGGGCGCGACGACGGGCACGCGGCTGTAGACGAAGGCGTGCTCGTTGACGGCCGTGTCCGCCGTGCCGTAGCCGTCGGCGCAGTCCTCCCGCACGCACCCTTGCGCGAGCATCAGGTAGCCGTTCGAGTTCACGTAGACGCTCTGGTACGTGGCCGCGAACGGGCTCGCGCCGTAGAAGCGGAAGGGGAACGGCAGCGGCAGTTGCGTGCCCGCCGGCCCGGCGGCGAGTGCCACCGGCTGGCCGAGGTCGGCGTCGAACGCCTCGCCTGCGGGCCGGAGCGCGAGGGCGCCGACGTCGGTCGCGCCGCCTGCGACGGGCGTGGCCGGGGCGGACTGCGCCTCGAAGAGCTGCCCACCGGGCGCGGGGTGCGTGACGGCGGCCGCGACCGCGCCGCGCTCGGCGTTGACCTCGAAGATATCGAAGGAGCCGTCCGAGTTGGTCACGGCCTGGCGGTCAAGCGCCGTGACGCGCACGCCGCGCAGCGGCGAGCCGTTCGAGTCCTCGACGACGCCGCGGACGGTCGTCACGAGCGGGCGCTGCAAACGCACCTGGTAGCCGCCGGACTCCTGCGGCGTGAGGCTGACGACGTGGCCGTCGAGGTCGAACGGCCGCTGCGAGGTGGCCCCGCCGAACAGCTCGTAGTAGGAGAACTCGTAGGTGCTCAGGGGGAACAGCGGCAGCGTGGAGATGTCGTCCATAAAGGCCGTCGGGCTGTCCTGGAAGTCGCCCCCGCCGGGTGTCACGCCCGCCAGGCCGCCCCGCGTGTCCACGCCGCGGTAGCCCATCTCCAGCCGCCCGTCCTGGTGGAGCGTCACCTGGAAGGTCGCCTTCTCGGCCTGCACGGGGTCTTCGCTGTTGCGGAACGCCAGCACGTTCGCCCAGGTGAAGACGACCTTGCCGGGGAGCGCGGAGTTGACGAAGACGCCGCTCGTCGCCGTCTCGCCGACCACGACCCAGTCGTCGAAGAGTGGCGCGATGCGCGGCTGGTGGTTGCCGAAGGCGGAGAGCGCCTCGTTCCACGCGTCGTCGGCACGTTCCCGACGGAGAAGGAGCCGTCGGGCCCGCTCAGCGCCGTGTAGCGGTCGAAGGCCGAGACGGTCGCGCCCGCCACGGGTCGGCCCCGAAGTCGGTGTCGTAACCCAGATCGAGCTGCCGTCGCCGTCGTCCTTGATGGCGGCGAGGTTGCGGCCGTCGGGCATCCAGAGGAGGTTGTAGAAGTCCGTGGGCTCAGTCGGCGCCGAGAGCTGCGTGAGCCCGGTGCCGTCGGAGTTGATGAAGAAGAGGTCGTAGTTGCCGAAGTCGTTCACCCGCGCGCTGACGAAGGCGACGCGCGAGCCGTCCGCCGAGATCGCCACGTCGTACTCGGAGAGCGTCGTGTTGGTCAGCCGCCTCCGGCCGCTGCCGTCCGGGTTGACGACAAAGACATCCCGCGTATTGCCCTCCCAGCCGAAGCGTCAGGTCGCCGAGCTCGGTCGCGCCGCCCGGCACGGGGGCCGCGGCGGCCGACCTGCCGGCCAGCTTGCGCCCGTCCACGTGCGCCTCGGCCGCGGCGCTGATGTCGCCGCGCGAGTTCGGGACGCCCGGCAGCGCGAACCGCCCGTCCTCGCCGGCCGTCGCCGTGAACTCGTCGAAGACCTTAACGGAGGCGCCCGCGACGGTGCCCGTCACCCGGAACTCGCGCGAGTTCGTCTTCTGCCCTCGTCGTAGACCGAAAACGAGCGCAGCCACTTGCGCCTGTTCAGCTCGGTGACGACCGCCGCCTTGTGGCAGGCCGCGCAGAACTCCGGCGTCTTCAGCAGCGGGCGCATCACGGCGCGGCGGTGCGCGTCGAGGTCGCCCCTGATCTCACGGTCGGAGGCATCGCGCACGCGCGTGCCGTCGGCGCGCACGAGTATCGCGGGCGGCGCGAGCGTGTAGCTGCCGATGCCGCGCGTCTCGACCGACTCGATGCTGTGGCAGACCGAGCAGGTGACGCCCTCGTCGTCGAACGGCCGCTCCATCTTCGCGTTAGCCGAGAGCGCGCCCGAGAAGAGCGCGGGCGGGTTGTGGCAACTCTCGCAGTGGCGGGTGACGGCGATGCCGCGGTCGCGGATGAGTGGTTGACGTTGGTCTGGTAGAAGGGCTCGCGGAACGAGTTGCGGTGCGCCGACTCGCTCCACTCCGCGTGGACGCCCCGGTGGCACGAGGCACAGCGCGCGGCCGGGATGAACTCCGATTGCGAGATGAGGCCGCCCGTCGTCGTCCTCGCGTTAGAAGGGGCGAAAGGGTTCGAGCCGTAGGGCATCTCGTAGCCGGCCGGTCTCGTGGGGCTTAGGACAGTCTAAGGGTAAAGCTCGGCTATCATCCCGCGAAGGAAGCATGCCGGGACGGGGACGGTGACCCCAGAGAGAAAGATTCGGTTGTGTGAGCTAACAAAAAGGCCGGGCTAGCTGTATAACCCAATCAGGAAACCCTTCGGATGCAGGCAGTCTTATAGAACAGGCCATACAATATGGCAAGAAATTTTGCCGCAAATTCCCGCATACTGTTGCGGGAAGGTTTACCCATCTATAATCCGGTTCTTCGTCACAGTAGATTTGCTGACTGCTCTTTGAGCCTGTAAAGTCCGGGTAATCGCCAGCCATTAAAAGGAGGTTCCTGATGCACCGAACTCGCAACTTAATTCTTAGCAGCGTGTTCGGCTTTCTTCTCGTGTTACTCGTAATCCTACAGCTTCGTTGTGATTTACTGGCGCAAATTTTCCCCAGGAACGTGGAGTTAGACCGCAGCAAGCCGGTTCCCGCAAAAGCCGAGGTCGTCAAGGCGTGGCAGAAACGTCAAGACACCGTAAGGACGTTTCGATTCGCCTGGACGGAACAACAGACGCACCCGAAAGGTTGGCTCTCCAACCCAAGATTTCCGCAACGCGAATGGCAGAGTATCCCCGGACTGCTCAAAGACAGGAACTACACTGTTTCAAAAACTCTGGCGGTTGACGGCAACAAGATGCGATATTCCTTCGAGCTCGACCGTAAAGAGGAAGCGGACGGCGTGCGCGTCACTTCACCTGCCGGCGACAATAATGGCCTGGGCGAGGGGAAGCACTATTCATACGTTAATGTTTTTGACGGGCAGACGGGAAAGACCAGTCTCACCTCCCTGACGAACTCGCCGTCGCCCGCCGTCGGTCAAGTGCCGAAGAGTTCAAGTAACAGACGGCGTGCTCAAAATCACGGCGCGCCCACCGCGTCAATGCCGCCGTTCGGCGGCCACCCGGAACCCTTGTCTGAGGCGTTCTGATTCCTGGTGTCACGTGCGCCCGAAGCCTTGAGGAGGATTGCAGATGAGAAGGTTTCTCGCCGGTCTCTTCGTCCTCGTTCTGCTGACGCCCGCAAGCGCGCTGCCGCAGGGATTACCGGCGGCCCGCTACCGAGTCCCGGACGCGCATAAAGACGGCTGGAAGACCGCCGCCGCCGACTCGCTGGGCGTCGATTCGGCCCGGCTCGCCGCCCTGACCGGGGCGGTTCGTGCGTGGCCCGAACTCGGGGTGCACGCGATTCTAATCGAACGCGGCGGCAGGCTGATCTACGAAGAGTACTTCGACGGCTTCGACGAGCGGTGGGGGCAGCCCCTCGGCCGCGTATCCATGACGGCTGAGACGAGGCACGACCTCCGTTCGGTCACGAAGAGCGTCGTGAGCGCGCTGGTCGGGATTGCGCACGGCGAGGGCGCGATTCGGTCGCTGGATCAGCCCGTCGTTCAGTGGTTCCCGGAGTACCCGGAACTCGACACCCCGGAGCGCCGCCGCGTCACGCTCGCGCACGTGCTGTCCATGACACCCGGCCTCGAGTGGAACGAGGACGTGCCTTACAACGACCCCCGCAACGATGAGATTCGGATGACGCGCGACCCGCAGCCGCTGCGGTATGCCCTGTCGCGTCCCTTCGTCGCCGCGCCCGGCTCCGACTACAAGTACAACGGCGGGCTCACCCAAGTGATGGCTGCGGTGCTCGTCCGCGCGACGAAGACCACGCTCCAGGAGTACGCACGGGCGAAGCTCTTCGAGCCGCTCGGCATCACGGACGCCGAATGGGTTGGAGACCTGGCCGGCATGCCGGCGGCCGCGTCCGGTCTCCGGCTGCGCGCCCGCGATGCCGCCAAGTTCGGCTCGTTATACCTGCACGGCGGCAAGTGGGACGGGAAGCAGGTTATTCCGGCCGGCTGGGTCGAGCTTTCCACCCGTCGCCATTTTCGCTTTCGCCCGCGCGCCGGGGCCGACGCCGGCGGCGAATTCGGCTACGGGTACTTCTGGTGGTACAACTGCTACCCCTCGGCCGCGGGTCTGATCGAGGCGCGCACCGCGGTCGGCAACGGGCAGCAGCGGGTGTTCGTGCTCCCGGGGCACGACATGGTGGTGACGATCTTCGCGGGCCGCTACAACGACTTTACGACCGGCGCGACGCTCGGCAGGAGAATCCTGCTCGAACACGTGCTCCCCGCTGTGAAGACCGGCATACGTCCCGGCTGCCCGGGCGCGTAACGTGCGCCCGCCTGAAAGCGTCATGCGCCCGACCCGCGACACGCCGCCTCTCATCTACTTACCGAGGCTTGGGCGGGCGGGCGACGCCGGGCGTTAGGCGGAAGTGGTTGAGCTTGGGCTGAAGCATTCTTTCGCCAGGTGATGTAAGATCGGCTAAAATTCTTTGCTCAAGGAGGTCGTGCTCATGCCTATTCCATCTCACCGTTCTTCCGACATTCCTGAGTCAGTGGTGCTGCGTTGGGTCTGCAAAGCTTTCCTTCTGGGATTGTTCCTGGGGGCGGCCGCGGCCATGAACGCTCTCATCAACCGTTAGATTCCAGCTCGCCCCCGCATAACGACGGCATGCGCCCGACGCCCCTCCCGCCCGCCCCTCATGAACCTTGTGTAGGGGCGCGGGTGACGCCGGGCGTTATGCCTCTCCGCTTTTCGCAATGTGGGTCTTATGAGAATCAGGACTCTCGCGCCCGCGGACGTCGAGTTGTTTCACTCCTTCAGGCTGCGCGGCCTGCGGGAGAGCCCGGAGGCGTTCGGCTCGACCTTCGAGGAGGAGTCCGCCATGCCGGCGGAGGTGCGGCGCAGTCACTTCCACTGCACGGATGAGAATTTCGTCCTCGGCGCGTTCGGGGAAGACGGTCGGTTAATCGGCGTGGCCGGCTTCTACAGGGGCACGCACCTCAAACTCCGTCACAAGGGGTTCGTGTGGGGCATGTACGTGTCCCCCGAGTCGCGCGGCGGAGGCGTGGGCAGGGCTCTGCTTTCGGCCCTCATCGAGCGCGGCAGATCACTCCCGGGCCTGGAGCAGGTCTGCCTGGACGTGGTGACCGTCAACGGGGCGGCCCGCAGCCTCTACCTCTCGGAAGGGTTTCAGGCGTATGCGCTGGAAAGGGAGGCGATGAAGAAGGACGGCGAGTATTATGACGTCGAGCACATGGTGCTGCGACTTCGGTAAGGTGAGCAGGCCGTGCAACGGGGGCGAGGAGTAACAACCGCCTGCCGCGCCCGACTCGCGACACGCTTCCTGTTATGTAACGGCACTAGGGCCGGCGGGTGAGGCCGGGCGTCAGGCGTCGGGGGAGTTGCGATGTCTCATTCATATTTGACGTTTGAACAGTTGCTACAGCGGGTGGACGAGCCATATCGATCCGCCTTCCGGCGACTCCTGACTGAGTACGGGGAACTGTTCAAGTCGGCGCGGGGTTCGAGCCATAACCACCAGGCGTGGGCCGGGGGGTATGCCGACCACGTCCGCGAGGTCATGAACACCGCCGTCGTCCTCTACGAAGCGCTGGCCCGGCTCCGCCCGCTCCCCTTCTCTCTCTCCGACGCCCTGGTAGTGCTCTTCGTGCATGACTTGGAGAAGCCTTGGGCGTACGAGGAGTCGGGCGGGGCCTGGCGACGCAGGGAGGGGCTCAAGGAGAACGCACACCCCTTCCGCCTGGCTAAGCTGGCGGAGGCCGGCGTCACGCTGCCCGAGGAGTTGGAGCGCGCGGTCTGCTTCGTCGAGGGGGAGGGCAGTCACTATAGCAACCGCGCCCGGGTCATGAGCCCGCTGGCGGCGCTCTGCCACATGTGTGACGTGGCGAGTGCACGCCTGTGGCATGACCACCCTCTGGAACGTGACGACCCCTGGGAGGGGGCCGGGCGGTCAAACGCCGACCCCGCCATCTGACTACGGCAGGCACCCGACCGCCGACGCGACGCTCGTCATGTTCTTTCAGAGGCTCGGGGCGGCGGGTGTTGCCGGGCGTCAGACACTCCCCGGCACAATCCGATTCGGCCTTTACGATATGACCCGCGACGCGCCACTCGGAGAACTTTTGAGCGAACACGGACTGGCCGATTACGGTCGGGGGGGTCTGTTCACCTGCGGATGTTTTTTGAGCCTGCCATTTGTTTTCGGCCTGTGGGGACTCATCGCGTCTTTGACTTACGCCCGCGAGACGGCCGACGCCGATGTGGGGTTCTATTTTTCAACCGCCCTCGCCGCCGCCAGCCTCGGGCTATTCGGGCTTTTCGCCCTCGTGACCCGCCTTTCGCCCGTCTGGTTGAAGAGATATAAGCTCGAAATTTACGAGAACGGCTTCGTCAAGAAGGATTTATTCAAAACCCGGGCCTGCTTGTGGGACGAGATCAGGGAAGTCAATCCGCGGCTGCTGGTTTACGACAAGGCGAGCCTTAACACGCCGCCCGGCGAGTTCGGCAAGCTCGGAGAAGATACAAAAGAGAGGGGCGTCTACGAAGTCTATAAAAAAGACGGCGGCAAGATAACCGTCAGCCGCAGGTATACTAACGTCGAGCGGCTCGACGAGCGGCTCATCCCGTTCTGCAACGAGGCCCCTAATTGGTGACAAAGCACATTTGAACGGCGCGCCTGACAGCGGCGCGCGCCCGACGCCCCTTCACGTTGTCTCTCATGCAACTCGTGCCGGGGCGCGTGTGATGCCTGGCGTTCGGCGCTGGTCTGTGACGTATCGAAAGGAGAAGACAATGCTTAAAAAATGTGCGTTGCTGTTTGCCCTTTTCACCTTGCTCCCGACGGTCGGCTTCGCCCAGGAAGATGGATGGATTACTTTAACCACTCAAGGGGCATACGGCATCAGGTACGACCAGTATGACAAACAAGCCGTGATTATAGTTAATGATGAGACCCTGATGAGTTGCGAGCTCGACCCGCAGTTTCCTGAAGACAATAAGGTCATCGTCTCCCCGCCTTCGCCGCTAAAAAAGTACGTCTTAGTCATGTGTTGGGATAGGGGCGGCAAGGAAGCTTATGTCATAGACACGCGAAATAACCGCGTCGTCTCGCGCGATGTCGTGCCGAAACATTGGCGCGTCATTAAGTGGGTGAGTTGGTCGCCCGACGAAAGGTATGCTCTAGTCGCGGCTGCCGGCGAGATTACGATGGGTGACATGGCGTTCGCTGACCTCGCTTCCGGCAGGTTGCAGGAGATTGAATTCAAGAACTTTACCAATAATCGCGGCGTTGATCCGCGCAAAGCCATACAGGAGCGGCTTCAGGACTTCGATCCTAATAAGGTTACCTGGCTGTCGCCATCCAGTTTTCGCTTGAGTATGGATGTCCGCTGTAATCCGTATGAACTTGGAGGAGATTGTTACGAGAAAGTTATCAGTAGCCATCCCGTGCGGGTGAATCTGAACCCCTTCAGTATCAACTACAGCAATGTCGGTGCGGCTGGGAGTCCCGGAACCAAGCCCGAAGTATCCGCGGATGGGTCACGAAGGGGCAAAGGTGTTCGCGGCATCGCCCCCGGAAGTTCGGCTAACATTCGGCAGGTTGATTTTAGAAATTATTCCTACCCGCTTAGCGGCAGATGCACCTCCCTTTTATCAAGACAGGGGAACATACAGTTGAAGAGTGGAGAGAGCGATGTCATAAAAAAAGCTCCTTACGAGTGTGTGTTTTCCCTGGAAGGCAAAGTTTCATACGGCGATCTTACGGGCGACGGGGTAGAGGAAGCTTTAGCGTATGCGGGATGCCGTTGTGCCAACGTGGAGACCCTCTCGAATTTTGAAGAGAGTGATTCGGATTTGTTTGTCTACACCTTGAAAGACGGCGAGGCGGCTTTGCTGGCGACCTTCGACTACGATGATTTCTCTGGACAGGGCTACAACCGTATCTATCAGAGCAATTTTAAGGATGGAACGGAGATAGTTTCACTCAGCGGTAATCCCAAAATAGAAGGTGGATTTCTTGTCTTACAAATGCTGGCATACAAGGGCAACTTTCGTGTTGACCCGCCAGACTACAAGGTGGAAATGAAATACCGCTGGAATGGAAGCGACTTTGTATTAGCAGGAAGACCTCGAAGATGGCCGTGCCGAAACGAGCTTTGTCAGTAGGGGGCGTTTAGATGCCGAACAAGTAAAGTTTACTTCACTCCGCGCCGGACAACTCATTCCAGCCGACCCTGGCCGGCGAGTCTTTCATCATCAAGGTGTGAAAAGTTATAGGATGTCATGCTTCAGCTGAGGATGATCGCGCGTCTGGGAGAGGCTTGCCGGGGGGACGAGCGCGTGTCGGGCGCGCTGATGTTCGGCTCGTTCACGACTGGGGAGGGCGACGCCTTCTCCGACATCGAGTTCGCCCTCTTCATCCGCGACGACGCCTTCGAGGGCTTCGGGCAGCGGGCGTGGCTCGACGCCGTCAGCCCCGTCGCGGCCTACTTCCCCGACGACTTCGGCCACCACACGGCACTCTTCGAGAACGGCGTGCGCGGCGAGTTTCACTTCATGCGCGCGGGGGATGTGTCGGTCGTCGCGGGCTGGCGGGGCAACGGGTGGTTCCCCTCGCTCGACGCGGCCGTCTTGGTGGATCGGACGGGCGAGTTGTCCCGTCACGCGGCGGCGCTCGTGGGCGGGCCGCCGGCGCGCGAGGGCGCGGCGCTTGTCGAGGGGCTGGCGTTAAACCTCCTCAACCTGACGCTCCTCGGGGCCAACCTCCTCAACCGCGGCGAGTTGGCGCGCGCGTGGGCCTTGTTGAGCGGAGTTCATGGGAATTTGCTCAAGCTGGTTCGCCTCCGCGAGGGCGTGACGGGCCACTGGCCGACGCCGTCGCGCGCTCTGGAGCGTGACCTCTCCGCCGCCGCTTACGAGCGCTACGTGACCTGTACGGCGGGCGCGCGGCCGGACGAGTTATGCGCCGCTTACCGCGAGTCGTGGAGGTGGAGCCGCGAGTTGTTCAGAGATGTCGCCGGGCCGCTGGGCGTCCACCTCCCGGCGACCGTGATAGCCCAGGTGGAGAAGTTACTCGGTGAAGCACCGGCTTGCTCAAATGTGAGGTGACATCAGCACGCGCGCTCTCATAACACTGCGATGCCACTCGTCTGCGGTCGCCGGGACGACGGATTATTGTGCTTCGGGAGTTTATTTCCGACCAAAGAATCGGACTTAATTCCGCCGCTTAATCGGAGGCGATAAATTTCAAAACGAGCCCTTGACGCGGCCCCGTCTTTCGCATAGTCTCACACACCGTTTCATACCGTCCCGGTTCATTTCGCGTCCCTGTAGTTCGTCACACGCTTAATCCGAGGCCGCGTCTCCGGTCGTCGCCTCGCGCAACGGCATCGCCGCCGACCTGCTCTACATGGGCAAGCCCGAAGAGGCCGCGGCCGAGCTACGGGCGCTCAGCGACAAGGCGCGCAGCGACGGTGACCGCCGCACGGCACTCTTCGCCATGACGGTCGTGCAGGCCGACGCCGGCAGGCTCGACAAGGCGCTCGAAGAGGTGGAGAAGCAGTACGCACTGGGCGAGAAGATCGGCGACGTGGCGGCGATGACGGGCGACCTCCAGCTCAAGGGGAACATCCTCGTCGAGATGGGCAAGTACGACGAGGCGAAGGCGGAGTTCGACAAGCTCCTCAAGATGACCGAGGAGTCCACGCTCTCGCCGGAGATCAAGAACAACGCGAGGCTCTTCCACCACTACAACCTCGTCACGGTCGCCCTGGGGAAGAAGGACTTCGCCGCCGCGAAGGCCGGGGCCGAGGCTTTCCGCAAGGGGGCCGAGGTCTCGAAGAACCCGAACCAGTTGCGGCAGGCGCACGAACTGGCCGGCATGATCGCGCTCGCCGAGAAGGACTACGACAAGGCCATCGCCGAGCTACAGCAGGCCAGCCAGCAGAACCCGCAGAACCTCTACCGCCTGTCGCAGGCTTATCAAGGCAAGGGCGACAACGCGAAGGCGAAGGAGTTCGCCGCCAGGGCCGCCGGCTTCAACTCCCTGCCCCAACTCAACTACGCCTTCGTCCGCACCAAGGCCCGAAAGCTGGCTTCCTCATCCGGGTGAGGCCATCAAAGTCCGACGACAAAGGGCAGCCAAGCGGCTACCCTTTGTATCTCTCTTCTTTCAGGTAAGTAATATTACTGCCATAGGGGCCTGACAACGCGCCTTGTGTCCTATGAGTGTGATCGTTTAGAGGCGGGCTCCGCCCGCCGTCTCAATCCGCGGTGCTCGCGACGGCGGGCGGAGCCCGCCTCTAAACGGACGCTGAATTAGTCACACTCAAATGCAAACAGCTATAGTATATCTCCGTACCCGCAGCAAAGGATGCTTCACCATTTACAAGAGCAGACCCATGCCTGAATCTTTTCTTACGCGAACCAAAATCAATTCAGAAAATGAATGAACCTTAACGGGACATTACAGTTGAAATTTTGTAGTTCCCTGCCCTGTGTAAAACCTATAGCGGGTTGCGATTGAGTGCGACGTTCGCCGGGGGTAGCGGTCAGAACCGCCCGCGGTAGCGGGTGGGCCTTTGTAATTCGGATGTGCCGGTTAACGACGGCCCACCCGCTACCGCGGGCGGTTCTGACCTGGCTATCGTACGGGGCGCACCCTATCGCAAACAGCAATAATGTTTCGGGGCGTGCCATACTGATGAACAGGACAATACGGCTATAAGGTCTCGGCGCGGGGCGACTTTCAATTGAAAGTCGCCCCGCGCCGGTTAGAGGGGTTTAGGTTGTGGGTGGCTTGGTGGTGCCGCCGCGGTGGAGGCCCGACTTGCGTTCGCTCTTGCGGGTGTAGCCGAAGGCTTCGTAGAGGGCGCTGTCGTCGCCCAGCGTCGGGTCGGCCAGGACTCCGGCCACGACCAGTTTGGCCTTGGCCTCGAAGGCTTCGTCGGCGCGCTCACGTTCGGCGCTGGCCTGCGCCCGCTGGTTGTCGAGGTTTTCGATGTGCTGCCGCACCTGGAGCGCGGGGGCGGCGTGGGACTCGAACTGCTCGAACGTCATCCCGCCGAAGCTCTTCTCGGGCGCGAGCGTCCGCCAGGCGTTGAGCATCCTTTCGATCTTCTCTTCAATGGCTTTCGGACTGTTGTTACCCACGTAAGGACTCCTTTCTGTGCGCTTGAGGGCGCAGAGTTGGGGCGTTTGTGTCGGTCGTGCTTTGTGAGGCACGCGTGTGTCTGGCGTTTCGTCGCGGGCGTGCCGTCAGGCCCGCCCGATGAGGTTTCAACCACCGCCCCTGTTCGTCAGAAGAACGCGAATTTTCAGGGAACTATCAGGACTTCCGCCCCTGCGTGCGAGGATTTCGCGTCCGGAATCGCATTATTAGCACTTAGTAAAGCAATACTCAAGCTTTAGATTGCGATACGCGACTCCGGAATCGTAATACGCGACCAGGGAATCGTAATACGCGACTCCGGAACCGCGATACGCGACTCCGGAACCGCGATACGCGACCACGGAATTGCGGTTCTGCGGTCGCGTATTACGGTTCCGGGCCTTCGTAACGCAATTCCGGAGTCGCGTATCGCGGTACGCAACCCGCGTATCGCGTCAACAGGCTCGCGTAATAACCTCTGTTTGTAGTCAACGAAAATCTTGATAGCGCGCGCCGGTATCTGGTAGGCTCTCGGCCACACATTCTCCCCGGAGTGTGCTCCTTCCTGACGTGTGGTTGAAACTTTAGCTCTTCAAGAGTGGTGCCCCATGGAAAACCTCCTCGCCCCGCCGTTTCGTCGCGCGACGCCTAAGGCCCGACGCACGCCGCTCCTGGTCTGCCTCCTGTTCGCCGCCTCGGTCTGCGCCGTACTTGAGCCCACGCCCGCCCGCGCGGGCGCGCAGGCGACGCGGCGGCCCGCGCGCGCCGTCGCTCCGGGCGACGGCGCGCAACGGACACGCCCCCGCGTGCGCCGCAAAGCCGGGCGTAGGGTCGAGGCACGCGTGCAGAGGTCGAGGAAGGAGTTCCCTCCCCCTCCGCGGCGCGCGTCGGTTCCGGGCGTATCCGAGTTAGAGGAGGATAGGGAGGGTCGCGCGAGCTGGTTCCTGTTCAAGCGCGCCTACCCCTTCGATTCGATTCCGGCCGAGTCGCGGCGCAGGGCCTGGGAGTCTCGCCCGAGGAAGGCCGCGAGCATGTCGGCCACGGCCCGCGGCGAGCGGCAGGTCTGGTCTCCCATCGGGCCGAAGCCGTCCGCGGTGACGTATCGCTCGGGCGCGTGGAGCGGGCGCATCAACGCCGTCGCCGTCTCGCCCGCAGACCCGCGAATCGTCCTCGCGGGCTCCGCGACCGGCGGCATCTGGCGCTCGGCCGACGGCGGCGCGAGCTTCGCCCCCGTCAGCGACGACCATTCCGAGCTGGCCGTCGGCTGGATAGACTTCGCCCCGAGCAACCCCGCAATCGTCTACGCGGGCATGGGCGACGTTGACTCCTCCTACCTCGGCTCCGGCGTGCTCAAGTCCGCCGACGGCGGACAGAGTTGGAGGCGCGTCAGCAACCACACGCTCCCCGACGGGGTCATCGCGCGGCTGGAGGTTGACCCGACGAACCCCGAGCGCCTCTACCTCGCGCAGCACCTCACGACCGACCGCTCGAACAACGTCTCGGCGGCGGGCGGCCTCTTCCTCTCGACCGACGGGGGCGTCAACTGGACGAAGACGCTCGCGGGCCAGGCGCGCGACCTCGCCATCCACCCGGCCAACCCGCAGACGCTCTACGCGGCCCTCGCCGCGCGAACGACGCTGGGCGGCTTTGCCAACAACGGGCTCTACCGCTCAACCGACGGCGGGGCGACGTGGGCGAACGTCCCCGTCCCCGCCATCGGGCTCAACGCGGGCTTCTGGGACTTCCGCGTCGCCGTCACGCCCGCCGACCCGAACAGACTCTACGTCTACTTCGGCACGATCTTCTCCGGCGAGACGCGCTTCCAGGTCAGCTTCGACGGCGGCGCGACGTGGCAGCCGCGCGGCCTCTCGCAGGTGGACAGCGGGCAGTTCGGCTACAACACCTATCTTCACATCGACCCGGCCAACCCCGACCTCGTCTACCTCGGCTCGCGCGACCTCTACAAGAGCACGAACGGCGGCGTCAGTTGGGAGAACGTGACGGACAGCTTCGCCCCGTCGGGCACCGGCGGTTGGACGTACCAGCCCTCGGTCGGCACGACCCACGCAGACCAGCAGGCGTTCGCCTTCGAGCCGGGCAACCCTTCGGTCGTCTACGTCGCAAACGACGGCGGGCTCTGGAAGTCAACTGACGGCGGCGCGACGCTCCAGTCGCTCAACGGGTCGCTCTCGCTCGTCCAGTTCAACAGCCTCGCGCTGCACCCGACCGACGGCGGCTTCACCATCGGCGGCACGCAGGACAACGGCACGCAGCGCCGGCTCAAGGACTCGGAGGGCGCGTCGATTCAGACCTGGAGCGTGTTCAGCGGGAGCGACGGCGGCGCCTGCCTCTTCAACCCCGCCAACCCCAACATCCTCTTCGCCACGTACTTCTCCGCCTGGGTTCACCGCTGGCGCGTGAGCGGGAGCAACATCTTCTTCGAGAAAACTATCGGCGACTATGGCATCTGGGGCGAGAGCAACCTGAACACCCGCATCGCCTTCTACCCGCCGCTCAGGGGCAACGGGGTTGACCAGAGACTCTACTTCGGCACGTGGCGTCTGTTCGTCAGCGACAACCTCGGCGACAGTTGGACGGCCCCCGCCGGCATGACGGATTTGACGAAGGGCAACAGGGACGTGCTGACCGCCATCGGCGTCTCGCGCTCGAACACGCAGGTCATCTACACGGGGTCTGCGCAGGGGCGCGCGATGGTCAGCCGCGACGGCGGGGCGAACTGGACGGACGTGACGGCGGGACTCCCCAACCGCTTCATCGAGACCGTCGTCGTCCACCCCTCCGACCCCTCGACAGCGTACCTCTCCGTCTCCGGCTTCGGCACGGGGCACGTCTTCAAGACGGTTGACGGCGGCGCGACGTGGGCGGACGCGAGCGGCAACCTGCCCAACGTCCCCGTCTCCGCGCTCCTGCTCGACCCGCAGAACCCGCAGGTCGTCTACGCGGGGACGGACGTCGGCGTCTTCCGCTCTTCGGCGGGCGGCGGCGCGTGGGAGTCTTTCAACGAAGGTCTGCCGCCCGCCCCCGTCACGGCCTTCGCGGCGCAGGCCGGCGGCCGCATCCAGGTCGCCACCTACGGGCGCGGCGCGTACGAGCTGACGACCGCGCAGGTCGGCCCCTCTTCGGTCGCCTTCGCCGCCGCAGAGACGAGCGTCTCCGAGGGCGCGGGCAGGGTGACTCTGAGCGTCACGCGCACGGGCGACCTCTCCGTCCCCGCGCAGGTGGATTACGCGACGGCCGACGGCACGGCCTCCGACCGCACGGACTACACGGCCGCCTACGGCACGCTCCGCTTCGCCGCGGGCGAGACGGGCAAGACGCTTGAGGTCTTCGTCACCGACGACCGATTCGGCGAGGCCGACGAGACCTTCGTCGTCTCGCTCGTCAACGCCGTCAACACGTCGCTCGGCACGCCCGTTTCGGCGAACGTGACCGTCAACAGCAACGAGGCCGGGGCGGGCCCGAACCCCGTCCGCTGGGACGCGAACTTCGACTCGGGCTTCTTCGTCCGCCAGCACTACGTGGACTTCCTCAACCGCGAGCCCGACGCCGAGGGGCTCGCCCACTGGAAGAACCAGATCGACGAGTGCGAGGCGCGACCCGAGGCCGAGCGGCAGGGCTGCCGCGAGGTCAGGCGCGTCAACGTCTCGGCCGCCTTCTTCCTCTCGATTGAGTTCCAGCAGACGGGCCTGCTCGTCTACCTCACGCACCAGGCGGCCTTCGACACGGCCGAGCGACTTCAACTGCGCGCCTTCCTCGCCGACACGCGCGAGATCGGGCGCGGCCTCGTCGTCGGGCAGGGCGACTGGCAGGCGCGGATCGATTCCAACAAGGCGGCCTTCTTCCGCGACTTCGTCGGGCGCGCGCAGTTCGCCTCCGTTTACCAGGGGATGACGAACGCGCAGTACGTTGACGCTTTGAACGCCAACACCGCCGGCTCGCTCTCGCAGGGAGAGCGCGACGCGCTGGTGGCCGGGCTGGGCGCGGGGACGCACACGCGCGCCGACGTGCTGCGCGCCGTGGCCGAGCACGCCGAGTTCGGCCGTCGGCACCTGAACCGCGCCTTCGTCCTGATGCAATACTTCGGCTATCTCAGAAGGAACCCGAACGACCCGCCGGAGCAGAACCGCGACTTCACCGGCTACAACCACTGGCTGGGCAAGCTCAACGACTTCAACGGCAACTACGTCGCGGCCGAGATGGTCAAAGCCTTCATCACCTCCGACGAGTACCAGCGAAGGTTCGGGCCGTAAACTCGTTTAGTCTGCTGACGGAATACCAACCCTGATAAGGTGTGTGTCTCTTCTCCGGGGTCGGAGCTACGGCTGATTTCTACTCAGAGAGCCCGATAATGCGCCTTATGCTCTTTCGGCTTTGCACAAGAAGTAGGGTTATTGGGAGACATTTTGTGACAGTAGCAATTCCTCACAAAAAGTCGGTTTAATATCGAGTTCGTACATCGAGTGAATGAGGCGGCACAGGTTATGGCAGAGCACCTTCGTGAGCGCCTCGTTGATTTGCGCCGTCTCAATCTTGCTTCGCAGGCGCTCACCGAACTGGATGAGCACGGAGTCTTTTACATGGCGCCGGTGGTGACGGTTACCGTCAGCCTCTTCCTCGCCTACACGCTGTTCGTGGCCGTCCTGATCGCCCTCGGCTGAAGTCCTTCACGCCTCGGGCTCTTCACGCGCGGGCGTCACCAGCACCTTATCGACGCGCCTGGCGTCCATGTCCACCACCTCGAAGGTGAGGCCGCCCCACTCGAAGCGGTCGGCCGCCGAAGGAATGCGCCCCAGGTAGGTGATGACGAAGCCGGCGAGCGTCTGGTAGTCCTCGTCCTCCTCGCCCGGCATCCGCCCGACGGGGAAAATCTCTTTGAAGTCGTCTATCGTGATCCCGCCGTCCAGAAGCCACGACCCGTCGTCGCGCCTGACCGCCATCGGCTCGGCCTGCCCGCCCGGCGGCACCAGGTCGCCCACTATCGCCTCCAGCACGTCCGTCAGAGTCACCAGCCCTTCAAACGCCCCGTGCTCGTTGACGACGAGGGCGACGTGCGTGCGGGACTGCCGGAACAGCTCCAGCAGCCGCAGCGCCGTCATCGTCTCGGGCACGAAGAGCGGCTGGCGCAAGGAAGCGCGCAGGTCGAGCTGCCTGCCCGACAGCACGGCCGCCAACAGATCCTTGGCCTTGACCATGCCCATCACGTTGTCCTGGTGGCGGTCGCACACCGGCATCCGCGAGTAGTGGCTGGCGGAGATGCGCCGTGCGACCTCTTCCGACGGAAGGTTCACGTCGAGCCACGCCACGTCCACCCGCGGCGTCATCAGCGCCGTCACCCTCCGGTCGCCGAGGCGGAAGACGCTCTCGACCATCTCACGCTCGGCCTTCTCAAAGACCCCGGCGTCGGTCGCCTGCTCGATCATCACCCGCACCTCGTCCTCTGTGACGGGCGGCCCCTCGGGCGGGCGCGTCCGCAGCAGCCGGAGCACGGCCGACGTGGAGAAGCTCAGGAGGCGTACGACCGGCGAGGCGAGCCTTGAGAGCGTCCTCATCGGCCCCGCGACGACCCTGGCGATGCCCTCCGGGTTGTTCATCCCGACGCGCTTCGGCACCAGCTCGCCGACGACGAGCGAGAGGTAGGTGATGGCGAGCACCACCACGGCCAGGCCCAGCGCCTCCCCGTAGGGGTCGAGCGCGGGGAAGCGGTTGAGCACGACGCCGAGCTGCTCGGCGATAGTCGCGCCGCCGAAGGCGCCGGCGAGGATGCCGACGAGCGTGATACCGATCTGGACGGTTGAGAGGAAGCGGTCGGGCTCCTGCGCCAGCTCAAGCGCCGCCCGCGCCCGCCGGTCGCCGCCCGCGGCCAGGCGCTGAAGGCGTGCCTTGCGGGCCGAGATGACGGCGATCTCCGACATGGCGAAGACGCCGTTGGCGACGAGCAGCAGGGCGATGAAAAGAATCTCGATGACGACGGCGCTCATAAACCCTCACATTGCGACTGATCTGGTGTGTTACGCGCCGTCTAGTATACCCGCGCGGCCGGTTGGACTACTCACGCACAGGTTAGCGTGGGGGATTCTTTAACTTCTCCGCGAGGCGGGCGATGGCCGACAGTAAGGCTTCGGGCTCGACGGGTTTGGCGAGGTGGTCGTCGAAGCCGGCGTCGAGGGCGAGCTGGCGGTCGCCTTCGCCAGCATAGGCCGTCAGCGCCAGCGCGGGCGTGCGCCGCCCGTGCTCCGCCTCAAGCGTGCGAACCGTGCGCATCAGCTCGTAGCCGTCAACTTCAGGCATGCCGATGTCGCTGACGAGGAGGTCGGGCCTCACCTGTTCGAGCGTCCCGAGCGCGAGGGCGGCGGAGGCGGCGGAGGCGACTTCGACGCCGTGCTTCCTGAGCAGCATCGAGAGCAGTTGTAGGGTGTCTTCGTCGTCGTCCACCAGCAGGACGCGCAGACCCTTCAGCGCGGGACTCTGCGCGCGCCCTCCGGCGGCCGGCTCTTCCGTCGCGTGCGGCCCGGCGGGGGCCGGCGGGAGGTTGACGGTGAAGACCGCCCCCTGCCCCTGCCCCGCGCTGTGCGCGCCGACGGAACCGCCGTGCATCTCCACCAGATACTTGACGAGCGAGAGGCCGAGCCCCAGCCCGCCCTGCGCGCGCGAGGGCGAGCTGTCGGCCTGTCGGAAACGGTCGAAGACGTGAGGCAGGAAGTCCGGGCTGATGCCCCGCCCCGTGTCGCTCACCGTCACGCGCATCTCGTCGGGCAGCCGCTCGACCTCGACCCTGACCTCCCCCCCGGCGGGCGTAAACTTCACGGCGTTCGACAGGAGGTTCCAGAAGACCTGCTGGAGCCTGTGCGGGTCGCCGACGACGCCGCCGCCGGAGGGCGTCCCGAGGTCGCAGCTCAGGCGGATTCCTCTGGCCTCCGCCGCGGGGCGCACCACGTCCACGGCCGCCCGCACCACCCGCGCCAGCTCCAAAGGCTGCGCCTCGATGTGGAGCTTGCCCGCGATGATGCGCGACGCGTCCAGGATGTCGTCGATGATGTGCCGCTGCTGCTCGGCGTTCCGGCGGATGATCTTGACCGCCTCGCGGGCCGTCGTCTCGTCCGTCCCACCCTCGTCCAACATGATCGCCCAGCCGAGGATGGAGGTGAGCGGGGTGCGCAGCTCGTGCGAGAGGGTGGCGAGGAAGAGGTCTTTCATCCGGCTCGCCTCCTCGGCCTCGGCGCGCGCCGCCTGCGCGCGCGCCCGTTCGAGGCGCTCCTCCTCTGCGCGCCTGCGCTCCGTCATGTCGTGCGAGATGCCGAAGAGGCCGACGACGCGCCCCTCGCGGTCGCGGACGACGCCCTTCGTCACGCGGAAGAGCTGCGTCCCGCCGGCCCCCTTCGCCAGCCCCTCGAAGACCTGCGTCTCGCCGGACTCTAAGACCACACGGTCGGCCTCGACGAACCGGCGCGCGGTCTCCGGCGGGTAGAGCTCGAAGTCGTCGCGGCCGATGATCTGCTCCTTGGGCCGGCCGATGAACTTCGCGCAGGCGGAGTTGACCAGGAGGTATTTGCCGTCGAGGTCTTTGGCGAAGACGGCGTCCGACGTGCCTTCGAGGATGGCCTCAAGGATGCCGCCGCCCGCCGGCCGTGGCTCACTCGCTCCGGTGTCCTCTTTTTCGACCATACTGAATCGCCAAATCTACTGAGCCGCCGCGCGCGTGGCCGAGACGACCCTGACCTTCCAGTTCTCCATCGCCGTGCCCTGCGTGCGGAGGTTGGAGGTCAGGTAGTAGAGCCGCCGCGTGGCGGGGTAGTCGGGGGCCTGCGTGAAGCGGTCGTGGAGGTAGTGGGGCGGGATGCTCTGGTAGTAGAGCGTAGCGCTCACCCTCAGGTTCTTCGGGTCAACCCCCGCGGGCAGTGACACCTCGTAGCGCACGAGGCTCGTCCCGCTTCCGTCCTCGTAGCGCGGGTCGCCCCAGACCTTCTCCGCGTGCGTCGGCTCGAGAAACTCTTTCGGGATGACGGGCCTGCCGTCCGGCCCCGTCGGCCCGTTCTCAGTCCAGCCGAGCGGGAGCAGGCGGTTGTCCTTTATCACGAAGTCGCGGCGGATGAAGCTGCTCGTGATACGGCAGTCGGCGTTCAAGTCTATCTCCTCGTAAATCTGCGCCTGATCCTGCCGCGTGATGGGGAAGCGCGCGCCCCAGAAGTGCGGCTGGTACTGCTGCCGCGTGACGTTCCCGCACTGCGCGGGGTAGTCGCTCCGCTCCGGCTTCTGCCCCGGCCGGTAATTCTCGTACAGCTCCGAAGGCAGGGGCTTGCCCCCTTCGCCGTCCGTGATGACGCCCAGCCCGTCCGTGCAGCCGGAGCACCAGACGGTCTTCTCCCGCCCGCCGCCCGTGTCCACGACGCGCAGCTCAAGGAAGCCGCGGCGGAAGCCGACGCCGCTCGGGAAGCGGTGGCCCGTCTTGTTCGTGACGAGCACCTCGGCGGTTAACTTCCCGCCGCTCACCTCAAGCGGGGCGAGGTTAACGTCGGCGGTCGAGTTCGCGGCCTGCTCGACGAAGGCGTCGAGGGCGTTCGGCAGGTTGTCGGCGACCGACTGCATGTAGTCGTTCTGCCGCACGCCGAGGATGGGATTCGAGAGCAGGTTGTAGCCGTTCGCGTAACCCCTCTCCATGTACTGGCGGAACATCTCTAGCAGAGGGACGTTCAGGCCCTGTAGCTGGTGGCGCGCGAAGCCGCTCTCGCGCAGGCGGACGTGCGTCTTGTCGGGCGGCAGCATCCCCTCGGTCGCGGGGTAGCGGTCGTCCTCGATGGCGGCGATGGGCTGCCTAATGAGCGGCACTTCGAGCGTGCCCTTCGAGTTGCGGTAGCTCGGACGCATGTGGCAGTCCTGGCAGGTCTGCGCCTTCGGCCCGCCGTCGAACTCGTTCTGGTAGCCGCTGTTGAGCCACTCAAGGTAGGTCAACTGTTCGAGGCTGCTGTGCGTCAGTGGGCGCGGCCCCACGGCCTCGTTGCCGCGCCGGGCGGGCGGCTTCCAGTCCACCACGGGGAGGTTGATGGTGTGGCAACTGCCGCACATGCGCGAACTCTTGATGTAAGGGTCGTGCTTCGGCTTGATGCCGAGCGCGTTGTTCATCGGGTCTGTGACTATCTCGTCGTCCCTGAACGGGCCGTACAGCTCGCCCGGCTCGCCGACCGAGAAGTCGCCGGTGACGGCCTTCTCAAGGAAGTGCTTGAGCGTCGTGGGCCTGTCCTGCACGATGCGGTGGCAGGCCATGCAACTGATGCCATCGCGGGCGAGCGCGCCGTATTTAAAGTTGGGGTCATTCTCATCCGTGATGTAGACGAACTCGCGCTTGAAGTCCCCCTTGCCCGGGCCGCCGCTGTCCGCGTCGAGGGTGCGCTTGCCCATCACGCCGTGACACTTGAAGCAGGTGTTGATGACCATCTTAATCATCTCGTCGGCGTCGGGCCGCGTCTTCAGGTAGGCGATCTCGCTGTCGAGCTGCGCGTAGAAGACGGGGTCGCGCCCCGCGAGCCCCATCGGCGACCAGCGCCACTCGGCGAACGGCGAGACGTTCATCGCCGGGGTCGTGCCGTCCGGCTGCGTGAGCCCCACGTAGAGCATCGGGTTGCCGCCGTAGGTGATGGCGCTGTGGCAGCCCATGCACGTGTCGGAGGTGAGGAAGGGGCTCGTCGGCGGCTTGCCGGGCGCGGGCGAGCGCGCCCAGACGTGGTCGTAACTCTCGCCCGGCAGCCTCTGCGGGTCTTTCACGGGTTTGATCGAGTCGTAGAAGGCGACGAACTTCGGGTCGGGCGTCATCGAGGGGACGGGGGCCGAGACCCTGAGCGGCTCAAGCCGCACCTCCAGGTCGCTCTTGCCGGGGTCGTGCTGCACGGCCCGCGTGTAGGCCACGCGGCCGCCGGTCTCCCTGCACGGGGGTGGCGGGGTCGGCGTCGGCGTGGGCGGCGCCGCGGGGGCGAAGAACCAGGAGTTGTCGTCGTAGTATTTGAGCGGCTCGCCGTGCTCGCCCTTGATGTTATTAAGAGAGCTGAAGGTGTGCTCCTTCTCGGCCGACGCGTGGCAGCGCGTGCAGTAGAGGCCGAAGCCCGCGTTGCGCATGGCGAAGGGCGGGTCGTTGTTGTCGGCGCACTGCTTGTCCCAAATCTCTGCCCAGTACCAGCCGTCGGCCGAGCCCTTCGCGTCCTTGACCATGACCGTCCAGTCCGAGACCGGCGGCGGCGCGTTGTAGCGGTAGCGCCCGGCGGGCGGGTGGTACTGCTCCTTGACGATGACGGCCCCGTCGGGGATGACGCCCTTGCGCCCGCCCTTCAGCCAGGCGAAGACCTCCGGCGAGTAGTAGATTTTCACCGCCGGGTGCACGCCGTAAGAGTTGTTGTTGACGAACGGCCCCGTGTCGCGCACGCCCTTGTCCTCCGCCCAGTTCATCTTCGTGTACTGGCGGCACTGTAGGAAGCGCGCGAGCTGCTCCTGGTACTGCGCCATGCGCGCGGGCAGGAACGTGCTCGGCAGCGGCAGCGGCGGGACGTTCTGACAGTCGCTCGCCGCGGCCGGCCCCTGCGCGCGCGCGGCGTCGAGCAGTTGAGGCAGGGCCGAGAGGGCCGACACGCCACAGAGCAGGCAGGCGAGAACCGAGAGCTTTACGCGACGGGACATCGTATGCGCTCCTTTAACGGTTTGCACTTGTGTGAGTGAAAAGGATTAACCACAGAGACACAGAGACACGGCTCGAAGCGACATAACTCAAGAAGCTGTGCCTCTGTGTCTCTGTGGTTAATCGTCTTCATACCCACTCAAGTGAAGACTGCTTTAAAAAGAGAACTTCAGATGAAACTGCACGCGGCGGCCGGGGGTCAGGGTCGAGGTCGCGCGGCCGAAGCCGGGCGCTTCGAGGTAGCGGACGGGGACGCCGAAGTTCGCGCGGTTCATCAGGTTGAAGACCTCCGTGCGCAGCACGGCGGTGCGCGACTCGCCGAGGCGGAAGGTCTTGATGACGGCGAGGTTCGTGTCGAGGTAGCTGCCCGCGCGGAAGGTGTTGCGGCCGACGCTCCCGTCCTCACCCACGGGCGCGCGCAGGGAGGTGAGGTCGTCGGTCGTCAGCCGGAGCGGCTGCCCGCGGTCGCCCGTGACGACGATGCCGTCCGTCGTGTCGAGGCGGTCTGTGAGATTGCCGTCGAGGTTCACGTCGTAGATGGAGTTGACGGTGAAGGGCTGCCCCGTCTGGAACTGCGTGGTTCCCGCGAGCTGCAAGTCGAACCGCGGGAAGTCGTAGACGGCGTGCGCGGCGAAGCGCTGGCGGGCGTCGAAGTTGGCGGGGCCGCGCTCGCCCGCGAGCGTCAGGCTGTTCTGCGGCAGCGCCGGCGCGCCCGCCAGCTCGAACACGTCCGACACGTCGTCCGTCGTCTTCGAGAGCGTGTAGCCCGCGCGATACAGAAGCCGCGAGCGGAGACGGCCGCGCACCTCAAGCTGGAACGCGTCGTAGCGCGACGCGGCCGTGTTCTCGAAGAACTCGACGCCGCCCACGTCCGACACGGGGCGACCGCCGACGAAAGACTGTGTTTGCCCCCCGGCCGCAGGCGCTATCCTCGTGCCCGGCTGGACGGCGACGCCGAAGAACTGCGGCTCGAAGCGCCCCGCGCCTTCCGTCTCGATGTCGAAGAAGCGCAGCAGCGAGACGGCGTTCGTGCCGAGATTGGGCGTCGTGAAGCGCGGCAGGTTGCGCGCCTGCGTGCCGACGTACGCGGCAGAGAGGAACGTGTCGCGCCCGAACCTCTGCTCGAAGGTGAAGGCGTAGTGGTGCGCCTCGGGCGACTCAAGCTTGCGCGCGGGCAGCGTCGCCTCCACGCCGCTCGCGCCCGGCAGCACGCCGCCCGCGCTCGCGAGCAGGTTGATGCGGTTGAGATGCTCCTCGATTCGGACGTTCGGGTTGAGCAGGTTGAGCGTGCCGGGCACGACCAGCCCGAGGTTCGGGTTGGAAGGGTTCAAGAGGCTGAGCGGCACGAGCGGGAACAGGAGGTTCCCCAGACCGCCCGCCGTGTTCACCGTGACGAAGGTCGGGAAGACGTTGCGCGACTGGCTGACGACCGCGCCGAGCACCTGATCGTTGAAGTGCCCGTAGCCGACGCGGACGCGCGTCGCGCCCGGCTCGCCGAACCAGTGCGGCGCGTAGGAGACGCCGACGCGCGGCGAGAAGTTGTCGCGGTCGGGGTCGTGTATGCGCCTGCGGTCGTCGATGAAGGGGTTGAGGCCCGGCACGGGCGCGTGCCGGTCGGCGGGGAACGTGCCCTCGATGCGGCCCTGCACCTCGCGCGCGGGCGTGTTCGCCTCGTAGCGCAGGCCCAAAGAGAGCGTGAGGTTCGGGCGCACGCGCCAGTCGTCCTGCACGTAGAAGCCGAGCTGGTAAAAGCGCAGGTTGATGCCGGAGTCGCTGCCCGTCGTCAACGTCTGGAAGAAGCCGCTGGCGGCCGAGGCGGAGGCCAACGTCGCGGGCTCGACGAACTCGTCCGCGACGGCGAGCCCCCCCGCGTCCGTCGTCAGCATCGGCGCGCCCTGGAAGCTCAGGAGCGGGCGGAAGTTTCGCGGGAGGATGCTGTTCAGCTCTGTTCGCCGGTTGTCGGTGCCGAAGATGAGTGTGTGCGCGCCGCGCTTCAGGGTCATCTGGTCGGCGACCTGATACGTGTTGTTGACGCGCTTCTGCGGGAAGTGGAACACGTCAACGCCCACGGGGCTGAAGCCCGCGACGACGACCTACCCCACGGGGCCGAGGACGGATTCGACCGTGCCCCCTTCGCGGTAGAAGACGGGGCCCGCGTTCGGCGTGATGCTGTTCGTCGCGGCGTCGAAGTTCGGCAGCGTCAGGTTCTCAAAGACGCGCGCGTTCAGCAGGAAAGGCACGTCGGGGAAGGCCGCGCTGCCGAGCATGTGCGAGCGGTCGCGCACCTCGTCGAAGCGCAGGCGCGTGCGGCCGTAGGAGAGGCGGAGCTGGTTGAAGAGGAGCGTGCGCGCCGCGGGGCCCGACAGCTCGCTGTTGAAGAAGAAGGAGAAGTTCTGCGTGCGCACGCGCGGCCTGAGCGTTGAGAAGAGCGCGCCGCCCGTGACGGGGATGTCGCGCCAGTCGTTCGTGAAGTTGTAGCGCCCCGTCAGGCTCTGCGCGCGCTCGCCGAGGCGGAAGTCGTAGTCGAGCTTGCCCGAAAGGATCGTCCCGCGCGCGCTCGCCGGCAGCTCCCGGGTAAAGGTGTTCGCGCCGTAGACCCCGTCGGGGTTGTTCGGGAACGGGAAGAGGCTGAAGACGGCGTCGCCGCCCGCGGTCGTCGGGAAGGCGAACTCGGGCAGGTTGCGGAAGCGGTTGAAGAAGAGGCCGCTCGCGCCCGAGTTGAAGGCCCCGCGCTGCGCGACCGTGGGCACGGCGAAGCTCGCCTCCTTCGACGCGTTCAAAAGCTGCCCCTCCGCGCTCACGAAGTAGAAGACTTTGCGCGAGCCCACGGGGCCGCCCAAAACGAACCCGCCCTGCCCGAGCGTGAACGAGTCCTCTCCCCCGCTCCCGTTCCGCGTCGTCAGAGCGCGCCCGCCGACGGGCTCGAACCTTAGCGTCTGCTGGTGGAAGTTGTAGGCGGGGGCCGCGATGACCGCGCGGCCTCCGGCCGTGACCGGCGATACGCCGTCGCCGTTCGCGGTGTCGAAGTAGTCGCGCGCGTTGAGCCGGCTTGAGTTGAAAAGGCCGAAGAGGGTGCCGTGGTGCTCGCTCCCGCCGGAGCGCGAGATGGCGTTGACCTGCGCGCCGACGTTGCGCCCGAACTGCGCGGGCGCGAGCAGCGTGATGACCTGGTACTCCTGAATCGACTCGACCGGCTGCGGCACGAGCGTGAAGAAGCCCTGGCGGCGGACGCCGATGTCTTCATCATTATTGTCGGAGCCGTCCACGGTGAAGTTGTTCTCGCGTGAGCGCAGGCCGTTCACAGAGAACTGGCCCGACGTGCCCACGCCCGCGCCGACGCCCGGGCCTGAGCCGCCCCCGATGGTCTGCGGCGGCAGGGCCACGTCGGGCAGGTAGAGCGCCAGCTCGTCGAAGGTGCGCGTCAAGGTCACGCCTCCGAGCAGGAGGCTCTGCACCTCGACGTCGGTGAAGGCCCCGCCGCGCCGCGAGTCCTTCGCGTTGACGCTGCCGCGCACGTCCGTCTGTGCGGCCGTCAACTGCGGCGTGGCCGTCGGCACGACCGTCGAGGGCGTGGGCTGCGGCGTCGCGGAGGCAGCGGTCTGCGGCGTCTGCGTCGCCGAAGGCGAGGGCGCCGTCGCGGGGGTCGGCGTCGGCATCCCTGTCGGCGATGGGTCGAGGGTGACGGGCACGGGGACGACCTCGCCCGTCCTCATGCCGATGAGCCGCTGCACGGTCTCGCCCGGCTCGTAGCCCGGCGCGGAGGCGCGGATGGTATACGTGCCCGGCGCTAGGAGCCCCTGGAAGAAACGGCCCTGCGAGTCGGAGAGCTTCGAGACCGAGACGCCCGTCTGCTGGTTAACGAACTCGACGCGCGCGCGCGCGATGGGGCGGCCCGTCACGCCGTCCGTCACCGTCCCCTCGAACGCGCCCGTCACGGTGTCCTGCCGGGGCGCGGCGTGCGGCACGACCGGCCAGACCACAAAGGCCGCGAGGGCGACGGCCAGGAGCCTGCACAGCGGAGAAGGATTCGAGATTTGGAATTTCAAATTCTTCATCCTGTTCATGTCTTCAAGGCTGACCGAAGCGCGCGCGGTACTCTGTGGAGTCGAGGAACGCCTTGACCATCTCGGCCGCGATGTAGTCGCCGTTAAAGTCGTTGAGCTTCGAGAGCCAGAAGTTGAAGCCCTCGGCGTCCGGGTCTCTTCTCAGATATCCGAAGTACTCCATCTGCACGAAGGCGGGGCGGAACTCGGCGCGGACGAACGCCTCCTTCTCCGCCATCTTGAGGAGCACGCCGCCGCGCGTCTCGCGGTGCGTGAGGAGGTTGACGATGAGCGCGGCGCGCTCCTCCTCGGGGAGCGTCACCCCTGCGGCGGCGGCGAGCGCGTCCACGTACTGCGCCTCGTTCCGGGCGTCGTACTTCGCCTTGAAGGGCGCGCGCTCCGCGAACTGCTCGACGAAGGCGCGCTTGTTCAGCTCAAGCCGTTCGAGCGCGCCCGCCTGGCCGACGACGACGCCCTCGCGCACGGCCGTCAGGTCGGGCTGGTACTCGGCGAACGTCGGCGCGCGCCCGTACGACAGGCGGTAGAGGCGCTGGACGAAGAAGCCCGTCCCCTGAAACTCAATCGAGAGGAAGAAGGCCGCGCTGACGTTAATGCGCTTCACCTCGCGGCACTGCAAGTCCGGGCCGCACTGCCTGATCTCGTTCGTCCAGAACTGCAAGCCCTCGGCGTCGGGCTCGCGCCCGAGGAAGTCGAGGTAATGCTGGCGGACGAAGAAGGCCGTGTCGCCGATCGGGTTCTCGGACTCGTCGTCGAGGATAGTCAACGTCGCCTGCGCAATCGTGCCGAGCCGCCCCCCCAACGGGTTCGAGAGGACGACGCCCACGGTCTCGCCGCCCTCGGTCAGGTCGTCGTCGAAGACGGGGAAGGTAAAACTCTTCAGCCGCTCGCCCGCCTGGAAGACGAGCGTGCCCGAGACCGGCGCGTAGTCGCCCCCGGCGGAGGCCGTGCCGCCCGCGGTCGTGTAAGAGACGGAGAGCGGGCTCTCGTCGCCCCCCGTCCGCAGGACGCCCACACGCGCCGCGCCGTCCGACTCGCGCGCGACGAAGGCGGAGGTCTCGAACTGCACGCGCGGCGAGGGCGAGACGAGGAAGTTGTCGAAGAGCGCCGCGCCGGGGTCGGCGGACGCGCGCGTCGTGCCCGCCGAGAGTTCCGCGATGAGCGCCGCCTGGTCGGCCGGGAGCTGCGCGCGGAAGCGCTCCGTCCACGCGACGAAGTCTGGGCTCGTCTCGAAGACGACGAGGCGCGCGGGCGCTTCGTGGCGGAAGCGCCAGTAGCGGTGCTGCACGGGGTCGTAGGTGACGCTGGCCGTGAACTTGCTGCCGCCGAGATTGAGCTGGAACAGGAGCGTCTGCCCGGCCGCGCCCGTGCCCGACAGAGAGTCGGCGCGCGTCTTCGTCGAGGCCAAAGGCTCGGAGGCGTTCTGGACGACGAAGCGGACGTAGTTGTCGGGGTCGGCGCCGAGGCCGAAGACCGTCTGCGCGCCGTCGCCCTGCGCCGCCTGCACCAGCTCGACGCTGACCGTGGGGTTCGCGTCGAGGTCGATGGCGCGGACGGAGACGAGGCCGCCAAAGGACGGGCCGTTCGCGTCGGCGCGCGGCTCTATGTGGAGCAGGCCGTCGCCGAGGAAGACTTCGACGAGCGGGTCGAAGGAGGTGGTGGTCGGCGCGGTGACGACGCCCTCGGCCCACCTGTTCGGGTCGGGCTCGGGGCCGCCGTCGAAGTTGTCCGAAGGGTCGGGCGTCGGCGTCGGCGAAGCCTGCGCCGCGCCGACCGTGTTGAAGCTCACGTCGGCGTTGATGTCGTCGATGACGAGGTTCGGCGGGTCGAAGCTGAAGCCGTCGCGCTCGGGCGTCAGGACGAAACTGCCGCCGGCGGGCACGCTCCCGAAAGAGTATCGGCCGTCGGCCCCCGTGACCACGGCGGCCGAGCGCGCGCCCGCGAGCGTGACGCTCACGCCCGAAAGGCCCGCGCCGCCCGCGTCCGTCACACGGCCCGCGATGGTGTAGGTGACGAACGTGCCCGTGAAGTCGAGGGCCGTCTGATCGCTTTGCAGGTTACTGACCGTTCGGCTCGGCGGCGCGAAGCGGTAGCCGGTCTCGGTCGGCGTGACGGTGAAGCCGCCGCCCGACGGGAGCCCCGCGAAAGAGTAGTTCCCTGCTTCGTCGGTCGTCGTGTCGCGGTCGGCCGAGCCCGACAGGCGAACGTTGACGCCGACGAGCGGCTGCGCGCCCGCGTCCGTCACGCGCCCGGAGAGCGAGTGGAAGTTGGGCGCGCCCGTGAAGTCCAGCCCCACCTGGTCGCCCTGTAGGTTAACGACCGTGCGGCTCGGCGGGGTGAAGCTGTAGTTGGCCTTGGAGGGCGTGACGGTGAAGCTGCCGCCGTGCTGTAAGCCGGTGAAAGAGTAGTTCCCCGCCGCGTCGGTCGTCGTATCGAGCACGGCGGAGCCGGAGAGGTGGACGCCCACGCCCGCGAGCCCCACGCCGCCCCCGTCAACGACCGTGCCCGCGATGGTGTAGGTGAGGAACTGGCCCGTGAAGTCGAGGCCCGTCTGGTCGCCTTGCAGATTGTTGGTTGTGCGGCTCGGCGGGGTGAAGTTGTAACCGGTCGCGGAGGGCGTGACCGTGAAGTTGCCGCCCTGCTGTAGGCCGACGAAGGAGTAGTTGCCCGCGGCGTCGGTCGTCGTGTCCGCGGTAGACGAGCCTGAGAGGTGGACGCCCACGCCCGCGAGCGGTTGATTCCCCCCGTCCGTCACGCGCCCGCTCAAGGTGTAGGTCACGGCCACGACCGCGCGGCAGCCCGAGAACTCCGAGGTGTTGCCCGAAGGGTTCGTCGCCGTGGCCGTGACGAACTGCCCCGCGGCGACGTTCGGCAGCGAGACGTTGAAGACGGCGCCCCCGTTGACGTTCGTCGTCACCTCCGCCGTGCCCAGCAGGTTCGCGCCCTCGCCGTTGCCGGAAGCGTCGCACGCCACGTTCGAGAAGAACTCGACGCGGAAGACGGTCGAGGCCGCGGAGTTGAGCGTGCCCGCGACGCCGGTCGCCGCGCCGTCCGAGACGGCGGAGTTAAGCACGGGGAAGTTCTGTAGGTTGTTCGCGCCCGCGTCCGCGTCGCCCGCGTCGTTGGGCGACACCCCGTCGGCGTCGAGGTCGATGCCGAGGTGCTGCGCGGTCGCGCCGTTCGTGTGGATCGAGTTCGAGAGGACGCGGTTGTTCGTGCCCGAGCCGACGGAGACGCCGTCGCCGCCGTTGAAGGCGATGCGGTTGCCCTCGCCAGCGTTCACGCCGCCGACGAAGTTGCCGGTCGCGCCGCCGGTGATATGGACGCCGCTCAGAAGGTTCGGCAGCGCCGAGACGCCGTCGGCCTGCGTGCCGATGAAGTTCCCCTGGATGCGGTTCGCGCCCGCGCCCCCGCCGCTGACGAGGACGCCGCCGCCGCCGTTCCCCGAGATGACGTTGCGCGCCGCGGCCGAAGCGCCGCCGACGAAGTTGCTGTTCGAGGCGTTGACGACGACGCCGGAGTCGGCGTTACCCACCGCGGCCGTCCCCGTCACGTCGGTGCCGACGAAGTTGCCGAGCACGCGGTTGGTGTGCCCGTTCGCGCCGTCAACGCGCACGCCCTGCCCGCCGTTGCCCGAGATGACGTTGCGGTCGGCCGCCGTGTTGCCGCCGACGGTGCAGTTGTTCGTGGTGTCGAGAAGGACGCCGTGGCCCGCGTTACCCAGCGCGGCCGTCCCCGCCGCGTTCGTGCCGATGAAGTTGCCCGCGACGGTGTTGAAGACGCCGGAGACGCGGACGCCGTGCCCGTCGAACCTGTTGATAACGAGGCCGCGCACGGTGCTCCCGCCGCCGGTGAGGTCGAGCCCCGCCGTGACCGCGCCCGCGCTCGTGCCGTTCAACTCGACGAGGGGCGCGCCCGCGAAGCCGGGCTGCGTCGTGCCGTCGATGTTGGTCTGGGGCCCGACGAAGGGCAGCGCGGAGGCCGGGCTGATGGTCTGCGTCCCGCCGCCGCCGATGTTAAAGGCGATGGTCTCGGGCTGGCCGGGGGTCGAGTTCGCGGTGAGGATGGCCTCGCGCAGCGAGCAGTGCGCGGCGTTGCACGCGCCGTCGTCGCCGTCGTCGTTCGTGTTGACGGTGAGGGTGGTGCCGGCGGGGCAGACGGTGAAAATCCAGTTCGCGCCGTTGTTGCCGGAGTTCGTCCCGCTGCGCACGGCGACCTGCGCCGTGCCCGCCTGGCCGCTAACGTCAACGTCCGAGAGCGAGAAGGTGCCCGCGCCCGCCCAGGCGCGCTGCGCGGCCGGGTCGGACGAGCGGAGCAGGATCGAGTCGGCGTCGCCGCAGGCCGCGCCGCCGCCGTTGAGCGTCAGCGTGCCGTCGTTCGACACGTCGCCCGCGAGCGTCAGGTCGCCCGTGCCGACGTTCTGGAAGACGCCGCCCGCGTTGACGATCAGCTTGCCGACCGTCAGGTTGAAGCTCGCGCCCTGCGAGAACGACCCGCCGTTGTTGACCGAGAGGTCGCCGAGCGTGTGGTCGGAGCCGAGCGTGACGGCCGCGCCCGCGAGCACTTCGGTCAACCCGGAGGTGACTGTGCCCGTCCCCGCCAGCGTCGGCGACGCGCCGCCGAAGCGGAACGTGTTCACCGAGACCGTGCCGTTGTTCGTGAGCGTCGCGCCGTCGAAGCGGAAGACCGCGGCCGGGTCGCCGCCCGTCAACGCGCCGTCGAGCGTGAGCGCGCCCGAGAGCCTTGCGGTCTGACCGGCCGCCACGTTGAGCGCGCCGCCCGCGTTGACGTTCGTCGCGGTCGCGCTGAGCGTGCGCCCTGCCGTGACGGTGAGCGTGCGCCCCGACCGGACGGTGACGTTGAACGCCGCGGCGTCCGCCGCCGAGACGGCCGGCTCGTTGGCGACGCCGGCCGAGGGGATGACGACGTTGTCGGCGGCGGTCGGCACGGTGTTCGTGTCCCAGTTCGCGCCGTTGTGCCAGTTGGTGTCGGCGCTGCCGTCCCATGTGAAGGTCGGCGGCTCGATCACGCGGCAGGGGGAGAACTCCGAGGTGCTCGGGGCCTCTGCGGTGGCCGTCGCCGTGACGAAGTGGCCGACGGTGGTCGCCGCCATCAGCGACGCGTTGAACGTGCCGTGGCCGCCGTCGTCGGTGGCGGCGGTCGTGGAGCCGAGGTAGGTCTGCCCCTCCCCGTTGCCCGAAGGGTCACACGTTGGGCTCGAATAGAAGTCGATGCGGAAGCCGCTTGCGGCGGGCAGAGAGTCGAGCGTGCCCGCGACGGTCGTGCCGTTGGCGTCTCTCGTCGCGGAGGTGACGACGGGGAAGTTCTGTAGGTCGTTCGGCCCCGCGTCCGCGTCGAACGGGTCGTTGGGAGTGACGGTGCCGTCGGGCTGCGCGCCCTCCTTCAGCTCTATGCCGAGCCCCGCGTTCGCGAAGACGGAGTTGCCGCGGACGGTGTTCGAGACGCCGGAGGCGACCTCGACGCCGTCGCTGCCGCTGTTGGCGATCTGGTTGCCCTCGCCCGCGTTCTCGCCGCCGACCGTGTTCTGGTCGCCGAAGATGTAGACGCCGTTGCCCGCGTTCGGCAGCGCGCCCCCGCCGTTCCCCACGCCAATGAGGTTGCCCTGCACGACGTTCACGTCGGCGTCCGCGCCGGGCATGCTCTGGTCGATGTGGACGCCGTCGCCGCCGTTCCCCGAGATGATGTTGGAGTCGCCCGCCGCCGCGCCGCCGACCGTGTTGCTGCCGCTGTCGATGCTGGCGACGCCGTGCCCTGCGTTACCGAGGTCAACCGTCCCGTCGGCGCTCGTGCCGATGTAGCAACCCCTGACCGTGCCCTCCGCGCCCGCGGTGAAGAGGACGCCGTGCCCCGCGAAGCGGTTGATGACGAGGCCGCTCACGACAGACGTGCTGCCCGTGATCTCAAGGCCGTTCGCGCCCGCGCCCGCGTCCGACCCGTCAAGTTCGATGAGCAGGACGGCGTTGCTGCCGCCCATGCCCACCATCACCGTGTTGACGGCCGAGCCGGGCTGCGTGTAGCCGTCGATGTTGACCGTGCCGGTGACGGCGGGGAGCGGCGAGAGGGGCTTGATGGTGTGGACGCCCGCGCCGGGGATGTTGAAGGTAATGTCGTCAACGCCCGGGTTCGCATTCGCGTCGAGGATGGCCTGGCGCAGAGAGCCCGCGCCCGAGTCGTTCGTGTTCGTGACGACGAAGCCCGCCGCGCGCACGCGACCCACTTCGGGGGCGACCCAGAGGAGTCCGGCGAGCACGAGCGGCAGGAGCAGCGCCGAGGTTAAAAGTGACGGAAGACGGCGAGGGGGATTGGGCGAGAACATCGGTCGCTTTCTTCGGAAGAAAGGCCGCGGGAGCCGAGGCTCGCGCGCCACGGAGGAGCGATTGAAAGAAGCCCGGGAAACGTCAGGGTCAGGTTCGTTCGACGACTCGCTTCGGAACGGAGGCAGGACGTGCGGCAATTCGTCTTCGCAGCCCGAACCCGGCTGGAACCAGTCGCAGAGGAAGTTAACATCGGCCCGCCCGTTCTGGCAATTGTTTTGGACGAAAACGGCCGCCGGGAAAATGCTTGACAACCCGCGCGGGCGTGACCTACAAGTGTGCCGTCTTCTCGCCGACACACTGCTCCTTAAACCGCCGCCCCGATGAAAAGCAGAACTCATTTGCTCCTGCTCGCGTCGCTCGCCGCGGCCGCGCTCTCGCTCGCCGTGGACTCGCCGCGCAAGGCAGCGGCGAGCACCGCGGCGGCGCGCCCCGAACTCGTGATGCAGACGGGGCACGCGATGCGCGTAGACGCGCTGGCGTTCAGCCCCGACGGGCGGCTCGTCGCCTCGGGGAGCGCCGACAACACGGTGCGTCTGTGGGACGCCGCGACGGGGCGCGAGCTGCGGCGGCTGGCCGGTCACACCAACTACGTGCGCGCCGTCGCCTTCAGCCCCGACGGCGAGACGCTCGCTTCGGGCTCGAACGACGGGAGCGTGCGTCTCTGGAACGTCTCGACGGGGGAGCTGAGGCGCGCGTCGGAGGGTTTAGGCGGCGTGTCCAGTCTGGCCTTCAAGCCGGGCGGGCGGCTGCTCGCCGCCGGGACGACGGAGAGCCTGGTCAGGCTCTTCGACGCGGCGACGGGCGGCGAGGTTCATAAGGAGGCGGGGCACAAGAGCTGGGTGACGAGCCTCGCCTTCAGCCCCGACGGCAGGCTCGGGGCCTCGGGCGGCAGGGACGGGGCGGTCAAACTCTTCGACGCGACTTCGGGACAAAACCTCCGCGCGCTCGCCGGGCACACGGGCCTCGTCAAGTCGCTCGCCTTCAGCCCCGACGGCAAGCATCTGGCCTCGGCCTCTTTCGACTGCACGGTAAAAATTTGGGAGGCGACGGGCGACGGCGAGCCGCGCACGCTTCAGGGCTTCAAGGGCAAGGCCGTCGGCGTGACCTTCGCGCCTGACGGCCGGACTCTGCTCGCCGCTTCGAGCGACCGTTCGGTGCGCGTCTTCGACGCCGCGACGTGGGCCGAGACGCGCGCGCTGCGAGGGGCGGACGACGTAGAAGCGCCGAGCGAGGTCGCGGCCTTCAGTTCCGATGCGAAGTCGCTCGCGACGAGCAACGGCGACAAGACCGTCCAGCTCCGCGACCTTTCGACCGACGGCCACGTCACGCGCGTCTTCGAGAGTTATTCGAGCGGCATCTACGCGACGGCCTTCAGCCCCGACCGGCGCTGGTTCGCGGCCGCGGGCAAGGACAGGACCGTCCGCGTGTGGGAGATCAGGACGGGGCGCAAGGTGCGCACGCTCGCGGGGCACGCGGGCTGGGTCACTTCCCTCGCCTTCAGCCCCGACAGCAGCCTCCTCGCCTCCGCCTCGCACGACGGCCGGGTCAAGCTCTGGGACAACGAGACGGGCCTCGAAGCGCGCACGCTCGACGCGCACACGGAGAGCGTCAACTCAGTCGCCTTCAGCCCCGACGGCAAGAGTCTCTTGACAGGCAGCGGGGACGCGACCGTCAAGCTCTGGGACGTGACGAACGGACAACTCCTGAAGACTTTCAAAGGGCACACGGGCGAGGTCAACGCGGTCGCCTTCAGCCCCGACGGCGAGACCATCGCCTCGGGCGGCGCGGATAAGACGGTCAAATTCTGGAGCGTGGCCTACGGGCATGTGAGGTACGAGCTGCAAAGCCCGGACGAAGTCCTCAGCGTCGCCTACAGTCCTAACGGCGCAAAATTCGCCGCCGGCGGCAAGGCCGCATCGTGGATTCTGCTCGACACGGCGAGCGCCTCGCCGCTGATCGGTTCCGGTTCGGGGCAAGCGAGCGCCATCCGCGCCGTCGCGTTCAGCCCCGACGGTCAGCGCCTCGCGACGGTCACCTCCGGCGGCGGCGTCTCCGTCTGGGACTCGAAAATCGGCAACGCGGTCTTCCAGACGAGCGGCCACACGGACGCGGTCAACGGCGTCGCCTACAGCCCCGACGGCAAATGGTTCGCGACGGGCAGCGAGGACGGCAGCACGCGCGTGTGGGACGCGGAGACGGGCGAGCAGGCCGCGACGCTCGTCTCGACCACCGACGCGCGCGACTGGCTCGTCACCACCCCCGACGGACTCTTCGACGGCTCGCCCGCCGCCTGGCAGCAGATCGTCTGGCGCTTCGACCAGGAGACGCGCAGCTTCGCGCCCGTCGAAGCCTTCTTCAACGAGTTCTTCTACCCCGACCTGCTCGCCGACGTGTTCGCGGGCCGACGGCCGCGCGCCGCCCGCGCCGTCGCGCAGATAGACCGCCGGCAGCCCGTCGTCAAAGTCTCGCTCGCGGGCGAAGCCGACGCCGCGAACACTCCCCTCACCTCACGCAACGTGAGGCTGCGAATCGAAGTGACGGACGCGCCCGCGGGCGCGCGCGACCTGCGCCTCTTCCGCAACGGCTCGCTCGTCTTCGTCGAGCGCGGCCAGGTCGCCCCGAACATGGGGCGCGCGGCGCTCGAAGCGTCGGTGCCCGTCGTCGCGGGCGAGAACGTCTTTACGGCCTACGCCTTCAACCAGGACAACGTGAAGAGCGCCGACGCGCGCCTGACGCTGCGTGGCGACGAAAAGCTCCGCCGCCCGCCGACCACACACATCGTCGCCGTCGGCGTCAACCTGTACGCGAACGCGCGCTACAACCTGCGCTTCGCCGCGGGCGACGCGAACTCTTTCGTCGAAGAGCTGAAGCGCCAGCGCTCGCTCGTCGAGCCCGCGGGCCGCGTCGCGGCTGTCACGCTGCTCGATCGGGAGGCGACGAAGGCCAACGTCCTGACGGCTCTGCGTAGACTTTCGGGCGCGGAGGCGGGGCCGCTTCCCGGGGGCGCGCCGAAGTCGCTCGAAGCGTTGAAGCCGGCCGAGCCCGAGGACGTGGTCGTCGTCTACTTCGCCGGACACGGCACGGCGCAGCGCAACCGCTTCTACCTCATCCCGCACGACCTCGGCTACGCGGGCGAACGCGACAGGGTCTCGGCGCAAGGCTTGCAGGCCGTCCTCGAACACAGCATCAGCGACGAGGAGCTGAGCGCCGCCTTCGAGCCCCTGAACGTGGGCAAGGTCGTCCTCGTCCTCGACGCCTGCAACTCGGGCCAGGCGCTCGAAGCGGAGGAGAGGCGGCGCGGGCCGATGAACTCGAAGGGCTTGGCGCAGTTGGCCTACGAGAAGGGCATGTACGTGCTGGCCGCGGCGCAGAGCTACCAGGCCGCGCTCGAAGCCGCGCAGTTGGGCCACGGCCTGCTCACTTACGCTCTTGTCCAAGAGGGCCTGCGGAAGGGCGAGGCCGACTCGCGCGCCGCCCGCGACGGCCGGATCGTCGTCCGCGAGTGGTTCGACTACGCGGCCGAGCGCGTGCCCCGCATGCGGGTCGAACAGTTGATGCTGAAGCGCGGCCTCAAGGTCGGCTCCGCCGTCCCCACCGCCGACCGCGCCGCCGCCGAAGAGGAGGTGCAGCGCCCCCGCGCCTTCTACCGCCGCGAGTTGGACGCGCAACCGCTCGTCATCGCCAAGCCTTAAACCCGGCGGCAGGCATCACGCCGCGGGGCGGCGCGTGACGCAGGGCGTTGGGCGTATAACCTGAACGGGTTGAAGAATCCCAAATACGGACGACGCAGGTCTGGGAACCGGCCTCCCCTTGGCATGAGAAAAGATGCTTCCAACGCCGCCGCACTCCTCCTCGCCGCGGCCGCTCTGTTTACGCCCGCCGTCGGGGCGCGTGCCGGTCAGGGCGCGCATCCGGTCGTTGGCCGGAGCGGCGTCCCGGAGAGCCCCCTGGCCGCGTTACGGGACAAGCGCCGGGTGTATCTGGTGGCCGCCTCTCTTCCCCCCGGCGTCGTAGATGCCCGACGGGCTCAGGACGAAGCCGGCTACGCGCGGGCCGTGATCGCGGAGGCGCTCAAACAGGACGCCGTGAGGCGCGTCCCGGACGCATACCGGGACATGGCCGACCAACTCAGGAAATACTCCAGGCGTTACCGGAGCCTGGAGCTGGTCGAGCGGCCCGAGGACGCGGACTTCATGCTCATCTTCTACGAGATGTCGCGCAGCAGAGTGGGCGAAAGATTTGGAGGCATGTACGCCGGCGGCAATTACTCGGCGGGGCTGGCGGTGATGGTGACGACGGGTTCGGCCGAGGAGCCCGAGCCGCGGGTCGTCTCCCACACGGAGGAGCCGCTCCTGGCGGGGTTCTTCATCAGGGCCTTCATAAAGGAGTTGAAGTTCGTGCGCGGGGAGAAGTAGCCGCCGGAAGGCCCGCGCCCCGGCGCACGCCCGACAAAGGTTATTGCCGATGTGGTATAGACTACTCGCCGACCTCGTCGTCGTCCTGCACGTCGCCTACGTCGCGTACATCGTCGTGGGGTTCGCGCTCATCCTGGCGGGGTTGGTGCGCGGGTGGGCCTGGGCCCGCAACCCCTGGCTCAGGCTCTCCCACCTCGCGGCAATCCTCATCGTGGTACTGGAACTTATCTTCAAGACCACGTGCCCGCTGACCGTCCTTGAGTTCAAACTCCGCTCGCTGGCCGGGCAGCCCGTGACCGAGGCGACGTTCGTCGAGAGGATGATGTACCACGCCCTTTCCGGCTGGCTCCCCGGCTCCGTGACGATTTGGATTTACGTAGTGGTGGCGCTGGTCATCACGGTGACGTTCGTCCTCGCACCGCCGCGACGGAGGCGTGTGAGGTAAGGGCTCTAGGCCGCGGGGGGGACGGGATTTATCGCCTTATGCGGAAACGAACTCCGGCCGGAGTCTGCCGCCTACTCGCCTGCGTCATCGTCCTCGGGCTGAAACCTGCCGCCGCGGTTGTCCCCGAGCGGCGCCCGCTGGCCTTCGTCGGCGTGAACGTCGTCAGCATGACGCGGGACGGCCTGTCGAAAGACCAGACCGTCGTCGTCGAGGGGGGGAGGATTACGCGCGTCGGCCCGTCCGCCTCCGTCCGCCCCCCGCGCAACGCGCGGCGCATCGACGGACGCGGCAAGTACCTCATGCCCGGGCTGGTAGACTTTCACGTACACCTGCGGGACGAGAGCGAACTCCTCTCCTACCTGATTCACGGCGTCACCACCGTCGTGCACATGGGCGGGCCGACGGGGAACGTGCCCGACGTGCTCGCGCTGCGCCGCCGTGTGGCCGGCGGCGAGGTGACGGGGCCGAACGTCTACACGACGGGGCGCATCCTGGACGGCGACCCCGCGGTCTTCCCGGGGGTCAGCACGGTCGTCAACACCCCCGCGGAGGCGAGGCGCGCGGTGGAAGACCAGTACCGGGCCGGCGTCGATTTCATTAAGGTCTACAACAACCTGACCTCCGACGTGCTGCGCGCGACGGTCGAGGCGGCCCACCGGCGCGGCCTGGCCGTGGTCGGGCACGTCCCGCGGCGCGACGGACGCCCGCGGGCCCTCCAGACCGCGCTCGCGGCGGGTCAGGACATGATCGCTCACGGCGAGGAGTTCTTCTTCACATACTTTTACGGAGACGCGGACGGCCTGTTGAACCGCGGCCTGCCGCCGCAGCCCGAGCGCTCCGGGATTCCCACGGCGGTGCGGCTGGCGCGGGAGTCGGGGGCGGCCGTCACCCCGAACCTCTCGTTCGTGGCGATGACCCGGCGGCAGCTCGACGACCTGGACGCGGTCTTGTCCGACCCGGAGGCCCGCCACCTTCACCCGGCCGTGCTCGCGATGTGGCGCGGGCAGAATCCGACGCGCCGGCCCGACCCGGCCCGCTTCTCCCTGCGTGAGCGCGCGAAGTACGCCTTCCTGAAGGACTTAATTCCGGCGTTGCAGGCGGGCGGGGTCTTGTTGCTGCTCGGCACGGATTCGAGCGCCGCGGGAATGTTTCCGGGGAAGTCTGCGCAGCTTGAACTCAGAGAGATGGTCGAGGCGGGGTTGAAGCCGCACCAGGCGCTGGCCGCGGGAACCAGGAACGCCGGGCGTTTTATCAGGAGGCACGTGCGCGGGGCCGAGCCCTTCGGGGCCGTCGCGCCCGGACAGCGCGCCGACCTGCTTCTGCTTGAGGCCGACCCTCTGACGAGGGTCGATCACGTCTCTCGAATCGCGGGCGTCGCGGTGAGAGGGCGTTGGCTGCCCAGAGAAGAGCTTGAGAAGATGCGGGGCGAGGCCGCCGCTTCGTTCCCCCGCTAAACGCGAGGCGGCCCGGCAACTCATAATACCGACTTGCGAGATGGAATAAGGCTGCTCAGTGCCGGGGGCGCGGGCATCCCTGCCCGCCAAAGCGTGCGGCAAGCACGCTTAGCAGAGAAGCGCCGACACTCGACGCTGAGTGTCGGCGCTTTTACGCATTCGCGCCGGCGCGCTCGTGGCGGGCTGTAGGGTGTCCCGCGCTCCCGGCGATTAGCGGCCGCGTCAGAGCGTGAAGATGTCTCGGAACTTGGGGTCGGCGCGCAGGGGGTCGAGGCGCGGGTCGGCCTTGAGCATGTTGGCGGCCTCGGGGTTCGTGCGGGCGTAGTCGCGCGCCTTCGAGAGCCACTCGTAAGCCTGCTCCCGCTCGCCGAGCGAGGCGTGGGCGAGCGCCATGTCGGAGGGCGCGACCTCCGCCCCGGCCTCCGACAACTCTTCGAGCAGGCGGCGCGCCTCGGCCTTCCGCCCCGTGAGCGCGTAAGCGTGGACGAGCGCCACTCCGACGCGCGCGTCGCCGCCGCCCGCGAGCCGGCGCGCGCGCTGAAGCTCCACGATGGCCGCCGCGCGCCTCCCCTGCCGCACGTAGACGAGGCCGAGGAGGAGTCGCGCCTGGATGAAGTCGGGGTCGAGCTCGAGCGTGCGGCGCAGGCGCTCGGCGGCGCGCTCGTAGTCGCGCGCGAAGAAGAGGCGCTCGCCCACGGTCGTCGAGATGATGGGGGAGAGCGGGTCGAGCTCGGCGGCGCGCACGGCCTCGGCCAGGGCCTCCTCGGCGCGCCCGCGCGTGGCGAGAAAGTCCGAGTACCAGTGGTGCGCCGTCGGGTACGAGGGGTTGAGTTCAATCGCGCGGCGGAACTCCCGCTCGGCGGCCTCGGCGTCCATCTCCTGGTAAGCCCTGACGAGCGCGAGCGAGGCGTGCGCCTCCGAAAGCTCCTCGTCCATCTCGACCGCCTTCAGGGCCGCGGCGCGCGCGCGCTTGAAACATTCGTCGGCGGGGAGCGAGCCGTAGCGGTAGTTGCCGAGCACGCTGTAGGCGTCGGCGAGCCCGGCGTAGGCCGCGGCGTAGGTCGGGTCGAGGTCGATGGCGCGGCGGAAGTGCTCGACGCTCTTCTCGACGCCTTCGGGGTTGCGCTTGTTCCAGAAGTAGCGCCCGCGCAGGTAAGCCTCGTGCGCCTCGAAGACCTCGGTCGTGTGCCTGCGCGCGCGCCGCGCGGCTTCCGGCTTCGGCGCGTGCGCCGCGGGGCCTTGATGCGGCGCGCCGCGCTGCGCCCAGAGGTAAGCGGCCGCGGAGGTCGAGACCACCGCCGCGCACAGCGCGAGCGCCAACGCCACCCTCGGCGGACGCGACGCGCCCACGGTGATCGCCGCCGCCTCGGCCAGGGCCGCCTCCTCACGCCGCGCCGCGGGGCGCTCGTCGTAGCCGACCTCGGAGACTTCACGCACGGGCTCGACGAAGCTGTAGCCGCGGCCGGGCACGGTCACGACGTAGCGCCGCCCGTCGGCGCGCTCGCCGAGCGCCTTGCGCAGCATCGAGACGTGCTGCGTCAGGTTGTTCTCCTCGACCGCCGTGTCGGGCCAGAGCGCCGCCATCAGCTCGTCCTTCGCCAGCACGCGCCCGCGCCGCTCGACGAAGACGAGGAGCGTGTCAAAGACCTTGGCCGTCAGCGCCACCGGGTGCCCGTCGCGCAGCAGCTCGCGGCGCAGGGGGTGCAGGCGGAAGGGGCCGAACTCGTAAAACCTGTCGGTCGTCTGCTCCATTTTGAAAACTTCCTGCCGGGTGAACCTGAACGGCCGGGAGACAGAGACTTTTCTAAGCGATTTCAGAAACTTTTACAAGATTTCACCAGCCTTGAAAGACCCGCGGCCGTCGGCCGGCCCATCATCCGACACACACCACGCGGCCGCGAGGCGGGGCGTGCGGCGGCGGCGGGAGGCGGAGGGGTGAATGTCAGGCTTACCTTCCCTCACTCCCGCAAGCCGTACGCCCTCCCCCGCGGCCGGACAACCAGGTCAGAACCACCCGCGGTAGCGGGCGGGCCGTAGTGACACGGCCCGCCCGGATAACAACGGCCCACCCGCTACCGCGGGCGGTTCTGACCGCTATATTGCTAAAGGAGTCTGTTGAAGATGCGTTTGAAGGGTCTGAGACACGCCGTCATTCTGTCGAGCCTCGTGCTGCTGCCGCAGCTCGCGCTCGCGCAAGGAGGGGCGAAGGACGACGGGAATATTATCGAGCAGGCCGTGTTCGCGCCGCCCGCGTTCGAGCAGGTGCCCGAGCGGTTCCGGCGGCTCTACGGGCGCGAGGCGATTGAGCGCGTGCGCAACTCGCCCGACCTCGAACTGCTCAAGATCAAGTACATGAGCGACGGGCTCAAGATATCCGGCTTCATCTACAAGCCGAAGGAGACGGCCGGCAAAAAGCTCCCGGCGGTCATCTGGAACCGCGGCGGCGCGGGCGACGACACGATCATCACGGCGGCGAACTACCTACACTTTTACGAGATGCACCGCCTCGCCTCCGAGGGCTTCGTCGTGCTCGCCTCGCAGTACCGCGGCTACGACGGCGGCGAGGGGAAGGACGAGGTCGGCGGCGCGGACACGAACGACGTGCTCAACCTCTTCCCGCTCGCGCGCTCGCTCGGCTACGTGGACATGGGGCGCGTCTTCATGTACGGCTTCTCGCGCGGCGCGCAGATGACGTTGCAGGCCATCCGGCGCGGCGCGCCCGTCCGCGCGGCGGGGGTCGTCGGCGCGCCCACCGACATGTGGCTCAGCTTCCAGGAGAACCCGGGCATCCGCAACCTCCTCACGGCGAACTGGGCGGGCGGCGAGGCGCGGCGTGAGCAGAACATGGAGGAGCGCTCGGCCGTGCGCTGGGCGGACAGGCTGAACGTGCCCCTGCTCATCTTGCACGGCGGGGCCGACCCCGCCGTCTCCCCCAATCATGCGCTGGCGCTTGCGAAGAAGATGGAGGAGACCGGCAACCTCTACGAGCTGGTCGTCTACGCGCGCGACGACCACTTCGTCACGCGCAACTTCGACGACCGCCTGCGCAGGACGGTCGAGTGGTTCAAGCACCCGCCTGTCAACTCCATCTCCTCCCCGCTCCGCCGGACGATACGGGAGCGCGGCGTCGAGGCGGCCGTCGCGCAGTACAGAGAGCTGCGGAAGAGTCAGCCCGACCGTTACGACTTCGGCGAGCCGGAGCTGAACGCGCTCGGCTACGAAATGCTCTTCACGGGGCGTGTGAAGGACGCGGTCGAAATCTTCAAGCTCAACGTCGAGATGTACCCTGAGGGGTTCAACACCTACGACAGCCTCGGCGAAGCCTACCTCGCCGCGGGCGAGCGCGAGCTGGCCATCAGGAACTACAAGCGTTCGCTCGAGCTGAACCCGCAGAACACCAACGCGATGGCCGCGCTCAAGCGCATCGAGGCGAACTGAGCGCCGGGCGGGAGGAGTGAGGATGAGATTACGAGGGAACGTTTGCGCGGCGCTGCTACTCTGCGCTCTGGCCTTGGCCCCCTGCGCCGCGGCGCAGGCGTGGGCGGCGCGGCGCGCCCCAGACGCCCGCGACGAGACGGTCGCGGTGCGCGCCGCCTTCGAGAGGCTGGTCAAGGCTTTCAGGGACAGGGACGCGCGGGCGGTGATGGCGCTCATCGCCGAGGACGCGCTGCTGAGCCACGCCGGGTCGCGGGACAGGGATCACCCCGCGCTCGCCGAGGTCTTCACGAAGATGCTCGCGCCCCGCCCCGAACTTTCCGAGACCATCGACCCGGAACTCGAAGAGGTTCAGGTGTCGGGCAACACCGCGTTCCTGCGCATCACCTGGCGGACGAAGTGGTCGCTGAAGGACTCGGGCAAAGAGGGCAGCTCCGTCAATCGCGACCTCGAAATCTGGCGCAAACAGAAGGACGGCTCGTGGAAGCTCTACAGGGGACTCGAGTGCAGGCTCCCCGCGCCCGTGTCGCAGGGCGACGGGAAGGCCGCGGGAGAGACGGCGCGACCTTAGATGCGGCGGGGCGTCTACTTCTGCCGGTCGCGCAGGATTGAGAGGTACGCCGCCCAGGGCCCGACAGCGTCCGTGTAGACCTTCGCCATCGTCCGCGCGATCTGCGCAACGTGGTCGAGGTCGTGGACGACCCACGCCGCCAGCAACTTTCCGAGCGTGACCTCTCCGAAGTCCGGGTGTCTACCCACCCGTCCGAGGTCTTCCCGGCCGAGTTGTAGTTCGCGCAGCTCGGCTACGTTGCGACCGCGGAGTTCTGTAAATTCCGCGAGAAGGTCTTGAAGAGACTTTCCTTTACTCTCTCTGAACTGCGCCCCGCGGTCGAACGGCGTGAAGGGGCTCGGGTCGCCGGACAGGATGTGCCGCGCTCGCCCCATCCAGTCGGCGCGCTCGCCGTGGACGAGGTGCCCGACGACATCGTAAGGCGACCAGGTGCGCTCGCCCTCCGTCGCGCGCACCCAAGTTTCCGGCAGGCCGTCCAACAGCGCGCGCACGGCCGCGGGCGTCCGTTCGAGAACCGCCAAAGCCTCTTCCAAACGCAAATCCTCTTTCGTCATTTAAGAGACCTCCGTTTCATGCCGTGACGGCCGGCAGACCCAGGAACTCGCCGTACCTCTGTGCGGCCGCTTCCAGAGCGTCACGTTCGGTTCGCTTGAGCGTCGTCCAAAGGTTTGTCTCGATGACCACCGATCCCCTCTTCAGCGAGCGCTTCCAGGTGCCGACGGCCCGGCCGTCAACGATGACCGTCGGCCCGAGCACGGCGGTCGCGGCGTCGGGCCGTCGCGCGTGTGACGGGTGAAGGACGACGGCGCGGTCTTTATAAGCGACCGTGTACTCATCGAAGGCGGGCAGCAGGTGTGCTAAGGGTCGCGCGTCGTCCGCGCTCACCGTCGAGGAAGCGAGCCAGTAAGTCCTTCCGTCGAAGACCTCACGCCGCAACCCCTTCCTCACCGTCTCAAGCCCGGCGCGCGCGTCGGTCGTCGTCAGGCTCGACCACCAGACGAAGTCCTCCAACGTCGCAGGCCCGTGGCTCCTAAAGTAACGCCCGGCGAGTTCGGCCAGAGCCTCTTCGCGCGACAGGCGTTTGCCCGGCGGCGCCCATTCTTCGAGGAGCGCGAACGTGAACTGCTTGCCGCGACGCGCAGCGTAGCAGGCCAGCCCCTCAAGCGCAGACCTGTTCAGAAGGTGTATGAGCCGCTGGCCGTCCGTCGCTATGCCTTCCCGTTCGAGCGCGGCGGCCAGCTCCGGCCGCGTCAACTGCCTCCCGCCTTCGAGCGCGCGTGCGAGCACGCGCCTGCTCTTAGCGAACGTCGCTTCGTCCAGCCCGAGCTGCCTGTACCTGCCGCCCGCCCGCGCGATGGTGCGAGCGCCCAGGAGACCGAGCATCCAGCGCACGTTCTCGGCCGCGACGAAGTGGAGCGTGCCCCGCAGAGGCCACGTGCGGATGATCGAACGCTCGGCCATGGTGCGCTCGACCTCGGCCTCGGACGCACCCGGCAGGCGGAGCCCGAGCGCCCAGAGCGACCCGAGGTAGTCCTGCGCCTGCACCGCGCCGAACCAGCGCACCACGTCCGCAGGGTTTTTGAAACGGCTGGCCGCGATGCCTTGGGTTTTCAGCCGCAGGCGCGCGACTTCGCTGGTCTTCATCTTTTACGTGTTCGTATCTTGGGCCGGACGCGGTATGCGCAGCGTTGGTCGCCGGAGACGATGTGCTCGACGCGCTCGACTTCGACCGACGGCCCGAGCACCGTGCGGAACAGGTCGAGCTCCGTCGAGCAGAACCCCTGGCACGCGTTGGCCGCGGCGCAGATGGGGCAGTGGTTCTCGACGAGCAGAAAGCCTTCGCCCCCCTCGTCCTCCCTCACCTCGGCCATGTAACCCTCTTCCGTGCGGACCTGCGCGAGGTCTTTCAGCCTCTTCTCCAGGGGGTCGGCCGCGCGCACGCGTTTCGCATATTCCGCCTGCTGCCGCGCGCAGCGCGAGGCGAGCACGCGGCCCAAGCCTTCCGCGCCGAAGGTCTCCTGCATGGCGTCGATGAGCGCGACGCTCAGCTCGGCGTAGGCTTCCGGGAAATGGCGGTCGGCCTCGCGCGTGAGCCGCCAGGACTTGGCCGGGCGGCCGACGGGGACGGGGCGGTCTTCCGCCGACACCATCCCCTCCTCCTGCAAAGCGTAGAGGTGGAGCCGCACGGCCATCGCGGTCAGCCCCAGGCGCTCGGCGAGCTGGGCCGAGCCCAGCGGGCCCTCGGTCTTCAGGAGTTTGACGATGGCGCGGCGCGTCTTGCGCTCGCCGCTCCGGCGCGTTTCGTGAGCCATGAGAACTTTCTAAAGAAAATACTTTACAAAGTCAAGCTCTCCGTGCTACCCTCCGCCTTAGTAAAGGTTTTTCTTTAGAAAGGACGGTGGCTGAATCGTGAATACTTCTTCCGACTTTTCCGACGGATCAGGCCGTGTGAACCCTTTCGACGGCCTGCGGGTCGCCATCACCGGCGGCACTTCGGGGCTGGGGCTCGCCCTCGTGCGCGAGCTGACGCGGCGCGGCGCGCGCGTCGCCTTCGTCGCGCGCACGCGCGAGCGCGTCGAGCGGGTCGCCAGAGAGAACCCCGGCGCGCACGGCATCGCGGGCGACGTTTCTTCTAAGGACGACATCTACCCCGTCGCCTTGCAGGTGACGGGCGAACTCGGCGGGCTCGACGTGCTCGTCAACAACGCCTCCGACCTCGGCCCCGTGCCGCTCGCGATGCTCTCCGACACGGAGTGCGAAGACCTTGAGCGCGCGTTCGCGACGAACGTCACGGGGCCGTTCCGCCTGACGAAGGCCCTGATGGGTGCGCTCGCGGCCTCCGCGCGCGAGGGGCGCGGCGCGGTCGTGCTCAACATCTCAAGCGACGCGGCCGTCAACGCGTACCCGGGCTGGGGCGCGTACGGCGCGAGCAAGGCCGCGCTGCACCACTTGAGCCGCGTCTGGGGCGAGGAGCACGCCGCGGATGGCATACGCTTCCTCTCGCTCGACCCCGGCGACATGGACACGCCGATGCACGCGGCGGCCGTCCCCGACGCAGACCCCTCGACGCTCAAGCGGCCCGAGCAGGCCGCGCGCGAGCTGGCCGAGACCATCGCCGCCGCGCTGCCCGTTCGGGAGGTGGAAGGAGCGACCTTATGATCGCCGCGACCCGACCGACGCAACGCCCGCCGGACGCAAGGCTCCTCGTCGTAGACGCGGGCCGCCACATCGACCACGTGCCGCGCTCGGCCTTCGTCGAATACCTGCGCCCCGGCGACCTCGTCGTCGCCAACGACGCGGCGACGCTCCCCGCGAGCCTGCGCGGCACACACGGCGCGACGGGCGCGCCCGTCGAAGTTCGTCTGGCAGGCCGCCCCTCGCTCAGTCCGGATGTCGTGAACCGTTTCCGCGCCGTCGTCTTCGGCGCGGGCGACTTCCACACGCGCACCGAAGACCGGCCCGCCCCGCCGCCGCTCGCGCCCGGCGACCGCCTCGTGCTCGGCCCCCTGCGCGCGACCGTCGAGCGCCTGCTCCACCACAAGCGCCTCGTCTCGCTCTGGTTCGACGGCTCGGCGGATGAAATCTGGGCGGGCTTAGCGCGCCACGGGCGGCCGATACAGTACGCGCACGTGCAAGAGCCGCTCGCGCTCTGGGATGTGTGGACGCGCATCGCGGGCCCGCCCGTCGCCTTCGAGCCGCCGTCCGCGGGCTTCGCGCTCGACTGGCGCGCGCTCGCGTCGATGCGCGCGCGCGGCGTCGAGTTCGAGACGATCACGCACGCCGCGGGCATCTCGTCCACGGGCGATGAAGAGCTCGACCGCCTTCTCCCCTTCGACGAGCCCTACCGCATCCCCGCGGCGACCGCCGAAGCCGCCGCGCGCGCGAAGGCGAGGGGCGGGCGCGTCATCGCCGTCGGCACGACCGTCGTGCGCGCCCTGGAACACGCCGCGTCGGCGGACGGCACCGTGCGCGCGGGCGAAGGCGTCGCCACGCAGCGCCTCGGGCCGGAGAGCCGCCTGCGCGTGGTCGATGCCATCCTCTCCGGCACGCATGAGGCGGGGACGAGCCACTACGAGTTGCTCCGCGCCTTCCTCGATGACGAGACGCTCCTGCGCACGACCGCCGAGCTGGACGAACGCGGCTACCTCACGCACGAGTTCGGCGACTCCGTACTTATCGAAAAAGCGGCGTGAACCGTGACGGGAGCGTAAACCGTAAACCGTGAAGCGTGACAAGTGAAAGCAGGTTTTATCTTGTCACGGTTCACGGTTTACGGTTTACGGCTTTATCAAGCCGCGGCCGGCGTCGCCTGCCCGAGCGTCGGGTAGTCCGTGTAGCCGCGCTCGCCCGGCGTGTAGAAGGTCGTCTGGTCGGGCTCGTTGAGCGGCGCGCCGAGCTTGAACCTCTTCGGCAGGTCGGGGTTGGAGATAAACTTGGTGCCGTAGACGACGGCGTCCGCGAGGCCGCCCGCCAGAAGCTCCTCGCCCGACTCCCTCGTCAGCCCCGCGCCCGCGAAGTAGACGCCCTCGTAGAGCGGCCGCAAACGCGCGTGCCAACCCTCGCCCGTGAAGTCGCCGACGTGGACGTAGGCCAGCCCGCGCCCGTTCAGCTCCCTGACGATGTAGGCGTAGACCTCCTCCGCGTCGCGCTCCTCTATGTCGTTGAAGGGCATGCGCGGCGAGAACTTCACGCCGACGCGCCCCGCGCCGACCGATTCCGTCATCGCGTCCAACACTTCAAAGAAGAACCGCGCGCGGTTCTCGACGGAGCCGCCGTACTCGTCCGTGCGCAGGTTGACGTTGGTGGTGAGGAACTGCTGGACGAGGTAGCCGCTCGCCGCGTGCAGCTCGACGCCGTCGAAGCCGGCTTCGACGGCATTCGCCGCCGCGGAGGCGAAGTCCCTCGCCGTCTGCTTTATCTCTTCGACGGTCAGCTCGCGCGGCGTCACGAACGCCTTCATCCCCTCGTCGGTGTAGTTCTGCCCCTTCGCGCGCACCGCGCTCGGCGCGACCGGCCGCTCGCCTTCGGGCAGGAAGTCGGGCAAAGCGATGCGCCCCGTGTGGAAGAGCTGCATGAAGACCTTGCCGCCGCGCGCGTGCACGGCCTCCGCCACGGGCCGCCAGCTCTCGACCTGCTCGGGCGTGTAGATGCCGGGCGTGCGCACGTAGCCTTTGGCGAGCGGCGAGACGTTGGTCGCCTCGGTGATGATGAGCCCGGCCGAGGCGCGCTGCCGGTAATACTCCGCGACGAAGGCGGGCTGCACGCCGCGGTCGTCGGCGCGGCTGCGCGTCATCGGCGCCATGACGATGCGGTTGTCGAGTTCGATCTCCCCTACTCTCAGCGGGTCGAAAAGCGTTGTCATAAGTTCCTCCGTTAATCTTCTCTGAAAGTCCTTCAGACGGCCGCCGCTAAGACCTCCGCGGCCTCGCGCGCGCTCAGCTCCTTGTTGTAGACGGGCGCGCCGACCTGCTGGCGCCGCCCGCCCTCGCCGAGCGGGCCCGTGTCCACGGCGGCGAAACCTACCTCCTCGATCAGGCGCGCCACCGTCCGCTTCGCCTCTTTGTCGTCGCCCGCGATGAAGATGGCGCGGCGCTCTTCCAAAGGCAGGCTCGTGTCGCCCTGCCTGGCGAGGTGCTCGAACCAGATGGTGTTGAAGCCCTTGACGACGCGCGCGCCCTTCAGGTGCGCGGCCAGAAGCTCGCTCGAAGTGGTCTCGCCGCCGTCGAGCTGCGCGAACCGCCCGTCGCGCGCCGGGTAGTAGTTGTTGGCGTCGATGACGACCTTGCCCTCGAACGCTTCCGCCGGGAGCGCCGCGTACCTGCCGAAGGGGACGGCGACCAGCAAGACCTCGCCGAAGCGCGCGGCCTCCTCCGTGCCCGTCGCGCGGGCCTTGCCGCCCAGTTCCGCGACGAGCGATTCAAGCCCCGCGCCGCCGCGCGAGTTGCTGACCGCCACCTCGTGCCCCGCCCCCGCGAACAGCCTCGCCGCCGTCGCCCCGATGTTCCCCGAACCGATGATCCCTATCTTCATCTCCGCCTCACCCTTTCAGTTTCGGTTTCTGGAACATTCATTCCAGAAACCGGCAAAAAATTTAGTCCAGCACCGAGAGCGTCACGCGCACCACGTCTTCGAGGGTCTTGCGGTCGCGCGTCGCCTTCGACATGAGTTGTAAGCCCTGCAAGCTGCTGTAGAGGAACCGCGCGACGGCGCGCAGGTCGCGCCCCGCGCCGATCTCGCCCTCGCGCTTGCCGCGCAGCAGCGCGCGGTAGAGCGCCTCCTCGGCCGCGGCCATCTGGCCGCAGGCTTTCTCGGCCGTCGCGCGGCAGCGCCCGGCCAACTCCGAGGTGGCGTTGCCCATGAAGCACCCGCGCCGGTCGCCCTCACCGAGCGAGTGCTCGACGACCGTTTCGAACAACTGCCGCAGCGCGCGCTTGACCGGGCCGGGACGCTCCAGCACCTCGAACAGCTTCCGCCCCTCGACCTCGCGGTAGCGGTCGAGCGCCGCGAGGTAGAGCGCGTGCTTGTCGCCGAAGGTGTCGTAGAGGCTCTGCCGGTTGATGCCCATGTGCTTGACGAGCTCGCCCACGGACGCGGCCTCGTACCCGCGCGACCAGAAGACCTCCATCGCGCGCTGTAACGCCTCGTCCCTGTCGAACTCTTTGTGCCTCGCCATCCCCTTACCCCGACCCCGGCGAGTCTTATATCCTTTCTGGAACGATTAGTCAAGAATTATTTTTCGGGGCCGGCGTCTTCACCGGCTTGATCGTGTTACCGGTAACAGATAAGATGCCGGCACGCTCACCTGTTAGACCGTTTCGCCGACGATGGATCGCCCGTACCGGACAATTCTGTTAAGTGTGGCCTGCCTGGCGGCGTCCGCCTGCGTCCTCGCGCCCGCGGCGCGCACGCAGACGCGCTGGAAGCTGGACGCGGACGGCGGCATCAGTTGGGAGGTCGCGCACGGCAAGGCGCACCAGGATCACGTCGAGATGAGCGGCCGGCGGGTCTCCGTCATCGTCACTTACGGCGTGGACGATAAGGGTAAGCTCATCCTCGGCCGCCACGTGGTCTTCCCGATGCTGCGCTTCGCGCCGAACAAGACACGCGACCACCTCGCGCTCACGTTCGGCGACGACGCGACGCCGCGCGTCCTCGTCAACCGCGCGCTGCCGCGGGGCGACGTGGTCACGGCCTTCCGACACCGCGGCATTATGCGCGTCGAGAGCCTGCTCGGCAGGGACAGAGAGGTCTCGCTCACGCGCACCATCTTCCCTTCCGTGGACAAGCCGCTGGTCGTCGAAAGACTCGCCTTCACCAACCGCTCTGACAAGGACGTGACCGTCGAGGTCGAAGAGACCGAAAGGGTCGTGCGCACTTCACCCGCGCGCGGTATCTACGGCGGCTACGTCGCCTCTTCGCGTGTGCTCGAACCCGGCGAGCGCGTCGTCAAACCGGGCCGGAGCACGACGTTCGCGCTCCTCATAAGTGCCGGGAAAACGACGGAGGCTCCCCCTGCGGTTGACGTTGACGCCGAAGAGAGAGTGCGCGCCGCGCGCGTGGAGGAGATTCTCTCGAAGCTGCGACTTGAGACGCCCGACCCCGTGCTCGACGCCGCGTTCGCCTTCGCGAAGATTCGCGCCGCCGAGAGCATCTACGAGACGAAGGGCGGCCTGATGCACGGCCCCGGCGGCGGCGCGTACTACGCGGCCATCTGGGCCAACGACCAGGCCGAGTACGCCAACCCCCTCTTCGCGTACCTCGGCGACCCCACGGCGGCCGAGTCGGCCGTCAACTCCTTCCGACACTTCGCGCGCTACATGAACCCGGAGTACAGGCCCATCCCTAGCTCGATCATCTCCGAGGGCGTTGACTTCTGGCACGGCGCGAAGGATCGCGGCGACATGGCGATGATCGCCTACGGCGCTGCGCGCTTCGCGCTCGCCTACGGGAGGCGCGAGACGGCCGAGGAACTCTGGCCGCTCATCGAATGGTGTCTGGAGTATTGCCGCCGCAAGCTGGACGGGCGCGGCGTGGTCGCCTCCGACAGCGACGAGCTTGAGAACCGCTTCCCCGCCGGGCGCGCGAACCTCAACACCTCCTCGCTCTACTACGACGCGCTGGGCTCGGCCGCGATGCTCGGGAAGGAACTGGGTAAGCCTTCGGGGCAACTCGCGAGTTACAGGGAGCAGGCCGCGCGGCTGCGCGCGGCCATCGAAAAGCACTTCGGGGCCAACGTCGAGGGGTTCGAGACGTATCGTTACTACGACCGGAAAGACCTCGCCGGCCACGCGAAGTTCGGCGCTTACGCCGAGCGGCCGGACGTTCTGCGCTCGTGGATCGCCACACCGCTCGCCGTCGGCATCCACGAGCGCAGGGCGGGCACCATCGCCGCGCTCTTCTCGCCGCGGCTGTGGACTGAGGACGGGCTGGCGACGGAGGCGGGGGATAAGACCTTCTGGGATCGCTCGACGCTCTACGGCCTGCGCGGGGTCTTCGCCGCGGGCGCGACCGAGAGGGCTCTGGAGTACCTGACTTACTATTCCAGACGCAGGCTCCTCGGCGAGCACGTGCCCTACGCGGTCGAAGCCTACCCCGAGGGCAACCAGCGCCACCTCTCCGCCGAGAGCGCGCTCTACTGCCGCGTCTACACCGAAGGGATGTTCGGCCTGCGCCCCACCGGCTTCGACTCGTTCCTCCTCACGCCGCGCCTGCCCGCCGCGTGGGACGCGATGCGGCTGAAGAACGTCCGGGCCTTCGGCAGAGTCTTCGACCTCTCGGTCACGCGCGCCGCAGTGAAGCTGAAGGTTGACATCCTCGACGGCGGCAAGCCGGCACAGTCACACCTCATCAAGCAGGGCGACACGCTAACAATCGAACTCGGACGACATAGCGGTCAGAACCGCCCGCGGTAGCGGGCGGGCCTTTGTGATACGGCTGTGCCGGATTTTAAAGGGCCACCCGCTACCGCGGGCGGTTCTGACCCGGTTTCATAGAAGGAGGATGTTGATGAGAACACGCCTTATCTTCGCGGCCTGCGCCGCCGCCTTAACGTTATCGCTCATCCCGAAGGCGGCGGCGCAGGCCGACTTCAAGAACTGGCCGAAGGGGAGTTCCCCTAGTGGGGTAGGCAAGCGCGTGGCCGAGCGCTTCGTCGCCTCGCCGCACTTCAACTTCATGAGGCCGACCCCGCCGCGCACCATCACCTACCCCGAGACGTGCACCTGGTACGGCGCGCTCACCTTCGCCAAAGTGAGTAAGGACAGGGAGCTGACGAAGAAGCTCGTCGCGCACTTCGAGCCGCTCTTCGGCCCGGAGGCGAGCCTCATCCCCTCGGCCGACCACGTAGACCCCTCGGTCTTCGGCGCAGTCCCCTTCGAGCTCTACATACAGACGCGCGACGCGCGCTACCTCCCCGTCGGGAAGAGGATCGCAGACCGCCAGTGGGCGCCGCCGACCGAGCAGCGCCTCGCCTCACTCAAGCCCGAGGACAGGCAGCGCGTCGAGCAGGCGGTCAAAGAGGGCTTGAGCCAGCAGACGCGCTTCTGGATCGACGACATGTACATGATCACGGCGCTCCAGGCGCAGGCCTTCCGCGCGACGGGCGACCGCACCTACATCGACCGCGCGGGGCGCGAGATGGCCGCCTACCTCGACCGCCTGCAACAGCCGAACGGCCTCTTCTACCACGCGCCGGACGTGCCCTTCTTCTGGGGGCGCGGCAACGGCTGGATGGCCGCGGGGATGGCTGAGCTGCTGCGCTCTCTGCCGAAAGACCACCCGAACCGCGCGCGCGTCCGTGAAGGCTACCGGAAGATGATGGCGACGCTCCTCAAACATCAGGGCGCGGACGGCATGTGGCGTCAGTTGATAGACCGCCCGGAGTCCTGGCCCGAGACTTCGAGCACGGGCATGTTCACCTTCGCGATGGTGACGGGCGTGAAGGAGGGCTGGCTCGACCGGAAGACCTACGGCCCGGCGGCGCGCAAGGGCTGGCTCGCGCTCGTCAAGTACATCAACGCCGACGGCGACATCAGCGAAGTCTGCGAGGGCACGAACAAGAAGAACGACTACCAGTACTACATGGATCGCAAGCGCAACGTCGGCGACCTCCACGGCCAGGCCCCGATCCTCTGGAGCGCGACCGCGTTCCTGCGCTGACGGGCTATCGCAATTCGCAGTTGAGGCTAACCGGCGGGATTAAACGCAGGGATGGAGACCGCTTCAGCGCGGCTCCTCGGACATCTCGACGACGGCGCTTTCGAGCGCCCTGCGCAAAGGCGAGACGATTCCCTCCTCCAACAGCGTCGCCCCGTCCAAGACCTCGTCGTGCAGCGCGAGCCGCGAAGTGCTCCCCTCCGGCAGGTTGACCTCGCGCACGCGGTAGCGCTTCCGCGCGTCGAGCCCGCGCGGCCTGACCGGCCCGAAAGCGCCCTCGCCGAGCTGGTAGACGAAGAGGACGGCGCGCGAACGGTCTTCCGAAACGTAGCTGAGCGCGGCGCGCCGCCCCTCGTACGGCGACTCCAGTCGGTAGAGGTCGCCGCGGAGCACCACGTCGCGCAGACGCTCCTTGTAGAGTCTGACCGCGGCGGCGACCGCCTTTCTCTCTTCCGGCGTCATGCGCTGCACGTCGCGGTCTACGCCGAAGGCCCCGGCGAGCGCCACGTCGGCCGCGAACTTGACCGGGCGGCGGCCTATGTCCGTGACGTGCGCCGAGACGGCCACGGCCGGGAAGAAGTGGCCGAAGCCCCACTGGATGTAGACGCGCTGGAGCGGGTCTGTGTTGTCGCTCGGCCAGAAGGAGTGGAAGTACCTGAGCGCGCCGTAATCCACGCGCCCCGCGCCGCCCGCGCAGACCATCGCCATCACATGAGGGTGCTGCTCTGCCATCCGCCCCATCACGTCGTAGAGCGCCCACTGGTAATCGACGAGCAGGTGCCTCTGCTCCTCGCGCCCGAGCCACGAAGAGCCGGGCTGCGTGACGTAGCGGTTCGCGTCCCACTTCAGGTACGTGATGCCGGGGTTCGGGCGCAGCGTGTCGTCGATGACCCGCCACGCGAACTCGCGCACCTCGGGGCGCGTCAGGTCGAGGACGAGCTGGTTGCGGCCGAAGAGGAGTTCGCGGCTCGGCTGCTTGACGACCCAGTCCGGGTGCTTCTCGTAAAGCTCGCTCGAAGGGTTGACCATTTCCGGCTCTAGCCAGATGCCGAAGGCCAGCCCGCGCCTCTTCGCCTCGTCGGCGAGGTACGAGAGGCCGCGCGGGAGTTTCCGGCGGTTGACCTGCCAGCCGCCCAGACCCGCGCGGTCGTCGTCGCGCGGGTGCCTGTTGCCGAACCAGCCGTCGTCGAGGAGGAAGAGTTCTACCCCGAGTTCCCGCGCGCCGTCGAAGAGCGAGACGATCTTCCGCTCGTCGAAGTCCATGCGGGTCGCTTCCCAGTTGTTGAGAAGCACGGGGCGCGGCCGGTCGCCGTCGCGTATGCCGTACCTGCGCGCCCAGCGGTGGAAGTTGCGGCTCACGCGCCCCTTCCCCTCGCCGCTCCACGTCCAGAGCATCGCGGGCGTCTTGAAGAGACGGCCGCGCGCGAGTCAGTACTCGGAGCCGAAGGGGTTGATCCCGGCGAGCGCGCGCAGCCGTCCAGTCCAGTCCACCTCGAACGCGAATTGAAAACTGCCCGACCACGCGAGCGTGCCGCCGTAGACCTCGCCCGACTCCTCGCGCGCGGGCCCCTCCGTAGAGAGCAGGAACGAAGGGTTGCGCATCTGGTGCGCGCGCACGCCGAGCTTCGAGTCGAGGATTTTCAGGCCCGGCGTCAGGCGCTCCTCGACCAGCTCGGCCTCGCGCATGTAGTTGCCCTGAAGCTGCGTCAGCCAGTACGCGTCCGCCTTCAAGACCGGCGACGAAGAGGCGAAGCGCGACAGCGTGACCGGCCCGTCCTCCTCGTGGCGTATCTCCGCCCACTGCTCGATCACGTCCTCGCGCCGGTACGAGCGCAGGTGGAGCGTGACGAAGAAGGGGTAGTGGCCGTCCTTGAGGCTGACGCGCGTGTGCGTGACGTTGTCGTCAACCGCCGCGGTCTCGTGACTCACGTAGACGAGGTCGGTCGAGGTGTTGCCGTCGGCGTGCACGGCCTGCACGGCCGGCTCAAGGACGAAGCCGTGGCCCGCCTGCGGGTAGAACTCGTCCTCGCGCGCGGGCGTGCGCGAAGGCCGGACGGCCGACTGCTTCGGCCTCCCGTAGCCGAGTTGATATAGCCGCCCGTCGCCCGCCGCGAGCAGCGTCAAGGACGAGCCCGCGGTCGAGACGTTAATCACCCGCGGCTCCGCGCGCGCCTGCGCCGACGCCGCTCTCGCGCCGAGCATGAGCAACGCCGTCAGAAGAGTCACGTACAAAGTAAGCCTGATGACCATCAACATTGCCGAAGGTCGCCAAGCCGCGTCAGCGGCCGGGCACTTCCGCGATGCGGCGCGTGTACTCGTCGAAGAGGCCGAGGTAGTAGAGCCGCGTCAACTCCTTTTCTAACGTCTCGTAGGCGGCGGCCCGCGTGGTGTCCGCGCGGGCGACCTCCAGGAGGTGCGCGCGGATGCCTCGGAACACCTTCTCCTTGAGCCAGTAGGCGTGGTCGTGGCGCTCGCCCGTGGTCGAGGCGAAGGCGAGCGCGTCCGTCTCGGGCGTCGTCAGGCCGCGCCGCCACGCCGCGCGGTAGACCTGCAAAGCCTCCTGCCACGACTGTCCGGCGGCGTGCTTGTACTGCTCGTGCAGGCCCTTCCACCCTTCTCGCTGCGTGTCGATGAGGGGCGCGGCGTCCGGGTGCGGCCGCGCGGCCGTTTTGTAGTCGAGCAGCGAGACTTTGAGGTCGATCTTGCGGTCGCCGTCGTAGTCGTACTCGACCGTGTCCAGAAAACCGTTGCCGTCCGCGTCCGCGTACTTGACGACCTCTTCGACGCGCGGCGCGAGCGGCCTCGGCGAAGGGGTCTTCACCCCGCCGTGGTACTCGGCGTTCTTGTCCACCAGCCACGCGCCGGACTCCGCGCCGTGCAGGTGGAGCTTGCGGTCGAAGACGCCGACGTAGAGCTTACCCTTTCCGGAGTTGTCCCTATCCCACTCGCCGCGGTCGCCGAGCGTGTCGGCCTGCGGGTGGCCCATGATGCCCGGGCGCTGCCCTTCGGCGGCCATCGCCTGCCCCGCGTAGTTGCTCCGCACCCAGCGCTTCGTCGAATAGATGTCAACCTCGCTCTCCGGCCCGCCGAAGCCGTGCATCGGGTAGTACATCTCGACGCGCTCCCACCGGTGGTCGTCGTCGTCCTCGTCGAAGACGAAATAGACGCTCGCCCACCCGGCCCTGAAGAACTGGTCGAAGCCTCGCTCGTGCGGCATGTACATCAGCTCGTCGATGCGCCGCCAGTTGTTCCAACCGAAGCACGGGTCGAACTTCGCGTCGCCGCGCAGCCGCGGGTACTTGTGCACGAACTGCCTGTAGGGGACGCCGGACCCGCCCGCGCCGCGCAAAGTCATGTCGTAGTCGGTCTCGTTGCCGCGCGCGGAGTCGTTGTCGAGGTCGAAGGTGACGAAGGCTTCACCTAACACGCCGGAGAGTGTCGCGACGCCGTTCTCGACCGGCGGCTGGTTCGAGCCGGGGTCTAGCCAGCGCATCGCCATCTCGGTCGCGCCGTCGCCGTCCGTGTCGTAGAAGGCGAAGGGGTTCTCCCAGTTGAGCCGCGGGTCGGGGAGCGCCTGCGGCGGGCGGTGGATTTTGAGGAAGACGGCGTCGCCGTTGTAGTCGGGCCGCCAGTTGGCGAGGCCGGTGTAGTCCCAGTTGTTGTTGCCGAAGTCCCACTTCTCCCAGTCGAGGCGGCCGAGCACGCCGTCACGCTCCACGTCGATGAAGACCATCCAGTGCGACTCGCTCGCGTTCCACTTGCCCTCCGACCATTCGGGCGAGTGCGTGACGAAGGCTTGGAGGTCTGCGCGCCCGTCGCCGTCGTTGTCGGCCCACTTGACGTTGAGGTCGAGCGGCCCGTCGTAGAGGCCGTCGCCGTTCTTATCGACCTGGAGCACGTCGCCCACCTGGTCGCCGCGCGCGTCAGTCGGCGAAAGGTCGCCGTTCTCGTCGAGCCAGCGCACGCGGCGGCCGTTCCACCAGCGCTCGACGATGTCGGGCCGGCCGTCGCGGTCGATGTCGAGCCGCACGATCTCGTCCGACGGCTTGTCGGACTTGAGCGCCGTCCGCCGCAGGTCGCCCGTCTGTTGCGCGAACGAGGACGCCGCGAGTGTCAGGACGAAGAAGAGAATTGATGGATATCTACGTCGTGGTTTTGAGTAGGCCATATGTTGGATAGCGGTCAGAACCACCCGCGGTAGCGGGTGGGCGTGACGGAGGCAGTGTGATTGACGACAGCGCGGCTCTCATCAATCGACAAGCCGTCACCGCAAGGCCCACCCGCTACCGCGGGCGGTTCTGACCTGGTTGCCCTTAAGGTTGTGCTTCACCGGGGACGATTTGGAATTCACCCGTGAGCCGTATGTCTTCTGACGACGAGCCGACCAGCACCTTGAACGCGCCCGGCTCGACGACGAAGCGCATCGAGCGATCCCAGAGCGCGAGGTCTTCGGGCTTCAGTGTGAAGCTTACGTTGCGCGTCTCGCCCGGCTTCAGGCGCACGCGCTCGAAGCCGCGCAGGTTCTTCTCGTAGGTCGTCACGCTGCTCACCACGTCGCGCGTGTAGAGCTGCACGACCTCGTCGCCCTCGCGCGCGCCGGTGTTCTTCACGTCGAGGCTGACCGTGACGTCGCCGTCCGCGGTCTGCCGCGCGGGGCCTATCTTGAGATTGCTGTAGGCGAAGGTCGTGTAACTCAGCCCGTGGCCGAAGTGGTAGAGCGCGCCGTTGACGCGCGAGCGCTCGCCCTCCCACTGCGCGTTCGGCTTCGTGGGGAAGTTGAAGGTATCTGCCCGGCCGACTTCGGGAACGTGACGGTCAGCTTGCCGCCGGGGTTGTAGTCGCCGAAGAGCGCGTCGGCGACGGCGGTGCCGCCGTGCGCGCCGGGGAACCACGCCTCGACGACGGCGGGCACGTTCCTGTCCACCCAGTTGATGCTCAGAGGCCGCCCGTTGACGAGGACGACGACGACCGGCTTTCCGGCCGCGTGGACGGCCCGCACCAAATCGAGCTGGCGGCCGGGCAGGTCGAGGCTCGTGCGCGTGGCGTTCTCGCCGACGGTGCGCGGCGAGATGTCGCCGAGCACGACGACGACCGCGTCGGACGCGCGCGCGGCCTCGACCGCCTTGTCGATCTCGTGCTGCTCGTCTTGGGTCAGGGGCTCCGGCAGCACCTCCGACTCCGGCCAGCGCGCGTCCACGACCTCGCAGCCCTTCGCGTAGTTGACCTTGACCCTTTCCCCCAGCTTCGTCTTTATCCCTTCGAGCACCGTGACGCCCCTCACGCCCGAAGGGCCGTAGCGGTTCTTCGTGTTGCTGTCGTCGTCGGCGAGCGGGCCGACGACGGCGATTGAGTTGAGCGACCTGCTCAGCGGCAGGACGTTCCTCTCGTTCTTGAGCAGCACAAGACTTTCGCGCGCGGCGCGCAGCGCGACCCTCTGATGTTCCGCCGAGTTGACGAGCGCGGCGGTCGCCTCGGCGTCTTTGACGTAAGGGCGGTCGAAGAGCCCGACGGTGAACTTCACACGCAGCACGTCGCGCACGCGGTCGTCGAGCGTCTTCAACGCGACTTTGCCCTCCTTAACCAGCTCGCGCAAAGGGAGGATGAAGTCTTCAGGCTGCGTGAAGTTGGTCTTGACGTTCAACCCCGCCTCGATGGACTGGCGCACGGCCTCCTTCATGTCTGCGGCGACGCCGTGCTTGTTGTAGAGGTACTCGACGGCCGCGCTGTCCGAGACGACGTAGCCGCGGAAGCCGAAGTCTCCGCGCAGGCGCTCGGTCAGCCAGTAGTGGCTGCCGGTCACAGGAATCGAGTCGTAGTCGTTGTACGAACTCATCACGCCGAGCGCGCCGCCCTCTTTAATCGCGGCTTTGAACGGAGGGAGAAAGACGTTCTCGACCTCGCGCGGGGAGGTCTGCGGGTCGGTGCGCGCCTGCCCCTCGCGCGCGCCCTTGTTGTTGCTGTAGACGGCGAAGTGTTTGACGGTCGAGGCGACCTGAAAATTCTCCTGCAACCCCTTCACCTGCTCGACGCCGAGGCGCGCGACGAGGAACGGGTCTTCGCCGTAGACCTCCTCCATGCGCCCCCAGCGCTGGTCGCGGCCCACGTCGAGGATGGGCGAGTAGACGTTCGTGTAGCCGAGCGCGCGCCCCTCGCGCCCCGTGATGCGGCCGATCTCGCGGACGAGTTCTTTGTCCCAGGTGCTCCCCACCCCGGGCTGCGCCGGGAAGCTCGTCGCGGTGTAGAAGGCGACGCCGCGGATGCCTTCGTCGGTGAAGTCCACGGGGATGCCGAGCCGCGTCTCCTCTACGAACCAGCGCTGCACCTCGTTCATGGCCCAGACGTGCTTGCGCACGTCGGTGGCGTAGGCGCTCTTCGAGCCTTCCGCGCCCCAGCCGTTGAGGTGCTCGTCGATGTTGGCGATGCCGTCCTTCCAGATTCTGTTCTTCCACTCGGGCGTCGGCAGCTCGTCCTTCAGCACGCGCGCGAAGCCGTAGAGCGTCGCCGTCTGGCACGTCTTCTCTTCCAGAGTCATCTGCGAGAGCAGGTCTTCGACGCGCGCGGCCGTTTCCGCCTTCGAGTCCTCGTAAACGTCCCTGCGGCCGTTCTTGTTAAAGTCTGTCCAGCCCTCGTGGTAGATGTCCTTCCCGCCGGGCTTCACCTGCGCGCCGGAACCGACGAAGAGCAGAGCCGAGAGAATCAGTGCATACGCGATTCGCATCAATCATCTCCGTAGCGGTCGGAACCGCCCGCGGTAGCGGGTGGCCCTTTGAGACACGGCCCGCCCGGGTAATGACGGGCCACCCGCTACCGCGGGCGGTTCCGACCTGTTCTTAGCTGAAGCGGACTCGGTAACGGACGCCGGCCGTCAACGTCAACCGCACGACGCCGTCGGCTTCGTCCGAGAGTTTCAGACTCCGTCCGTCCGCCGTGACGGCCGCGACGCGTTGGCCGCGCGGCGGCCTGAGCTTGTGTGCGCCGCTCACGTCCGGGCGCAGCTCGGCCGTGGTCGCGCGACCGTTCGCCCAATTCAAATCGACCTCGACGCCGCCGCGCGCGCGCAGTCCCTTAATTGAGCCGGTGTGCCAGGCGCGAGGGAGCGCGGGCAGCAGGCTCAGCTCGCCCGCGTGGCTTTGCAGGAGCATCTCGGCCATGCCGGCCGTGCCGCCGAAGTTGCCGTCGATCTGGAAGGGCGGGTGGTTGTCGAGCAAGTTCGGGAGCGTTGACTTGGCGAGCAGCGCGCGGATGTTCTCGTGCGCCAGTTCGCCCTCTTCGAGCCGCGTCCAGAAGTTGATGATCCACGCACGGCTCCAGCCCGTGTGGCCGCTGCCCGCTTGCAGCCTTCGTTCGAGCGAGACTCGCGCGGCGCGCGCAAGCTCGGGCGTGCCGCGCAGGGTTATCTGTTCGCCGGGGTGGAGCGCGAACAGGTGCGAGATGTGCCTGTGCCCCGGGTCGGGCTCATCGTAGTCTTCGAGCCACTCCTGCAACTGCCCGTGCTTGCCGATCTTGAGCGGCGGCAGACGCTCCCGCGCCGCCTCGACGCGCGCGCGGAAGTCCGCGTCAACGCCGAGCAGGCGGCCCACCTCCGCGACGCGCGTGAAGAGCGCGTGGGCGATCTCGGTGTCCATCGTCGGCCCCATGCAGAGCGTGCCGGTCACCCCTTCGGCCGTCCGGTAGCGGTTCTCGGGCGAGATGGAAGGGCCCGTGACGAGACGCCCCTTGCCGTCGTCAACCATGTAATCGAGCAGGAACTCGGCGGCCTCCTTCATCAAGGGGTAGGCGCGGCGCGCGAGGAAACGCCGGTCGCGCGTGAAGTCGTAGTGCTCCCAGAGGTGCAGGCTCAGCCACGCGCCGCCCATCGGCCAGAGCCCGTAGCGCGCCGCGTCGATGGGGACGGCGTGCCCCCAGAGGTCAGTGTTGTGGTGGACGACCAAGCCGCGCGCGCCGTAGAGCTTCCGCGCGACGCGGCGGCCGTCGGCCCGCGCGTTCTCGATGAGGTCGAAGAGCGGCCCGTGCAGCTCGGAGAGGTTCGTCACCTCCGCCGGCCAGTAGTTCATCTCGGTGTTGATGTTGACGGTGTACTTGCTGTCCCAGGAGGGCTGGAGCTGGTCGTTCCACTTCCCCTGGAGGTTAGCGGCCAGCGAGCCCGGGCGGCTCGACCCCATCAGGAGGTAGCGGCCGAACTGGAAGTAGAGGGTTTCGAGCGCGGTGTCCGCGGCCCCGTCCTGCACGCGCTTCAGGCGCTCGTCGGTCGGGAGCGCGGGGGCGGGGTCGGAGAGTTTGAAGGAGACGCGCCGGAACAGTCGGCGGTGATCCGCGACGTGAGAGTTCAAGAGACGCGCGTAAGGCTTCCGCGCGGAGGCCAGGTACTCTTCGCATTTCGCGGCCGGGTCTTTGTGGCGGAAGTCGGTGGCGGCGGCGAAGAGGAGCGTGACGGCGTTCGCGCGTTCGACGAAGAGCCTCTCGCCCTCGACGCGCGTGCGGCCGCCCTCGGCGACGGCCTGCGCGACGCCGCGGAACTTCACACCGACCTTGCGCTCCTGCGCGTGTTTGTCGCCGCGGGCGACGGCCTCGCCCTCGATGACGACTCGGTCGGGGCCGACGGCGCGCGTCTTGCCGTCCTGCTCGCGGGCGAGTGCGGCGGCGAACGAGACGTTGTTCGGCCGGTCGGATGTCAATCGAATGACGATGACTTGATCCACCGCCGACGCGAAGACCTCGCGCGTGAAGCGCGCGACGCCCGCGCGGTAGGTGACGCGCGCGACGCCCGCGTCAATGTCCAGCTCGCGCCGGTAGTCTTCGGCCTCACCCTGGCCGTCGAACTTGAGCAGCAGGTCACCGAGCGTCTGGTAGGGCGGCATGCGCTTCGGCACCGCGATGACGTTCTTCTCGGCGAGCGCCTCGGCCTCGGCCACCTTCCCCGCAGAGAGCAGGCGGCGGACTTCGGGGATAGAGCGCGCGCCCTCCGGGTTGACGCGGTCGCGCCGCTCGCCGGCCCAGACCGTCTCTTCGTTAATCTGAATCCGTTCCGACTCGACGCCGCCGAAGACCATCGCCGCCAGTCGGCCGTTGCCGACCGGCAGGGCCTCGTTCCAGTCCGCCGCGGGCCGCCTGTACCAGAGGCGCATCTCGCCCCACTCGCCGCGCGCCTGCCCTAAGCTCGCGCGCGCCAGCATCGCCGCGGCCGGGAGGATGAGAAAGTCTCTTCGCCTCATACTCGGAGCCCAGGTCAGAACCACCCGCGGTAGCGGGTGGGCCGTACATCGACGGCTTGATGATTGATGAGAGTCGCGCTGTCAGCAATCACACTGCACCCGTCACGCCCACCCGCTACCGCGGGCGGTTCTGACCGCTATCATCCCTCCGGCGCGACGAAGGTGTTGCGGAGCGTGCCCAGGCCCTCGACCTCGACCTCGAACACGTCGCCGTGCTTGAGGAGCACGGGCGGCCTGCGGAAGACGCCGACGCCCTCGGGCGTGCCCGTGGCGATGACGTCGCCCGGCTCAAGCGTGATGCCCTGCGAGATGTAGGAGACGAGGTGGGCGACGCCGAAGATCATCTTCGAGGTGTTCGACGACTGCATCACCTCGCCGTTCAAGCGCCCCTCGATGCCGAGCGCCTGCACGTCCGCGACCTCGTCGCGCGTCGTCACGTACGGCCCGAGCGGCGCGAAGCCGTCGAGCCCCTTGCCGCGCACCCACTGGCCGTCGCCGAACTGTAGGTCGCGCGCGCTCACGTCGTTGATTAAGGTGTAGCCGAAGACGTGCGCGAGCGCTTCCCGCTCGCTCACGCGCCGCGCACGTCGCCCGATGACGACGGCGAGTTCCGCCTCGTAATCTATCTGCGAGCTGATGGGGTGCAGCACGACCGGCTGCTCGTGCGCCGCGAGTGAGTTGGGCAGCTTCGTGAAGACGAGCGGGGCGGCGGGCGGGGCCTCGCCGCCCTCGATGGCGTGGTCTACGTAGTTGCGCCCGATGGCGAGAATCTTCCCCGGAAAGACGGGCGGCAGGAATTCGACTGCGTCCGGCGGCGGCGCGACCCGCGCGTCCCTGTCGGCCGCACCTCGCCCCACTTCGTCAACCAACGAAGCCAGCTCACCAAGCCCCTCCCTCCCGCGCGAGATGACACCCTTCGTGCTGTCTGCTTCGAGCAGCCACGTGGCAGCGAGCCCGCTCGAATACTCCACGGCACGCGCGAGCGCCGCCACGTCCAACAGCCTCTCGCCCGCCAGCACGCCGAGCCGCGATTCGGGCGTGCCCTTCAGTCTGAACTGCGCCAGTTTCATCTTCGTCCCTCTTAGTTCACCGCCGTCTCGAACCGCCTGCGCTGGAACTCGTCGAACGTCACGGCGAGCACGATGACCGCGCCGATGACGATCTGCTGCGTGAACGACGAGATGCCGAGCAGGTTCGCGCCGTTCGACAGCACGCCCATGATGAGCGACCCGATGAGCGTCCCCAAAACGCTCCCCTGCCCTCCGCTCAAGGAGCCGCCCCCGATGACGACGGCTGCGATCACGCGCAGCTCGTAGCCCTCGCCCGCCGTCGGCTGTCCCGTCACGAGGCGCGCCGATTCAATCGCCCCGGCGAGCCCCGCGAGCGCGCCGAGGAAGACGTAGAACGTGATCTGGTAGCGCGACACGCGCACGCCCGCGTAGCGCGCCGCCTCGACGTTGCTGCCGATGGCGTAGCAGTAGCGCCCCGCGCGCGTGCCCGACAGGAGGAGGTGCGTGAGGAGCGCCACCGCGACGACGAACAGCAGGGGCACGGGCAAGAACCCCAACAGCTCGCCCTCGGCCAGCCGCCCGAAACTTTGCGGGAGCCCGACCACGGCCTTCCCCTCCGTGGCGAGCAGGGCGACGCCGCGGTAGATGCCCATCGCGCCCAGCGTCACGATGAACGGCGGGATGCGCAGCGCGGCAACCGCCGCCCCGTTCGCCAGCCCGCACGCCGCGCCCGTCGCCAGCGCGCCCAACACGCCGACGGAGGGCGGCGCGCCCGCCGCCATCAGCAGCGCTCCGACGACGCCCGCCAGGGCCATCTCTGAGCCGACCGAGAGGTCTATGCCGCCCGACACCATCACGACCGTCATGCCCATCGCGATGATCGTGATGACGGCCGTCTGCCGCGCCACGCCCGCGAGGTTCCCCGCCGACAGGAACTTCGGCTCCAGCGCCGCGATACAGACGCACAGCGCGACGAGGCTCGCGAACGGCAGGAAGCGTTTCACCCAATCGGACATAGATGCCTCTTTGACATAGCGGTCAGAACCACCCGCGGTAGCGGGTGGCCCTTCATTACACGTTTGCTTCGTATCTCAAAGGGCCACCCGCTACCGCGGGTGGTTCTGACCTGTCTTCTTCGAGCGCCGCGTGGGTCAACACCTCCTCCTGTGTCGTGCGCTTGGCGTCAAGCTCTGCCACGAGCCTTCCGCGGCGCATGACGAGGATGCGGTCGGCCATCCCTAACAATTCAGGCAGGTCTGACGAGACCATACAGACGGCCGCGCCGCCTTCGGCGAGTCGGTTGACGGCGCGGTATATCTCGGCGCGCGCGGCCACGTCCACGCCGCGCGTCGGCTCGTCCAAAAGGAAGACGCGCGAGCCCGCGAAGAGCCAGCGCCCGAGCAGAACCTTCTGCTGGTTGCCTCCGCTCAGACGCCCCGCCGTCTTGTCGGGGTCGGGCGGGCGCACGTGCAAACGCTCGATGTACTCGCGCGCGGCCTTGCGCTCGCGCCCGCGACGGACGAGCCACCCCTTGACCAGCGCGCCGACGTTGGCGAGCGTCAGGTTGCGCGCCAGCGTCTGGTCGGGGCACAGCCCCGTGCGCTTCCTGTCTTCAGTCAGGAGCCCGAGCCCGAGCCCCACCGCGCGCGCGGGGTCGGGCGCGGCGAACTTCGAGCCGTTCAGATAGACCTCGCCGCCGTCCGCGGGCTGCGCGCCGAAGACGGCTTCGACAAGCTCAGTTCTTCCCGCGCCCGCGAGCCCCGCGAGGCCGACGACCTCGCCCGCGCGCGCCTCGAACGTCACGTCCTCGAACTTGCCCGCGCGCGTTAAGCCTTCGACGCGCAGCAAGACCTCGCCCCTCTTCGCCTCGCGCGGCGGGAAAATCTCCTTCAGCTCGCGCCCGGCCATGTGGCGGATGATCTGCTCCTGCGAAAGCTCGCCCCACGCGCCCTCGTAGACCTCGCGCCCGTCGCGCAGAACGGTCAGGCGGTCTGCGATCTCGCCCAGCTCTTCCAGACGGTGCGAGATGTAGACGACGGCCAGGCCCCTCCGCTTGAGGTCGCGTATCAGGCGGAACAGCTCCCCCGTCTCGTGCGCCGTGAGCGAGGAGGTCGGCTCGTCCATCACGACGACGCGCCGCGCCTCCGCCGTCGCGCGCGCGATCTCGACGAGCTGGCGGTCGGCCGCGCTCAAGCGTCCGACGGGGGCGCGCGGGTCGATGCGAAACCCGTAGTCCGAGAGCAGCCGCCCGGCCTTTTCGTTCAGCTCCCGCTTATCGACGACGCCGAGCGGCGCAAAGCGCAAAGGCTCGCGCCCGAGAAAGATGTTCTCGGCCACGGTCAGGTGCGGCGCGAGCGAAAGCTCCTGGTAGATCATCGCGACGCCGTGCGTGAGCGCGTCGGCCGGACGTGTGAAGTGAGCCGGCCGGCCTTCGATCAGAATCTCGCCCCCTTCGGGGCGGTGCACGCCCGCCAGAATCTTCATCAGCGTGGACTTCCCGGCCCCGTTCTCGCCCACCAGCGCGTGCACCTCGCCCGCCGCCGCGCGCAGAGAGACGCCCGCGAGCACGGTGTTGCCCGCGAAACGTTTGGTGATGCCGCGCATCTCCAACGCAGGAGGCATAAAGAAGTAGTCAGTAGACAGTAGTCAGTAGAAATACATTCGCCAGTCGAACAGTCCGACAGTCATCGTCAGCGGCCGCAGCGCGGAGCGCTACTGTCTACTGACTACGCGCCTACGGCGCTTTCAGCAACTGCTGCATCTCGGGCGTGTCGAGGTTCTCTCTGGTCAGGAGCTTGACGCCCGTGTCCACGACGCGCGGGGGCGACTGGCCGTCGAGCCTGGCGACCATCGCCTTGACCGCCTCGTAGCCCATCTTGTAGGGGTTCTGGAGGACGAGCGAGTCGATGGCCCCGGCCTTGAGGTCTTCAATCAAATTAGGACTCGAATCGAAGCCGACGAGGACGACCTTGCCCGCGAGGCCCTTCTGCTTGAGCGCCTGCACGACGCCGACCGTGGAGGACTCATTCGAGGCGAAGAAGCCGTCGAGGTCGGGGTGCGCCGTCAGGATGTCTGTCGCGCGGTCGAGCGAGCGGGCGCGGTCACTCTCGCCGTACTGGAAGGCGACGATCTCGATGCCGGGGTACTTCGACTTCATCGTCTCCTGGAACCCCTCCTCGCGCTGGTCGGTCGAGACCGAGCCGGCCTTGACGCCGAGGACGGCGACGCGCCCCCTGCCGTTCAGACGCGCGGCCATGCGCTCGGCCGCGTTGACGCCGCCCTGCCGGTTGTCTGTGGCGACGTAGGAGACGTAGTTCTCGGTGCCGATGCCGGAGTCGAAGATGGTGACGGGGATGCGCTCGCGCGCCGCGCGCTCGACGACGGGGACGAGCGCGTCCTTGTGCGTGGGCGCGAGCACGATGCCGTCCACGCGCCGGTTGATGGCGTCCTCGACGATGTTGGTCTGCCCCGCGTAGTCGGTCTCCTGCGCCGGCCCCTTCCACATGATTTCAACGCCCGCCTCTTTGCCCGCGGCCTCCGCCCCCGCGTGGACGCTCTGCCAGAAGAAGTGCGAGACGCCCTTCGGGATGACGGCGATGGTGCGCCTGCCGCCGCCCCCGCGGTTACACCCCGGCGCGAAGATGAAGGCAACAGGGACGGCCATCAGCAACAGCGCGGTGAAAGCTCTCTTCATCTCTCCTCCGAAAAAGGAATTGACTGCGCAGCAATCAGGTCAGAACCACCCGCGGTAGCGGGTGGCCCTTGGAGATACGAAGCATCCGGTTAATGAAGGGCCACCCGCTACCGCGGGTGGTTCTGACCTTACTGCTCAAGGTCGCTCGTATCCAGTCGCCGTTCGCTTTGAAGCTGCGCGAAGCGCTCGATGGTCGCGCGCACGCCTTCGGCTAATGGAGTCGCCGGGAGCGGGCCGAGCTTACGGCGGACGGCCGCGTCGTTGAACTCCGACGGGATGGCGAGCGGCGCGCTGTCGAAGGTGATCTGGCCGCGCGCCTCCGGCCGTGCGCGTTCTATCTCCGAGACTACGTCGGCTATTGCGACCGTCTCGCCGTGCAGGTTGAAGACGTGCGCGCCTTCGAGTTCCGAGACGGCGGCGCGGATGAAAGTGTCGGCCGTGTCGGCGACGTACTGAAAGTCCGTGCGGCCGCCGAAGCGGATGTGAAACGGACGGCCGACCACGGCCGCCTTCATCGCCTTCGTCGGGTCGGAGGTGAGCCCCGTGTCGCGCCCGACGCCGTAGACCGTCAGCGGCCTGAGCCCCACGCTGGAAATCCCGTGGTCGAGGTGGTAGACGCGCGCGTTCCCTTCGTTGGCGCGCTTGAAGACGCCGTAGTGCGTCGAGGGCTGCGGCTCGTCGCGCTCGCTGACGGCCCGCGAGTCCTCGCACGCGCCGTAGACGGCGGCCGAGCTGGCGTAGACGATTCTTTTAACACGCCCCGAAAGTCTCGCCGCCTCGAAGACGTTGACGGTGCCGACGACGTTGACGAGCGCGCCCGCGTGCGGGTCTGCGCGGCAGGTCGGCACCTGAAGGCCGGCGAGGTGTATGACGTGCTCGACCCCGAACTTTTCAAACACGGGCGGGAGTGCGCGCGCGTCCGTGATGTCGCCGGTGACGACCGTCGTGCGTGCGACCTCCTCCTCTCCCATGATGAGGAGGAGGCGGCGCGGGTCTGCGTCGCGGTCGAAGAGGTGGACGCGCGCGCCCGCGTCGAGCAGGCGCTTCGTCACCCACGCGCCGATGAAGCCGTGCGCGCCCGTCACGAGGAAGCTCGCGCCCGCGGCGTTGACGGTCTCGCCCCTCGGCTCGGTCTGTTCCGAAACTTCTGCCGCCATGAATCCTTCAGCACCTCAGTCGTCGCCGCGGACGATGCGTTTGATCTGACACGTCATGTGCCTGAGCGCGTCTTCGACCGAAAGCTCGCCGACGACCGCGCGCTGCACCGCGTGCCAGAGCACGCCCTCGACCTGCGGGTAGCGCGCGAACTTCGGCGGGACGAGGATGTGCCCGGCGATCACCTCTTCCAGCATCGCGAGCCGCTCGCGGGCGGGCGCGTCCGACTCTGACTGCACCTGCCGCATCACGGAGCGCCGCACGGGCACGCACCCGCAGCGCGCCTCGAAGAGCTGCTGCGCGGGCGCGGTCAGGTAGAGCAGAAGCCTGAGCGCTTCGGGACTCTGCGCCCCGCGCTTCGTGAGCGCGAACGTGTGGCCGCCGCCGTATGCGAGCGACTTGCCCGCAGGCCCCCTCGGGTACGGACTCAGGCCCAGCCGGTCGTGCACGGCCGAAATCTTCGGGTCGCGGTAGAGCGCATAATAACCCGGCCAGTCGCCGACCATCGCCGCGCGCCCCGTGCGGAAGCACTCGTGCACCTCCTCGTAATGCCACGCGGGCAGCTCACGCGGCACGAGCCCCTCGGCGTACAAAGTGCTCAGAAGCCCGAGCGCCCAGCGCCCGCCCTCGTTCTCTATGTCGGGCACGAGGCTGTCGGGGAAGAGTTGCGCGCCGGCCATCTCGGCCAGCTCGTAAAACGTCCCGAACAGCCCCGACTCGCGCCCCGGAAAGACGAAGCCGTAACGCCCGGTCGCGGCGCTCTGCCGCCTCGCCTCTTCGAGCAGCGCGTCCCACGTCGCGGGCGGGCGACTCATCAGGTCAGCGCGGTAGTGTAGCAGGCGCACGTCGATGTTGCGCGGCACTCCGTAGAGCTTCCCGCCGACCGAGGCCAGCTCAAGGATGAGCGGCACGAAGTCTTCCAGCTCGTCCGCGCCGACCAGCCCGTCTAAAGGCGCGAGGAAGTCGAGCTGCGAGGGCGCGTACTTCGTGTGCGTCGAGACGAGGTCGTAGGGGACTTCCCCGAGCGACGCCAGGTGCTTGTTGAGCGACGGGTGGTCGCCGCCGAAGCCCACGGAGACTTGAACGCCGGTCGCCTCCGTGAACCCTCGCAGGCGCTCGTAGAGCGGGTCGTAGGCCGGGCCCGTGACGAGCGCGACCGTTACCTCTTTATTCATTGGCTGCTCCTCCCGCCGCCTCGGCCCGCCCAGGCCGCGCCTTTGGGAAACTCGTAGCGCCGGAGCGATTCGGGCTTCATCTCGATGCCGTAGCCGGGCGCGTCGGGCACCAGATAGTGACCGCGCCGGATGACGACAGGGTTAACGAAGTGTTCGTGCAGGTGGTCTACGAACTCGACCCGCCTCTCTTCGAGCGAGCCGCTGACGGCGACGTAGTCGAAGACGGAGAGGTGCTGCACGTACTCGCAGAGCCCCACCCCGCCCGCGTGCGGGCAGACGGGCACGCCGAACTTCGCGGCCATCAGCAGGACGGCGAGCACCTCGTTCACCCCGCCCAGGCGGCAACTGTCTATCTGACAGAAGCCGATGGCCCCGGCCTGCAAGAGCTGCTTGAACATCACGCGGTTGTGGCAGTGCTCGCCGGTGGCGACGCGGACGGGCGCGACGGCGCGCGCTATCGCGGCGTGGCCGAGCACGTCGTCGGGGCTGGTCGGCTCCTCGATCCAGAGCGGCTTGAAGATGGACAGCTCGCGCACCCACTCGATGGCCTGCCCCACGTCCCAGACCTGGTTGGCGTCCAGCATCAAAGTCCGCCCCCAGCCGATCTCCTCGCGGATGAGCGCCGCGCGGCGCACGTCATCTTCGAGGCTGCGGCCGACCTTCATCTTGAAGTGCGTCCAGCCTTCGTCGATTGCCTCGCGCAACAGCCGCCGAATCTTCTCGTCCGTGTAGCCGAGCCACCCGGCGGAGGTCGTGTAGGCCGGGTAGCCCGTCTCGCGTATATGCGCCTCGCGCTCGGCCTTCGTCGGCTCAAGGCGGCGCAGGATTTCGAGCGCCTCCCCGGGCGTCAGCGCGTCCGTGATGTAACGGAAGGGCACGCACGCGACCAGCCGCTCTGGCGTCATGTCCGAGAGCAGTTTCCAGAGCGGCTTCCCCTCCGCCTTCGCCCACAAGTCCCACACGGCGTTGACGACGGCCGCCGCCGCGAGGTGCACGACGCCCTTCTCCGGCCCGAGCCAGCGGTACTGGCTGTCGCCCGTCATCAAGTCCCAGAACGCCCCCATGTCCCCCGTCAGCCCTTCCAGAGTCCGCCCGGAGAGCCGCGAGCCGACGGCCTCGGCGGCGGCACAGCACAGGTCGTTGCCGCGCCCGATGGTGAAGGTCAGCCCGTGGCCTTCGAGCCCTGCCGCAGAGTCCGTGCCGAGCACGACGTACGCCGCCGAGTAGTCCGGGTCGGGGTTCATCGCGTCCGACCCGTCGAGCGCGCGCGAGGTCGGGAAGCGTATGTCGAGCACCTTGATGTCTGTGATCGTGATCGCCATGATTAGGACAACCAGGTCAGAACCGCCCGCGGTAGCGGGTGGGGCGTGATGATACGGCGCATACGGTTAATGAAGGCCCACCCGCTACCGCGGGTGGTACTGACCGCTATACCCACAGCACGGGCTGGCGGATGAAGAAGTTCCTCACCACCTCCTCCACGTCCGAGTCGGCCGGGAGGCGCTTCCAGAGTTTGAGGTAGTCGGGGCGTTTGAGTGCGAGCCCCGCGAAGAGGAGGCTTGACTGCCGCATCGGCCACTCGGCGTCGTACATCACGTCGGGCTTGAGCGGCCACAGCCTCTTGTCGCGGATGAAGGGGGCCATGTACGCAAGCGCCCGCCTCATCCCGCGCCCGTCCGTTAGCTCGAACATCCAGAGGTCGTCCCGTTGCGTCGAAAGTATCCGGCAGACGGCCGCGAAGGCTTCGAGGTTGAAGAGCGAGTAGCCGTACGGCTTCGTCCGCCGAAGCTCCTGCGGGAAGCTGCCGTCGGCCGCCATCTGGTTCGGCACGAGCACCGTCTTGAACCTGTCGCGGCAGTAGTCGAGCAGCTCCCGATTCCCCGTCAAATGCGCGAAGGCCGCGACCTGCATCACCCAGCAGGTGCCGTGGTTATTCTTAGCCTCGCGCTCCTCGACGCCGTTCTTGCTCGTCCGCATCCAGCGCAGGTAGTCGGCGAACCACTTCCTGACGCCGGACAACTCGGCGGCGGCGAGCGCGCCCGACTTCCCCAGCACTTCGACGGCGCGCGCGACCTCGACGAGGTGGATGGTGTCGATGATGCCGACGCCGCGCCCCTTAGTGCGGCCGTGGATGGCCTGCGCGTATTCGAGGTGCGGGTTCATCAGCGTCGAAGGCTCAAGGAACCACGCGCGCAAGTGCAGCGCGGCGTGGCGCGCGTAGCGCCCGTCCTTCGTCAGCTTCCACGCGGCGGCGAGCGCGGCCGCCTGCACGCTCAGCCGCACGAGCGCGCGGCGGTGTCCGACGAAGTTGTCGGGGTTGGTCATGCCGTCGCGCTGCACGTAAGGGCCGGACGGGTTCTGCGGGTCGGGCCACCAGTAGTCGCCCTCGGAGAAGAAGTCGTGCGGCCCGCCCGCGCTGCGCGGGCTGCTCGAAGCGGTGACCGTGACGGGGCGCTCGGACAGGTACACACGCGCCGCCTTCAGCACGCGCGCGCGCTCGAAGGCGGCCACGTCGAAGGCCCGACCGTTCAAGGCGAGCAGAGGGGCGGCGACCACGGCCGCCGAGAGAAAATCCCGGCGCGTGTACACGTCTCCGCGTTCGTCAGGTCGTTTGTTCAAATTCCCCCTGCTTCAGAGTTGTCCGACATTCCTCTGACTCATGTCAACCCTGCGAGCCGGCGGCGCTACTGCCCCGCGGGGACGAGCCGCACGTTGACGAGCGTCAGGCCGAGCTTCTTGTCGGAGACGAGCGTCTGCGGCTTCAGGCTGAGTCCTGCACGGCCGGGCCTGTCCACGCGCAGGCGGCCGAGCCTGGAGACGACGTAAGGCCAGTAGGGGTTCGCGGGGTCTACCTCCTTGCCGTCGCGCCCGACCTTGCCGCGTAAGGTCTGCCCCGCCGACTCGATAAGCACCTCGTGGCCGCCCTCCCAGTCGCGCCCGTACTTCTGCTCGGAGGTCACGACGACCACGTCGTACTCGCCGGGGCGGACGACGCGGAAGTCCCAGTTGAGCCATTCGTCCTTGTTCGTCCAGCGCTCGGCCACGCCGCGCGTGTCGAAGCGCAGGCCCTCGCCGCCCGCCGCCGCGCGGTGGACTTCCGCGAGGTGCGCGGGGAGCGTGACCGTCCCGCCGGGCTGCTGCGTGAGCATCGTGTCAACCTCCGGCTCGCCCTCGACTTCGAGCGCGATGACCGAGTTGTACGCGTCGGGCGCCGAGGCCGGCAGCTTCAAGGCGAGCGCCTCGTGTCCGAGCGCAGCGTCCGACCGCTGCGTGAACTTGAGAGCCGCTTTGTTTGAAAGAAGGTACGCCCGCCTGACTTTGCTCTTCAGCCCGTAGAGCACAAGCTCGCCGCGCGGCCACTGGAAGACGTGTAGGTAGACGCGCCCCGGCTTCGTCGTGATGATTCCCCAAGGCTGCTCGTAGGGGAAGGGGCTCGGGCGCGCGCCGTAGACCGACTCGCTGTTGGCCTTGAGCCAGCGGCCGACCTGCGTCAGACGTTCGACGCTCTGCGCGGGGATGCGCCCCTCGGCCGTCGGGCCGACGTTGAGCAGGTAGTTGCCGCCGCGGCTCGACACCTGTACGAGTTGGCGGATGAGGACGCCCGTGGGCTTCCAGTTCTGGTCGTCGCGCTTGAAGCCCCACGTGTCGTTCATCGTGACGGGCGTCTCCCAGTCGCGCCTGACCTTGCCGACGCTGATCTGGTTGTCGCCCGCCGAGTCGTAGTCGCCGAGGCCGTGGCCGACGCGCCCGCTCACGAGGCAGTCGGGCTGGAGCTTATGAACCAGCTCGACCAGCTCCCTGCTCTGCTCGCGCGTGATGTCGCGCGGCGTGTCGAACCAGATGAGGGCGACGGGGCTGTAGCCCGTCAGAAGCTCTGTGACCTGCGGCTTGACCTTCTCGTCGAGGTAGCGCTGGAAGTCGCGCTTCCTGTCCGCCGGCCAGTCCCAGTCGTTGCCGGCGGCGTCGCGCTCGTGCCAGTCCTGCGTCTGCGAGTAGTAGAAGCCGAGGCGGACGCCGTACTTGCGGCAGGCTTCCGAAAGCTCTTTCAAGGGGTCTCTACGGAAGGGCGTCGCGTCCGCGATGTTGTAGGGGCTCGCCTTCGAGCGGTACATGGCGAAGCCGTCGTGGTGCTTCGAGGTGATGACGAGGTACTTCATCCCGGCGTCGCGCGCGAGGCGCACCCAGGCGTCGGCGTCGAACTCGACGGGGTTGAACTGCTTCGTCAACTGCTCGTACTCGGCGACGGGAATCCGCGCGCGGTTCATGATCCACTCGCCGATGCCGGGCACGAGCTTCCCCTTCCACTCGCCCGCGGGCACGGCGTACAGGCCCCAGTGGATGAAGAGCCCGAAGCGCGCCTCGCGGAACCACTTCAGGCGTCGGTCGCGCTCGGCCTCGGCCCTGTCGGCCGTCTGAGCGCGGGCCACGTAGTCATGCGCCGAGCCGAACAAAGCGGCGCAGACGAGCACACACCTCAACGCTTTTGAATGAAGCACGCGGGACTGTCCTCTCGTGTGAAAGCCGGGTCAGTACCGCCCGCGGTAGCGGGCGGGCCTTGCGGGTGCAGCCTGACGATTACAGGCAGCAGCGCTCTCATCAATCAACAGGCCGTCATCGCCACGCCCACCCGCTACAGCGGGCGGTTCTGACCGCTATACTGCCCCGCGCTCGCGGCGGCGGACGAACAGCTCGTCCTGCCTGGGCTCCGACTCGCATTCGAGGGCGATGGTCGTGACGGGCATGTCGGGCGCGCGCATCAGCAGACCGCGGAAGCGTATGCGGTACTCGTCCTGCTCGAAGCGGACGGGCTTACCGCTGGCGAGCAGGCGCGCCGACCTGACCCTGGTCTGCAAACCCGCAAACGCGAGGTCGTCGCCGCCCGGCCAGTAGTGGACGTGGAAGTAGAGCGTGTTGCCGCGGCGCGAGAAGCTGCCGTTGCGCGAGCGGCGCGGCTGGCAGCGCTGGTTGTTGACGTAGACCGACTCGCCGTTGCGCGCCGTCCAGCGCCCGACCGCGCCGAGGATGGCGATGGATTCGAGCGGCACGGAGCCGTCCGGTTTGGGGCCGACGTTGAGCAGGTAGTTGCCGCCGTCGTGCGCGCAGGTGATGAGGTTGCGGACGATCTGCCTGGGCGTCTTCCAGCCGTCGTCGGCGCGGTGGTAGCCCCAAGAGTCGTTCATCGTCATGCAGGACTCCCACGCGCGCCCGGCCTCGGTGGCCTCGATCCGCTGCTCGGGCGTGGAAAAATCTCCGGCGAGCTTGTTGCGGTTGTTGACGATGATGTCGGGCTGAAGCTCGAAGACCATCCGGTTCATCCGCTCCGACTCCCACCCCGCGGCGTCGAGCGGCCAGGACACGTCGTACCAGAGGATGTCCACCTTGCCGTAGTTGGTCAGGAGTTCCCGCAGGTGCGTGTGGATGTAATCGACGAAGCGGCGGCGCGCCGCCTCGTCCGTCGCGCAGCGCGCGCCGTCCGGGTGGTGCCAGTCCATCAGCGAATAGTAGAAGCCGACGCGCAAGCCCTCGGCGCGCGCCGCCTCGACGTACTCGCGGACGAGGTCGCGCCCCGGCCCCTGGCGCGGCGCGCAGAAGTCGGTCGTCTTCGTGTCGAAGAGGCAGAAGCCCTCGTGGTGCTTGGTCGTCATGACCATGTAGCGTTGCCCGGCGCGCTTCGCCAACTGCGCCCACTCGCGCGCGGCGTTCGGGCGGGGGCGGAACTCCTTGGCGAGCTTCGCGTACTCGTCCGCCGAAATGCCCTCCATCTCCTGCACCCACTCGTGTCGGCCGGGCACGCTGTAGAGGCCCCAGTGGATGAACATGCCGAACTTGGCCTCGTGCCACCACTTCATGCGCCGCTCTCGGTCGGCTTTTGTTTCCGCGCTCTCCTGCGGGACGGGAGGCGGGTTCGACTGCGCGCGCGCCTCGATTAAAGGCAGCGTCGTTACCGCCGCGCCCGCGCCGAGTAGCTTCAGGTAGTCGCGTCTGGACATCTGTCCGTCGTCCATGCTTGATGTTTCCCCTGCTCTGCCAATGGCGGTATGCAATCCCCTTCACCTACCGTTTAGAGGCGGGCTATGCCCGCCGGCTCGCGTCACCTCGAAGCTCGGGCTGGCGGTCGGAGACCGCCTCTAAACGGTGATGGGAAAGCTCAGAAGCGAACGACACTAAAACACAAACCTCAGCCCGAACTGCAACTGGCGCGCGCTCGTCCCCTGCGCGAGCGCGGTGACGCGGCCCGCCCCGGCGGCGATGGCCGTCGCGCTGCTGTTGATGGTCAGCGCGGAGGGCACGTCCCAGTTCTGTACGTTGAAGACGTTGAAGGCTTCGCTGCGCAGTTGCAGCTTCATCCCCTCGCGGAACTCGACGTTCTTGAAGAGCGAGAAGTCCATGTTGAAGACGGCCGGGCCGCGGAAGACGTTGCGGCCGAGGTTGCCGAACGCGCCGTTGGGGATGCCGAAGGCGCAGGGGTTGAACCAGCTCTGGCGCGTGCGCACGGCGTCGGCCGCGCGCCCGCCCTGCGAGATGGTGCGCTGGCAGAGCGGGTCGGGGTTGGCCGCGACCGGCCCCGCCGTGAACGGGTCGGCCAGAAGGTTCGGCCGCAGGTAGTTGCCCGGGGCCGAGGGCGCGCTCCCGCGTATGTTGGCGAGGTCGCCCGTGATCTGCAAGTTGTAGGGCTGGCCCGAGCGAGCCTGCATGATGTAGTTCGTCTGCCAGCCGCCGAGGAGCCAGGAGGCGGCGCCGTTCGAGAGCCAGCGCTTGCCGCGCCCGAACGGCAGCTCGTAGACCGTGGCCCACGAGACGAAGTGCGTGATGTCGTAGGACGAGACGCCGCGCGCCGTCGTCCGGTCGTAGTAGTTCTGGATGGTCGAGCCGCCGCCCGGCCCGTTCTCCACGTTGAAGTAGCCGCTGCCCACGTCGATGGATTTGCCCCACGTGTAGGAGAGTATCGAGTGGAGGCCGCGGGAGAAACGTCTTTGCAGACGCGTCTCGAGCGCGTTGTAGTTCGAGTAGCCGGTGCTCATCGTGTAGTTGATGTTCGCGCCGACCCACGGCATCGGCCGCGTCGCGTCAACGACCGCCGCGGGCGTGCCCGCCGGGAAGGCGCGGTTCGCCGTGTTGGCGAAGCCCGAGTAAGGCAGACGCCCGTTGCGGCTGCCGACGTAGGCGGCGGAGAGCAGGAGGGTCGGCGTCAGTTGGCGTTGCAGCTCGACGTGCCACTGGCTCGACCAACTGTCCTTGTAGTTCGGGTCGTCGCCGAAGGTGTTGGCGGGCGTCCACGGGTTCGTGGTCGGCAGGGGCGTGGCGAAGCCCTGACTCTGTATCTGGATGATGTTGGCGAAGGTGTTGTTGACGAAGTTGGCGCTGGCGTTGGCAGTGCCCGCGAAGGCCGTCGCGTCTGGCCAGATGGCCATCTCAAGGTCGTTCTGCGCGTACTGGCTGCGCGCGGGCAGCGCGTCCCAGTAGAGCCCCCAGCCCGCGCGCAGGACGGTCTTCGGGTTCATCGTCCAGGCGACGCCGACGCGCGGCCCCCAGTTGTCCTTGATCGGCGGCGGCGCGAAGAAGCGCTTGCCCGCGAGCACGACGCGGCCGAAGTTGGGGTCGTTGCGGAAGGCGTCGGGGATGCAGGGCGCGGCCCGCGCCACGCTACAGAAGGCGGGCATCGTCTCCGCGCCGATGATCCATTGACGGTTCGGCAGGTCGAGCGCGTTCCACAGTCTCCCGTCGAGCGTCTCGGGCTGAGTCAAATAGTCGTAACGCAGGCCGAGCGTCAGCATCACGTCGCGGCTCACGCGCCACTCGTCCTGAAAGTAGGCCGCCCACGCGCCGTACTTGAACTGCACGGGGCCGCCGCCCGGCGTCGGGAGCTGCGCCTGGAAGTCGTTCGGGAAGCCGAGCAGCGCGGAGGCGAGCGAGAGTCCCGTGGTGCCCGAGGCGGCCGAGGGGTTGCGCGTCTGCTCGTCGCTGAAGTTGTAGCGCTGGAAGGTGTTCAACTGGATGCGCTTGGCCTCGATGTACCAGAAGCCGGCCTTGAGGTTGTGGCTGCCCTTGACCCAGATGGCGTTGGGCGTGACGCTCCAGTTCGGGTTCTCGCGGATGGCCGCGCCGCGCACGCCGAAGTCGTTGTTGCCGCCGTTCGTCCAGTTGGCGAGGCGCACGAGCAGGCCGCCGTACCTGTCGATGTCGCGGAAGCCCTGCTGCGCCATCGGGTCGGTGCCGGCCTCGTGCCGGTTCGACTGCCCCGAATCGACGCCGGGGCGTCCGGCGTAGCCCGCGCGCACGTCGAGGATGAAGCTGGGGCTGAAGGTGTGCGTCCACGCGCCGCCGTAGTTCCGGCCCTGCCCGCTCCCGGCGGTCGAGCCGACGTCGCCGATGGGATTAAAGACCGAGACGTTCTGCTGCGTGTAGCGGAAGAAGACCGTGTCGTTATCGCCGAAGCGGTGGTCGATGCGAACCTGGTAGCCGTTCGAGTTGTTCGTCGTCGGCCGCCCCTGCACGAAGTTGTTCGAGGGGTCGCCCGAGAAGTTCGGCGTCGCCGCGTAGGTGCGGAAGAACGCCTGCATGGCCGGGTTGATGAGCGCCTGCGGAATCTTGTTGCAGGGCGTGCCCGTGTTCTGCGCCTGCCTATTCTGAGAGTCCAACGGCAGAGGGTTCCCCGAGGCGTCGCAGCGGAACGGGTCGCGCACGAAGGTGCTGCCGGAGGCGCGCGTCGAGTACGGATTAAAAATCTGCCGGCGGAAGCTGGCGCTCGTGTTGGTGAAGTCGCCATTAATCTCCGCCGCGGTCGGCACGTACGAGAGCGCGAGCGAAGGCTGGCTGTAGCGCCAGCCGTCGTAGCCGACCGAGAAGAAGGTTCGGTTCTTAAATATCGGCCCGGTCAGCGACGCGCCGAACTGGTTCTGCCTGAAGGGCGCGGGCTCTTCGGGGACGAGCTGCCCGGGGCGGCAGCGCGCGGGCGTGCACACGTCGAAGGAGTTGCGCGCGTCGAAGGCGTCGTTGCGCACGAACTCGAAGGCCGAGCCGTGGAAGCGGTTCCCGCCCGACTTCGAGACCATGTTCATCACGCCGCCCGACGCGCCGCCGAACTCGGCCTTCGCGTCGTGCCCGACGACCTTGAACTCCTGCACCAGGTCGAGGTTCGGGATGACGATGTAGGTCGGCCCGCGGACGTTCGTGTTGATGATGCCGTCGTAGAAGTAGAGCTTCGAGCGGTTCTGCTGCCCGTGGAACGAGGGGTCTGAGAAGCCCGAGCCGGGGATGCCGACGTTGCCTTCGACGCCGCCGACGTTGCGGTTCTGCGAAGTGGAGACGGGCGTCACGCCGGGCGTCAGCGTCAGGAGCTGCGTGAAGTTCCTGCCGTTCAAAGGCAGGTCTTCAATCGCCTTCTCGGGGATGACCGTGCCCAGCTCGGTCGAGGAGGCTTGAATCAGCTCGCCGCCCGCGACGACCTCGACGGTCTGCGTGACCGCGCCGACCGTGAGCGAGACGTTCTGCGTGAGCGTCTGGCTGACGCCCACCTCGAACGGCGAGGTCTGGACTGCGCTGAAGCCCTGGGCCGCGACCCGCAGGACGTACGTGCCGGGCGTGACGTTGACGAAGGTGTAGTAGCCGCCCTCGCCGGCCGTGGCGCGCGTCTCGATGTTCGTCGCGCGGTTGACGAGCGTGACGGCCGCGCCGGGCACGACCGCGCCCTGCTGGTCGGCCACCGTCCCGTTGACGCCGCCCGTCGCCGTCTGCGCGGAGGCGGCCGTGCAGAAGAGGGTAAGCAAGAGAGCGGTCTGTAAGCACTTCATGGCTCAGGCACTCCTTATCTCAAGCAGCAAGCTCAGAAGTTGATCCGCAGCGAAGCCTGCATGACGCGCGGCGAGCGCGCGGCGCGCGGCGTGCCGAAGAGGGTGTTGGTCTGGACGTACTTGCCGAAGTTCGGGCCGAACGTCCGCACGCCGCCCGCCACGGAGGTGGTCGTGTCCACGGCGAAGGTCATCGCGCCGTTGATGTCCGAGAAGTTCGTCCGGTTGAAGAGGTTGTATGTCTCCCAGCGCAACTGGACGCCGCGGTTCTCGCCCAGCCGGAAGTTCTTGAAGAGCGCCACGTCCGTGTTGAAGATCGAAGGCATGCGGAGCAGGTTCCGCTGGAGGTTGCCGATCTGCCCCTGCGCGCGCGGCGGGGCGAAGCAGGTGGTGTCGATGACGTACGGCGTCCCCGTCGGGTCGAACGTCCCCGGCCGCCGGTTCGGGTCGCAGAGCAGCACCGGGCGCGCCTGTATGTCGCCGCCCGTGAAGTCCGTGGCGGCCGTCGACGAGCACTGCGTCGCCGAGGTGGCGACGAACCCGGGCGCGCACGCCTCGCCCGCGGTCTTCGTGTAGGTCCCGCCGGTGAAAGTCCAGTTCAGCCCCGTCCCCGTCCCGAAGGTCTTGGGCTTGCCCGAGGCGTAGGAGGTCGTGCCGGAAATCTGCCACCCGTCGAAGACGGCGCTGACGAAGCCGCTGCCCCCGAAGCGGCGGCTCAGCGGCGGCAGGTCGTAGATGTAGTTGACCGTGAGGATGTGCGTCTGGTCGAAGTCCGCCGGGCCGTAGTTGAACTCCTTGTAGGGGCGGCCGTGGAACACGTCGCCGGTGTCGTCGTCCCTTGAGTGGTCGAAGGTCTTCGACCAGGTGTAGGCCACGCCGAACTGTAAGCCTTGCGCGTACCGGCGGTTCACCTGCATCTGGAGCCCGTTGTAGTTCGAGCTGCCCGACCAGGTCGTCATCACGATGTCGCCGTAGCCGCGGTACGGGCGCAGGAAGTTGTCGGCCAGAGCGCCCAGAGAGTGAACGCCGTTCTGCGTGACGGCGGAGAAGGGGTTGCGCCTGCACCCGGCCTGCGTCGCGACGCAGTTGACGCCGCCGGGGCTCAGGTCGATGAACTTCGCGCCGTCGGGAACCTGGTTGATGTTGTGCCTCTCGCCCAGGTGCCTGCCGAGCGAGCCGACGTAGCTGACTTCGATGACGGTGCCGAAGCCGAGGTCGCGCTGCACGCCGAACTGGAAGTTGTAGACGGTCGGCGTGTGCGACTGGACTTCGACCGCGTTGACGTTGCTCGGCGATGTCAGCGCCGTGCCGATGACGTTGACGAGGTTGTCGATGTTGCAGCCGGCGCAGGGGCCGATGGAGAACGAACGGTTGGCCGGCGGGTTGTTGACGAGGTTGCCGCCCGTCGTGCCGCCGCCCGGCCGCGCGGTGTGGTAGACGCCGCCCATCGCGCGGATGACCGTCTCGCCCTTACCGTTAATGTCCCACGCGAACCCGACGCGCGGCTCAAGGTCGAACGGCCGCGTGACGCGGTAGCCCTTCGGCGTGTTCGCATCCGTCCCGAGCGCCAGGCCGTTGTTGATGTCGCCGACGACCGAGCCGTCCGCGTTCCTCACGAAGGTTCCGACCAGGTTGGTGTTGGTCAAAAGCACGGTCGGGTTACGAGGGTCGATGGCCCGCCGGTTCGCGGCCGGGCACGCGGCGGCCGTCAGCGCGACGGTGCAGGCCGGCAGGTAGAGCAGCGGAGCCCTGGCCGGGTCGTAGAGTCGGGGGTCGAAGTTCGAGCCCTGCCCGTCGATCTGGTAGAGCGGCGTGTGGTAGCCCACGCGCAGCCCGTAGTTGAGCGTGAGGCGGCGACCCGCCTTCCACTCGTCCTGCGCGTACCACTGGAGGATCGTCATCTGGAGGTTCGTGTAGGGGCGCGCGCTCGACTCGCTGTAGGTGCGGAAGTTGCGGAGCAGCGCGTTGGCGTACGGGTAGCCGGTCGCGCCGAGCGCGGTCGTGAAGCTGCTGTTGTTGTCGAAGTTGAAGACGCCCGACCACTGCCCGCCCGGGGCCTCGCCGTTGCGCAGCCGCTCGAAGTAGAGGCCGAACTTCAGGCTGTGCGCGCCGCGCGAGATTGAGAGGTTGTCGGCGAAAGAGGGCCTGATGTAGTCGTTGCCGATCTCGCCCCAGCGGTCGAGCCAGTTGATGTTGGCCGGCGTCCCCGGCACGCCCGACCACCCCGTCGCGCGCGGGATCGTGCCCAGACGGTTGTTCTGCGGGAAGAGCTGCGGCGCGGTGTAGTTCAACACGCTCCGCTGCAACCCCTCGACGAAGCCGTCGGACGGGACGAAGCCTTCGGAGTCGTGGCGCATGCCGAAGTTGAACTCGTTGACCACGGTCGAGCTGAAGACGTGGACCTAGTTGGCCGACCAGCCGTTGTCCTTGTAGAGGTAGTGCGAGCTAATGCCCCAGCGGTTGGCGTCCCCGCCCGGCCACCCCGAAGTCCCGAGCCCCTCGTTGTCGGAAGTCCACCACTGCCCCTTCCAGTAGACGCTGTCCCTGCCCGTGGGCTTGAAGTCGAAGCGGATGACGTAGCTGTGCTTGGGCACGTCAACGCTCTTCTGATTGACGTAGTTGAAGGCCGCCCCGGCCAGCGTGCGGCCGCCGACGGAGTTCGGCAGAGGGAAGTAGTTGAGCAGCGCCTGGCCGCTCCGGTTGATGCGCCCCGCCGGGATGATGTTGCCGGGGAAGGGCTGGCCCGTCAGGGGGTCGGTGACGACGATCAGCCTCCCCGAGCTGTCGAACGACTGCGAGAAGTCGCCCTGCCGCTCGCGCGCCGTCGGCACCGTGACGAAGACCGGGTCGGTGGGCGTGATGGTGTGCGGCTTCTCGACGTTGACGAAGAAGAAGGCCCTGTCCTTCAAAAGCGACGGCCCGCCCTAGCCGAACTTCGGCAGGGGCATCGGCCCGCCGTAGTTGAAGCCCCAGATGTTGTGGCGGTAGAGAGGCTTCCGCAGCCCCGCCTTGTTGGTGAAGAAGGGCGCGGCGTTGAGCGCCTCGTTCCGGAGGAAGTAGTAGGCCGTGCCCTTGTAGTCCTTCGTCCCGCCCTTCGAGACGATGTTGATGGGCGCGCCGCCGTTGTTGCCGTACTCGGCGGCGTAGTTGTTGCGCAGCACCTTCACCTCGCCGACCGCGTCCTGGCTGATCGACATGCTGATCTTGTTGCTGCCGCTCGGCTCCGCCGCGTTCAGCCCGTCGATGGTGGCGACCGCCGAGCGGCCGCGCTGCCCCGAGATGTTCGGCAGGTTGGTGCCGAAGCCCTCGCCGAGCGCCTCGATGTCGTCGTCGTTCGAGGTGCCCGGGATCAGGCGCAGGAGCGAGGTGATGTCGCGCCCCTTCGTCGAGATGAGCGCGATCTGGTCGGAGGTGAGCCGCGCCGTCAGGTCGCTCGACGCGGTCTCGACCGTCGCGCCCGAGGCGACGGTCGTCACCATCTCCGTGACTTGGCCGACGCTCAGGGGGAGTTCCCCGAGCGCGAGGCTCTCGTTGGCGCTCAGGACGGTGTTCCGCCGTTCAAGTATCTGGAAGCCCTGCTGCTCGACCCTCACGGTGTAGACGCCGGGCTGGACGGCGGCGAAGGCGAACCGCCCGTCCTCGTTCGTGTTGACGTTGCGCTTCTCGCCGGTCTTCTCGTTGACGAGCGTCACGGCGGCGCCCACGAGCACGCCGCCCGAGGCGTCGGTCACCGTGCCCGTGATGTTGCCGGTGACGGACTGCGCCGCCGCCGCCCGGCAGAGCAGGAGGGCCAGGCAGAGGCCGCACACCAACGTCGGCCGGCGTCTCAGGAAGGTAGGCATAGGGTTCTCCTTTTACTCACGGCAGGGCCGATTCCTTTACGGGGTTTGTATAAGACGGCGACCAATAGACCGGCCCGCGGGCGCGGCTGGGTACAACTCCCCGACACGGGCGGCGACGTTGGACTCGGCCGGCGGCATGGCTCCTGACCCTTGCTGGCTCGGACTGGACTGACGCTTGGTTTTTTCGGCGAGCGCCGGGGCGAAAAGCCCGGGTTCGGGCACATCGCTCGCTCAGGAAAACCCCGCCTTCGCACCCGGCGCGGACAATATACTTGATTTTGTTACCGATAACAAGTATATTTTTACCGGTAACATTTTTCCGCCCGTACGCGGCCGGGAAGCCGCTCCGGGCCGATTGGTCAACGGGGCCGGGGATTCTTTAAACTCCTCTCAACTGATTCGCGGTAAGGCACGGAGGGCTTCGACGGATGGGGTCTCGGTACGCCGACAAGGTCGTGATCGTCACCGGCGGCAGCAGCGGCATCGGCAGGGGCTGCGCGCGGGAGTTCGTCCGCGCGGGCGCGCGCGTCGTCGTCTGCTCCAACGACGAGGAGGGCGGGGCCGCGGTCGCGCGCGAGCTGCAAGACCTCGCGCGCGCCGAAGGGCGCGGCGACGCCCTCTTCCTCTACTGCGACGTGACGAAGGAGGAGGACGTGCGCGGCCTGGTCGAGACGACCGTCGAGCGCTTCGGCCGCCTGGACTGTCTCATCAACAACGCGGGCTGGCACCCGCCGCACAAGCCCATCGACGACTTCTCGGCCGAGGAGTTCCGCGCGCTCCTGGAGCTGAACCTCGTCAGCGTCTTTACGGCCTGCCGGCTCGCGCTCCCGCACCTGCGGAGGGCGCGCGGCAACGTCATCAACATGTCGAGCCTCGTCGGGCAGATCGGCCAGCACCACGCGACGACCTACGTGGCGACGAAGGGCGCGGTGACGGCCTTCACCAAGGCGCTCGCTTTGGACGAGGCGGCGCACGGCGTGCGGGTCAACTCTGTCTCGCCGGGCAACATCTTCACGCCGCTGTGGCAGGAGGCCGCGGACGCCGCGCCCGACCCGGAGCGCGCGCTGGCCGAGGGCCGCGCGGCGCAGCCCGTGGGGAGGATGGGGACGGCCGAAGAGGTCGGCCGCCTCTGCCTCTTCATCGCGGCGGAGGCGACGTTCACGACCGGCGTGGATCACATCATCTCGGGCGGGGCCGAGCTGGGCTACGCCAACAAGAGCGGGAAGGATGAGGGATTGCCACTTGAGCGCGTATGAAGGCTATTCACCACGGAGACACGGAGGCACAGCTTGATGCCTAATGCTCTTCAAGCTGTGCCTCCGTGTCTCCGTGGTGAAATCTTCTTAGTTCGCGCCGCTTGAGCTGCGCACGATCAGTTCGGGGGGCAGGACGACCTGCTTCCTGTCCGGCTCTTCGCCTTCGATGAGTTGCAGGAGGAGGCGCGCGGCCTGCTGCCCCATCTCGCTCCGCGACCAGGAGACGGTCGTCAGGGGCACACGCAGCATGTCGCCGTAGTGTATGTTGCCGCCGCCGACGAGCGCCACGTCGCGCCCGACGCGGCGGCCCGCCTCTTCGAGCGCCTGCATCGCGCCGATGGCCGCCGGGTCGTTGACGGCGAAGACGGCGCCGGGCACTCCGCCCTCTTCGAGCCAGAGGCGCGTGGCCTCGTAGCCGTCGCGCTCCGAGAAGCCGCAGTCGCGCACGAGCGCGTCGTCGAGCGGCAGGCCGTGCTTCTCAAGCGCGCGGCGGTAGCCCTCGAAGCGCCCCTCTGACGTGGAAGCGCCTGTGCCGCGCAGGTGTCCGACGCGCTTGTGGCCCAGGCCGATGAGGTGCTCGGTCGCGAGCATCCCGACCTGCACGTCGTCGGTCGTGACGACGGGGCAGCTTAAGCCTTTCAGCCGCCGGTCGATGAAGACGACCTTGGCCCCCTCTTTGACGATGCGCTTGTAGAAGTTGACCTTGCCCGGCGGCAGGGACGAGGCGACGATGAGGCCGTCGGTGCGCGGCAGCAGCGCCTCGGTCTCGTCCAGCTCTTTGGCCGCGTCCTCGTCCGTGTTGCAGATGAGGTTGCGGTAGCCGAGCGGGCGCGCGACCGCCTCGACGCCCCGGTAGATTTCCGCGAAGTAGGAGTGCATCAGGTCGGGCACGACCACGCCGATGAGGTGCGAGCGGTTCGTGGCGAGCGCGCGCGCGTGCTGGTTCGGCTGGTAGTTCAGACGCCGCGCGACTTCGAGCACCCGCGCGCGCGTCTCGGCGTTGATGAGCGGGTGGTCGTTGATGGCGCGCGAGACGGTCATCTTCGAGACGCCCAGCTCGCGCGCGATGTCGGCCAGTGTGACGGGCATTAGCTTCTACTTGGTGCCGGGGCTTCCGAACCGCATCTTACATGGATAGCGCCTCCAGCGCCACCGATGTTTCAGGAGTCAACCACAGAGGCACGGAGACACGGCTCAGGCGCAGCTAAAGCATTAAAGCTGGGTCTCCGTGCCTCTGTGGTTAACCTTAACCTGCTTAGTGGTGCGTGACGATGAAGACGAAAAAGTTTCTGAAGGCCGTTCCTTTCCTCCTGCTTGCTTCTCTTCTCTGCGCGCCGCCCGCGGCGAGTTCCAGCGCGGCGCGACGGGCGGACGCCGACGGCGTCTACAACGTCCGCGCGTTCGGGGCGTGGGGCGACGGGAGGGCGCTCGACTCGCCGGCGATTAACAAGGCGATTGACGCGGCGCACGCGGCGGGCGGCGGCACCGTCCGCTTCCCTGCGGGCACGTACCGCTCTTTCTCCATCAGGCTGAAGAGCAACGTCTCGCTCCACCTCGACGCGGGCTCGGTCGTCCTCGCCGCCGACCCGCGCGACGGCGACGGCAGGTACGACCTGCCGGAGCCGAACCGTTGGGACGCTTATCAGGACTTCGGCCACTCGCACTGGCAGAACAGCCTCATCTGGGGCGAGGGCGTCGAGAACGTCTCGATCACGGGCTTCGGCCTCATCCACGGCAAGGGCCTCGTCCGCAGCGGCGGCCAGTCGCGCACGCAGGCGCAGAACGACGCGCTCAACGCCGCGCGCGACAAAGAGCCGAAGACGCCCTTCGGCTACCCGAACCCGCGCGACCGCGTGGAGCCGGGCTGGGGCAACAAGGCCATCTCCCTGAAACTTTCGCGCAACGTCACGCTGCGCGACTTCTCCATCCTGCACGGCGGCCACTTCGCCGTCCTCGCCACCGGCGTGGACAACCTGACGATTGACAACCTGAAGATCGACACCAACCGCGACGGCATAGACGTGGACGCCTGCCGCAACGTGCGCATCTCGAACTGCACCATCAACTCGCCCTTCGACGACGGCATCTGCCTCAAGAGTTGTTCCTACGCCCTCGGCTTCGCGCGCGCGACGGAGAACGTGACCGTCACGAACTGCCAGGTCTCCGGCTACGACGAGGGGACGCTGCTCGACGGCACCTTCAGGCGCGAGTACAAGAAGTACAGCCACGGCAGCACGACGGGGCGCATCAAGTTCGGGACGGAGTCGAACGGCGGGTTCAGGAACGTCACCATCACGAACTGCCTCTTCGACTACTCGCGCGGCCTCGCGCTCGAAACCGTGGACGGCGGGCTCCTCGAAGACGTGACCATCTCGAACGTCACGATGCGCGACGTGACGAACTCGCCCATCTTCCTCCGCCTCGGCGCGCGCCTGCGGGGGCCGAAAGAGAAGACGAAGGTCGGGGAGCTGCGCCGCGTCGAGATCAGCAACCTCGTCGTCTACAACGCCGACCCGAAGTACGCCTCCATCATCAGCGGCATCCCGGGGCACGACATCGAGGACGTGCGCCTCAGCAACATACGCATCCACTACCGCGGCGGCGGCACGCTCGCGCAGGCCGCGCTCGACCCGCCCGAGAAGGAGTCGGACTACCCCGAGCCCGTCATGTTCGGCGAGATGCCCGCCTACGGCTTCTTCGTCCGCCACGCAAAGGGTCTTGAGATGCGCGACGTGCAGGTCACCTTCATGGCGGAAGACCTGCGCCCCGCCTTCGTCCTCGACGACGTGCGCGGGGCGGACTTCCGCAACCTCAAGGCGCGTCTCGCGCCCGGCGCTTCCACCTTCGTCCTCAAGAACGTCGAAGACTTCAGCCTCCAACAGAGCCGCCCGCTCCCCGACACCGTGTTGGAGCGCGCGACGCTGAAGAAGCTCTGATGAAATTTCAAATTTCAAATTTTAATTTTCAAACCCTTCGCCTCTGCGCGCTGCTGGCGGCGCTGGCTCTTAACGCTTCCGCACAAACGCAGGGGCTGCGTTGGGAGCGCGTGGCCCCGGGCGTGTGGCGCGCGCAGGCGGGCAGGCCGGAGAGTCTGACGCTGCTCGGCGCGGCCGGGGCGAGGCCGGCGTTGGGGGCGTTGGGTAAGCTGCCCGACGCGCCGTTCCCTTTAGACCGGAGGGAGGTCGAGGCGCGGCGTTGGGGCTGGAAGACTGCCGTAAGGCTGCCGCTCGCGCTCGACGAGGAGGTCTACGGCCTCGGCGTGGACTTCAAGACGATGCGGCGGACGGGCTCGACGTTCCGGCTGCACGTAGACCACTGGGGCGGCGTGACGGGGCGGACGCACGCGCCCGTGCCGCTCTACGTCTCGACGCGCGGTTACGCGGTGCTCTTCAACTCTGCCCGTTATTTAGACGTGAGCGTGGGGCTCGGCGTGCGTCTGGCGGCGAAGGAGAAGCCGCCGGTTATCGACCGCACGACGGGCAAGGGCTGGGCGGCGCTGCCGCGCTCGGACTCGGTGGAGGCTCTGGCGAACGCAGAGGGGTTGGAGGTCTACGTCTTCGCCGGGCCGACGATGCTGGACGCCGTCCGCCGTTACAACCTCTACAGCGGCGGCGGCGCGCTCCCGCCGAAGTGGGGGCTGGGCTTCCTCGCGCGCACGCCGACGCGCTACAGCGCCGAGCAGGCGCTCAAGGAGATCGACGAGTTTCGCAGGAACGGCATCCCGCTCGACATGCTCGGGCTCGAACCGGGCTGGCACGACCGGGCGTACCCTTGCTCTTTCGAGTGGGACGCCGCGCGCTTCCCAGACCCGGCCGGGTTCCTCGCGGAGGTCGAGCGACGGCACGTCCGCGTCAACCTCTGGTTCAACCCGTACGTCTCGCCGACCGCGCCGCTCTACAAGAGGCTCCTCTCCTACGCCGGGACGCACCTCGTCTGGAACGGCATCGTGCCGGACTACACGCTGCCCGCGCCGCGGAAGATTTTCTCGGAGCACCTCGAACGCGAAGTCCTGGGCGTCAACCCGCGCGCGGTCGGCGGCTTCAAGATCGACGAGGTTGACGGTTACGACCGCTACCTATGGCCCGACACCGCGACGTTCCCTTCGGGGCACGACGGCGAGCAGTTGCGGCAGACGTACGGGCTGCTCGTGCAGCGGCTCGTCTACGACCTCTTTCGCAAAAGGAACCTGCGCACGTTCGGGCAGGTGCGCGGCACGAACGCGGGCGCGTCCCCGCTCCCCTTCGTCATCTACAACGACAACTACGCCTTCGACGAGTACATCACGGCGGTCGGCAACAGCGGCTTCGCGGGCGTGCTCTGGTCGCCGGAGGTGCGCGGCGGAAAAGGTGAGGAGATGCTGCGGCGCACGCAGGCCGTCGTCTTCTCGCCGCTCGCGCTCTTCAACGGCTGGGCCACCGACGACAAACTCTGGACGCATACGGAAGTGAAGGATGACATACGCGCCGCCATCAACTTGCGCATGCGCCTGCTGCCCTACCTCTACACGACCTTCGCGCAGTACCACTACGAGGGCACGCCGGTCGTGAGGCCGATGCAGCTCGCCGAGGGTTTCACGACGACGCGGACTCAGCCGGAGTCAGTGCGGCTCGACGCCACCGCCAACCCCTACGCCATCGGACGGGTGCATGAGGTGAAGGATCAGTACATGCTCGGCGACTCGCTGCTCGTCGCGCCCATCCCGCCGGGCGTCAAGATGCGCAAGGTCGTCCTGCCCCCGGGGCGCTGGTACGACTTCTACACCGGCCGCCTCGCGGGCGAGGGGCAAACGATAGAGGTCACGCCCCCGCTCTCGAACATCCCCCTCTTCGTCAGAGACGGCGGCCTCGTCCCCCTGATAGCCGAGCGCCAGTGGTCGCCGGGCAGGGATGAAGTCCTCCCGCTCGAAGTGCGACACTACGGCGAGCGCCCCGGCCGGCTCGCGCTCTACGACGACGACGGCGAGACCTTCGACTACGAGCGCGGCGAATACTCGTGGACGACCCTTAACGTGGCGAGGGACGCGCGTGGCGGCTGGCAAGGCTCCGTCACACCCGACCCGCGTGGTCGCAGGTGGCGCTATTCCGAAGTCAACTGGACTTTCATGACGAAGTAGAACTAGAGCGTTTTTCGCACGAGCATTGCGACGGCCGTTTAGAGGCGGGCTCTGCCCGCCGGCGCTCGCTGCGACGTGTCACGCCCAGGCGGGCGGAGCCCGCCTCTAAACGGGTGGTAGATTGATCGGCTAACTGCTCTAGCCACAGAGGCACAGAGGCACAGAGATAATTAAAGGGATTGTCTTAATCCTTAATTATCTCTGTGCCTCTGTGCCTCTGTGGCTAATCTTTTTGAGGTATGCCGAGGGCGGCGAGGACGAGCGGGTTGGCGGGGTTGCGGCGCACGTCTTCGGGGACGCCGACCTGCTCGATTCTCCCTTCGCGCATGATGGCGAGGCGGTGCCCGACGGCGAAGGCGTCGGCGAGGTTGTGCGTGACGTAGACGACGGTCAGGCGCTCCTCCTGTTGCAGCTTCATCAAGTCCTGGTGCAGGCGCTGGCGCGTGGGGCCGTCGAGCGCGGAGAAGGGCTCGTCCATGAGGAGCACGCGCGGCTTCATCGCCAGCGCGCGCGCAATCGCCACGCGCTGCTGCTGCCCGCCCGACAGCTCGTGCGGGTAGCGGTTCGACAACTGCGCGAGGTGCATCCGTTCGAGCAACCCTTCGGCGCGCGAGCGCGCCCCCGCCTGCCGCCACAGCGCGTAGGCGACGTTCTCTAAAGCGGTCAGGTGCGGGAAGAGCGCGTACTGCTGGAAGACGTAGCCGACGCGCCGCTTGCGCGGGGGGAGGTTGAAGGCGTGCCCGTTGTTCCCCGAGCGGAAGAAGGGTTCGCCGCCCAGCGAGATGTCGCCCGAGTCGGGCGTCGTCAGCCCCGCGACGGCGTTGAGCGTCTGCGTCTTGCCCGCGCCCGAGGGGCCGAAGAGCACGAGTATCTCGGCCCCCACCTCCAGGCGCACGCGCAGGTTGAAGGTCGCCAGGCGCTTCTCGAAATCTATCTTAAGGCTGGGGGCTTCCATCACACCTTCGCTCTAAGGCCGCCCCGCGTCACGCCTGTACGCGGGCTGTTCCAGACGCCGCACGCACCACAGGCCGGCGAAGGCGAGGCTCGTCAGAACGAGCAGCATCACGTTCGCCTCGTCGTAACGGCGCGCCTGCACGGCGTCGTAGACGGCGAGCGGCAAAGTCTGCGTCCGGCCGGGGATGTTGCCCGCCACCATCAGCGTCGCGCCGAACTCGCCGAGCGCGCGCGCCGAGCCCAGGATGAGCCCCGCGACCACCCCGCGCCGCGCCAGCGGCAGCGTCACGCGCCAGAGCACCTCCCACTCCGACGACCCCAACGTCCGCGCGGCGTTCTCAAGCACCGGGTCAACACTCGCCACGGCCGCCCGCGACGCCTGCACCATCAGGGGCAGCCCGACTATCGCCGAGGCGACGGCCGCCGCCGGCCACGTGAAGACTATCTGTAGTTGAAACCACTCGACCACCGGGCTGCCGCGCCCAAGCGCGAGCAGTAGGAAGTAGCCGAGCACGCTCGGCGGGAGCACGAGTGGGAGAAAGATGATTATCTCTAAGAAGATTTGGCCGCGGAACTTGTAACGCCCGAAGAGCACCCCGAGGGCGAGGCCGACGAAGAAGAGCATGACGGTCGCGACGGCCGTCACCTGTAGAGAGAGTTGTACCGCCGACCAGTTCATTTAATCGAAGCGCGTGCGGCGAGCGCCGCCGACGCGGCGGATTCATGCACGGCCTTCATTTGACCGGCTCCTCGCCCGGCAGCACGAAGCCGTACTTGCGCATCACGCCGCGCCCCTCGGCGGAGTTGACGAAGGCCGCGAAGCGCCGCGCCTCCTGCTCGTGCTTCGTGGCCTTGATGACGGCCAGCGCCTGGTTCAGGGGCTTGTGCAGCTCGGCCGGTATCAAAACCCAGCGCCCCTCGCTCTGCGTGCTCAGGGAGAGCGCGACGATTGCCGCGTCCACGTTGCCGCTCTCGGCGTACTGCAAAGTCTGGCTGATGTTCTCGCCGTAGACGAGCTTCGGCGCGACCGCCTCCCAGACGCCCGCCGTCTGCAAAGCCTCGCGCGCGGCCGCGCCGTAGGGGGCGTGCTCGGGGTTGGCGATGGCGACCTTTTTAAATTCGGGGCGCGCGAGGTCTTCGACCCGTTCGAGCTTGAGCGCGCCGTCGCCGCGCGTCCAGAGCGTGATGCGCCCCTGCGCGTAGAGCGCTCTCGTGCCGGGGACGACGAGGCCCTTCTTCTCCAACCCCTCGACGAAGGAGACGTTGGCGGCGGCGAAGAGGTCTACGGGCGCGCCCTGCTCTATCTGCTGCGTCAACTGGCCGGTCGAGCCGAAGTTGAAGGTGACTTTCGTCCCCTCCCGCTGCTCGAACAGTTTGCCCATCTCCTGGAAGGCGGGCGTCAGGTCTGATGCGGCCGAGACGGTGAGCGTCTGCGGCCGCGCGCTGCTCGCAGTCTCGCCGCGGCAGCCCGCGAGCAGGAAGCCGGCGCAGAACAGAGCCGCGAGCAGTAGCGAGCGGGCGCGCGCTCCGACGCGCGGCCCGGGCGGTGAAACGCCGACCCGCTCGCTACCGCTCGCGGCTCTGTGCGGCGTGGATGACCGTGCCGACATGTTCGCCCTCCAGGGCGGCCTTGATGCGTTCGGGGTGGCGGCCGTTGACGATCTGGATCGAACGCACGAGCCGGGCGTTCTCCAGGAGGTCTATCAGGATGCGCTCGAACGGGAGCGACTCGAACCCGCGCCGCCGCAGCTCCGCGGTGTCTATCTCGCGGATCAGTTCCGCGCCCGCGTGCCCGTGCGGGTCGCGGTCGTAGAGGCCGTCCACGTCCTTGACCAGCGTGAAGCTCTTGCAGCCGAAGCACTCGGCGAGCAGGAACGAGCCGGCGTCGGAGCGGTGCGGCGGGATGCGCCCGCTCTCGGGCAGGTGCTCCCAGAGCGAGTAGGGCGGGTCGCCGTTGAAGACCACGCCGGGCGCGCTGGCGATGAAGAGCGGCAGGAGATGTCCGAAGATTTCGGGCGGGATGGCGACGACGCCGTAGGGCGCGAGCAGCGTCCCCAAAATGTGCGCGTTGCCGAGCGAGTCGGCCACGGCCAACTGCGCCAGCACGCCGGTCGGCAAGCCTAAGTCAATCCCGATGGAGAAGACGTGGCGGCTCCGGACGCCGCCGCCCGTGCCGATGATGAGCTTCTTCGTCTTGAGGCATTCGGCCAGGGCCTCGACGACGGGGTAGACGACGGCGCGCCCGGCGTCCATCACGGAGCGCCCGCCGACCTTTATCACGTGTGCCTCGGGCAGCATCCGGTAGACGGGCGTCTCGGTCGAGCGCTGCACCTCCCTGTCCACGAGGCTCTCCCGCATGAGCATCGATTCGACGTGGTGACGGCCGTCCCTGTTTTCCTTTGAGTCGCTCAAGCCTGCGCGTCCCCTTTCAGTCGGAGGTGATGACGGTGCCGACGTGCTCGCCGTCGAGCGCCTTTGTTAGATTACCCCGCTCAAGACCGTTGATGATTTGAATGGATCGCCGGTGGGTCGCGTTCTTCATCAGCTCGACGACGCTGCGCTCGACGACCACGTCCTGCAAGTCGAGCTCTTCCAGCTCGCCGACCGTTATCTTCGGGATGAACTTCGCGTGGCGCTCCTTCTTCGGGTCGGCCGTGTAGAGCCCGCGCTCGTCCTTCACGAAGATCATCGAGCGCGCGCCGAAGACCTCGCTCACGAGGTAGCTGCCGGTGTCCGTCCGGTGCGGCGGGATGCGGCCGACCGAAGGGTTCGTGTGCCAGTAGATGTAAGGGGGCATCCCGAAGAAGATGACGGCGCCGCGCTCCGCGAGGTAGTGCGGCAACTGCGCGAACTGCGCGGGCTCGATGAAGGGGATGCCGTGCTTCGCCAGAAGGTAGTTGAGCATCCGCGCGTTCTGCATGCTGACGAAAGTCCCGAGCACGCTGAGGACGCCCGTCGGGAGCCCGAGGTCGAGCCCGACGCTGTAGGCGTGGCGCGCGCGCGTGCCCGCGCCGGTGCCGATGATCATCTTGTGGCGGCGCAGGTTCTCGACGATCTCTTCGATCAGGGGGAAGACCGCCACGCGCCCGCGGTCGATGAAGCTCTGACCGCCGATCTTGACGACGTTTGCCTCGGGGAGAATCTGCACGGCCGGCGGCTCGCCGGTCTGCGCCATCAGACGCCCCTCATCCAGAGAGCCTGTTAAGAGCGACTTGCCGAGTTCGGTAAGTAGGTTGGTCTCCATGAATCGTTATTCGCCGCGGGTGAAAGTGCGTTTCAGTTTTTGCGAATCGGCGGCACGCGCAACGGGCTGAGGACGTACGTCTCCTCGAACTCGAACCGCTCGTCCAGCCCGCCGAACGTCTCAAGCGCCCAGGCTTCAAGCTCGTCCAGCACTGCCGCGCGCGTCTCCTCGGAGACAGGCAGCCCGCCGAGCCCCTTCAGGCTGCGCCAGGAGTCGAGCGACTGCCGCGGGCTCGCCGCAGTCTTCCACGCCGCCGCGTGGATGGGCTCAAGGCGTTCCGCGCCCATCTGTTCGCACGCCTCGAAGAGTTTTCTGTTCCTTCGCTCGCCGCGCCGGGCCTGAAGGCCGCGCTGCCGCAGGCGCTCGTTCATCTCCCGCGCCATGCGCTCCTTCACGCTGCCGGGCGTTCGCTCCACGCGGCCGAGGATGACGGTCGCGCCGTCGTCCGGCGAGGCGAGCCGGAAAATCTCCGCGGCGACGTGCCCGCGCTCAAGCAGGTGCATCGCGCGCGAGCTGAAGATGACGGAGGCCGCGCCGTCCGCGAAGGGCCAGGTCGCGTTGGCGTCGGCCCGGATGAGCGGCGCGCCGCTCCGCCTCCGAAACTCTCTCAGCATGTTCAGGGAGTAGTCGAACCCGACGTAGCGGCCCCGCCCGACAATCCAACGCCCTATCTGACCCGTGCCGCAGCCGACCTCGACGACGAGGCCGCGCCCTCGGCCGAACTCGACGACCTTCTGCGCGACGGCGCGGCAGCACCCCTCGGGGAGCCCCGTCCGCCGGTCGAAGAACGCGGCCTGGCCGTCGAACAACTCTGGACTGGAATCCGCTTGAGAGATTCCGGGGTCTCTGCGCATGTCGCTCAGTTCCGCCTGGGTGCGTTTCAAAAGGCTGACCGAGAACTTTTCGAGAGGTAAAGCGAAGGGCTGGTATTATGTCTTCAACGTAACGGGCCGAGGCGACAGAATACAGTATGCCGACTGGCGCGGCAATCACTATAGTGGCTCGCCGTGGAGTGCGACCGCGGCATCGGGGGCGACCGGGTCGGAACCACCCGCGGTAGCGGGTGGCCCTTTGAGACAATGCCCGCCCGGGTAATGACGGGCCACCCGCTACCGCGGGTGGTTCTGACCGCTATATGGCAATCTTAGAGACTGAAGCCTTAACGCGCAGGTTCGGGGGCTTGACGGCCGTGGACGCGCTGACCGTCTCGGTCGGGCGCGGCGAGGTCTTCGGGCTGCTGGGGCCGAACGGCGCGGGCAAGACGACTGTCATCCGCGTGCTGACGACGCTTCTGCCCCCGACCTCGGGCGTCGCGCGCGTCGCGGGCTTCGACGTGGCGCGCCGTCCGGCCGAAGTGCGCCGCCGCATCGGCTACGTGCCGCAGATGCTCTCGGTGGACGGCGCGCTCACCGGCTACGAGAACCTGCTCATCTTCGCCAGGCTCTACGACATCCCGCGCGCCGAGCGCGAGGGGCGCATACGCGGGGCGCTCGCGCTCGTCGGCCTCGAAGGCGAGGCCGATAAATTAGTGAGGCAATATTCGGGCGGGATGATTCGGCGGCTTGAGATAGCGCAGTCAACGCTCCACCGCCCGCCGCTGCTCTTCCTCGACGAGCCGACGACGGGGCTCGACCCCGTGGCGCGCAAGGCCGTGTGGGAGCACATCGGGCGTCTGCGCGAAGAGTTCGGCACGACCATCTTCCTCACGACGCATTACATGGAGGAGGCCGAGCGCCTCTGCGGCCGCGTCGCCATCATCCACCGCGGCCGCGTCGTGGCCGACGACTCGCCCGCGGGGCTCAAGGCGTCGGTCGGCGATCCCGCCGCCACGCTCGGCGACGTCTTCATACACTACGCGGGCGACACACTCGACTCGGGAGGCAGCTTCAGTGAGACTTCGAGAGGAAGACGTGCGGCAAGGCGTCTCGGCTGAGCCGCACGCCCCGGCGGGCGGCGGACTGCCGGCGAAGGTCGGGGGGTTCTTCGTCAAGACGCTGACGATAGTCGAGCTTGAGGTGCGCAAGCTCCGGCACGACTTCACCGAACTCTTCACGCGCGCCGTCCAGCCCGTCCTGTGGCTCGTGCTCTTCGGCGGCGTCTTCGCGCGCGCGCAGCTCATCCCGACCGGCGGCCTGCCCTACCTCGACTTCCTGACGCCGGGCATCCTGGGGCAGAGCGCGCTCTTCGTCTCGATCTTCTACGGCGTGAGCGTCATCTGGGAGCGCGACCTCGGGATCACGAACAAGTTCCTGGTGAGCCCGACGCCGCGCGCGGCGCTCGTGCTCGGCAAGGCCCTGTCGGCGGGCGTGCGCTCGCTCTCGCAGGCCGTCATCATCTACGCGGTGGCGCTCCTGCTGGGGGTGAAGCTGAGCTGGAACCCTCTGGCGATCCTGGGCGTGCTCGCGGCGGTCGTGCTGGGCGCGGCGCTCTTCGCGACCTTCTCGCTCATCATCGCGTGTCTGGTTAAGACGCGCGAGCGCTTCATGGGCATCGGCCAGTTACTCACGATGCCGCTCTTCTTCGCGAGCAACGCCATCTACCCCGTCGGCCTAATGCCCGAATGGCTGCGCTTCGTCTCGCGCGTCAACCCCTTGAGCTACGAGGTGGACGCGCTACGCGCGCTGATGCTACAGGACGGGGTCAGCACGTTCGGCCTGACCACCGACTTCGCCGTGCTGCTCCTGACGACTGTCCTGCTCGTCCTCATCGGCGCTTACCTCTACCCGCGCGTCGTCCTCTGACGCCTCGGTCTATGCACGGCGACCCGCGATACGCCGCCTATCATCTACCTTCAATGGCTTGGGCGGGCGGGTGATACGCCTAACGCCCGGTATCACCCGCCCGCCGATAGTTAAAGCGGACGACCTTCACCCCGTTCGAGAGCCGCATTGATGAGATTAAGCGGCTCGTCCTGTGGCTTCAAGTTCCCCTCTAGCGATAGCACATACAACTTGAGCGCGGCTTTGTGGGCATTCGTGTGAAGGTAGATTGTCTCGATGCCATCGAGGAGCATTCTGCCTGCCTGTATTGCCCCTTCCGGTCCGCTCTCGATTGCCCTTTTGATCGTGAACAGAAGGCGAGCTAGACACTCGGCTGCGGCCGCATCTTGACATAAGGCGGGCGCAAGGATCGCCGCCCAATCTTCTCCATCTGCGAGTGGATGCTCCATCATTCCTTGAGTGATTATGCAGATTCCACATACCCAGAATATGTCAATTTTGTGTATCCGTCAATATGCTCATATAACATATTGAATGAAGAAGAGAATCTATCTTGCTCAACGTGGTCGCCTCGTCAGCCTCCTGCGTGAGTTGAGAATTGAGGCGGGTCTAACGCAGGTCGATTTAGCCGCGCGTATCGAGAAAGACCAAACCTATATTTCGAGATACGAGAGTGGGCAGCGGCGGTTGGATGTGCTGGAGGTGCGCGAGATATGTCAGGTGGTTGGGATTACGCTAGAGGAGTTTGCCAAAAGGTTAGAGAGCGCGCTTAGATAAGCGCGGCAGGATGCGCCTCACAACGGCATGCACCCGGCCGCCGACACGGCGGCTCGTAAGTAAATCGATCTTGTGGGTGGGTGATGCCATGCGTTCGGACTTTCGACGGACTTCGCCGTGCTGCTGTTGACGACGGCCGCCCTCTGACGCGCGGCCCGCAGCGGGGCAGCGGGCCGTCCGGCGGAAAAGTGTTGAAAGCGGCGGGGAGTGGGCGCATCATACGGGCGCGGGGAGCAGAGGCGGCTTTTCAATCAGGTAAGTCGCGAATGAAGGACGCCGGATTCTGGGTCGAGGAGGGGATACTTTCCGGGCCGGAGTGTGACTCGTTGGCCCGGGCCGTGTCTCGGCACACGGCGGGCCGCGGGCGGGCCGGCACGCGCCACCTGATGGGTCACCCCGCCGTGGCCGAAGCGGCGCACGACCGTCGTCTGCTGGGGCTCGCCCGCCGGGCGCTGGGGGCCGGGGCCGTCCCATACCGCGCCACACTCTTTGCGAAGTCCGGGAGGGCGAACTGGCTCGTCGTCTGGCATCAGGATACGGCCCTGCCGCTCGCCTCGCGCTTCGACGCCCCCGAGTGGGGGCCCTGGTCGAAGAAGGCCGGCGTCCTTTACGCGCACGCCCCGGGTTGGGCGCTCGCCCGCGTGCTCGCCCTGCGAGTTCATCTCGACGCCTCGACGGCCGCGAACGGGCCGCTGCGGGTCATCCCGGGGTCTCACGCGGCGGGCGTCTTGAGTGACGACGAGGTCTACAGTCTCGCCCGGAGGCAAGAGCACGTAGACTGCCTCGTCTCCCGGGGCGGGGTGCTTGCGATGAGGCCGCTGCTCGTCCACTCTTCCTCGAAGGCGCGGGCGGACGCGCCCCGCCGAGTCTTGCACATCGAGTACGCGGACTCGCTCGACCTGGGTGAGAATATCCGGCTGGCCGCCGCCTGACGATGAAGACTTGTGACAGCGGAGCGGCGGCGTAAGCCGGCGACTGAATCATGGCCGAAGCGATCTCGGACGTGCGGGCGGATTTCGACCGCATCGCGCTGCTGTCGGGCGAGGAGTGGGGGCACAACGGCCTCTACCACGACTTCCTCGCGCGGCACGTCCCCGTGCGCTGCCGCGCGGCGCTCGACATCGGCTGCGGCGCGGGCGACTTCTCGCGCCTGCTGGCCGGAGTCTCGGGGCGCGTGCTGGCCCTCGACCTGTCGCCGAACATGATCGGGCTCGCACGCGAGAGGTCGGCGCAGTTCCCGAACATCACCTTCGAGGTCGCAGACGTTCTGACGCGCGAACTCCCCGCGGAGACCTTCGACTGCATAGCCACCGTCGCCACGCTGCACCACCTGCCCGTCGGGGAGGTGCTGCCGAAGCTTAAGCGCGCGCTGAGGCCGGGCGGCGTGCTGCTCGTCCTTGACCTGTTCCAGGCCGAGGGGCTGTCCGACGCCGTCCTGAACGCTCTGGCCGTGCCCGTGAGCGTCGGGCTGCGGCTGTTCAGGAGCGGCCGCCTGCTGCCGCCCCGCGAGGTGCGCCGCGCGTGGGACGAGCACGGGCGGCACGACCGTTACCTCACGCTGGCCCAGGTGCGCGAGGTCTGCGCGGAGACGCTCCACGGAGCCCTTGTGACGAGACACCTGCTGTGGCGCTACTCCGTCGTCTGGAGGAAGGCCGCCTGACGCGCGGGCCGAAGACGAAGCGATGCTGATCTCAGTCGTCATCCCCGCCTTCGACGAGGAGGCGTACCTCGGCCGGACGCTCGCCAGCCTGAACGCCGCGCGGGCGCTGCTGCGCGAGCGAGAGGGCGTCCCGACCGAAATCGTCGTCGTGGACAACGACAGCCGGGATTCGACCGCGGAGGTCGCGCGCGGGCTCGGCGCGAACGTCGTGCGCGAGACGGTTCATAACATCGCGCGGGTGAGGAACTGTGGGGCCGCGTCCGCCGCGGGCGACGTGCTGGTCTTCGTGGACGCAGACACCACCGTCACGGCCGAGCTTTTGTGGCGCGTCTTCAAGGCGGTGTCGGAGCCGGGCTGTCCCGGCGGCGCTTTGGACACGGACTACAGGCCGTCGAAGCTCGCGTCGAAGCTCTACCTGCGCGCGTGGCGCGTCGTCGGGAAGCTGGCCGGGCTGGCGCAGGGCGCGACGCAGTTCTGCCGCCGGGACGCCTTCGACGCGCTGGGCGGCTACGACGAGACGCTCTACATGGGCGAGGACGTTGACTTCTACCGGCGGCTGAAGCGGCTCGCGCGGCGGAGCGGCGGCTTCGTCGAGTTCATCGAAGACGTGCGCGTGCAGCCCTCGACGCGCCGCTTCAACCAGTGGGGCTTCGGGCGGACGCTCGTCTGGACGAACCCGCTCTTCATCCTCCTCTTCCGGCGCAGGCCGTCGGCGTGGCGCGGCTGGTACGACGAGGTGCCACGATGAAGGGACGAAACTCAGATGAGCTGGATACAGAGGTTCTTCAAGGCCGTCTTCCCCGCGAGCTGGGCCAGGAGCATGGAGGAGGATTCGCGCCGCTGGATGATGCGCTGCCGCTGCGGCTTCGAGAAGTCGATCTGGGACATGGGCGGCATCCGCTGGAAGGCCCGCGGGACTTCGAGGAACTACATGCGGTGCGTGGCGTGCGGCGAGCGGAGCTGGCACACCCTTTACCGCAAGGCGGAGGGCGGTTGAGCGGCGAAGGTTAATCGAAGGCAGTGCATAAATTGCCGCGGAGCGGCGCTTGAATTTAGCCCGGCCTTTCAAGGCCGGGTTGAGGTTCAGTAGAAGGATGCCGCGTCGCGTCAGCGACGCGTGAGCAGGCGGGGTCGGGTCAGGCGACGACGGACGCGACGCACCAATCGTTGACGTGCGGCTTTCCCGGCCTTGAAAGGCCGGGCTAAACTCGGCCGCCGCTACGCGGCAATTTATGCACTGCCTTCGATTAACTAATCCGACTTCGTCGAGCCGACATCATGCAAGGGGGTTTTCATGCCTGACTTTCACGCCGAGCCTTACCTCTATCTCGCGGGGCTGACGCACAAGGCCGCGCTGGTCGCGTGGGGCGGCTTCTACTTCCGCGTGCGCGGCCGTCGGAACGGCGAGGAGTGGAAGCTGGTTGACGACAGCGACCTCGAACACGTCCACCCGCCGCGCCGCGAGTCCATCGGCGCGCGCAGCGAGCCGTTCGGCGCGGCCCGCGTCGAGGTCTTCGATTCGGCGGGCGGCCTCGTCGGCTTCGCCGAGACGGCCACGACCAACCACGCGTGGGTGACGGGGCTTCAGCCCGACACGGAGTACACCTACCGCGTCGTCGTCGGCGGCGAGGAGTGGGCCGCGGGCGAGCGGCGCGACTGGACGGTGGACGCCGACGGGCAGGGTCTGAAGCTGTGCGGGCGTCGCTACGAGAACCGCTTCCGCACGCACCCGCACCCGGACGAGCGCGCGCCCCTCTCCTTCGCAGTCATCGGCGACTTCGGCATCGGCGTGCGTAAACGTTCGACCGCGAGCCGCTGCCAGCGCGAGGTCGCCGAAGCCTTAGAGAAGGCGGCGGACGCGCGCGGCGTGAGGCTGTTGCTGACGACCGGCGACAACATCTACGCCGGGAAGACCCTGCTCGGCATCCCCTTCGGCGCGACGGGCGACGAGGACGACGACTGGTTCTTCACCTTCTACCAGCCGTACCGATACCTCCTCAACCGCATCCCCGTCTACCCCGCGGTCGGCAACCACGACACGGGCGAGACGGAGGCGAGCGACGACCGCCAGCAGCTCATCGACAACTTCTTCCTCAACGAGCGCTTCACGGGCGAGGAGTCGGCCGGGCGCTCCTCCGTCGGGCCCGGGCTGATGTACCGCTTCCGCTACGGCGCGGACGTGGAGTTCGTCTGCGTGGACACGTCGCGCCAGTCGATGCTCTTCGGCGAGAGGTTCTTCGAGCACAAGAACCACGCCTCGTTCCTCGACGCCTCCTTCCCCGCCGCCGAAGAGGGCCCGCGGCCGTGGCGCATCCCCTTCACGCACCACCCGCCCTTCTGCGCGGGGCCGCGGCACGGGAACTCGAAGTCACTCATCAGGCACATGCTGCCGCTGTTCAAACGCTCGGGCGTGAGGGCCGTCTTCAGCGGGCACGAGCACAACTTCCAGCACTCGCGCGTCGAGGGCATCGACTACTTCGTCACGGGGGCCGGCGGCAAGGTGAGGCTCGAACCCCCTTCGGACTTCGCCGACGCGCACACGTCGGCCTGGGCGGCGGCGGGCCACTTCCTCGTCGCGGAGGTCTCCTCCGGGCGGATGGTCGTGACGGCGTTCGCGGCGCTCGGGCCGGGCGGGGAGCTGCAAGAGCTTGAGACCTTCGACCCGTCGGGCAACCGCGCGCCTTCGACCTTTGTCGTCGCCCGCGAATGAGATTCATCTACTATCATGCCGGGCGGGCGTTTCGAGTCTGTTCCTTTTGAGGCCCCATCCATGAGCAAGCATTCAACCCTCATTCGTGCGCTGTTGGTCGTCGCGGTCGGTCTCGGCTGCGCCTGCGCCGTGCCGCGGGCCGCGGCGCAGTCGGGGGCGGTGCGCGAGCGGCCTAAATGGAAGGACTTCGGCGAGAGCCTCGAACGGCTGAAGTGGGACGAGAGTAAGCGCGCGGCCGTTCAGGCGAAGGCGAAGAAGGAGGAGGGGCGGAAGGCCGGCGAGGAGGTCGGCGAGGACGAGGTCGTGCGGGTCGAGACTTCGCTCGTCGTCTGCGACGTGCTGGTGCTCGACAAGCAGGGGCGCGCCGTCGCGGGCCTGACGCGCGAGGACTTCCAGGTCGCCGAAGACGGCGAGGCGCAGGAGGTCGGCACCTTCGCGCTCGGCGACGACATGCGCGTGCCGCGCGCCATCGTCCTCGTCATCGACTACAGCGGCAGCCAGTACCCTTACATCAAGATGAGCGTCGAGGCGGCCAAGACGCTCGTCGAGAGGCTCGGCCCGCGCGACCGGATGGCCCTCGTCACGGACGACGTGGAGCTGGTCGCGGACTTCACCGGCGACAAGGGGAAGCTCAGGAAGAAGCTCGACTCGCTGGCGAAGAGGGCCAACGACGAGGGGGGCTTTCTGACGAAGGCGCTCGGCGTGCCGCGCCGCCGGTTCGGGCGCAGCGCGCAGTTCAGCGCCCTGCTGGCGACGCTCAACGAGGCTTTCAACGCGGAGGACGTGCGCCCCGTCGTCATCTTCCAGACCGACGGCGACGAACTCCTCTACCTCCGCGAGCCGGTCGTCGAGCCCTACGTCCCGCCCAACCTCCCGCCGGACATGCACGAAGAGGCTTTGGAGTACGTCCGGAGGTCGCGGAGGATGATCGCCGAGAGGCGGCGCGAGTTCGGCCTCCGCGACGTGCACGCCGCGGCCGAGAAGTCACGCGCCACCATCTACACGGTCGTCCCCGGCTACCGCTACGTCGGCCTCACGTTCGAGGAGCAGTTGAAGAAGAGCGCGGCCGCCCGCGAGAGGCAAGCCGCGGTGTGGCGGCCCTCCGCGGCGATGAGGGAGCGGATGGAGGATCGCCGGCGGCGCACGCCGCCCGAGGCCGTCAGGCGCGCCTTCGAGCAGTTGGCGACCGTGCAGCAGACGCTCATCGACCTCGCCGCGCTGACGGGCGGGTGGGCCGACTTCCTCGAAGAGCCCGAGCAGGCCGCGGCCATCTACGAGCGCATCTTCTCAGACGTGAACCGGCGCTACGTCATCGGCTACCAGCCGACCAACAAGGCGCGCGACGGCGGGCGGCGGCGCGTGAGCGTCGAGGTGCGCGGCCACCCCGAGTACACCGTCTGGGGGCGCAAGTTCTACTACGCGCCCGGCCCGGAGGAGTAGCTTCGCGCCCCCTCACCGTCTGCCCTACGGCGTCGTGAACCGCGCGCGGTACTCGTCCGAGGAGAGGAAGGCTTTGACCATCTCGGCCTCGACGAAGTCGCCGCCGAACTGGTTGAGCTTCGAGAGCCAGAACTGGTAGCCCGCCTCGTCCGGGTCGCGCCTGAGATAGCCGAAGTATTCCATCAGCACGAACGAAGGGTTGAACTCCGCGCGCGTCAGCGACGCTGACTCCGCCACCCTCCTCAAAGCCGCCCCGCGACCCTGCGTCCCGCCCGAGCCGAAGGCGATGACCGCGTCGTCAACCTCCGCCTGCGAAGGCTGTACACCGGCCGAGGCGTAGAGCGCGTTCACGTACTCCGCCGCCGACTGCGACGCGGGGAAGCGCGCGACGAAGTCCGCGCCCGCCGCGACGCGCTCGGCGTAAGCCTGCTTGTTCGCGTCGAGCTGCCCCTGCCAGTCGCCCTGCCCGACGACCACGCTCTGGCCGAGCGCGCGCGCGTCCGGCAGGAAGGAGGCGAAAGAGATGCGCGAGGCGTCGGCCGACCTCCGGCCGAAGGCCGCGCGCTGCACCCTTATGGCGTAGAAGCCCGTCTGCTGGAACTCGATCGAGAGGAAGAAGGCGGCCGAGACGTTGACCCGCTTGACCTCGACGCACTGCGCGCTCGCGCCGCACTCGTTGACGTTGCCCTCCCAGAAGCTCTGCCCCGCGGCGTCGGGCTCGCGCGAGAGGAAGTCTCTGTACTGCTGCGCGACGAAGAACTGCGTCAGGTCTATCTGGTTCGACGCGGGCGTCGTCGTCGCCTCGCCGAAGACGGTCATCTTGAAGGCCGGCGTGACTGAAACTCCGCCCGCCGCGCCGGGGTCTGTGACGAACCAGCGGCCGAAGAAGGTCTGACCGACGAGGGCCGCGCTGTCCGGAATCTGTAGGCTCACCGAGCCGAAGCCCGCGCCCGCGCCGCTGCCCGAGAGCTGCACGCCGACGCGCGCGAACGAGCCCGTCGGAGGGACGGACGGCCCCGCGCCCGGGTCGCTGCCGTCAACGACCAGCACGGCCTGCGCCCCGCCGAGCGCGTTCGAGACCGCGACCGTGAAGCTCGGGTTGCCGACCAACGGCGGCTCAATCGCAGTCAACACGGGGACGCTCCCGCCCGAGCCGGGCGTGCCCGCGCCCGTGAGTTGTGGGACGCGCGACGACTCGGTGTAGAGCATCGGGCGGTCGAAGGGGGCCTGGCCCGCGGCGACGCGCGGGTCTGTGAGCGCGCCTCTGAGGAAGGCGACGAGGTCTGTGCGCTGCTGCGCGGAGAGCCCGAGGGGCCTGATGCGGTTGCGGTCGATGTTCGGCGCGTCGAAGTCGCCGCCGCGGTTGTAGAAGTCAACGACCTCTTCGAGCGTCGCAAACCTTCCGTTATGAAAATAGGGTGCACGCAGGCCGACGTTACGGAGCGAAGGCGTGCGGAACTCGCCGAGGTCGTTCGCGTTGCCGGTGACGGCGAAGCGGCCCGGGTCTTCCGCTTGCGGTCGCAGGCCGACGTTGTGGAACTGGTTGTCCGTGAAGAGCGTCCCCGCGTGGCACGTGTTGCAGCGGCCGGGGCCGTTGAAGACGCCCTGCCCGCGCGCCTCGGCCGGCGGGAGCGGGGCGATGCCGGAGACGGCCGCGTCGAACGGCGTCCGGTCGGAGTAGAGCGTGCGCTCGAAGGTCGCGACCGCCAGCGCGATGCGCGCGGGCGTTACGTCCGCGGTGCCGAAGGCTTCGGCGAACAGCTCCGGGTAGCCGCGCCCGCCGATCCACTCCTCCAGCGCCGCGGGCACTTCGGGCGAGAGCGCGAGCGGCTTCGACGCGGCGACGCGCGCCGCCACGTCGTTCCAGTCGCGCCCGGCGTGCGCCATCTCGGAGGCCGAGACGGGCGGCGCGAGCACCTGACTTTCGAGCGCCGCCCCGTTCTGGAGCACGACCTGATTGCTCAGAGGGTCTATGAAAGTCGCGCCGGCGCGGCCGTCCCAGAAGAGCGTGTTCGAGTAGCCCGCGTCGATGTACGAGCGCGCCTTGCGCCCCGTCACCTGCTCGCGGAAGCCGTAGACGTTCGAGAAGCTGTACGTCCCGCTCGCGTTGTTCGAGGGCACGCCGGGCGACGCGAACACGTCGTCGGCCGTGTTGAAGAGGTTGTCCGCTCCCGGGTTCCGCGCCCGCGCGCTGTTAACGATGGTGCGCGAGTCAGACCCGCCGTTCGCGGAGAAGTGGCACGTGCCGCACGAGACCGTCCGCGTCGAAGAGAGCTGCTCGTCCCAGAAGAGCGTCTTGCCGAGCGCGGCCTTCGCGGCCGTGACCTGATTGCCCGCGGGCACGGGCGGCGGGTTCAAGGGCGGGACGACGCCGGGAGGCGCGACCACGCCCGCGCGCGTGCCCTGGTCGGGCTGACTGACGGGGCCGACGTTCGAGCCGTTCTCGGCGCGCACCCAGTAGAAGAAGGTCTGCCCCTGAGCGGCCGTCGCGTCGAAGAAGGAGTTGGCCGGGGTCGTGCCCAAGCTGACCGCCGTGCCCGGGTCGTTCGTCGTGTTGCGCAGTATCCGGTAGGAGGTCGCGCCGCGCACCGCCTCCCACGTCACCCCGACCTTCGTCGAATAAGAGTTGTCGGAAGCGACGACGCCGGCCGGGGCGTAGAGCGTGGGCGAGGTCTGACCCGAAGAGACAGACCCCGGCAGGAGTCTCAGCGAAAGCACCAGCAACGCCGAGGCGACGAACGGGCACACCACTAGCAGACGAAGCGTACGCATGGCGCTCACACTCCTCTCTCCGGGTTGTCTGTGATTTGAACAGAACCGCGAGCGGTAGCGAGCGGGTGAGCGCTGCGATGTGCGGCCCGCGCAATGTAACCACGACCCGCTCGCTACCGCTCGCGGTACTGTTTTAAGGTCGCGGCCGACGCGGGCCGCCTTCGAGGACGGTGTAGTCGGCGGGCACCTCGAAGAGCGAGGCGGCGGGCTCGGCGCGCGTGATGTTAATCAGGCGGTAGACTGTGTCGCCGACGAAGGGGTCTTTGTGGCTGCTGAGCACGACGACCTGTAGCTCGGGCGAGTACCAGCGCTCGGAGACGACCTCCAGCGGGCGGTCGTTGCCGACGCGGCCGGTGGGGATGGTGATGGTCGTGCGCGTGCCTTCGGCCTCGACGCCCTCGACGGTGCGCTTGCCGAGCGACTCGGTCTTGACGTTCTCTTCGTCCCCGGGGCGTGGGCCGGGCTGCCCGGGCGGCTTGTCGGGCAGGGGGAGCTTGCGCACGGTGCGGCGGTTCACGTCGAGCGCGTAGTGCTGACGCGCGACGGGGTCGTTGATGAAGACCATGCGGGCCGGCTCGCCCTCGACCGCGACGGGGCCGACGGCGGCGAGCGTCGTCTCGCGACGGGTGCGCCCCTCCGCGCTGCGGTAGACCGCGCCGTCCGACTTGCGCGAGATGCGCGTGCCGTCGGCGAGCGTGCGCGTGCTCTCGGAGACGAACTGCGCCGAGTAGGGCGCGCCCTTGACGGGGCGGTCGCCGAAGCGCATCTCGGAGGAGAGGAAGTCGGCGCGCGGCCCGCGGCCCGGCGGCGGACGGTGCCCCTCCGGCGGCGGCCCCTGCGGCCCGCCGCCCGGAGGCCCTCCGCCGGGCGGGGGGAACCCGCCGGGGCCGCCCGGCGGCGGCCCTTGTGCGAAAGCGCCGGGGCACGCCGCGAGCGCGAGCAGGCCGCAGAAGACGAGACCGGCGACACGGTTGCATTTGACCTTCATAAGTCCTCTCCTCATTAACATCGACATCGTGTCAAGTCAGGTCAGAACCGCCCGCGGTAGCGGGTGGGCCTTGCGGGTGCAGCCTGACGATTACAGGCAGCGGCGCTCTCATCAATTATCAGGCCGTCGTCGTCACGCCCACCCGCTACCGCGGGTGGTTCTGACCTGTCAGTCCTGGACGAGGCGGATGGCGCGGGCGACGCCGTCGTCGCCGAGCACCACGTCTGCCTTCAGAGTCTCGTCGGGGCGGTCGGTCTGCACGGGCACGCCGAGGCTGACGAGCGCCGAGCGCGACAGTTCGACGCGCACGACCGTCCCGCTCTCCATCGCCGTGGCGTCGGCCAGGTAGGTCAGCGGCAGGTACTCGTTGCCGCCCGCCCGCGCGAACGTCGCGGGCTCCCCGCGCGCCTCGCCCCTCAGACCGCGCTTCGCCTTCGGCGTGCGCGCCGTCACCTTCTTCAAAGGATTCCGTTGCGCCACGTCTCCGCCGACGAGAATCCCCGGCTTCTCGACCTTCACCTCCGCGGGCGTCTTCGTCGGGAGGGGTTGCGACTTCACGACCTCTTGAGGCTTCGACTGTGAACCGTCCGGCGAGACGCGCACGAGTGAAGACAGAGTTAGCGAGAGCAGGACGACCGCCGCGGCCGCGGCAGCCCCCGCCGCGAACCACCAGCGCACGGCGCGACGCGAAGAAAGCTCGACGACGTTCGCGGGCGGGGCACCTTCGCGCTTCTCTTCCCCGAGCCCGCCGCCGTGCTGTCGTGCGAAGGCGGCGAGCAGAGATTCGCGGACGCGCGCGGGGGCCTCTTCCGTCTCGGAGCGCGCGGCGACACGGAGACCCGCGCCGATGCCCCGCGCCTCCATCAGGCGCGCCGCGCACGACACGCAGACGGCCGCGTGCGCCAGCCCCTCGTCACGCGCCCCGGCCTCCATCAGACGCCCGTCCGCGATCTCTTCAACGACCCTGTTGAAATCCTGACAGCTCATATCGCACGTCCCGCCTTTATCACTCTCTCGCCGACCGAAGGCCCCCTCAGCGCCCGCAGCTTCCCCGTCAGCATCTCCCGCGCCCGCGCCAGCCGCGAGCGCACAGTCCCCACGGGGCACGACACGACATCAGCCGCCTCCGCGTAGTTCATCTCCTGCAAGTGGCAGAGCACGATCACCTCCCGGAAGTGGGCGGGGAGCGAGAGCACCGCCTGCCTCACCAGACTCACCATCTCCTCGCGCGCGAGGTCTGCGAAAGGGTCGTCCGCCGCGCTCGACATCTCCTCGCACGCCCCGCCCTCGCCCTCTTCAATCGCGACGTGCGCGCGCTCGCGTTCGAGTCGCCGCAGCACGCGGTGGCGGGCCATGCCGTAGAGGTACGACTTGACCGAGCCGCGCTCCGGGTCGAACTTGCAACCCTCGCGCATGAGCGCTAAAAAAACGTCCTGCGTCACGTCCTCGGCGAACGACTCCGACCCGGTCATGCGCAGCGCGAAGCGGTAGACGCCGCCCTGCCTCCGGTCGTAGAGCGCCGCGAACGACTCGGCGCAACCGCCGAGCATCCGCCGCAGCAAGTCTTCGTCACTGGGGTGTGCTGCCACTGTTCGTCTTCGTCCAGCAGGTTCCCACTACCGACTACTAGTGGACGCGAGGAGTCGGAATAGTTCCACATCTTTCCCCGCCCGTCCAAGTTTTTTCCGGGGCCGAACGCAATACTTTCTCTGCCCCGACGCCATCCCCGCGTGAAACAACGCGGGTTAATTGGCCCCATCTTTCTGTGCGGGGGTTTTGACGGATGAGAGTTCTCGTGACCGGGGGGACGGGCGTCATCGGCGAGGGGCTCGTCCCCGCGCTCGTCGGGGCCGGCCACGCCGTACGTCTGCTGTCGCGCGGGGCCGAAGAGGACGCCAAGCGCTGGCCCGCGGAGGTCGAGCCGTTCGCGGCCGACGTGACCGACCCGGGTTCCCTGCGCGGCGCGGCCGAAGATTGCGGCGCGGTCGTCCACGTCACAGGCATTGTGGACGAGTCGCCGCCCGCGCTCACCTACGAGCGCGTCAACGTCGCGGGCACGCGCCACGTCCTCGCAGAGGCCGCGCGCGCGGGGCTGAAGCGTTTCGTCTACGTCTCTTCGCTCGGCGCGGAGCGCGGACGCTCGCAGTACCACCGCTCGAAGTTCAAGGCCGAGGAGCTTGTGCGCGCGTCCAGTTTCGACTGGCTCATCCTCCGCCCCGGCAACGTCTACGGCCCGGGCGACGAGGTCATCTCGACGCTCCTCAAACTCGTGCGCGCGCTCCCGGCCGTGCCCGTCATCGACGCGGGCAACCAGCCCTTCCAGCCCATCTGGTACGAAGACCTCGGGCGGGCCATCGTGCGCGCCCTCGAAAGCCCGGCGCTCAGGCGCGAGACGCTGGAACTGGCGGGCGAAGAAACGACCACGACGAGCGAGCTTATCGAGCGCCTGTCGGCCATCACGGGGCGTGAGGTGACGCGCGTGCCCGTCCCCTCGTTCCTCGCCTCGCTCGGCGTGCGCGTGGCCGAGAGCGCGCAGCTCGAAAAACTTCTGGGCGTGAAGCTACCGCTCAACGACGCGAAGCTGAAGATGCTTCTGGAAGGCAACTTCATCGAGCACCCGTCCGCGAACGCCCTGACCACGAGGCTCGGCGTGAAGCCGACGACGCTCGACGTGGGGCTGGCGAAGCTCGCCGACTCCATCCCCGAGCAGTTGCCCTCGGAAGGCGTCGGCCCGCTCCGCCGCAAGCGCTTCTGGGCCGACATCAAGGGCAGCCGCCTCACGCCGACCGCGCTGGTCGAAGAGTTCCGCGCGCGCTGCGCCGAGGTCATGCCGCTTGAGTTCTCGGCCGAGCCGGGCACGCCGCGCACGGTCGAGGAGGGCCTGACGCTCACTCTGGGAGTGCCCGTGCGCGGGAACGTCCAGGTGCGTGTCGAGGAGGTCGCGCCGCGCCGCGTCACCCTCTCGACGGTCGAGGGGCACATGCTGGCCGGGATGATTCAGTTCACGGCGAGCGGCGACAAGCGCCAGGCGGTGCGCTTCCTCATCGACATCCACACGCGCGCCGCCACCACGCTCGACCTGCTGGCGATGAGCATGGTCGGCGACTCTTTACAGAAGGAGAACTGGGAGGAGGTCGTCATGCGCGTCGTGGGCCTCAGCGGCGGCACCGCGCCCCTCGGCGTGCAGAGCGAGACCGAGACGCTCGACGACGAGGAGGCGCGCCGCGTCGAGCGCCGCCTGACCGACCTCATCGACAAGCGCAAGCGCGCCGAGGTCAAGCCGCCGAAGAAGACCCTGCCCGAGCCCGCCGGTCGCAAAGCGACTGCGAAGAAGTCGTCGAAGCGCGCCCCCCTCAAAGCCACGATTAAGATTGGCAAGGGTTGAGATAAATCAGGTCAGAACCGCCCGCGGTAGCGGGTGGGCCTTTGTTACCCGGACGTGCCGAATAACAAAGGCCCACCCGCTACCGCGGGCGGTTCTGACCTGCGTCTTCAACGCGACTCATTTCTTGATGCCGAAGACGCGGCGCAGGGCAGACTTCGCGGCCCAGTGGCCGCACATGCCGTGGACGCCGCCGCCGGGCGGGGTGGAGCTTGAGCAGATGTAGAGGCGGCGGTTGGGCGTCGAGTAGGGGTCGTAACGGAGGATGGGGCGGGCGAGGAACTGGCGGAGGTCGTTGGCCCCGCCGCCGATGTCGCCGCCGATCATGTTCGGGTTGTGCTGTTCGAGCTGGACGGAGTTGATGGTGTGGCGCGCGATTATTAAATCGCGGAAGCCGGGGGCGAAGCGCTCGATCTGCGCCTCTATCCGCTCGGTCATGTCCACGTCCGAGCCGTGCGGGACGTGGCAGTAGGCCCAGCCCGTCTGCTTGCCCGCGGGCGCGCGCGTGTCGTCGAACAGGCTCTGCTGCGCCATGAGGACGAAGGGCCGCTCGGGGTGTACGCCGCGCCAGACGGCCGATTCGGCCTCGGCGATCTCCTCGATGGTGGGGCCGAGGTGGACGGTCGCCGCGCGGCGGCAGGCTTCGGCCTTCCAGGGGATCGGGCCGTCGAGCGCCCAGTCAATTTTGAAGACGCCGGGGCCGTACCTGAACTTTGAGAGCCGCTTCCGGTAACCCCGGCCCAGCTCGTCGCCCGCAATCTCTACGACCTGCCGCGGCGTGAGGTCGAAGAGCACGGCGCGCGCGCCCGGCAGGTCGCGCATGCTCCGCACGGGGTGTTCGGTGCGTATCTCGCCGCCGTGGCTCTTCAGGCATTCGGCCAGCGCCTCGATAATCTTAATCGAGCCGCCGCGGACGCACGGCCAGTTGATGGCGTGCGCCGCGAGCGCGAGCACCATCCCGAAAGAGGCCGTCCCCTTCTTCTCCAGGGGCAGCACCGAGTGCGCGCAGCACCCCGCGAAGAGCGCGCGCGCCTTCCTCCCCTTGAACTTGCTGAAGGAGAGCCCCGTGCACGAGCGCAGCCCCTTGAGCGCGAAGCGGAGCATGAAGAAGGGGTGTGAAGGGATGCGCACGGCCTGTAGCGTCTCTTCAAAGAAGTCGTCGGCGCGCTCGACGAAGGGGCGCATCAGGTCCTGGTAGGCGCGCGAGTCTTCGCCGAGCGTCGCGCCCGTCCCCTCCAGAGACTTGAGCAGTTGCGCCGCGTCGCCGTCGTCGAACGGGTGCGCGAGCGCGACCTCAGGGTAGACCCACTCCACGCCCCAGCGCTCCAAAGGCAGCGTCCTGAAGAAAGGCGAGACGACGCCGACGGGGTGTATGGCCGAGCACACGTCGCTCCGAAAGCCGGGCGCGGTCAGCTCCTCGGTGCGCGCGCCGCCGCCGACGGTTCCCTTCGCTTCGAGCACGCAGACCGAGAGCCCGCGCCGCGCGAACTCGATCCCGGCGCTCAGGCCGTTCGGCCCCGAGCCGACCACGACCACGTCGTAACGTTTCTCGCCCATATCAACTTTTTGGAGACGAAGTGTGACCCCAAGTTAGCAGCAACGGCCCACCTTTGTGAAGCATCTATACCGCCTTGCGGGATTAAAAACGTTCCGCCGGGCGGGGCGGGAAAATCCGACTCGCCGGGGTTTGCCCGGCCTTTTACTAAAGGGTAAGCTGTCACCGAACACCCGGAACACAAAACGAGACGCCGCCCGACGGCGCCGAAGATTCAAACACCTCTAAGTGAGACGTAGGCCATGTACAAACTCATCACACGCACACGCGTGCTCCTGCTCGCGGCCGCCGTCGCGGGCTCTGTCGTAGTTATGAAAGCCAACGCCGAGAGCACAACGTCCGGGCAGACGCCGCAGGCCGGCGGCGCGCCCGCGAACTCGCCGGCCGACAACCCTCTGCTGGCCGAATGGACGGGGCCGCACGGCGGCACGCCGCCCTTCGACCGCGTCCAGGTCTCGCTCATCAAGCCCGCGCTCGAAGCCGCGATGGCCGAGAACCTCGCCCAGGTGGATAAGATAGCCAGAGACACCGCCGCGCCGACCTTCGAGAACACCATCGAGGCGCTTGAGCGCACGGGCTCAAAGCTCGACCGCGTCGGAACCATCTACGGCATCTGGTCGTCGAACATGAACTCGCCGGAGTTCCAGGCCGTCCAGCGCGAGATGGCCCCGAAGCTCGCCGCCTTCAACGATAAGATCACGCAGAACGAGGCGCTCTTCAAACGCATCGAATCGGTCTACAACTCGCCCGACAAGAAGAAGCTCAGCCCCGAGCAGCAGCGCCTGACGTGGCTCTACTACTCGAACTTCGTCCGCGCGGGCGCCCGCCTCGACGCGGCGTCGAAGGCGCGGCTCTCCGAGATCAACCAGAAGCTCGCCGGCCTCTACACGAACTTCAACCAGCACCTCCTCTCGGATGAGAACGACCAGTTCGTCGTCCTCAAGAGCGAGGAGGAGCTGGCGGGGCTTCCCAAAGAGTTGCGCGACTCCGCGGCCCAGGCCGCCGCCGCGAAGAAGCAGCCCGCCGGCACGTGGGTCATCCTCAACACGCGCTCTTCGGTCGATCCGTTCCTGACCTACTCCGACCGCCGCGACCTGCGCGAGAAGGTCTGGCGCATGTTCGTCAACCGCGGCGACAACGGCGACAAGAACGACAACAACGCCATCATCACGGAGGTCTTGCAACTGCGCGCCGAGCGCGCCAAGCTCCTCGGCTTCCCGACGCACGCGCACTGGCGCGTCTCGGACAACACGATGGCCGGGAAGCCCGAGCGCGCGATGGAGTTAATGACGCAGGTCTGGAAGCCCGCCGTGCAGCGCGTCCGCGAGGAGGTCGCCGACATGCAGGCGCTCGCCGACAAGGAGGGCGCGAAGATCAAGATCGAGCCGTGGGACTACCGCTACTACATGGAGAAGGTGCGGAAGGCCAAGTATGACCTCGACCAGAACGAGGTTAAGCAGTACATGCAGCTCGACCGCTTGCGCGAGGGCATGTTCTGGGTCGCGGGCGAGCTGTTCAACTTCAAGTTCACGCCCGCCGCGAACATCCCCGTCTTCCACCCGGACGTGAAGGTGTGGGAGGTGACGGACAGGACTTCGGGCAAGCACGTCGGCTTCTGGTTCTTCGACCCGTACGCGCGCGAGGGCAAGCGCTCGGGCGCGTGGATGAACGCCTACCGCAGCCAGGAGCGGATGGGCGGCAAGGAAGTGACGACCATCGTCTCGAACAACTCGAACTTCGTGAAGGGCAAGCCGGGCGAGCCGGTGCTCATCTCGTGGGACGACGCGACGACGTTATTCCACGAGTTCGGCCACGCGCTGCACGGCCTCAACTCGAACGTCACCTACCCGACGCTGGCGGGCACGGCCGTCGCGCGCGACTACGTCGAGTTCCCGTCCCAAATCCTCGAACGCTGGCTCCTGACGCCCGAGGTCTTGCAGCGCTTCGCCCTGCACCACCAGACGGGCAAGCCCATCCCGGCCGAGTTGGTCGATAAGCTCACGCGCTCCTCCACCTTCAACCAGGGCTTCGCGACGGTCGAGTACCTCGCGTCAGCGCTCGTGGACATGAAGCTGCATCTGGCGGGCGCGCAGAAGATCGACCCGGACGAGTTCGAGAAGAGGACGCTGGCGGAGCTGGGGATGCCTTCGGAGCTGGTGATGCGCCACCGCACGCCGCAGTTCGGCCACGTCTTCTCGTCCGACTCGTACTCGGCGGGCTACTACAGCTACCTCTGGACGGACGTGATCGCGGCCGACGCCTTCGAGGCGTTCACCGAGGCGGGCGGCCCCTACGACAAGAAGGTGGCCGAGCGCCTGCGCAAGTACGTCTTCTCGGTCGGCAACACCGTTGACCCGGCCGAGGGCTACCGCCAGTTCCGCGGCCGCGACCCGCGCATCGAGCCGCTCATGCGCAAGCGCGGCTTCCCCGTGGACGAGTCGAAGTCGAAGGGCGGCAGCAGCGACAAGTAAACGGCCAAGCCCGACACGAAGCGCAACTAACTCTACGTGGCAGCACACACGTCAACGACGAGGCCGCTCCGGACGAAAGCGTTCGGGGCGGCCTTCTGCTTTCTCGCCCTCCTCTGCCTCTGCGCGCCGCACTCTTCCGGCAGGCAGCGCGTGGTCGGCGACACGCCGCGGCAAGAGAACCGCCTGCTCGGCGTCAGGCTCAGCGCGGAGGTCTCTTCGTGGCTCGAAGAGGTCGAGGGGAAGCTGGGCAAGGAGGTCTACGCGGAGTTCGCGGAGCTTGACCCGGCGGACGCGGGCGGGGACTACACTCTGGGGACGAGTTACCTGACGGGGGCCGGCGTCGGCGTCGTCCGCGTGGACGAGAGCTTCCGCGCCAGGAGCGAGAGGCTGACCGAGGCCGTCATCGGACACGAGCTGCTCCACCTGCGTCTGCGCGCGCGCGGCTACCCGCTCTTCCTCTTCGCGCCGGAGGTTCAGACGAAGCACGGCCCGGCCGAGGACGTGGAGCAGCCGAACGTCAACGACCTCGTCAGCATGATCGAGCACCGCGTCTTCGCCCCCGAGATGCGCCGCACGGGCTTCGACAGGCTGATCGACCTCACCAACTACCTCGACTCCGCGCGCCGCGCGCGCGGCCGGGCCGACGGGCAGGCCGAGGTGCTCAACTACGCCCGCGCCGCGCTCGAATGGGACGACCCGGCGCTGCTCGGAGAGCTGACGAAGATTTACCAGGCCAACCGCTGGACGCGCGCGCTCGCCGGCGGCCGCCGCCTGGCCGAGACCATCCGCGCCGCCGACCCCCAGACTCCTTCGCAAGTCACAGCCCTCTTCCTACGCTGCCTGCCCATCCTCTACCGCGCGGAGTTCCGCGTCGAGCCCGACACGCGGTTCCCCCTCGCACGCATCCACCCGCAGATGCTCATCCGCGCCCCGCGCCCCGCGCGCCGCCGCCGCTAGTGACGGCGCGCCGCCTGCCTTATCATATGCGTCAAGTATGACGACGATTCTGTACGTGCTTCTCGTGTTCGCGCTGGTGTTGGCGAACGGGTTCTTCGTGGCTTCGGAGTTCGCGCTGGTCGGCGTGCGCCGGTCGCGGGTCGAGACGCTGGCCGCCACGGGCAGCCGCAGCGCGCGGCGGCTGCTCGGGCTGCTCGACGACCTCAACGCGTACATCTCGGCCACGCAGCTCGGCATCACGATGGCCTCGCTCGCGTTGGGCTGGATCGGCGAGCCCGTCGTCGCGCGCATCCTCGAAGCGCCTTTGAAGCCTTACTTCTCGGAGGCGGCGCTCCACACCATCTCGTTCGCGGTCGCCTTCACCATCATCACCTTCCTGCACATCGTGCTCGGCGAGCTGGCCCCGAAGACGATGGCGCTGGAGATGGCCGAGCGCGTGGCGCTGGCCGTCTCGTGGCCGATGCTCGCCTTCTACAAAATCTTCCGCTGGCCGATCCGTCTGCTCGACTGGGCGGGGACGCGCACCGTCCGCCTCTTCGGTTTGAAGCCCTCGCAGGAGCACGCCTCCGTCTACACGGAGGATGAGCTGCGCCACCTCATCGGCGTCTCGCAGAAGAGCGGCCACATCGAGGCCGAGGAGCAGCAACTGCTCGACCGCGTCTTCGAGTTCGGCGACGCCGAGGTGCGCGAGGCGATGGTGCCGCGCACGTCGGTCGAGGCGCTGCCCGTCAACGCCACGCTCGAAGAGTGCAGGGCCGCCTTTCTTTCGACCGGCTACTCGCGCCTGCCCGTCTACCGCGAGCGCCTGGACGACATCGTCGGCCTCCTCTTCAGGAAGGACCTGGACATGGGGCAGGCGCGGCCCGAGACGTTCGACCTCGAAAGGCTCGTGCGCCCGCCCGTCTTCATCCCGGCGACGGCCAGCCTGGGCGACGCGCTCAAGCAGATGCAGTCCACGCGCGTCCACTTCGTCTTCGTGCTCGACGAGCACGGGGGCCTGGAGGGGATTCTGACGATCGAAGACCTGCTCGAAGAGATCGTCGGCGAGATCAACGACGAGTACGACGAGGAGACGCGCTCGCAGTGCGTGGGGCAGCCGGACGGGACGTTCCTGCTCGACGGGATGCTGGCCGTGCGCGACGCCAACCGGCAGTTCGGGCTCGACCTGCCGGAGGGCGCGGGCTACACGACGCTCGCGGGGTTCCTCATGGCGCAGGCCGGGCGCGTGCTGGTGCCGGGCGACAGCGTCGAGTACCGCGGCGCGCTCTTCCGCGTCGAGCGCGTCCAGCGCTTCCGCATCCGCTGGATCAGGTTCACCCCGCCTCGACAAGAGGAGGTCGTGACGGCGGGCAGCGGCGCGGCCTTCGGCGCGCTCCTGCCCCTCGCGGCCGCGGCGTCAGAGGCGACGCCGCTGCTGCTGTGCATCTGAGGGCCCGTTTGAAAAGCCCCGAAGGGGCGGGATGAGATAGCCAGGGGCAGAGCGAAGGCGCAAGCCTGAGCGCCGCCCCTGGAAAGCGGCGCCCAATCAGGTGAGCCCTGAAAGGGCGGAATAACTATCAAAGTTATTCCGCCCTTTCAGGGCTCACTACCCTTCTGCGGCATTAACCAGGGGCGTTACCCCTGGCTTTCATATGACGCCCCTTCGGGGCTCTTCAAACAGGCTCTCAGCGCTTTCGCCCTTTCTTCGCCGCCGGACGCGGCTTCTCCTTCTTCTCCGCCGCCTTCGGCTTCTCGGCGGCCGCGGGCTTCGTGCGCTTACCCAGAATCTTATCGACCGCCTCGGCCGCGGGCGGGCGGCCTTCGGCGAAGGCGAAGATGTGGTAGTGGTCTCTCAACTCCCTCAAAGCCTCGACGCGCCCGGCGCGCTCCAGCCGGGCGACCTCGCCCATGACGAACTCCTGCTCCTCGGCCGTCATGTAGCGGTAGTAGACGTCGAAGGCGAACCCGGTGGTGTGCGGCGGCGGGGCCACGTCGGCCGCGTTCGGGTTGCCGGACTCGCGCAGGAGCCGCTGGTACTCCTCCGTCCTCACGAGCGACGTGATGGGCAGCGGACGGCCGAACTTCGACTCGTAGGCCGTGCCCAGCTCTTCGACCGTCGCGAGCGCGGCGGGGCGCACGTGAGAGAGCATGCGGGCCTGGAACTCCCTGGAAGCGGCCGGGTCTCTCAGGTCGTACGAGCGCCCGCCGAAGTCGCGCGCGAGCCTCTCAATCGCCGCGTACTCGGCGAAGAGCCGTTCGCCCACCTTCGCACGCCCCTTCGCGCCGGGCTTGCCGTAGTAGGCGGCGAGCACCTTCTCCTTCTCCGAGACGGCCGTCAGCTCCTTCCTCCGCGCGGCGGCGTCGGCCGTCAGTTGGGCGCGCGCCTCGCGCTCCTTGCGCCCCAGTTCTTTGAGCCTGACCTCGATCTCGTGCAGACCGTTCTTGAGCCGCTCGCGCTCCTCGGCCAGCCCGCGCTCGGCCGCCTCGACCTCCTCGGCGTTGGCGTAGAGCGGCACGAACTTCCTCGCCTTCAGGTCGTAGTGCGTGAGCGCGCCCGTCGCCGTCAGCCCCACGCCGTAGAGCACGAAGCCGCGCCCGAGGCGGGGAACCTCGACCAGCTCGCGCCCCTCCGAGATCATCGCGGCCAGCTCGGCGAAGTCGTGCGGCGGGCGGACGCCGGCCTCCTTGGCGGCCGCGCCCTGGATGGCGAGGAAGCGGCGCGTCTCGCTGTACTGCTTCAGCTCCTGCGGGATTTCGACGTCTTCGGCCTTGCGCCCCGTGGGCTCGCCGCGGTCTTCTTCGAGCTTCGAGACGGCCTCGGCGTAAGGGTCGCGCGGCGGCGCGCCGGTCAGGATGTCCTTCACCTGCTCGGCCCCGGTCTTGATGCCGCCGATGACGTCCTGCCTGTGCCTGAGGTAGACGAAGAGGGCGGCGAGCGCGCCGCACGCGAGGAGCGCGAGCGGGAGCCAGCGGACGAGCGCCGTGTGTCTGTTGGACGGGGGCCCGGCGGGGGGCTTGCCCGTTACGGCGGGCGGCCGCTCAGTGAGGTTATCGCTCTGCGCAGCGAAACGTTCGGGCGCGCTGTCCGCGCCCCGGACGCCTTCGTCAGACTCCAACTGCCTGCCCGCTTGTTCGGATTCCACGCCCCTAAAATATCACGGGGCGCGGGGCGCGGACAGGTCAGCGGATGGCGTCGGCGAGTCTCTGGCCGTTGATGAAGACGCGGACGCTGCGGACTCCGCGGAACTGGCGCGCGGTCGCCTTGATCTGCTCCTCGATGCGCGGCTGGTCACAGACGCCCGCGACGGGCAGCGTGCCGCGGATGTGGATGGTCGCCGCGCCGCGGCTGATGGCCGCGCTCTGCACGCGCAGGTCTTCGCCCACCCAGTAGTTGCCTAAGCCTTCGTACTCGCGCGGGACGGCCAGAAGCTCTTCGACGGCCGCCCTCAGAGACGCGTTCGCCGCCGTGCGCGTGACGGGGACGAGGCTGTCGTCGCAGCCGATGCGCCGGCCGCGCTTGCCCTTATCGTCGAGCGCGACGAGAAAGACTTTGACCTGGCGCGTTCGCTGCCGCGCGGGGGCGGCGGCCGCCGCCGGGGCGAGCGCCGTCCACAAGCAGAGCGCCGCGAGCAAACTTCTCATGCAATCCCTCCCTGTGTAGCGAGAGACGGCGGGCGAGCCCTCCGCCGGTCAGGGGCCCGGAGAAAGGCTCGACCCGCCGTCCGGGTCCGCGCGCGGTCGGTTAGGGGGTGACGCCTGTCGGGTTCATGCCGTAGCTGAACGCGAACCCGCCGGTCGTGATGATTAGAATCCAGTAGAGGACGAAGAGCAGCGTCCAGATGAGCATGATGTTACGAATGCCGAGGTTGTTAGCATTCATCCAACCCCAGATTAACGTCCAAATGCCGCACGTAATGATCCCGATGATACCGTGCACGACGCCGGCAGTCTTGAACTGCTTGATCAGCACGATGATGAAGCACACAAACGACGCCAGGCCGACAAGCATGGTTAGAAGTCCTAACATCCCACTAGCCATCCTACTATCCTCCTTCGATTTTCTTAGACCTGAAAAAATTAGGCCGCGACGTTCACCGGTTGAACGCACCCGGCAGGAACAGCAGGCGAACCGACCAGTACACGAGCAGCCCCGCGAGCACGACGTAGGCGACACGCGTCCGGCGCTCGACGCGCCCGACGAGCGCCGCGAACGCGTCGCGCCGCTGCGCGGGCAGGAGCGCCGCGACGGTGAAGGCCAACAGCCCCAGCAGCACGACGGGCGCGAAGGCGTGCATACGGAAGGCCGTCGCGAACTCGCCCCGCAGCAGCGAGACGGTCGCGCGCGTGAGCCCGCACCCGGGGCAAGGGATGCCGAAGGCCGCCTTCAGAGGGCAGGGCCAGCCACCGACCCCCGCGGCCACGCCCAAGACCTGCGCGGCCGCCACCGCCGTCACGCCGAGCGAGACCCTGCGGTCGCGCAGCAGCGCCGCCAGAGACATGTCGGGCCGTCCGGGGTTCGTCATAAAGTCTGACGTGTGTTGCGGGCCGCCGCTCGCGGGGCGGCCTTTTGCGCTCGGCCGCCCTGAAGGGCTGGATTACTCGGAACTGTAAGAGATCGGCTTAAAGCTTGTAGAGCGCTTGGAAAGGACGCGCAATTATATGAAAAAACCGGGATAAGGCAAGAGTAATTTGTGTCGAGCCGGCGGGGTCGCCCGGTTTACTCTTTCGGCAGGAGGGACGAGCGATACCACTCGATGGTGCGCCGCAACCCCTCCCGGAAATCCACGCGGGCGCGGAAGCCGAACAGCTCCTCCGCCCGCCTCACGTCGAGCGCGCGGCGCGGCTGCCCGTCGGGCTTCGACGTGTCCCACACGAGCCGGCCCTGGTAGCCGGTCTCTTTAGCTATCAGCTCCGCGAGGTCTTTGATGCTGATCTCCATCCCCGACCCGAGGTTGACCGGCTCCGGCCCGTCGTACTTCTCCGCCGCGAGCACGATCCCCTCGGCCGCGTCGTCCACGTACAAAAACTCGCGCGTGGCCGCGCCCGTCCCCCACACCTCGACCTCCGCCTCGCCCCTCGCCTGCGCGTCCACGAACTTCTTAATCAGCGCCGGGATGACGTGCGACGTGTTCGGGTTGAAATTATCGTTGGGCCCGTAGAGATTCACTGGAAGGAGGTAGATGCCGTTGAAGCCGTACTGGTCGCGGTACGCCTGACACTGGACGAGCAGGGCCTTCTTCGCCACGCCGTACGGCGCGTTGGTCTCCTCGGGGTAGCCGTTCCACAAGTCGTCTTCCTTAAAAGGGACGGGGGTGAATTTGGGGTAGGCGCAGATGGTGCCGACCTGGACGAACTTCTCGACGCCGTTGAGGCGCGCGGCTTCGATGAGCTGGACGCCCATCATGATGTTCTCGTAGAAGTAGAGGCCGGGGTTCTCGCGGTTGGCCCCGATGCCGCCGACGACCGCGGCGAGGTGGATGACGACCTCGGGGCGCGCGTCGCGGTAGAGGCGCTCCACGTCCGCGCCCTTGACGAGGTCGTAGTCGCGCTTGCGGACGACGAAGATGTCTGAGCACCCGCGCTCGCGGAGCTTACTCACCACCACGCTGCCGAGGAAGCCCCCGCCCCCCGTGACCGCGATCCTCTTGCCTTGAAGAAAGTTTTCCATCGGTTTTGACTCAGGCGGCGCGCGCCGCGGCGAGGTCTTCGAGCCAGGCCGCGAGCAGCGGCAGTTCTTCGCGGCCAACCAGAGACATCTCGACGAGTTTCTCGTAACAGGCCAGGAGGTTCTCGCCCAGGCGCTCGACGCCGGGCGCGAGGTCGAGGGCCGCGAGCGCCTCGCAGATCGCGGCGTTGTGCAGGTAGCCCGGCACCTCGTCGCGGAAGTCGCGCATGAGGTTGTGCTCGTTGCGCTCCTGCCAGACGGTCGGCTCGTGGAAGAGGACGCCCCAGCCCTGCTCCCAGCAGATGCGCTGCGCGACGAAGCTGCGCCAGATGTCCGTCATGCGGAACGAGCAGTAGGCCGGCAGGTAGAGCAGTGGGAACGCGTCCGCCCACCAGGTCGTGTTCTGGCTGTTGAAGGGGCACCACGTTCCTTCGCCCAGAGCCACGCGGCGGTCACGCCGGAAATTCTGCGGCAGCTCTTCGACGAGGCGGTAGATGGCGTCCACGTCCGGGTTCTCGTCGGCGAGCCCCTGCTGGATGGGGCAGTCGGCGTCCTTCACCTTCAGCGACTCGAACTCCGGCACGCGCTCGCGCACGCATTCGAGCGAGAGGCCGCGCGGCCAGATGTTCGCCTCCGAGAAGTACTGGTAGACGTTGACCCAGCCCGCCCCTTCGAGCGCGGGGGCCGAGACCTGACGCCGCCTCTCGCCCCAGAACTCTTCGCGCGGGATGTTGTCGTCGTCGGTCTCGATGACGACGTTCGCGCCGCCGCGGACGGCGACGAGGTAGCCGAGGTTCTTGCGCGCGTAGTGTCTGGTCGGGCAGAGGCGCGCGAAACGGAAACCGGTCTCGTACTGCGCTTCGAGGCCGTAGAAGTCGCAGCCTTCGAGTTGGAAGTCGGCGGGGCTCGGCACGTCGCCGACGACGACGAACTGCCGGCCGCGCGCCTGCGAGCCTTCGGCCAGCGCGCGCAGCACGCGGTTCGGCGCTGAGATGGAGGTGACGACGAGGGCGACGCTCTCCGTCATGCCGCTTCGTCCTGTTCGAGGGGGGCGACCGCGCGGCCCCGGTTGAAGCGCGCGCGGAAGAGACGCCAGAGGTTTGAGAAGGCGTCCTTGAGCACGTGGTTGTTGACGCTGTCGCTGGCCGCGCGGTAGTGGATGGGCACCTCGGCGACGCGCAGGCCGTGGCAGTGAGCCTTGATCTCCGTCTGGAAGAAGTGGCCGCGCGAGTTGATGCCGCGGTCGAGGACGTGTTCGAGCGCCCCGCGCGTGAAGAGCTCGAAGCCGCTCGTCATGTCGGTCAGCTTCGTCCCGAGCAGGAGGTTCGTCAGGAGCGTCCCGCCGCGGCTGATGACCTTGCGCTTGAGCGGGCTCTCGGTGAAGCCCCCGCCGTGGGCGAAGCGCGTGCCGAAGACGCAGTCGAAGCCCTCCGACATCTTCTCGAAGAAGCGCGGGATGTCCGAGGGCTGGTGGCTGAAGCCGGCGTCTATCTCCAGCACCCAGTCGCAGCCCGCGTCCAGGGCCTCGCGGTAGCCGCGCAGGTAGGCGTCCACGACGCAGCGGTTCTCGGGGGCCCAGACGACGCGAAGCTGCGGGACGGCCGCTTCGAGCCCTCGCAGGAGGTCGAGCGTGCCGTCGCGGCTGACGCGGTCGAGGACGGCGAAGAAGGTCAGGGACTTGAACCGGAAGGGCTCGCAGGCGGCGAGCACCTCGCGGACGAACCCGGCCGCTGTGTCGCGCTCGTTCGCCATCGGGCAGACGACGCCGAGACGGACGCCGGAAGTGACCGGCTCGACAGATACCGCCCGTGAGGCGACGACGCTCTTTAACAAATTACCGTTCGACCCTTCCATGGGGAGATAAAGAGACCCGAAGTGACAGACTCTAACACGAGCCCCGAAGATGCGCGAAACGCCCAACGGGGAAAGTAGGCAGTAGGCAGATGGCAGTAGACAGTTTGCCGTTTGCGAAGTTGGCTGTAATTCAAAGTCAGGCCGCCGGAGTCGAAACAAGAACGCTCTCAGGTTTAAGCCTCCGGACTGCCTACTGCCATCTGCCTACTGCCTACTTTCAAGTCGTCCCACATCCTCTTCGCCACGAACAGCCAGAGGCCGAAGGTGGCGAAGAACTTGACCGCGTTCGAGAGGCCGAGCACCCCCTGGAGGTGGAACATCTCGTCGCGCGGCAGGTCCCACGCGATGACGAGGAGCGCCGCGACCACCCCGACCGCGGCGGCCGGACGGGTCGGCCCCTTCAGCAGAAGGTGTACCGCGAAGAGCGCCGCCGGCAGCACGTAGACCAGGTGGTGCTCCCAGGAGAGCGGCGCCACCAGGAACATCATCAGGAGGAAGAGCGACACGTCGGCGTCGAGCGTCCTCTCCCCCTGCCCCCCGCGCGCGGAGAGCAGCGCGAGCCCCACGGTCACGACCCCGACCGCGGCGGCGAGCGGGTACGTGAGCGGCTTCGTTATCAAGCGCGTCGGCAGGCCGAAGACCTCCGGCACACGATCCTGCACGAAGAGCATGAAGCCGTTGATGCTGTGGTTCCACGGCTCGACCGGGATGAAGGGGAGGTTGAACGGCCGCAGCCCGTAGCCGCCCGTCGGCGCGACGTTCGCCAGCCAGTCGCCCCACAACCCCTCCGGCAGAACCCACCACGAGGCCAGCCCGTAGACCGCCACCAGCACCCCCGTCCACGCCGCCGCCGCGTAACGCTTCCTGATGACGAGCAGCGGCAGCAGCAGGAAGGGGTACGTCTTCAGCAGTATCGACAGCGACAGAGGCACCGCGATGCTCAGCGCGTGCCCGCCCCTTTTGAAGGCGAGCCACGCGAAGCAGACGAGCGCCATGACTATCAGGTTGATCTGTCCCCACGCGAAGTTATCAGCGACGGGGTAGTAGTTCAGTACGTAAACGGTCATCAGCGCGGCGGCGACCCCGCGCCAACGGGGCGGCGGCTCGAACGGCCTGATGCGCAGGAAGAGGAGGTAGAGGATGACGAGAAAGCAGACGTGGCTCGCGACGAGCAGTCGCACCTTCGCCGCGTCGTAGGTGGTCGTGGAGAAGGGGTAGAAGGCGAGCAGCGAGGGCGGCGGGTAGAGGTACGGGAAGATGCGCCTCTGCTCGCGCTCGGCCGTCTCGTCGAACGCCCCTTCGCGGTACGGCGAGCGCCCCTCCTCGAAGACCATCTTCGCGCCCCAGTAGAGGGTCGGGAAGTCGCCGGGCGACTCCGCGGCCCTCCGGTAGCCCTGCTGGTAGAGGTACGGGACGTAGAAGAAGACGAAGAGGCAGACGAGCGCCCGCTTTAACGTTTTGCCATCCACGCGCGTGTTCACTTCGGACGAAAAGAGTCGGGGCTCACATCGGCTGGCTCAGTATCCGGACGAAGTCCATGCCCCCGCCGTAGTTGATGTTCGAGACCTTCCAGCCCTGCTTCGTGTTGACGAGGCTGAAGACGAGCCTCACCCTCTGGTCGAAGTTCGTGAAGGTCACGGGGACGGTGGCCGCGTTGCCGTTGATGGCCGAGGCCCCGACGCGGAAGTTCCTGATCTGCACGTCCTGCGCGTTGTAGAGCGGGTCGAAGTCGATGTTGCCGACCTCGCCCTCGGGCGTCTGCGTCAGGTTCTTCCAGATGAGCGCGGCCAACCTCTCGTCGAAGAACTTCTGTTGCAGCTTCCGCCCCCGCTTCTCGAAGACGTGCCCCGCGCCGTTGCGGTGGACGCGGTACAGCTCTTTGACGACCGTCTCCGGTAAACTGAGCACCGGGATTCCGAGCTTCTCTTTCGGGAGCGGGGGGATGCCCCTCTGCTCCTGCGCGGACGCGGCGGCGGCGGCGCACGAGATGATGACGAGGGAAAGGATGACCTTCCGCATGCTCTTCGATACTCTCCTTGCCGTCCGGGGTTTAGATGGTGTCGAGGATTGAGGCGAAGAACTCCCTGTCCTTCGCGTGTGTGAGCAGCCCCGCCACGTCCCCGCGCTCGACCCAGCGCGCCTCCGGGTTGTCAGCGTCTCTGGGCGCGAGCTCGGTCGCGTCGGTTCGGAAGAGGAAGAGGTGGATCGTCTTCAGCTCCGAAAGGTCTTCGCCCCCGTCCGCGCCTATCCGGTGGCGGCTGTAGCTGCCGAGCGGCCGGACTAGTTCAAGCCGGGTGACGCCCGTCTCCTCTCGAATCTCGCGCAGCGCGGCCTCCAGGGGCGTCTCGCCCTCTTCGAGGTGGCCCTTCGGCAGAGACCAGCTCGTCCCGTGCTGGCTGACCACGAGGACGCGCCCCTCCCCGTTGACGACCACGCCGCCCGCGCTCTCCGTCTTAATCATCTCTCGCCCGCCGCCTTCACGCGGCCAGCTAAACACAACCGGCAGGGTATGACAAGGACGCCCGCGTCAGGCCGGCGCGCGCTCAAGCTCCGCGACCTCGCCCCAGTAGCGCGGCTGCATGAGCAGGCGGCGCAGCAGCGGGCGCAGGCCCGGCAGCGGGAGCGACGCGTAGACCTCGACCGCCGCGGAGAAGACCGCGCGCTGTTTGAGCCGCAGCAGACGGCGCACGCGCTCAGGCACGAGCAGCGCCTGAACCTGGAGCAGCAACTGGTAACGCCACTCGCCGAGGTGTCGGCGGTAAGAGTCGTAGAGCAGCGCCGTGTGTTTGCCGTAGGCGAGGTCGCGCTCCATGTGCGCGCGGCGGTCTGCGCGCCAGCTCTCGTAATCGGGGGGGAGCGCCTTGACGTTCAGCCCCTCGCCGACCCGTCGGAAGACCGCGTACAGCTCCTCGCGCTCGCGCCTCGACAGGGGGCCGTAGAGCATCCGGCGCGCGCGCTCCGAATAATCGATCAGCATGTAGAGCACGTCGCGGAACGCCCACTCGGGGATGGTCTGCCCGCGCGAGGCTTCGACGCCCGCGTGCGCCGCGTTGATGCGCGCGAGCGTGCGGCGGGCCGCCTCCTCGTCGGCGAAGACGATCTCGCGCGCGTAGCGCACCGTCGAGAAGAGGCGGCCGAAGGGGTCGCTCGGAATCCTTCCGGTGAAGAAGAGCCAGTCCACCGCCCTGTTCAGGGCGAACTCCGCGGCCGACCCGGCGAAGATGAGGAGCACGACCTCCGGGTCGCCCCAAATCTTCCGCACGACCGAGCCGCGCGCGACGAACTCGCGCGGGCCCCGTTCGATTCCGACGTTGGTTTTTGAAGAGATTGTGCTGCTCACTTCTTCTCCGCCGTAGTTTTCAGTTGCTTCGCGGCCGCGGGCCAGCCGCCCCTGAGGAAGGTCTCGACCGCGCCGAAGAAGACTTCGGGCTGCTCGATTAGCATCCCGCCCCACGAGTTGCCGAGCAGCGTCACGCGGTCGAGGTTGAAGTGCTCGCGGACGGCCTCCAGGTCGGCGACGTGCTTCGAGACGGCGAGCTTCTCCTTCTCCCTGAGCAAGTCCGAGCGCCCGCCCCCGCGCTGGTCGTAGTAGATGACACGGCGGTTCTTCGCCAGCGGCTCGAGGTCGGCCCGGATGGGCTCAAGGGTGTTGCCCGGCCCGCCGTGCACCGCGACCAGAGTCTCCGTCCCGCCCCCGGCGACCTTGTAGAAGAGGCGCACGCCGTCCGCCGTCCTGATGTAACCTTCGCCCGGCGTTTGCGCGAGGCACGCCGCCCGGGCCGCGAAGAGTGTGAGCAGCGTCAAGACTGCCGTAAGGGCTTTCATCCGCCGTCCTTTCACTTCGTGTAGCTGTCGGCCCCGAGGAAGTGGAGCGAGACGTAGGGCTCTTCGCCGACGACCCAACTGTCGTGCGGCGTCGGCGGGACGTGGAAGAGGACGCCGGGCGTGAGGTCGAACACCTCGCCCCCGGCCATCGCGGCGACGGCGTGGCCCGAGACGACGAGGCCGACGTGCTCGACCTCGCAGAAGGGCGTGCCGGCGAGCGGGCCGACGTGCGCAGACCACTTCCAGCCCGGCTGGTACGTGGCGCGGCCGATGGTGAGCCCGCCGACGCGGACGATCTCGAACCGGCCCAGCTCGAACTCGCGCGTCTCGTCGGGCTGCTCGAAGCGCTTCAGGATGACTTCGTTCATTCGTGACCCCTTCCGAATCAACGCCGCGCCGGCACACATAATTTACATCCACCAGTCAGGTCAGTACCACCCCGCGGTAGCGGGTGGGCCTTCATTACCCGTTTCGTTCGGATGTCAGAGGCCCACCCGCTACCGCGGGCGGTTCTGACCGCTATCGCCCGTGATGATACTTTTCAATCCCGCGTTGCGCGTTACCTTTGTGGCGCAGGGAATCTGAGCCACAAAGGTAACGCGCGTAAGCTTAAACGCGGATTTGGAGAGACTACATTTCCCCGGAGGGCGAGACACAAGTGAGCACACAGATGAGTCCGGAGACTTCAAACGTTCTTCCCGTCGAGATTTCAACCCCTGACGCCGAAGCGCAGGCGGCCCAGGTCGTCCTGACGCAGATGGCCTTCGGCGCGCTGTTGACGCAGGCGCTCTACGTCGCCGCCAAGCTCGGCGTCGCAGACCTGCTCGCCTCGGGGCCGCGCCCCGTCGCCGAGTTGGCCGCCGAGACCGAGACGCACGAGCGCTCGCTCTACCGCGTCCTGCGCTCGCTGGCGGGCGCGGGCGTCTTCGCGGAGGTTCAGCCTCAGACCTTCGGCCTGACGCCCCTGGCCGAGCTTCTGCGCACGGACGCGCCCGGCTCGATGCGCAACGGCGCGATCTTCATGGGCGAGCAGTGGCACTTCAACGTCTGGGCGAACATGATGCACAGCGTCCGCACGGGCCGGCCCGCCTGGGGGCACACGCACGGCGCGGAGGTCTTTGAATACTTCGCCGCCAACCCCGCACACGCCGAAATCTTCAACGGGGCCATGACCGACATGAGCGTCGGCACCGCGCCCGCGGTCGTCGAGGCTTACGACTTCGGCGGATTCGGCACGCTCGCGGACATCGCGGGCGGGCACGGCTACCTGCTGGCGCAGATTCTGAAGGCGAACCCGAGCCTCTCGGGCGTCCTCTTCGACGTGGCCCCCGTCGTCGAGGGCGCGGCGGCGCTGCTCGAGCGCGAGGGCGTGTCGGGTCGCGTCGAGCGCGTCGCGGGCGACTTCTTCCAGAGCGTGCCGCGCGCCGACGCCTACATCATGAAGCACATCATCCACGACTGGGACGACGAGCGCGCGGCGCTCATCCTCAGGAACATCAACGCGGCGATGGGCGAGGAGGGGCGCGTCCTCATCGTCGAGGTCGTCGTCCCCGAGGGGAACGGGCCGCACTACAGCAAGGTGCTCGACCTGGAGATGCTCGCCTCGCCCGGCGGCGCCGAGCGCACGGCCGAAGAGTACGCCGCGCTCCTGGCGTCGGCCGGGCTCAAGCTCTCCCGCATCATCCCGACCCGCTCGCCCTTCAGCATCATCGAGGCGGTCAGGGGTTAAGAACAAAAACCCGGGACGGGCTGGAATTTCAGAGGAGCGCGGGACTCTTGCCCGCGCTCCTCTGTGCGTTCCTGCTCAGTTGTAAAAAAGTAGTTGCGCGCCGCACGAAACCTGCTATATTGCACGGCACTCACCGGTAGACTTCAGCCACTGCCAGGGCCGACGTCTCTACTATCCGACTCTTGCCCGCAAACAGACAAACTCCCTTAACCCGGACGCGACGTAAGTCTGCCCTGTCCCCCTTTGCCGTTGGCCTCATCGGCCTCAGACATTCGACAGACCTTTGGAGGAAAAATGAGAAAGACGCTTGTACTGCTCGCCACACTCGCCCTGTGTCTCACCGCTTTAGTCTCATCCGGCTCACGCTCCTCGGCCAGCCCGGCCGCGCCGAAGGCCAAGGGGCAGAAGCTCCATAAGAAGGAGAAGGCCATCCCCGGCAGCTACGTCGTCGTCCTCGACAACGTCTCCGCGGGCGACCCCGGCGCCTTCTCGCAGGCCGACCAGGTTATCGACGTGCTCGCCGCGGCCTACGACGTCAAGGTCAAGGGCCGCTGGAAGCACGCGCTCAACGGCTTCGCCGCCGAGATGTCTGAAGCCGAAGCGCTCGCGCTCAGCGAAGACCCGCGCGTCCAGTTCGTCGAGGAGGATCAGGTCTACACCACCGACGCCACGCAGACGGGCGCGCCCTGGGGGCTCGACCGCATCGACCAGCGCGACCGCCCGCTTAACGGCACCTACAACTACAACTGGACGGGCGCGGGCGTCCGCGTCTACGTCATCGACACCGGCATCCGCACCTCGCACACGCAGTTCGGCGGGCGCGCCTCGAACGTCTACGACGTGAACGGCGGCAACGGGCAGGACTGCAACGGCCACGGCACGCACGTCGCCGGCACCGTCGGCGGCTCGACCTACGGCGTCGCCAAGGGCGTGATGCTGCGCGGGGTCAAGGTCTTCCAGTGCGCCAACACGACCTCCACGTCGAACATCATCGCGGGGGTCAACTACGTCACGGCCAACCGCATCCTGCCGGCGGTCGCCAACATGAGCGTCGGCGGCGGGGCCTCGTCCTCGATGGACACGGCGGTCAACAACCTCATCAACTCGGGCGTGGCCGTCGCGGTCGCCGCCGGGAACGAGTACGGGGTTGACGCCTGCACGCGCTCGCCCGCGCGCGTCGGCGCGGCCATCACCGTCGGCTCCACGACTTCGTCCGACGCGCGCTCTTCGTTCTCCAACATCGGCACCTGCCTCGACCTGTTCGCGCCGGGCTCTTCCATCCCCTCGGCGTGGTACACGTCGGACACGGCGACGAACACCATCTCGGGCACCTCGATGGCGTCGCCGCACGTCGCGGGCGCGGCCGCGCTCTACAAGCAGGCCGTCCCTTCGGCCTCGCCCGCCACGATCCGCAACGCGCTGGTCAACAACGCGACCACCAACCGCCTGAGCGGCGTCGGCACGGGCTCGCCCAACCGGCTGCTCTACACGCTCTTCTTCTGAGGCCGCGGCGGCCTCTGACGAACCCGCCGGGCGGCCGGTCTCCCCGCCACCCGACGGCCGAAAGCCGGCGCGCACGCCCGGGCGTGCGCGCCGGCTTTTTTGCGCCCGGCGTCGTGTGGCGTAGAATGCACGAAACCATCGAGAGGTGAACCGAGATGTCATCCGGCACAGGCAGGCGTGCGCTCATCGTCGTGGACGTGCAGAACGACTTCTGCCCGGGCGGGGCGCTCGCCGTCGAGCGCGGCGACGAGGTGGTCGAGCCGCTCAACCGGCTCATCCGCGAGTTCCTCGGACGCGGCGAGCCCGTCTACAAGAGCCGCGACTGGCACCCCGCGCAGACCAGACACTTCGCCGCCTACGGCGGGACGTGGCCCGTCCACTGCGTGCAGGAGACACACGGCGCGGAGTTCCACGAAAGACTCGACGACGACCCGCGCGTCCGCGTCGTCTCGAAGGGGCTGGGCGACGAGGACAACTACTCGGCCTTCGACGGGACGGCGCTCGCCGAAGAGCTGCGCCGCGAGGGGGTCGAAGAGGTCTGGGTCGGCGGCCTCGCCACAGACTACTGCGTCAAGAACACCGTCCTCGACGCGCTGCGCGCGGGCTTCCGCGTCCGGGCCCTGACCGACGCCATGCGCGCCGTCAACCTCCAACCCGGCGACGACCGACGCGCCCTCGAAGAGATGCGCGCGGCCGGCGCGGAAGTCGTTTAAGAATTTGAGATTTCAGATTTGAAACTTAAAATTCCTAACCCATAGAGCCCCGGCCCCCCGCCCCGCGCTTCCGCTCCCGAAAGGAGGAGGAATTGTGAAAAGGAATCTCCCGGTTGCCGCCATTTCAACTGCGGCTCTTCTCGTCACCCTTATCTGCCAGGCCCGTCCCGCCGGGGCGCAGGAGATGCACCAGCATCAACACGACCCCTCGGAAAAGCTCGGGCGCGTCAGCTTTACGGTCTCCTGCACGCCCGCGGCCCGGAAGCAGTTCAACCGCGCGGTCGCCTGGCTCCACTCCTTCGAGTACGAGGAGGCCGAGAAGGCTTTCAAAGAGGTGGCCGCCACCGACCCGCGCTGCGGCATGGCCCACTGGGGCGTCGCGATGAGCAACTACCACCCGCTCTGGGCCCCGCCGACCGCGGCCGAGTTGGAGAAGGGCGCGCGGGCCGTCGAGCAGGCCAAGTCGGTCGGCGCGGGCACGCAGCGCGAGCGCGACTACATCGCGGCCGTCGAGCTGTTCTACAAAGACGCCGACAAGCTCGGCCACCGCGCGCGCGCCGACGCCTACGGCGAAGCGATGGGACGGCTCTCGAAGCGTTACCCGTCCGACCGCGAGGCCGAAGTCTTCTACGCGCTCGCGCTCATCGCGAAGGGGTTGGGGTCGGGCGACAAGACCTACGCCAGCGAGAAGGCGGCGGCGCGGATTCTGAACCGCGTGCTGGCGCGCGAGCCCGAGCACCCGGGGGTCACGCACTACCTCATCCACGGCTACGACTACCCGCCGCTGGCGCACATGGCCGTCGCCGCCGCGCGGAGCTACGCGAAGATCGCGCCCTCCTCGGCGCACGCCCGCCACATGCCCTCGCACATCTTCACGCGGCTCGGCATGTGGCAGGACTCCATCCAATCGAACCTCAACTCCAAGGCGGCGGCCGAGGCGTTCGCCGTCAGGAACCGCATGCAGGACGCCTGGGACGAGAAGCTGCACGCGATGGACTACCTCGCCTACGCCTACCTGCAAGGCGCGCAGGACGCGCAGGCGCGGGGCGTGCTCGAAGAGCTGAACAGGCTCCGGAAGGTCGAGCCGGAGAGTTTCAAGGTGGCCTACGCCGCCTCGGCCATCCCCGCGCGCTACGCGCTCGAACGGCGTCGCTGGGACGAGGCGGCGAAGTTGACCCTGCGCGAGGGGCTCCTCGGAAACTTCCCCTGGAAGGATTTCAGTTGGGCCGAGGCGCACGTCCACTTCGCGCGCGCCGTCGGCGCGGCGCGCACGGGCGACGCGGCCGCGGCGCGGCAGGAGGTCGAGAAGCTGACGGCCACGGGCCGGGCGCTCGCCGAAATCAAAGCCGGCTACGACTGGGGGAAGCAGGTCGAGATCGCGCGGCAGGTCGCCTCCGCGTGGCTGGCGCACGCCGAGGGGCGGCGCGAGGAGTCGCTCCGGCTGATGCGCGCGGCGGCGGAGCTGGACGACTCCACCGAGAAGCACCCGGTCACGCCCGGCGCGCTCCTCCCCGCGCGCGAGCAGCTCGGCGAGCTGCTGCTCGAATTGAAAGAGCCGGCCGCCGCCCTGCGCGAGTTCGAGGCTTCACTCGTCAACGCGCCCAACCGCTTCAACGGCCTCTACGGCGCGGCGCGCTCGGCCGCGCTCGCGGGCGACAGGAAAAAGGCCGAAGGCTTCTACAAGCAGCTCGTCGCGCAGTCCCGCCACGCCGACGCCGACCGGCCCGAGCTGGCCGAGGCGAAAGAGTTCCTCGCCGGAGGCGCGAAGACGGCGCGGAACAAGTAGGCAGAAGGCAGTAGGCAGTAGGCAGTTTTAATTCCCCGAAGGGATGAAGATAATAGCCGGGGGCAGAGCGAGCGCCAGCGAGCGCCGCCCCCGGTAGACCGCGATAAAAGTTTACGACCCTGAAAGGGTCGCACCGGGCGCGGCCCCTTCGACCCTTTCAGGGTCGGAATTATTTTGTCTCGCTTTCCGGGGGTGGCGCTCGGTCGTTCGCCTGCGGCTCGCGCCCTCGCTTACCCCCGGCTATTGCCTGCATCCCCTTCGGGGATGTCCGAACTGCCTACTGCCTACTGCCATCTGTCTACTGCCTGCTGCCTACTGACCACTCATGCTCAACATCGACCGCTACCACGCCACGATGGGCGACGCCTCTTACAAGGAGGCGACGCGCCTGCACGACGGGCTTCTGAGCGACACGGAGGCGACGTTCTACGTGACGCAGCGCAAACTCGCCTACGCACCCTGCCTCGGGCACGAACGACTGCTGCGCTCGCTGCTCGATTTTAGAATCGACCGTCCGCGCCTGCGGACGCTCGAACAGGATCGAGGGGGCTTGCGCCTCTTCGCGAAGGCCGTCGAGGACATCAACTTCGCTGGCACGGTGCGGGCGGTGCGCCCCGGCACCATCATGTTCGCCGGCCAGCCCTTCGCCGACATCACCGGGGCCTTCGGGCTCGCGCAGGCGCAGGAGATCAAGTTCGAGCACGCCTTCGACCTGCCCATCACGACCGCCGCCATCGCCATGCAGATTCGCATGGCCGCGGGGAGTCGCTGGCTCTCCGACTTCTCCCTGCGCCGCAACGGGGACATCGAGCGCGCCGTGGACGTGGCCACCTACGCCTTCATCGGCGGCTTCAACGACACGTCGAACATGGAGGCCGCGCACCGTCTGGAAATCCCCGCGGTCGGCACCGAGGCGCACTACTGGCAGCAGTCCTACGTCGAGTTCATGGACGAGCCCGAGACCGACCCGCGCACGGGCCGGCCGAAGCACTTCGAGCAGGTCGCCTTCGAGCGCTGGCTCGACGCCAACCCGCAGGGCACGACGCTGCTGCTCGACACCATCGACGTGCACATGGGCGCGGTGCACGCCGCGCTGGCCGCGACCTCCACGCCCGAGCGCCGCCGCGCCTTCAAGGGCTTCCGCGTGGACTCGGGCGACCTCGCCAAGCTCGGCAAGTGGTGCCTGGAGTTCTTCGAGGCGAACGGGCTCCGCGACCTGATGCCGGTGCTGACGGGCGACCTGGACGTGGAGGGCGTGCGCCGCATCGTCGAAGAGTTCCCGCAGGCCGCGGGCTTCGGCATCGGGACGAAACTCTCGGGCGAAGTCCGCCGCGTCGCGGGCGTCATCTTCAAGGAGTGCGTCATCGACGGCCGCCCCACCCTCAAGGCTTCCAACACGCCGGAGAAGTCTACGCTCCCCGGCCGCCTGCAAGTCTTCCGCGGCGCGGACGCGGAAGGGCGCTACGTCGGAGACGTGACGGGGCTCGATGAAGAGGAGGTCTCGATACCCGGCGCCGCGCGCGTCGAGCGCCTGCTCCAACCCTTCTGGGAGGGCGGCCGCCACGAGACGATCCCCTCCATCCTCAAGCAGAAGGCGTTCGTCGAAGACCAGCTCAGACGCTTCCCCGCCATCGACGAATACCCGCACACGTTGAGCGACAGGTTAAGACGCTTGCGCGACGAGTTGACCGCCCGAATGCGCGCGGACGAGTCGGGCTGGCGCGAAGTCCTGAACGTGCCCGAGTCTCTGGCGGGCCCGCTCGCGGAGAGCAGATGAAAAGACTCTTCACGACCGTCCTACTGCTCACGCTGTCGGCGGCGGCTCACGCTCAACAGCAGCCCGCGCCCGTCGCGCGACTCATCGACGAGTTCGGCGAGATTCAATTCTCCGACCTCATGGCGCGCCTCGACAACTTCGCCGTCGAGTTGCAGAACGAGCCCGCGGCCCGCGGAGTCGTCGTCGCATACGGCTCCCGGCACAAGTTCCCCGGCTGGCCCCTGCGGCGCGCACACGCGTCGCACAACTATCTCGTCAACACGCGCGGCCTCGACGCCTCGCGCCTCTCGACCGTCTTCGCGGGGCTGCGCGAGGAAAGCACCTTCCAGTTGTGGGTCGTCCCGCCCGGTGCGGAGCCGCCCGCCAAGCACTTCGACCCCGTGCTGCTGATGTCGGGCGAGAAGACGCCGCTGCCGTTCGACAGGTACAGTGTCATCGAACGCGGCGACCCGCCGGAGTCCGAATACGGCGACATCTACCCGGACGAGGCCGAGCTTTACAAATACTTCGTGGAAGTGCTGAAGCGCGACCCGGCGCTGCGCGGCTGCGTCATCGGCTACACCTCGCGGCGCGGGAGTCTCGCGGCCGGGCGGCGCATCGCCGCGCGCGCGAAGCTGACGATGGCCAAAGCCTACGCCGTGGACGTGACCCGCGTCGCCGCGCTCGGCGGGGGCCGGCGCGAATACAAGATGATCGAACTCTGGCTCGTCCCGCCCGGCGCTCCGCTGCCCAGACCATCGCCCGCCCTGCGCGGCAAACGCCGCTGATTTTTGTCAGTCGGGTGAGGAAGATATTCGCGCCCGCCTCTATCTCCTTCTGACGGCCTTGACCAGGCCGAGGCATAGCCCGACCAGCCCGTAAATCAGAAAGAGGCCGCCGGTGATAAGTGCCGCCGCCCCGCCCGGCCCCTTGTTGCCGCGGTAGCTGATGGTCCCGAAGCCGAAGAAGAGCGGGATGAGGCAGAAGCCGATGCCGAGCAGGATGACGACCAGCGAGACGAAAATCTGCTCGCCGGGGCCGGTGGGCCTCTTGCCCCGCCTCTTAGAGGGTCTCACCTGTGAACGAAGCCTCCGCCGACTCCGCCCGCGCGCCTCATCCCTCGTCTAAGAAAGGAAGGGCGGGGGCGGCAGCCGGGTTCTAACTCTCTGACTTCCGGCGGCTGTAGGCCGGCTCGAACGTGCGGGTCGTCTGTTCGGTCACGCTCGGCACGGGCTCCGGCAGCGCCCGCGGCTGCGCCTCCTCAAGCTCCCTGGTCACCTGCCCCTTCGGCGGCCCGGCGTCGTCCGCCCCGCGGGCGGCCTTCCAGCCGCCCAGCAACATCCTGAGGAGAACGCCCTCGGCCGTGAGCAGCGCCAGGAAGCTGAGCGCCGTGACGATGATGATGATGCCCTCGTGGAAGTTGACCACGTTTTTCATCACGGCCATCAGGCCGATGATGACCCCGACCCCGGCGATTAAGAGCGACACGACGGCCCAGACGAGAGAGTCGAGTGAGAGCGACGCCTCCGCCGGCCGGAGCTTTGCGCCGCAGCGGTTACAGTAGCTCAGGCTCTGCGCCACGGCCGCCCCGCAAGTTGAACAGTACATCCTCGCCCCCCTTTCAAAGCCCTTTACGACGCCGGAGCACGGAAGTTCGCGGGCGCGGCCCCGGCGTCCCGCTCAACGCGGGACGAGTTCGAGGGTCGTCAACTCGCGCTCGGGCTCGGCGAACCCTTCGACCCACTTGCGCGACGCCTTCGTGTCGTACTTCCGGCCGAGCGCCGCCGTCACCTCACGGCGCAGGCGTGCGCTCCGCGCGAGCCTGCCGCGGACGGGGAGTTCGAGCGCGCCGACCTGAAGGCTCCCCGAAGGCTCCCGCCGGAAGGCCCGGAACCAACCGGTCGGCTTGTCGTTCCACGAGCGCACGAAGAACCTCCCCTCGACGACCACACCCCACACGCCCGTGTAGCGGTGCCCGGCCCCCGCCCGCACGCCGAAGATTTTGGCGTCACGCAACGCCTCCAGTACGTCGTCGGCGAACCTCGCATCCTTCGGCACGAGTACCTCCCGTAAGGACGTGCAACTCGAAGTCGGCGGCGCCCGCCCGCCCGGATTAAGACAGCGGCCTGCGCCGCCGCAGCCCGCGGGCTATCAGGAGTGCGACGCCGAGGGCGATGGCGGCGAGCAATATGACGCCGCCCGCGTCTATCTCGATGTAGAGCCTGTCTGTGAGTGTCTGCATACCACCTCCGAAAGAGAACGTATGACCCCTATCATGCCCCCGTCCGGCGGCGCTTTCAATATTTTTCCTGCCGGCGAACCTGACGGGATGCGCCGCTCCCGGCCTGCCAACGGCCGGGGCGTTGGTGTATAATTCGGGCGTCCTCCGTAAAAATCCAGTTAAGAAATTTGGGAGCCAGACGCCATGAGATTCTTGATTTTGGCCGCGGCGGTGCTCGCCCTGCCCCTGCTCGGGATGGCGCAGCAGGGGCGCAGCAACGGCGGCGGCAGCAGCAAGCTCTTCACCTACCCGTACACGATTGACGACCTGCCGAACGGGCTGCGGCTCGTCACCGTGCCGACGGACTACCCGAACCTCGTCTCACTCTACATCGTCGTCGCCGCCGGCTCGCGCAACGAGGTCGAGCCCGGCAAGAGCGGCTTCGCGCACTTCTTCGAGCACATGATGTTCCGCGGCTCGGAGAACTACACGCCCGAGCAGCGCGAGGCCATCTTCACGCGCGCCGGGGCTGAGACGAACGCCTACACGACCGACGACCGCACCGTCTACCACGCGACCTTCGCGAAGGATGACCTCGAAGAGATCATGAAGGCGGAGGCCGACCGCTTCCAGCGCCTCAAGTACACGCCCGAGCAGTTCAAGACCGAGGCCAAGGCGGTCAAGGGCGAGTACGACAAGAACAGCGCCAACCCCTTCTCGAAGATGAACGAGGTCTTGCGCGAGACGGCCTTCAAGAAGCACACCTACGCGCACACGACGATGGGCTACCTCAAGGACATCGAGGACATGCCCAACCAGTACGAATACTCGAAGCAGTTCTTCTCGCGCTTCTACCGGCCGGAGTATTCGACCATCGTCATCGTCGGCGACATCACGCAGGCGCGCGCGCTCGAACTGACGAAGAAGTACTGGGGCACCTGGCAGCGCGGCAGCTACAAGGCGGATATCCCCGAGGAGCCCGCGCAGAACGAGGCGCGCACGGCGCACGTCCCCTGGGACGCGCCGACGCTCCCGCACCTGGCCGTCGCCTTCCACGGGCCGAAGTTCTCCGACACGTCGAAGGACGTGGCCGCGCTCGACCTCTTCCAGTCGGTCGCCTTCGGCGAGAACTCGGAGCTGTACCAGCAGCTCGTCCTCAAGGAGCAGAAGGTTGATGTGCTCGTGGCCGACTTCGGCCACCAGGCCGACCCCGAACTGTTCACCGTCTACGCCCGCGTCAAAGACCCGGCGCAGGTCAACTACGTCCGCGACCAGATTCTCAAGACCTTCGAGCGCCACAAGACGGAGCTGATCGACCAGGCCAAGCTCGACGCCACGCGCTCGCGCATGCGCTACGGCTTCGCCATGGCGATGAACAGCAACAGCGCCATCGCGGGCGCGCTCGCGCCCTACATCGCGCTCGAACGCACGCCCGAGACGCTCAACCGCCTCTTCGAGACCTACCGCACCGTGACGCCCGCCGACATCCGCGACGCGGTCAAGAAATACTTCCGCGAGGAGAGCCGCACCGTCGTCACGCTCGCCACCAAGGGGCAGAACCTCGCGGCGCTCGGCAATAACAAAGGGGAGGGACAGGACTGATGCGACGCACACACAGCACCCTCCTCGTCGCCCTACTTCTGCTCGCGCCGCTCTCCGCCCTCGCGCAGGGGCGCGGCCGCACGGCCCAAAACCAGATGACTTCAAGCAGCAAACAGCCGACCAGCGCCGCCAAGGCGGCCCCGATTGCCTCGGTCTTAGAGCCCTCGCAGTCGCCGCTCGTCTCCTTCCGCCTGCTCTTCATGACGGGCGCGGCCTCCGACCCGCAGGGCAAGGAGGGCGTGGCCGCGCTGACGGCCGCGATGCTCTCCGAGGGCGGCTCGCGCGCGATGCCCTACGAGCAGATCGTCGAGGCTTTCTACCCGATGGCTACAGGCTTCGGCTCGCAGGTGGACAAGGAGATGACCGTCTTCGCGGGCACGACCCACGTGGACAACCTTGAGAAGTATTACTCGCTCATCCGCGACATGCTCCTCGACCCCGGCTTCCGCGAGGAGGACTTCAAGCGTCTGAAGGAGGACGCGCTCAACTACCTCAAGACCTCCCTGCGGCAGGGCAACGACGAGGAGCTGGGCAAGGAGTACCTCTACAACATCATTTACGCGGGCCACCCGTACGCGCACAACAACACGGGCACCGTCTCGTCGCTCGAAAAATTGACGCTCGACGACGTGCGCGCGTTCTACAAGCAGAACTACACGCAGGCGAACCTCGTCGTCGGGCTGGCGGGCGGCTACCCGGCGGACTTCGCCAAGCGGGTCGCGGCCGACTTCGCTAAGCTGCCCGCGGGCTCCGGCGCGCCGAAGAAGTACGCGCAGCCGAAGGTCGCGCCCGGCATGCGCATCGAGATCATCAAGCGCGAGACGCGCGCGACGGCCATCTCGATGGGCTTCCCCATCCCCGTCAACCGCTCGCACAAGGACTGGCCGGCGCTCGCGCTCGTCGCCTCTTACCTGGGCCAGCACCGCTCTTCGGTGAGCCACCTGTACCAGCGCCTGCGCGAGGCGCGGGGCCTGAACTACGGCGACTACGCCTACGTCGAATACTTCCCGCGCGGCATGTTCCAGTTCACGCCCGACCCGAACCTCGGCCGCTCGTCGCAGATTTTCCAAATCTGGATACGCCCCGTCGAGCCGCAGAACTCACACTTCGCGCTGCGCGCCACGCTCTACGAGTACGACAAGCTCGTGCGCGAGGGGATGAAGCAGGAGGACTTCGAGTCCATCCGCTCGTTCCTCGTCAAGTACGCCAACGTCCTGACCTCGACGCAGGGCGCGCGGCTGGGCTACGCGCTCGACAGCCGCTACTACGGCACGCCCGAGTACACGGCCTTCATGCGCGACCGGCTCTCGAAACTGACGCTGGCGGACGTGAACCGCGCCATCAAGCAGTACCTCAACCCGGGCAACATGCGCGTCGTCATGATCACGAAGGACGCCGAGGCCCTGCGCGACGCCATCGTGAAGGGCACGCCCTCGCCCATCACCTACAACTCGCCCAAGCCCGAAGACATCCTGGCCGAGGACAAGGTCATCGAGAAGTACAAAGTCCCCGTCAGCCCCGACCAGGTCGTCATCGTGCCCGTCGAGAAGGTGTTTCAGTGAGATAGGAGAGTAGACAGTAACAGGTAGAAAAACAGGCGGCGCGCTCCGGTGATGAGCCGGGCGCGCCGCTTTGTATTCCTACTTGCTACTGACTACTGTCTACTGTCTACTGCCTTCACTTCCCCATCACCGTCGAGTAGAGCACGCCGTACATCGTGTCCTCGTGCTGTGCGAAGTATTTGCCCTGCGAGGCGAGCATGATGTTGACCATCTGCTTCTGCCCCTTGTAGTCGCGGAAGCCGATCCACTGGAGGCGCTGCGGGTCGTCCGAACCCTCGGGCGAAGCCTCGCGGAACAGGACGCCCTTGTTGCCGCCGAGGCTGACCCAGCGCACGTCGGTGTACTTCTGCTTGTCCTTCGAGTAGGTGTCGTAGTAGCTCTTGAGGCTTATCTCGCCGGGGAAGCTCGCGTCCATCGGAGAGATGTTGACGATGAGCGAGGCGGCGTCCCAGCTCCCCGGCGAGCGCCACATGAAGCTCTGGCTCTCGGCCGTGTACTTCTTCCACTTCTGCGGCACCGTCCACGAAATCTCCTGCTGCTCCCACTGGGCCGTCTGCCCGCCGGCGATGGCCGCCTTCTGCTCGGCCGTCGGGCTCGGCGGCTGGGCCTCCGCGCCGCCCGACGTGGCGGAGCCCGCGAGACCCTTCGGGCCGGCGCTATCCGTGCCCGCCACCTCCTGCGCCCTGCCTCTGAGGTAGTAGATCAGGCCAGCGCCCCCGATGACCAGCACTACGCCGCCGCCGACGGCGAGGACGAGGACGACGATCAGGACTTTGACGCCCGTGGACATGCCCTTCTTCGCGGGCGACGGCGGGGGCGCGCCGTAGGGCGGCTGCGGCGGGGGCGGCGCGGGGTTGTTGTAGCTCTGCATTAATAAAATCTCCTTTGGAGGGTCTTTCGGCGGTCGGGATTTCGGCGCGGGACTATATCACGAGCGGGCGCGGGCGGGGAGAGTTTTTCCGGCGGCGGCGCGGCCGCGCTTGCCCGCGCGGGCGCGCACAAGTTAAGTTCGGGTCACTCGCACTGGAACTCCAGAGTCGTCCGGGGGAAGGTATGGTCTGGGTCTACCTTTTCGTCTGTCTACTCGCCGGCGCGCTGATGCCCTTGCAGGCGGGCGTCAACGCGCAGCTCGCGCGCTGGGTCGGCCACCCCGTGACGGCCTCGCTCGTCTCGTTCGCCGTGGGGACGCTGGCGCTCTTCGCCTACAACGCGGCGGCGCGGCCGCAGCTCCCGCCGCTGGCGTCGCTCACGTCGGCCCCCTGGTGGGTGTGGGCCGGCGGGCTCTTCGGCGCGGTCTTCGTGACGGCGGCGGCGGCCTTCGCCCCTCGATTGGGCGCGGCCACCTTCATCTCGATCACCATCGCCGGGCAGGTGCTCGTCTCGATCCTGCTCGACCACTTCGGCGTGGTCGGCTTCGCCGCGCGCCCCGTCACCGCCATGCGACTGCTCGGCGCGCTCCTCCTCGTCGCGGGCGTGCTGCTGGTGAGGAAGTTTTAAGAGAGTAATCCCGACAGAAACTCGCGCAGGAGGTTCTGCGCGACGCGCTTGCGGTAGCGCGCCGTCGAGCGCACGTCGTCAATCGGCGTGACCTCGCGCCCGATCTCCTCCGCCGCGGCGCTCAGCGTCTCGCCGTCGAGCCTGCGCCCGCGCAGCAGCTCCTCCGTCCGGCGGCAGCGCAGCACGACGGGCGCGACGCTCCCCAGCGCGACGCGCACCTCCGAAAGCGACTCGCCCTCCAGCTCGCCCACCGCCGCGAAGCAGACCTTCGAGATGGCCTGCGCCCGCCGCGTCCCGACCTTGCGGTAGAAGTGGCGCGCGCCCCCGCGCGGTACGGGCAGCAGCACGGCCGCGATAAGCTCGTCGGCGCGCATGACGGTCTGCTTGTAGCCCGTGTGAAACTCCGCGTACGGGACGCGGCGCGCGCCGTCAACCGAAACCAACTCGACCTCCGCCCCGTAGGCCAGCAGCGCGGGCGGCGTGTCGGCCGCGGGGCTGGCGTTGGCGATGTTGCCCCCGACCGTGCCGCGGTTCTGGATGGCGATGCCGCCCGTCTCGCGCGCCGCCTGCCCCAGCATCGGGAAGAGGCGGCTCAACAGCTCACTCCGGCGCACGTCCGTGTAGGTCGTCAGCGCGCCCACCCGCACTTCCCCGTCGGCCTCGCCGACCCCGCGCAGCTCCGACAGGTGGCGGATGCTGAAGAACCTCCTGTGCTCAAGCCTCCCCGCCTCCAACAAAACCATCAAGTCCGTCCCGCCCGCGAACGGCCGCCACACGCCCGGCTCGTCGCGCAGCAACGCCAGCGCCTCGCCGAGCGTGCGCGGGACGACCATCTCGTATGCTGGGAGGTAAGCTCTCATCTCAGTGAAGTACTGAGTACTGAGGACTGAGGACTGAGTTAAAAACCCGCTGTCTTTTACTCAGTCCTCAGTCCTCAGTACTCAGTACTTTTACACGCGTGGACGACCGCGTCGAATATCTTCATGTAGCCCGTACAGCGGCAGAGGTTGCCGGCGAGGCCCTCGCGGATGTCCGCTTCGGTCGGGTCAGGGTTGTTATTGAGTAAGTTGACGGCGGCGAGCACCATGCCGGGCGTGCAGATGCCGCACTGCGCGCCGCCGCACTCGACCATCGCGCGCTGGACGGCGTGGAGGCGCTCGCCGTCTGCGACGCCTTCGACGGTCTGGATGGACGCGCCCTCGGCCTGCGCCGCGGGGACGAGGCAACTGTTGACCAGTTCGCCGTCGATGAGCACGGAGCACGCGCCGCACTCGCCCTCGCCGCAGCCCTCCTTCGTCCCCGTCAGGGACAGCTCCTCGCGCAGCACGTCGAGCAGCCGCGCGAAGGGGTAGGCGCGCAGCGTCGTCTCCACGCCGTTGACGTTGCAGCGGACTGAAGTCTTGCCGTCGCGCGACTCGGGCCGCGTCTCTGTCACGTCGTCCGTCATCAATCTCTTTAAGCTTCGACCGCCTCCGCTTCGAGCGCGTCCATGACGGCCTCCGGCGTGAGCGGGACGTGGTCGAAGGCCACGCCGGTCGCGTGCTCTATGGCGTTGAGGATGGCGGGGGCGGGGCCGTCCATCGGCAGCTCGCCGATGCCCTTCGCGCCGCCGGGGCCGCCCGCGTAGGGGTTCTCGAAGAAGTGGACGCGGATGGGCGGGATGTCGGCCGAGGTCGGGATGATGTAGTTCGTCATCTGCCCGTTCGCCATCCGCCCGTCGCGCCACACGACGTTCTCGTACAATGCCCACCCGATGCCCTGCGCCACGCCGCCCTCGATCTGCCCGGCGGCGAGGACGGGGTGGATGACCCGGCCCACCTCCTGCACGGCGACGAAGTCCTCGACGCGCGCCTCGTACGTCAGTGTGTCAACGCTCACCTCCGCGACGTAGACGGCCCACGCGTACGCGCCGTAGGCGTCGCCGCGGTAGCGCTCGTCGTCCCACTCGATGTCGCCGGGCTGCTCGTACTGCACGTGCGACTTGAGCACTCCGTTCGAGCGGACGTACTCGGCGCACGCGCGCGCCCACTCGTCACGTGTGAAAGAGTCTCTGAGGAGGCCCGCGTTCTTCAAGGTCTCTTTGAGCTGGAGGGCGGCCGTCTCGACGAGCTTGCCCACGATCATCGTCGTGCGCGAGGCGACCGTCGGGCCGCTGTTGGGCACGTCGGCCGTGTCGGGCTGGACGACCTCGACCGCGTCGTAGTCGAGGCCGAGCGCGTCGGCCGCGATCTGCGCGAAGACGGTCTTCGTCCCCTGCCCTATCTCCGTGCTCGCCGCCAGCACACGGAGCCGGCCGTCGGCCGTCGCCTCGCAGCCGACGACGGATTGCAGGTACTTCTCGCCCGAGCCCGTGAAACCCGCGCCGTGCATGAAGGAGGCGAAGCCGATGCCGCGCTTCACGCGCGCGCCCGTGTTCTCTTTGCCGAAGCGCTCGCGCTTGGCCCGGTAGTCGGTCAGCTCGAAGGCGCGGTCGAGCAGTCCGGCGAGGTCTACGTCCTCGCGGATGACCTGACCGGTCGCGGTCGTCTCGCCTTTCGAGATGAAGTTGCGGCGGCGCAGCTCGTCGGGCGAAAGATTGACGGCGGCGGCGACCTTATCCAGTTGACGTTCCAGCGCGAAGATACTTTGCGGAGCGCCGAAGCCGCGGAAGGCCCCGTGCGGCGGGACGTTGGTGGCGACGGCGCGCGAGCGTATGCGCACGTTCGGGCAGTTGTAAGGGCCCGCGGCGTGAATCGTCCCGCGCGAGAGCACGACCGACGAGAGCGTCGCGTAGGCCCCGCCGTCCACGACGAAGTCTATCTCCATGCCGACGAGCCTGCCGTCGCGCGTGACGGCCGTGCGGTGGCGCGTGCGCGAGGGGTGGCGCTTGGTCGTGGCGACCATGTCCTCGGCGCGGTCGTAGACCATCTTCACCGGCTTGCCCGACTTCCACGCGAGCAGCGCGGCGTGCCCCGCGATCACCGACGGGTACTCCTCCTTGCCGCCGAAGCCGCCGCCCGTCTCGGTCTGGATGACGCGAATCTTATTCTCCGGTAGGTCGAAGAGTTTGACGAGCGCCTTGTGGACGTAGTAGGGGCACTGCATCGAGCCGCGCACCACGACGCCCGACGCGGGGCTCGCCTCGGCGATGACGCCGTTCGTCTCGATGTAGAGCTGCTCCTGCGCGCCCGTGTGGTACTCGCCTTCGACGATCACGACATCGTCTCTGTCCCAGACCTCGTCAACGTTTCCCTTCTCGACGAGGAAGGTCTTGAAGACGTTGTCCTCGCCCCAGATGACCTCTTTGGGTTCGAGCGACTCCTCGATGGTGAAGACGGCGGGCAGCGGCTCGACCTCGATCCGGACGGCGCGGCGCGCCTCTTCGAGCAGGTACTTGTCGGCGTGCGCGAGCAGGAGGACGGGCTCTTCGGCGTGGTTGACGACCCCTTCGGCGAGGTAGGGCTGGTCGTTGAGGATGAGCGCGACGTAGTTGTTGCCGGGCACGTCGCGCGCGGTGACGACGGTGAACTCGTCCCAGGGGAGCCCCGCGCCGAAGTGGACGCCAGCGATGCGCCCGCGCGGGGCGGGGCTGCGCACGGTCACGCCGTGGAGCATGCCGGGCAGCCGCAGGTCGTCCACGTACGCGGCGGCGCCCGTCACCTTCGCGCGCCCCTCCTTGCGGGGGACGGGTCTGCCGATATGCTTGTCAGAAGACATTGGTCAGCTGCCGGAGGCGCGGTGATTGTAACACTAATCGCCGCCCGCGCCGACGGTGTCTTCGGCGCGCGCCTCGGGGGTGCCTTCTTCACTCCCGGGGGCGCGGCGGCGCGCGAAGGCCGCGCGCACCCGGCGCGTGGTGTGGAACGGGTAGGCCAGGGCGTTGCCGATGTGCCTGCGCCAGAAGGCCGTGTGGCCGATGTCGTCGAAGACGGAGTAGGCGACGGGCGTCACGAGCAGCGTGAGCAGGAGCGAGAGCGACTGGCCGCCGATGACGACGACCGCGATGGAGCGGCGCTCCTCCGAGCCCGGCCCGGTGCCGAGCGCGAGGGGCAACATGCCCGCGACGAGCGCGAGCGTCGTCATCAGAATCGGGCGCAGGCGGTCGCGGCACCCCTGGACGACGGCCTCGAAGCGCTCCATCCCCTTCTCGCGCAGGTTGTTCATGTGGTCGATCTGGAGGATGGCGTTCTTCTTCACCACGCCGAACAGGACGAGGATGCCGAGCGCCGAGTAGAGGTTCAAGGTGTCGTCCGTCATGTACTGCGAGAGCAGCGCGAACGGGACGGCGAGCGGCAGGCTTAAGAGAATCGTGACCGGGTGGATGGTGCTCTCGAACTGCGACGCGAGGATGATGTACATGAAGATGACCGAGAGCAGGAACGCCCACAGAAACTCCGTGAACGTCCGCTCCAGCTCGCGCGCGCGCCCCGCGACGCTCGTCGTGTAGACGGCCGGCATGTTCATCTGTGCTGCCGCGCCGCGCAGGGCCTCGATGCGGTCGGCCAAAGCGTAGCCGGGCGCGACCGAGGCGCGCAGGGAGACCTGCCGCTGGCGGTCGATGCGGTCGATGCGCGAGGGGCTGATCTCGCGCCGTATCCTGACGAGGTTGTCGAGGCGGATGAGCCCGCCGCGCGAGGAGGGCACGTAGAGCTGGCCGAGCGTGCGCGGGTCGTTGCGGTCGCGCTCGACGAGGCGGAGCTGCACGTCGTAAGCCTCGTTGACCGAGGCGTCGTGGTAGCGCGTCACCTCCTGGTCGCCGCCCACCATCACGCGCAAGCTATTCGCCACGTCGGCCGTCGAGACGCCGAGCGCGGCGGCCCGCTCGCGGTCGATCTCGACGCGCAGCTCGGGCTTGTTGAGCTTCAGCGTCGTGTCGGCGTCCACGATGCCGCCGAGTTTCGCCGAGCGGTCGCGCAGCTCTTCGGCGTAGCGCGAGAGCTGTTCCAGCTCGGGGCCGCGGATGACGAAGTCGATGTCGAAGCGCCCGCCCGCGCCGAAGTTGAACGACTGCGAGTTGCGCACGCCGACGCGCATCGGCTGGTACTTCTGCAAGCGCCGACGCACCTCCTGCATCACGTCCTGCTGCGTGTAGTTGCCGCGGAAAGCGCGCATCGGCGTGCCGTTCAGAAGCTCGCTCCAGAGGCGGCCGAAGGAGAGCGTGCGCTCCTCGTGCGGCGCGATGCGGACGTAGAGGTCGCCCTGCCCGACGCCGCCGAGGAAGCCGCCGCCCGCGGTGGCGAGGACGAGCCGGACGCCGTGCGTCTTCATAACGTCCTGCTCGATGGCCTGCATCGTCTCGTTCATCACGGGGAGGTTCGTCCCCTCCGGCGCGTTGACGTTGACCTCGAACTCGGCCTCGTCCACGTTCGACGGGATGAACTCCTGCTTGACCCCGCGGTAGAGCGGCACGCTCGCGGCGACGACCGCAATCGCCAGCACCGAGACCGCCAGCCGGTGGCGCATCGAGAACTTGAGCAGCCACGTGTACGCGCGGTCGATGTAGCCGTAGAAGCCGCCGCGCGAGCCCGCCTTCACGCCCCCGTACTCGCCCTCGTGGTGCCCGCCGCCGCCGTGCCCCGACGCGTCCTCCGCGCGCAGCAGCCGCGCCGACATCATCGGCGTCAGCGTGAAGGAGACGAGCAAAGAGACCATGATGGCCACGGCCGCCGTGATGCCGAACTGGTAGAGGAAGCGCCCGGAGATGGACGACATGAACGAGACCGGCAGGAAGATGACGACGAGCGACAGCGTCGTCGAGAGCACGGCCATGCCGATGTCGGCCGTCGCCTCGCGCGCCGCCTCCATCGCCGACATGCGCTTCTCCTCGACGAAGCGGAAGATGTTCTCAAGCACGACGATGGCGTCGTCGATGACCACGCCGACCATCAGCACGAGCGCGAGCATCGTCACGCTGTTCAGGGTGAAGTCGAGCGCGCGCATCATGGCGAAGGTCGAGACGACCGAGGCCGGGATGGCGACGGCCGCGATGAGCGTCGAGCGCCACGAGCGCATGAAGAGGAGCACGACGAGCGAGGCGAGGATGCTCCCCAGAACCAGGTGGACGGTGATCTCGTGCAGCGCCGCCTCGATGTAGCGCGACTGGTCGCGGATGACCTCCATCTTCACGTCCGAGGGGAGCTGCGCCTCGACGCGCGCCATCGCCTTCTTGATGCCGTCGATGACCTCGATGGTGTTGGCGCCCGACTGGCGCTGAATCTGGAGCGTCACGGTCGGCACGCCGTTCAGGCGCGCGATCGAGCGCTGCTCCTTCGTACCGTCCTCGACGCGCCCCACGTCGCGCAGGCGCACGGCCGAGCCGCCGAGGGTGGCGATGGTCAGGTCGTTGAAGGCGCGCGGGTCGGTGACGCGGCCCATCGTGCGCAGCGTCAGCTCCTCATTGTTGGTCGTGACGTTGCCGCCGGGGATGTCGGCGTTCTGGCGCGCGAGCGCCGTCTGCACGGCGGTGATGGGAATCTGGTAGGCTTCGAGGCGCGCCGCGTCCACCCAGACGTTGATGGCGCGGTCGAGCCCGCCGACGATCTGCACCGCGCCGACTCCGCCGACGCGCTCGAACTGCGGCCGGACGAACTTGTCGCCGAGTTCCGTCAGCTCGCGCAGACTCCTCTCGCCGGTGAGCGCGATGGTGATGACGGGCGCGCTGTCGTTGTTGAACTTCTGGACGACGGGCGGGCGCTCGCGCGCCTCCTCGGGCAGGCGGTTGATGACCGTCGAGACGCGGTCGCGCACGTCCTGCGCCGCCGTCTCCAGGTCGCGGTCGAGCTTGAAGGTGGCGATGACGAACGAGGTGCCCGGCCCCGAGACCGAGCGCAGCTCGTCGATGCCCTCGACGGTGTTGACGGCCTCCTCGATGGGCTGCGAGACGAGCGTCTCGATCTCCTCGGCCGACGCGCCGGGCAGTTGCGTGCGCACGCTCACCGTCGGCAGGTCAACCGACGGGAAGCGGTCTACGCCGAGCCGGAAGTACGCGGCCGCGCCGACGACGACGAGCGAGAGCACGATCATCGCCGCGAAGACCGGCCGCCTGATACAGATTTCCGCGAGCTTTTGCATTGCTTAATACTTCAGAGTTTCAAATCATAAGTCGCCGCTCCGCGGCGATGGAAGCGCGCTTCAATTACTTCTTCTCTCCGGCGGCCTTCAGCCTCTGCGCGACGTAATCGTCCGCCGACAGGCCCTTGGCTAAGGCCGCGTCAAGATTATAAGCCGCGCGGTAATGTTCCGTCGCCAGCTCCCGGTTACCTTTGCGCGCGAGGAAGTCGCCGAGCAGCTCGCGCAGCTTCGCGTCCTTCGGGTGCAGCGCGACGCCCGCGCCGACGAACTCGACCGCGGCGTCGTAGAACGGCGGGCGGTTCAGCCAGCGCCCGCCGAGGTCGAGGAAGGTTCCGGCGCGCATCACGCCATCGGGGTTCGCCTCATGCGCGCGGCGGAAGTAGGCGAGCGGCCGCTCGTACTCGCCCGCGACCTGTTTGAGCGCGGCGCGCCCCTCGGGCGACATCTCGCCGAGGATGATGAAGTAGCCCCAGTTGAAGAGCAGCTCGTCCGAGTGCGGGTAGAGGTCTGCGCCGAGCTTCTGCGCCTTGAACGCCGCCAGCCCCTGCTGTATCGGCTGGATGTCGCCCGTGAAGTCGGGGTAGACCTCCGCCCCCGCGAACTCCTTCCTCAGACGCGCGCCGACCGTGTCGAAGTCCGTGTCGGGCGCAACCGCCAGGCGGCGCGTGTAGTCGTTCCACGTCCGCGTCCAGTCGGCGTCCCAGCGCGCGATGAGCCTCTCGAACTCGGGCGTGAAGCGCAAAGACTTCGGGGTCTGCGGGTCGGACTTGTAGAGCCGCACGTAGTCGGCGAAGAAAGGGATGGCGCCCGACGTGTGATAACGGTCGAGCCCGGCCGCGCCGTTCCGCTCCTTCAGGCGTGACGCGATGTACGAGCCGAGCTTGATGAGGTTGACGTTGCCCGCGGGGTGGCGCGCGTCGCGGATGAGCTTCGACGCGGCGGCGAAGTCTGCGCGCACGGCCCCGCGCGAAACCGACTTGTTGAAGAAGTCGAAGGCGGCGGCCAGCTCCTTCGCGTCGGAGGTCGCGGGCCGCCGGTGCCGCTCGAAGTCGAGCGCGCCGTAGTTGAAGGCGCTGTTGAGCGCGAGCGCGACGGGCGCGTCCGACTTCTCCCTCGTGAAGACCTTCGCCTCCCACGACTCGCCCGTGACGAGTTCGTAGAGGCGGCGGGCGTAGCGGCGCGTCGGCGCGAACTGGAGGTTGCAGGCCACGGCCAGGCCGAGCCGCTTCTCGGGGAAGTAGTAGACGAGCGCCTCAGTCCCCTTCTGGCTGCCCTCGGCGCGAAGCAGGACGCGGCCGTTGAGCGGCTCAATCAGCCACCCGAGCGTGTAGTAAACGTCCCCGTCGCCTAAGCCGGTGTAGCGCCCGGACTTCGACGTGAAGGGCTTGAGCATCTCTTCGACCCACTTCGCCGAGACGATCTTCCCCGCGAACGCCGCGCGCGCCCAGCGCAGCAGGTCGGGCACTGTCCCCGTCAGGCCGCCGCCGCCGAAGCGCGAGCTGACGTTGAGGAAAGGCGCGTTCTTAATCTCGCCGTTGACGAGTTCGTAGCCGCGCACGCGGTTCGGGACGAGGTTCACGACGTCGTCCATCCCGGTGTCCTTCATGCCTGCGGGCGCGAAGAGGTTCTCGCGCAGGTAGGCGTCGAAGCTCTTGCCCGAGACGTTCTCGATGGCCGCGCCGAGCAGGTTGTAGCCGCTCGTCTGGTAGTCGAAGCGCACGCCCGTCTCGTACTTGATGGGGTACTTCGAGATGCGCGCCACGACCTCCTTCGGCGTGACGTGCTCGGGCCCGAGCCCCGAGCCGACCTGCCCGCCGGCCGTGTGCGTCAGGAGGTGGCGCACCGTGACGGGCCACTGCTGGACGGGGTAGTCGGGGACGTAACGTTGTATCTCCGCGTCGAGGTCGAGCTTCCCGCGCTCGGCGAGCTGGACGATGGCCTCGCCCGTCATCGACTTGGTGATCGAGGCGAGGCGGTACGCGCTCTCGGCGTGCGCCGGCGTCTTGTTCTCAAGGTCTGCGTAGCCGAAGCCCTTGACCCAGGTGTGGTCGTCCTTAAAGAAGCCGACGGTCATGCCCGGGATGCGGTCGCGCTTCATCCCCGCGGCCACGAACTCCTCGAACTCGCGCAGCCGCGCGGCGTAAGGGTCTGCCGGCTGTGAGGGCGACGACTGCGCGCCGGCGGGGAGCGGCGCACACACGACGCCGCATAGCAGGACGGCGGCGACGGCGAGGCTTAAAGGCTTTTTCACCGTGAGCACCTTGTAAAAGCAGTAGGCAGTAGGCAGATGGCAGTAGACAGTTAAGCCTTCATAGCCGCGAAGCGGCTCGAACTGCCTATTACCCCTCATTCCACGACGTTGACCGGTTGACCCGATTGTAGGTTGCCGGGGTCTAAGACCACCGCCTCGCCGACGTTGATGCCGGAGAGGACTTCCGTCCAGGTCTCGGCGCGGCGGCCCGTGGTGATGGGCTTCTCCCTGGCCTTGCCGTCCTCGACGGTGATGACCTTCTCGATGCCGGCGAAGGTGACGACGGCGTTGGCCGGCACGGTGACGGCCATGTCGCCGCTGTTGGTGACGATCTCGGCGCGCGCGAACCCGCCGGGGCGCAGGCCGCCGGGGTTCGCGATCTCGGCCTCGACGACGAGCACGCGGTTCTGCTGGTTGATGGTCGGGCTCAGGCGGACGATGCGCCCCGCGTAGAGCCCGCGGTCGCCCTCGACCGTCACGCGCACGGGCTGGCCGGCGCGCACCGTGGCCGCGTCGCGCTCGGGCACCTCGCCGCGGAAGCGCAGCGGGTTCACGCGCACGATGGTCACGACGGGGGCGGCCGCGCCGAGGAACTCGCCGACCGAGACGTGCCGCTCCTGCACGAGCCCGTCGAAGGGCGCGACGACGGTCGTGTCCCTCAGGGCCTGTTGCGCGAGCGACAGTTCCGTGCGCCGCTGCGCGAGCAGCGCCTGCCGGTTGCGAATCTCCTCGACGGCGTCCTGGTAGCGCCCCTGCGCGACCTTGAAGGCCGCGTCGGCCGACTCGTACTCGGCGCGCGCGACGACGCCCGACTCGACGAGCGAGGCGATGCGCTGCCGGTTCTGCCGTGCCTCTTCGAGGACGGCGCGCGCCTGCCGGACGGTGCCGGTCTCTTCGGGGTTGAAGCGGTCGTCGTCGCCCTGCGGCTGCAACCCCAGGCGCGCGCGCGCCTGCTGGAGCGCGGCCTCGGCCTGCTGCACGCGCAGGCGGTAGTCGCCCGGCTCGACCTGCGCGATGACCTGCCCGCGGCGGACGACGCTGCCCAGATCGACGTTGATGGCGTTGACGCGGCCCGGCACCTTGATGCTGAGCGTCGCCTCGTCCTGCGCGGCGAGCGTCCCCGTCACGTTGACGCTCGCGCCGACCGGCATCTCCTCGACGTGCGCGACCTTGACCTGACGCGGCTCGCCGCCGCCGCGCCCCCCGCCGCCGGGGCCCTTCTGCTGCCCCGAAGCCGGGTACTCGCTCTTGCACGCGAAAGAGGCCGAGAGGAGCAGCGCACACAGGGCGAAGAGGGCGGGCGCGCGCCGCGAAGAGTTAGGGATCAATTCGGTATCCGGAAATGACATCGTGACTTGTGCCTTCAGGCGTTGAAGACGCAAAGTTTATCACGCCGGTTACAAAAGAAAGTAGTCAGTAGACTGTAGTCAGTAGACTGTAGAAAAACCATGGAGTGGAACGCACAAGCGGCGCGCCGGCCCGAGGGCTGAGACGCGCCGCCTCCGTCTTTCTACTGACTACTGGCTACTGGCTACTGTCTATTTGCCCCCTCACTCCCCGATGCTCTTCCGGATGAGGTAGGACATCTTGATGAAGAAGAGGCGGCCGTTGCGGCGGAAGCCGGGCTCAAGCTCCTTCGAGAAGGGGTTGAGGCCGTTGCGGTTCATGTCGTCGTTGTAGCCGACGTAGAAGCTCGTGCCCGGGTTCGGCGTCCAGCCCAGCAGGAACTGGCCGCGCGCGTTGCGGCCCAGGGAGGTGTAGTCCACGCGGCCGCGCGCGAAGATGAAGCGCGTGAACTGGTAGGTGCCGCGCAGGGAGTAGATGTCGTCGTCGAAGGCGACGAGCCCCGTGTCCTGGCGGACGAGCCGCGCCTTGTTGTAGTTCAGGGAGACGCGCAGCGCGTCGGTCGGCTGGTAGGCGAAGCTGCTCTCGACCGTCCACTGGTTGCCCGCGCCCGGGTCGAGCGGCGCGTCCTGGCCGAACTGCTGCGCGGCCGGGCTCACGCGCGGGAAGCGCGGGTTGCCCGTCCCGAAGTCGAAGTCGAGTTGCCCCCAGCGGTAGAGGCTGAAGACGAAGACCGAGTACTTCTTCGACGGCCGCGTCTCGACGTAGAAATACACGTCGCGGTTGTAGGCCGAGCGCTCCGGGTCGCCGCCGAAGAAGGTGCAGGGGTTCACCTCCTCGCTCCGCACGCCGACGGGGTCGTTCTCGAAGTTGAGGCAGGCCGGAACGTCCAGGCCCGCCAGCCTCTCGTTCCGCGCGTTCAGGAGCGAGAAGCCCTCGCGCGACGGGCCGAACTCCGACTCGAAGACGCGCTCGTAGCCCTCCTCGACGCCGAAGCCGATCCAGGTCTGCTTCTGCAAACGGAGCTGCAACTGCGACTCGTTCTGGAAGAACTGGCTGCGGTAGTTCCAGTCGAAGTTGAAGGTCGAGTTGTTGAAGACGCGCCAGCTCACGAGCTTCGCCTTCGGCTTCTCGTTCGACTGGTAGCGCGCGAAGAAGGTCTGGTTGTGCGTGTTGTAGCGGCGGTCGAAGCCGACGTTGGCGCGGAACAGGCGCGAGCGCCCGACCCCCGAGTAGTTCCAGCCCCAGTTGCGCGCGCTCCAGTCGAGGTTGTAGGCGTAGGCGAGCCCCTTCTCCTTGCGGTCGAATCTGTCCGCCTCGTCCGGGTAGAAGAAGGGCTGGTGCGAGACGCTCCCGAGGGCCTGCGCCCAGAAGACCAACTGCTTGTTGAAGCGGTAGCGCACGTCGAGGCCGCCGACCTGGTTGTACTTGTCCACGAAGTTGTAGGAGGTGCCGAGGAAGCCTATGTGCCCCTCCTTGCCGATGTCGCGCTTGACGCGCAGCACGCCGATGGTCGCGTTCCTGTCGAGGAGCTTCGTCAGCCCGTCGCGCTCGGCCTGCAACTCGTCGGCGAAGCTCGTCCCGTCGAGCGCGTCCCGCCGCCGCACGGCCGAGAGGTCTTCGGTCGCGCGGACGAAGTCGCGGTCGTCGTCGCTGAGGTTGCCCGGGGCCTTGTCGGAGGCGAACATCACGCCGAAGGTGTTCTTGCCGCGCTTGCCCGTGAACTTGAAGGCGTAGTCGGGGTCAACGATGCTGCGCGTGTGGACGGCCGAGAGCAGCGTCTCGAAAATCTCCTTGCCTTCGAGGAAGAAGGGGCGCTTCTCCTCGAAGAAGATGGGGAAGCGCTGGTTGGCCGTGACGACCGTCGCGTCGGCCTCCACCTGCGCGAAGTCGGGGTTCAGCGCCATGTCGAGCGTCATCGTCGGCGAGAGGCTGAACTTGGCGGTGAGCCCCGGGTCGAAGCCGACGGGCTTGTTCAGGAAGCGCCCGCTGTCGGTGGGCACGGCGAGGCCGAGCGCGTTCGACAGCTCGCGCTGCGCCCGCGAGACCGAGGGCACGCGCCGCCCCTCCTCCGAGATGGTCAGGCTGGGGATCAGCTCGATGGTGCGCTCGGTCGAGAGCCCTTCGAGCCCCGTGACGTGCCCCGACTGCCCGAGCAGGCTGGAGTTGTCGCGCGAGACGGGCGTCCACGTGGACTGCTCGTTGTTGAGCCGCTTGATGGTGCGCATCAGTTGCAGCCCCCACTTCTTGCCCTTGCCCGCCTCATAGCGCAAAGACTTGAAGGGGATGGCGACCTCGACCGTGTAGCCGTCTTCGAGCACGACGCCCTTCGACTCGTGCACGATGTCGATGGAGAAGTCCTCGCTGATGCCCTCGGTGAAGATGGCGTCGGCCTGCACGCCGAAGGGGTTGAAGATGAGTTCGTAGGCGCGGCGGCCGTCGTTGAAGGTGTCGAGCCAGATGCCGACCCAGTCGTCGTCAAAGACCGCGTCGCGCTTGGCGATGGTGGCGCGCACCTTGCCCGGCTCGTCGTAGGCGCGGAAGGCCACGTAGAGGAACTTCGCGTCGTAGCCGATGCGCACCTCCGTCTGCTGCGACGGCGGGACCAGATCGACGGGGCGGAACTGTATGAAGTCCTTGAAGACGGCCGCCGACTTCCAGACCTCCTCGTCCGCACGGCCGTCGATGACGGGGGCCTTGTCGAAGCGCACGAGCCGCGTGGCCTCCACCTTCTCCGGCGTGAGCAGCGCCGCCAGGCGCGCGGCCTTGTTGCCGACGCCCGCCGCCTGACCGCCCGCGGGAGCCGAAGGGGCCGCGGCCTTCGCGTCGGGCGTCGCGGCCTTGCCGTCGGACGCCGCGTTCGAGGGGTCGGCCGGCGGCGGCGTGGGCGTGGGCGAAGCGGCCGCGTAGCCGTTGCTGCCGCCCGCGGGCTGCTGACCCGCCTGCGCGGCGAAGAGGATTTCGAGACGGTTGAAGCTCGCGCGCACGCGCGGCTCGACGCCCGTTGCGAGCGTGAAGGCGATGAGCGCGTCGTCGCCGCGCTGACCGGCCTCGACGCCCGTGAAGCCGCGCGTCGCTAAGCCCCCCGAAGCGAGCACCGCCGCGTCGGCCTCGGGGACGAGGACGAAGAACCTGCCGCCCTCCGTGTAGGTCTGGTAGCCTTCGAGCGCCGCGTCCGAAGTGATGCGCACGCGCGAGCCCTCGGCCGTCTCCGAAGTGCTCAGCGTCATGCGCTTGAGCAGGCGCGCGCCGCCGCCGCGCGCCGCCGCGCGCCCCGAAGCAGTCCCGCGCACCGAAGCGACCTCCTGCGCCGACGCCTTACTTGAAGAGAGTGCGGTCGTCAAAGAGAGTGTAAGGGCGAGGAGTGCGACGGCGGACGGAAACTTTTTCTTCATGGCAGGGCTCAGGCTGCGCGGCCTCGTCTCGCCGCTCGTTGCGTTTATTGGATTAGACTCTGCCGGAGTGGACGAACCCGCTCGCGGCGGCGCTTGGGGGAGCACAGACGACCGCTTTTTTCGAGCGCCCTGTTAGACGTAGTCAACGCGCCGAAGGTTTCAACGAAATCATGGTGCCAACGCAGTTTCTTTCACAATAAATCAGGGCCTTTAGCCGCACACACGTCTTCATAAGATTTCACATCTTTTTATCTATACCGGCGCGATGTCGTAGCGGTCAGAACCGCCCGCGGTAGCGGGTGGGCGTGGCGTATGCGGCGTGGTTGCTGACAGCGTGCCTCTCATCAATCGACAAGCCGTCGGTGTAAGGCCCACCCGCTACCGCGGGCGGTTCTGACCTGTATCTCCCCGCGGCGGTCGCACTCGACTGCATCCCGCTATAAGACGCGCCGCGCGCGCTCGGCGTTAACGGCGTCGGAGGATGATCTGGCCGTCGCCCGTGCGGAGCGTGAGCAACTGTCCGCCGCCGCCGACGCGCCAGCGCCGCACGCGGCTCTCGGCCTCGGACTCGGCCACGGCCACGCCGTCGCTGTAGACCGACTCGCCGTCGGTCTCGACCGTGGCGTTGGCCCCCTCGGGCAGAGTGAGCGAGATGGTGCCGTCGCCGGTGCGCGCGGCCAGTGTCCGGAAGTTGCCGTCGAGCGAGATGCGGCCGTCGCCGGTGCGCGCCTCGGCCTCGCCGTCGAAGTTCTCGACGCGGATGCGGCCGTCGCCGGTCTCGGCGCGCAGGCGGCCCTTGCCGCCCGTCACGTCGATGGAGCCGTCGCCCGTGCGCAGCTCGACCTCGCCGCTCACGCCGTCAACCCTCAACCTCCCGTCGCCCGAAGAGACGAAGAGCGTCGAGTTGCGCGGGACGTAGAGGTCGAACTCCGCCTCGGCGTTCGAGGAGTAGACGACGCCGCTCTTCTCGCTGTAGACGCGCGAGTGCGTCTTGTCGAACTTGGCGCTGATGTTGACCTCGCCCCCGGCGGCCGTGGCGGTGAGCTTGATGCCCTGCATCTCGCGCTCGTCGGCGGCGCGCTTGACGGCCGTGTACATCACCTCGTTCTTGTCCCAGGCGTGGACGCTGACCGCGCCGTCGAAGGTCTCGACGCGGACGCGCGGCGCGCCCGAGACGCTGAAGGTGTTCGACTCGCGCTCGGTCTGGCGCGCGTCGCCGCGGCCGCCCCTGACGGCGCTGCCCGCCTCTTCCCTGATGCGTTCGCGGTCGATCTCGCGCATCTCCCTCTCGACCTCGCGCGCGGCGCGCTCGGCCTCGCGCCGGCGGTCACGCTCCTCGCTGGCGCGGTCGCGCTCAACGTCGCGCAGCGCCTCGCGCGTCTCGCGCCCCGCCTCGCGGGCGGCCTCGCGGACTTCGCGCGCCACCTCGCGCGCCGCGCGCGCGGCTTCGCGGGCGGCGTCGCGCGCCTCGTCCATGTCGGCCTCGTCGAAGTCGCCGCGGCCCTTCGCCTCCGAGAGGAGGTTGGTGACGGGGCTCTGCGGCCGGCCGTCCTGGGCGCGGCGGATCTGGATGGGGCCGTTGACGTTGCTCAGGCGCACGTTGGCCCCGCCCTGGCCGATGCGCCCTTCGAGGTCGCGGCCGACGTACTCGCCCACGCGCACGGGCAGGTCGAAGTCGTTGCTGATGCCGCCGTGCACCGTGTTGGCCCGCACGCGCGCGTTGGCGTCCGACGGGAGCGTGACGACGAGCGGGCCGTTGACCGACTGGAGGTTGGCCGAGCCCGAGTCGCCCAGACGGTCGAGCGTCGCGTCGAGCTTCCCGTTGATGACCGAGAGGTTGACGGGGCCGGAGAGCCCCGAGGCCGTCAGGCGGCCGTTGATGGAGGACGCCTTGACCGGCCCGGCGACGCCCTCGATGTCGAGGTCGCCGTTGATGAGATTAATCTCGTCGATGTTCACGCCGCGCGGGACGGTGAGCGTGTAATCGACGCTCGCCGGGTTCTCGTGGCGCTCGTGGTCGCGGTCAGACCAGCGCAGGGTGGACTGCGGGTACTCGGTCTCGATGCGGACGCGGTTCGACGAGGCGTCAACCTTGATCTGCGCCTCGCGCAGGCGCTCCGCGGTGTGGGCGCGCTTGACGGCGTCCACCTTCACCTCGGCGCGCTCCCACGTCTGCACCTTCACCGCGCCGTTGATGTTCGACAGGCTCAAGCGCCCGCCCGCCGCGAGCGGGTAAGACTGGTGAAACTCCTCGGTCAGCTCAGGCCGCTGCGCGTTGACGGTCGCGTCCGCCGCCGTCAACACGAGCGCCGCCAGCGCGGCCAGGCCAAGTATGAAACGTTTGCTCTTCATCTTCTCTTCCTTAATCATCCTTCGCGTCCTTTGCGGTTAAGCGGGAGACCCTTTAACCGCAAAGGACGCAGAGAACGCGCAGAGGTCGCAAAGTCTTTATGTCGTTATTAAGACGCGCGCCTTATTTGAACGCTGCCGTTGACGGTTTCGAGTATGAGCTGGCGGTCGCCGCCGCCGCCGATGGTGCCGGAGAGGCGGCGGCGGCTGAAGGCGCCGGTGACGGTCATCGGGAAGTCGCTGGTGATCTCGCCGTTGAGCGTCTTGGCCTCGACCCGCGCGCTCAGGGAGGCGGGCAGGGTCAGGTCGATGCCGCCGTTGACGGTCTTGAATTCGAGCCCCGAGGGCCAGTCGGCGCGACCCAGGACGGCCGTGATCGAGCCGTTGACGGTCGCGGCGCGGGCCAGGCCCGTGGTCGAGACGTTGATGCTGCCGTTGACGGTCTTCACGTCCACGTCCCCGCTGAGGCGCTCGGCCTCGACCTTGCCGTTGACGGTGCGCCCCTCGAAGTTGACGCCCGCCGGGACGCGGACGGTGAAGTTGACCGTCGTGTCGTTGTCGCGCACACGCGAGCGGCTGTTCTCAAGCTCGCACGTGTTCGGCTCGCCGTCGGGGTTCGGGTAGACGGCGCAGATAAGCACGCCCCCGGCGTGGCGGACGACCTCGATGCGCACCTCGTCGGGGTCGCTCTTGCGCGCTCGCTTCGTGGCCACGACCTCGAACTCGCCACTCCCGGACGGCTCGGCCGAGACGCCGCCGTTGATGCCCCTGACCTCAAGGGTGCGGCCCGCGGCCAGGGGCTCGCGCAGGCGGAACTCGTTGCCCTGCCGCTGCGGCTCGGCCGCCGGAGTCGCGGGGGCGGCGTGCGCGGTCGCGTCAACGTACGAGTGCAGGGGCCCGGGGCCGGCCTTGAACGTGCGGCCGAACGTGGCGAGCGCCGCGGCGGCGGCGACGATGACGACGAGACTGAGTGTGCGCTTCATATTTCCTCCTGGGAGTCAGAGATTCCGGCCTTCGTCCTTGTCCAACGAGGAAACACCGCACCGTCCGGATTCGTGGCAAAAATTTTCGGCCATAAGAAGGGTCAGAACCGCCCGCGGTAGCGGGTGGGCCTTTGTAGACCGGACGGGCCGTGTCACAAAGGCCCACCCGCTACCGCGGGCGGTTCTGACCTGAGTTCTGTCCTAGCGCTTTATCAGGTGGAGCGAGCCGCTGAAGGAGCTGAGGTTGACGACGGCGTCGCCGGTGCCGACCGTGCCGTCGAGGCGGGCCGACTCGTGATCCCTGTGAACCTTGACCTTGGGCCCCTTCTTTGCGGGCGGCGGCTCCCCTGCGACGGGCCCGGGGGGGGCGGGCGGCGCGGGCGGCGCGGGGACGCCCGAAGAGGTCAGGGCGACGGTCTTGACGGGGAAGTCCGTGATGATCTCGCCGCTGACGACGACCTTCGCGTGCAGGTTGAAGGAGGCGTTGGCCGGCAGCTCCATCGTCACGTCGCCCGAGATGGTGCGGAAGTCGTAGGAGCCGCCGCGCGCGAGCGCGCCCGTGTAGAGGAGGTTGCCGCTGGTGACCGAGCCCGTGACGTTGCCGTGCGCGACGCCTTCAATCGTCACGTCGCCGCTGACGGACTTGGCTTGCAGGTTGTCGCCGGCCGAGGTCGTGCGCAGGTTGCGCGCCTCCACGTCGCCGCTGACGGTGTCCACGCGCACAGGCCCCGCGGAGTCGGAGACGGAAACGTCGCCGCTCATGCAGGAGACCTGGACGGCGCGCGAGACCCGGCGCACCTCCACGTCGCCGCTAAAGACTTTGACGCGCGCCTCGGCCACGTCCGCGACCTCGACGTGCCCGGACTGCGACTCGACCTCCACGGTCGCGCCGCGCGGGACGGTCAGCTCGACCGTCTCCTGCGAGCCGCAGCGGCGGCTGTTCAGGTCGGCGTCCCGCTCGTCGGAGACGCGCACCTCGACGCGCGGCGCGGGGCGGACGTTCGGCGTCAGGAGCAGCAGCGTGCCCTCGCCTCCGATGCGTGCGCGCACCTCGTTGCGATCCCAGCCGCGCACGATCACGTCGCCCGAGTTGACGCAGACGGAGACGACCGCCCGCGCCTCTGCGTCCGCGCGTCGTTCGAGCGGGGACTCCCCGGCCTGCTGCCGCGCGGCGGCGCTCGGCGCGGCCGTGAGCAGGAGGGCGAAGAGGATGGTCAGCGGTGAAAACTTCATCACGTATGATTCCGACTATCTATTCAAAGTCCGACTCAAACTTGCCACGGGGGCACAGGGACACGGAGGTTCAAGGATTTGAAGTATCGAGTATGAATTAATCTCCGTGCCTCTGTGTCTCGGCGGCCGCTCCTGCTGCCTCTCAACGTCCGAGCGCGGCGAGCTGCGTCTGATCCGCGACGCGGGTCAGCAGCTCGACCTTGCTCTGGTAGGCCGCCATGAGGAAGCCCACGGCGTCCTTGTCCTTCGGGTTCTGCGCGGCGACCTGCCGCGTCTGCGTGATGGCGCTGTCGATGAGCGCGAGGTTGCGCTCGTAGTCGGCGCGCAGGGCGGGGCGGAGCGACTCCTCGCCGCCGACCTTGATCGTCTTCTCCAAAGAGGCGATGGCCGTCTGGTACTCCTTCTCGCCCGGCAGCTCTTCGGCCTTCGGCGCGCGAGTCTCCTCGACCCGACGCTTCGCCGCGCGCGGCTTGTAGGCGACGACCTGATTAACCTTTTCAACCTTGGACGGCTCGGGGCCGGCGACGGGGGCGGGCACGTCCGGCGGCCGTACCGCGATGGACGCAGGCGCGGGCGTGGGGGCCTGTGTGCCGCGCGCCACCTCATTCCCCTGCCCCGGCCGGGCCGGCGTCTGCGGCGACCTCTGAGACGCGAAGTAGATGATTCCGGCGGCGACGGCCACGAGCAGCGTTGCGAAGGCCGTGGCCGCGCGCGGCGTGAAGGTGAACAGCCCCGAGAAGGACGCTAAGAACCCGCCGAGGCTCCGACCTTGAGAGTGCTGCGGTCTCGACTCCGAAGAGGCTTCGAGCTGCGCGACGGCCGCGTTGAGGCGCGCGCGCAGGGCCGCGGTCGGCACGCTCACGGATTCGTCGGGCGCGAAGGCGGTGGCGAAGAAGGAGGACTCGTCCTCGGCGGAGGCCAGCGCGGCCGAGCACGCCTCGCACGCGGCGAGGTGCGCGGCCGTCGCGGCCGCGTGCTCTTGCGAGAGTTCGCCGTCGATGTAAGCCTGTATGATGCCCTCATCCAAATGCCTGTCCGTCATCGGCGTCCTCCGATCTTCCCGTAGACCCTCGTGAACTCTTTCCGCCCCCGCGCGATCAGACTCCCCACGTTCGCCTCGTTGAGGTTGAGCGTCTGCGCTATCTCCCTGTAAGAGAGCCCCTGCTGCTTGAGCAGGAGACAACTGCGCATCGGCTCTTTGATGCTCGCCAGCGCCCGGCGCGCCTCCTCGATCTCGGTGCGGCGCTCGTAGTCGGCCTCGATGCCGACCGGCTCCGAGCCGCCGACCGTGGCGGCCACCGCGAACTCCTCCTCGCGCGCGCCTGCGCGGCCGCGGCTGCGGATCGTGTTGAGCGCCGTGTTCGAGGCCACGCGCAGAAGCCACGGCCGCACGTGCTCCTCGTTCCTGAGCGAGCCGATGTGCTGGTAGAGCTTGAGGAAGACCTCCTGGGTCACGTCCTCGGCCAGCCCCGCGTCGCGGACGAGCGCGTAGGCTGCGCGAAAGACGGCGCGGTGATGCAGGGTGAAAGCCTCGTCGAAGCTTGGGGCCGCCTGCGCCGCCTGAACCGTCTCTGGCACCGAATTCATCAAAGCTTCTGCCGCTCGTTCGCTCATTCGGCCACTCTCAACCACCTAAACACCGCCGCGAAAACGTTTGTGGCACTTAATTTTAACAGAAAGCGCCGCCCCCGACCCCACGATTCCTCCCCGCCGCAGCAAAATAGTACACCCGCTCTCCTCCGTCGAGCCTCTGTTGGTGAGAATTCGGCCTCTCAGGCGGAATGTTCCGCCTGAGAGGTCGAACGTCGAAGCTTTTTTCTCGGACGTTCAGGCTTTTTGCTCGAACGTCGAGGCTTTTTGCTCGGGCTTCCGAGCAAAAAGCTCGGACGGTCGAGCTTTTTTCTCGGAGGTCGAAGCTTTTTGCTCGGCCCTCCGAGCTTTTTTCTCGAAGCCCCGAGCTTTTTTCTCGGGCCTCCGAGCACTTCTGCTCGGGCTTCGAGGCTTTTTGCTCGGAGGCCCGAGCTTTTTTCTCGGAAATCCGAGTTATTTTCTCGAATGTCCGAGCTTTTTTGCTCGAACCTCCACCCTTTTTTCTCGAACGTCGAAGCTTTTTGCTCGGGAGTCCGAGCTTTTTTCTCGGAGGTTCGAGCTTTTTGCTCCAACGTCCGAGCTTTTTTCTCGAACGTCGAGGCTTTTTGCTCGGACGTTGAGGCTCAGAGGCGGAAGGCCGCGACACCATAGCGGTCAGAACCACCCGCGGTAGCGGGTGGGCCTTTGTTATTCGGCACATCCGGGTAACAAAGGCCCACCCGCTACCGCGGGTGGTACTGACCTGATATATTCGTCCGCGCGCGAACAACGGAGGTCTGGATGAGCGAAGCGAGGACGAGCGCCGGCGGGTTCCAACTGACCGAGGAGCTGCGCGAGAGCCCCTTCATGCGCGCGTGCCGGCGCGAGCAGGTTCCCCACACGCCCGTCTGGCTGATGCGCCAGGCGGGGCGCTACATGAAGGAGTACCGCGACGTGCGCGCCAAGCACTCCTTCCTTGAGATGTGCAAGCAGCCCGAGGTCGCCTCCGAGGTCACCGTCTACGCCGCGCACCGCCTGAACGTGGACGCCGCCATCATCTTCGCCGACATCCTCCTCATCGTCGAGCCGATGGGGCTCGAACTCGAATTCGCAAAGGGCGAAGGCCCCGTCATCCACAACCCCGTCCGGTCTGCACAAGACGTTGACCGCGTCCGCGAGGTCGAGGACATCTCCTCGCTCGACTACGTCTACGAGGCCGTCCGCATCACGCGGCGAGAGTTGAAGGCCAATATCCCGCTCATAGGCTTCTGCGGCGCGCCCTTCACGCTCGCCTCCTACATCTGCGAGGGCGGCGGCTCGAAGAACTACGTCAACACCAAGCGGCTGATGTACACAGACCCCGGCGCGTGGCACGCGCTCATGTCGAAGATCGCCCGCGCGCTCTCTCAGTACCTCAACGCGCAGGTCGAGGCGGGCGCGCAGGCAGTCCAGCTTTTCGACTCGTGGGTCGGCGCTCTGAGCCCCGACGACTACCGCGAGTACGTGCTGCCGCACACGCGCGAAGTCATCCGCGGCGTCACCCCGGGCGTCCCCGTCATACACTTCGGGACGGGCACGGCGACGCTGCTCGAATTGCAGAAGGAGGCCGGCGGCGACGTGATCGGCCTCGACTGGCGCGTGCGGCTCGATGAGGCTTGGGCGAGACTCGGCGACGTGGCCGTGCAGGGCAACTTCGACTCCGTCGCCCTCTTCACGAACCCGGAGGTCGTCCGTAAACGCGCTAAGGACGTTTTAGACCGGGCGGGGGGCCGCCCCGGCCACATCTTCAACCTCGGCCACGGCATCCTCCCCGAGACGCCCGTCGAGAACGTCGTCGCCTTAGTCGAGGCCGTCCACGAGCTGAGCCGGAGGTAGAGACCCGACGCGATGAACCAACCCTACGACGCGCTGCTCGTCGTCTCCTTCGGCGGCCCCGAGGGGATGGGCGACGTGATGCCCTTCCTCTCGAACGTCCTGCGCGGGCGCAACGTCCCCGAGGCGCGCATGCGCGAGGTCGCGCACCACTACGAGCTGTTCGGCGGCATGAGCCCCATCAACGGGCAGAACCGCCGACTAATTGCAGCGCTCAAGCAGGAGCTTGAAGAGCAGGGCCCGCGCCTGCCCGTCTACTGGGGCAACCGCAACTGGCACCCCCTGCTCGCGGACACGCTCCGGCGGATGCGCGACGAAGGGATTAAGAACGCGCTCGCCTTCGTCACCTCCGCCTACAGCTCCTACTCCGGCTGCCGACAGTACCGCGAAGACATCGAGAGCGCGCGCGAGACGGTAGGCCCGGGCGCGCCGCGCGTCGAGAAGCTGCGCGCCTTCTACAACCACCCCGGCTTCGTCGGCCCGAACATCGAGAACCTGCGCGCCGCGCTCGGGCAGATTCCCGAAGAGAGGCGCGCCGACGCGCGCGTCGCCTTCACCGCGCACAGCATCCCCGCCGCGATGGCCGCGGGCTGCGACTACGAGCGCCAACTGCTCGAAACCTGCCGCCTCGTCGCTAAGGGCGCGGGCGCCGAGCACTGGCGGCTCGTCTTCCAGAGCCGCTCGGGGCCGCCCACGCAAGCGTGGCTCGAACCCGACATCTGCGACCACCTGCGCGCGCTGAAGGCCGGAGGCGTGGCCGACGTGGCGGTCGCCCCGGTCGGCTTCATCTCCGACCACATGGAGGTGCTCTACGACCTCGACACGGAGGCTAAACAGCTCTCCGAAGAACTCGGCCTTAACATGATTCGGGCCGCGACGGTCGGCACGCACCCGCAGTTCGTTCGCATGATTCGCGAGCTGATAGTCGAGCGGCTCGACCCGGCCGTCCCGCGCCGCGCGCTCGGCACGTCCGGGCCTTCGCACGACGTGTGCCCCGCCGACTGTTGTCTGTCCGGCATGACCCGGCCGGGCGCTCGCCCTTCGGCCGCCTGACGAGAGAATGGTTGAGAGTGTTCCACAGCGTCGGCGCGTCTGTATCGTCGGCGGGGGCCTCAGCGGCCTCGCCGCGGCGCACCGCCTCGTCGAGTTACAGTCAACGGACAACCCGCTCGAACTCGTCCTGCTCGAAGCCTCCGGCCGCCTGGGCGGGACGGTGCGCACGCACCGCCGCGAAGGTTTTTTGATAGAGGGAGGCCCCGACTCCTTCATCTCCGAGAAGCCCGAGGCGCTCAACCTCGCGGAGCGCGTCGGCCTCGCCGGGCGCGTCATCAACACCAACGAGCGGCACCGGCGCAGCTTCGTCGTGCGCGGCGGGCGGCTGCGGCCGACGCCCGAGGGCTTCCAACTGCTCGCGCCCTCGCGGATGCTCCCCTTCCTCACGACCGACATCTTCACCTGGCGCGGCAAGGCGCGCATGGCGCTCGACCTCATCCTGCCGCGGCGCAAGGGCGCGAACGGGCGCGACGACGAGAGCCTCGCCGCCTTCGTCCGCCGGCGGTTCGGGCGGGAGGCGCTTGAGCGCATGGCGCAGCCGATGGTCGGCGGCATCTACACGGCCGACCCGGAAGTCCTCAGCCTCCGCGCCACGATGCCGCGCTTCCTGGAGATGGAGCGGCGCGACCGCAGCCTCATCCTCTCGATGTGGAAGGCGGGCCGCCGCGCCGGGGCGGAAGCCAGACACGGCCGCGGCGCGAGCGGCGCGCGCTACAGCCTCTTCCTCTCCTTCGACGAAGGCGTGCAGGTGCTCACCGACGCGCTGGCCGCGCGCCTGCCCGAAGGATGCGTCCGCCTCGACACCCGGGTCACGTCTCTCAGGCCCGAAGGCGGCACGCGCCGGTGGGCTTTAACGATTGACGGCGGGGGGACGTTGGAGGCCGACGCCGTCTGCCTCGCGCTCCCCGCGTACGCCGCGGCGCGGCTGCTGCGCGAGACGGACGACCGTCTGGCCGACGAGCTCGACTCGATCCCTTACGCCTCGACCGCGACGGTCAACCTCGCCTACAGGCGCGCGGACATCCCGCACCCGCTCGACGGCTTCGGCTTCGTCGTCCCCTTCGTCGAGCGCCGCGCGACGCTGGCCTGCACCTTCAGCAGCGTCAAGTTCCCCTCCCGCGCCCCCGAAGGTCACACGTTGCTGCGCGCCTTCGTCGGCGGCGCGCTCCAGCCCGACATGTTCGGGCTCGGCGAAGGGCGCATGGTCGCGGCCGTCCGCCGCGACCTCCGCGACCTGCTCGGCGTCGAAGCGCCCCCGCTCTTCGCGCACGTCGAGAAGTGGCCGCGCTCGATGGCGCAGTACCACCTCGGCCACGGGCCCCGCGTCGCGCGCATCCGCGAACTCTCGGGCCGCCTCCCCGCCCTCGCCCTCTGCGGCAACGCCTACGAAGGGGCCGGCCTCCCCGACTGCGTCCGCGGCGGCGAGTCCGCGGCCGCGCACCTCCTCGGACAGCTTACGCAGACGCGGTCGTGAATTAAGAGAATAACCTGTGTTAACTTTTCCGCATGGGCAGGCACGAGAAGCTGCTGATTCAGATTCTGCGCGGAGCTTCCGACGCCAATGTTCCGTTTGAAGGTCTATGCCAGTTGTTGTCCCACCTGGGGTTTCAGGAAAGGATTAAGGGAAGCCATCACATCTTCGTCCGGGAAGAAGTAGAAGAAATCTTGAATTTGCAGCCGCTGGGGTCGAAGGCCAAGGCTTATCAGGTCAAACAGGTTCGCGGGGTGATCCTGAAATACAGGCTCGGAGGGCAGCGCGATGCGTGAAAAGTATAGGTACGAGGTCATCATCTACTGGAGCGAAGAGGACAACGCTTTCATCGCGGAGGTGCCCGAGCTGCCGGGGTGTATGGCAGACGGTGCGACGTACGCGGAGGCCGTCGCCAACGTGGAAGTAATTATCGACGAGTGGATGGAGACGGCGAGGGAGTTGGGCCGAGAGATTCCTGAACCGAAAGGCAGGTTGACGTTCGCTTAACGGCAGCCCGAGATACGGTATTACAACTCAATCGCCGTCGTGATCCAACAACGTCATATCCAACTCTGAACGTCGCCTCCTCTCCCGCGCGCCGCCGAACACAGCGCGACTCTGCCTATGGAAGACAAAATAGAAGAGGTTTACAACCAGCGCTGCGCGGACGTGTACGACCAGTGGTTCGGGTATTTCGACGAGGCGGCCGTTGACGTGTTGGAGGAGTTGGCGGGCGGCGGGCGCGTTTTGGAGTTGGGAATCGGGACGGGGGCGTTGGCGCTGCCTCTGGCGGCGAGGGGCGTCCGGGTGGAAGGCATCGACGCGTCGCCGGAGATGGTGGCGGCTTTGCGGGCCAAGCCGGGCGGCCGCGACCTGCCGGTGACGATGGGCGACTTCGCGGACGTTAACGTCGGGGGCGAGTTCTCGCTCGTCTACGTCGTCTACAACACGCTCTTCGCCTTGCAGACGCAGGAGGAGCAGGTGCGCTGCTTCCGGGGCGTCGCCGCGCGGCTCGCGCCGGGCGGGGCGTTCGTCGTCGAAGCCTTCGTGCCCGACCTCGCGCAGTTGAGCGCGGGGGGCGGCGTGCGCCTCCTGCCCATGAAGGACGACAGGGTCGGCATCAGACTCTACGAGCACGACCCCGTCCGTCAGAAGATGAAGAGCCGCCAGGTCATCTTCGCCGACGGCGGCGTGCGCGTCTTCCCCGTCGAGGTGCGCTACGCGTGGCCGTCTGAGCTGGACTTGATGGCGCGGCTGGCGGGCCTGCGCCTGCGCGAGCGCTGGGGCGACTGGCGGCGCGGCGCGTTCGACGCGAAGAGCGAGAAGCACGTCTCCGTCTACGAGCGGCCGGCCCGGACGCACTGAACATGAAGAGGGGTACGGCGCTGCAACTCAGTTGGCTCGGCCTGGCCGCGGCCGTCCTCCTGGCGGCGCTAACGTCGCCCGCCGTCCCCGCACAGTCCGGGCGCAGGATCGTCCCGACGCCGACCCCGACGCCCGAGGCCGGCCCCACCCCCAAACCCGAAGAGCCGAAGTTCGTCCCCGACCCCGACGCCGAGAAGTACCGCCTCGTCTTCGCGACGCGCTACGAGGGGCGCTTCTCCTTCCGTGACGCGGACGAACTCCAATTGATACGGCGCTCGGCCTTCGACGACTTCGTCGGGCAACTGAACAGGGCCGGGGCCGAAGGGTACAGGGTCGTCACGTCCCTGAAGGGCGACCCGGCCGTCGTCGCGCTCGGCCAGGAGCAGTTCGAGTACGCCTGGACGGAGACGGCCTCGCGCGACGAGTTCTTCAAGCGGGGCTTCTCAGGGACGTACGCGCAGTTAGCGAAGAGGGGCTTCCGACTCGCCGCGCACGCGCTCCTCTACGGCTACTGCGAGCCGCTCTTCCCCGACCGCTGCGACTACAGGGACTTCTTCCTCTTCGAGCGGCGCAAGGGCGACGAGACGCCGCGCGAGTTCAAGACGGTGGACACGGAGCGCGGCGCGGCGAAGCGGAAGGGCGCGACGCGCGAGGACGTGCTGACCGACGCCGTCAACGCGCGGAGGGCGGAAGGCTTCTACCCCGCGCAGTTCCTCTCGAAGTCCGAGATCGTGCTCGAACGCGAGCCGCCCGAGCCCGCGCTCGCCGAAGCCGGAGCGGAAGTGCGCGTCCTCCGCTCCGACAACTTCTGGGAGCGCGACGAGCTGCCGAAGAAGGTCAACGAGCTGGCGCGTCAGGGCTTCAGGCTGGCGCTCGCCGACCACGAGATCGCCGTGATGTACCGGCGCGCGGGCGAGAGAGCCCCGCTCGGCTACGTCTGGCTGAAGGGTTCGGACAAAGATTTCGAGAGGGAGTTGGCGAGGCTGCAAGAGGCGGGCGCGGTCTTCCGCACGACCTACCCGGACTCCGGCGGCGCGCGGCGCTCGCTCGTCTTCGAGCAGGGCGCGGGCGGCGGCGCGCGGCGCGAGTACAGGGTCTTGAGGTTCGAGCTACAGACGCGGGAGAACTCCGCCGAGCAAGTCCTGGAGACGACGCTCGCCCCCGCGTCCGCCGGGGCGCAGGGGGAGTTGAACCGTCTCGCGGTCGAAGGCTTCGCCGTCCTCGCCCTCTTCGACGCCGACAGGTACAAGTTCACGAAGGCGGGCAAGGGGCGCGAGGCGACGGCCTCCGAAGAGTTCGGCATTTTGCTTGAGCGTAAACCATAGCGGTCAGAACCGCCCGCGGTAGCGGGTGGGCCGTGGTTATTCGCCTGACGCGGGTAACCAAGGGCCGCCCGATACCGCGGGCGGTTCTGACCTGGTTGCCCTTGACGTTGGTCTCGATTAAGCTGCACGTGCTTTCCCATCAAAGACAATTCTTACGGCGGCGCACTTGGGCAAGGAAGGACTGGTCATCGTCGGCGGCGTCGCGGCCGGGCTCGCGGCGGCGATGGAGGCGCGGCGCAGCGCGCCCGACCTGCCCGTCACCGTCTACGAGCGGACGGGCGACATCTCCTACGGGGCCTGCGGGCTCCCTTACGTCTTCGCGGGCCTCATCCCCTCGCTCGACTCGCTCGTCCTCCACACGCCCGAATACTTCCGCGGGCGACACTCGATTGAGGTAAAGCTCAACTGCGAGGCCGTCGAACTGCTCCCCTCGAAGTCCGTCCTGCGCGTGCGCGACGCGGAGGGCGAGCGTGAGGTCGGTTACGACTCGCTCGTGCTCGCGACCGGGGCGGCGGCCGTCTGCCCGCCACTGCCGGGGCGCGACCTCGAAGGCGTCTTCGTGCTGCGCCACATGCGCGACGGCCGGAGGATGCTCCGCTACTTCGAGGAGGCGCGGCCGCGCGCCGCGGTCGTCGTCGGCGCGGGCTACATCGGCCTTGAGATGGCCGAGGCGTTCAGGGCGCGCGGCCTGCGCACGACGCTCGTCGAGGCTTCGGACAGAGTGATGAACGCTTTGACGGGCCGCGCGCGCGACCGCGTAGCAGACGAGCTGCGCGAGGGCGGCGTCGAGGTTCTGTTCGGCGAGCGCGTCACGGCGTTCGAGGGTGCGCGCGGCCGCGTCGGGCGCGTGCTGACCGAGTCGGGCCGCGCGCTTGAGGCGGACGTGGTCTCAATCGGCGTCGGCGTGAGACCGGAGGCGGCTTTGGCCGTGGCGGCGGGGCTTGAGGTCGGAGAGACCGGCGCGCTGCGGACGGACGAGCGGCAGAGGACGAGCGCGCCCGGCGTCTACGCCGCGGGCGACTGCTGCGAGGTGCTAAACCTTGTCTCGGGGCGGCGCGTGTGGCACCCGCTCGGGCAGCCGGCCGTCAGGCAGGGCTGGGTCGCGGGGGCCAACGCCGCCGGGCGCGACTCCTCGCCCGAGGCGCGCTACGCGGGGGTCGTCGGCACGAACGCCGTCAAGGTCTTCGGCCTCGAAGTCGCGCGCACGGGGCTTTCGTTGGCGGAGGCCCTTGAGGCGGGCTTCGACGCGTCGGAGGTCGAGAGCGAGTCGCACACGCGCGCGGGCTACTACCCGGGCGGGTCGAAGATTCTGACGCACGTCGTCTCCGACTCGCGCGGCCGCCTGCTCGGCGCGCAGATGGTCGGGCGCGAGGGCGTCGCGCAGCGCGTCAACGTCTACGCCGCCGCGCTCCACGCCGGGCTCAAGGTTGACGAAGTCGAGCGGCTCGACCTCGCCTACGCCCCTCCCTTCGCGCCGACGATTGACCCGATCATCCGCGCCGCGCACGCCGCGAGGAAGAAGGGTTAGAGCCGACGCAAAAGGAGGGCGGGCGCGCCCCTTAACGAGTGCGCGCCCGCCCTGCGTGTGTGCGTCGTCTCCGCCTACAGCTTGGCGAAGACGATGACCAGCGTGAAGAGCACCAGGGTCTCGATGAAGACGAGGCCGAGGATCATCAGCGTCTGGATGCGCGCGCCGGCCCCCGGGTTGCGGGCCACGCCCTCGGCCGCCGCCGCCGCGACGCGCGACTGGCCGATGGCCGCCAGCGCCGCCGCCAGCGCGAAGCCGAGCCCCGCCGCAATCGCCTTGTACTTGTTCACCGACTCCACGTTGTCGGCCGCCGCGGTCTGCGCCAGCGTCGGCGCGGCCATCGCGAGCACGCCCACGACCGTGAAGAAGGCCATTCTCAGTTTCTGCATAGTCTCTCTCCTGTGACTCCCGGCCCGTGGCTTCGGAGTTTCGAGAGCTGCCGGGAACGACGGCTGCGGCGCGCTCCTATGATTTCGCCCCGGCCCGGTATCCGCCGCCCCTCTTACAACGGCGCTCCAGCGACCTCGGCACGCCCCGGGCTCTCACTGCTTAAACGAGCCCGACAACCTCGCGCCACCCGCTCACGTTCTCGACTTCCGTCCCTGTCAACTCCCCCCGTGCCGTCTACTTAAACCTCGCGCCCCGACGTGCGCGCGCTTCGGTCGCGCGCGCCGCCCCGGCGGACGCCTGCCTGTGTAAAGCCGAAGTATAAAGCCGTCAAGAAAAACTCTTACGTGTGCGACGGCAGCGTCATCACGCCGCCCGCCTCCGGGGTCAATTCCTGCGAGTGCCCGTGCCCGCCGTGCTCGTGGCCGTGGTCGTCGTGCCCGTGCTCCTCGTGGTGGTGCGAGACCTCGCTGATGTAGAGGATCGACAGCAGCACGAAGATGAAGGTCTGCATGAAGGCGACGAAGAGGCTGAGCGGCATGATCAAGACCGGCAGCCCCCACTTCGTCCAAGACGCCAGCCCCGAGATGGTGCCGAGAATCATCTCGTCGCCGAAGAGGTTGCCGAACAGTCGGATGCCGAGCGACATCGGCCGGACGAAGTTGCTGATCATCTCGATGATGAACATCAGCGGCGCGAGCCAGAGAATCGGCCCCATGAAGTGCTTCAGGTGTCCGCCCAGCCCGTTCTCTTTAATGCCGATGGCGTTGTAGTAGACGAACGAAGAGATGCCGAGCGCGAAGGTCACGGAGGTGTGGGCCGTCGGCGACATCAACCCCGGGAAGAGCCCCATTAGGTTCGAGATGAGAATCAGGATGCCGAACGTCCCGACCACCGGCAGGTACTTCACGCCGTGCGGCCCGACGTTATCCGCCAGCAGGTCGCGCACGGCCAGCACGCCCGTCTCCAGCGTCAACTGCCCGTAGCCCGGCTCCTCGACCGAGAGCTTGCGCGGCCTGAGCAGGAAGACGATGGCGATGGTGAAGAGCGCCGCGAGCACGAACATCACCGTGTACCAGGGGATGGCATTCTCGACCGTGTACTTCCCGAAGACCGACTCGGCCGTCGTCCCGAAGTTGGCGAAGAACTTGTCCCAGAACGGCTTCGTGTAGTGCATCTGGAACTCGTGCACCGGCGGGCCGAAGGTGTGGTTGAGCTTCTCGACGATGAGCGGGATGTGGTGCGCGGCCCCTCCCGCGGCGTGCTCGGCCCCGGCGGCGCCGTGCTCGGCGGCCTTTGGATCGCTGGACAGCAGGAACATTGTCTAGACTTCCTCCCGGCGTACGATGGCGAAGTAGAACTGTCTGACCCCTTCCGCGAGCAGCCCCGCGACGACCGCGCACATCCCCGCGAGCGTTGCGACGAGCGAGACCAGCCCCGTCTGGTGGGCGAAGAAGACGAGCCCGGCGACGACCGCGTAGCGCAGGACGTAGCGCGCCGCCTTCATCCGCGGCGGCCGGTCGGCCGTCGCGCCCTCGAAGACCGCCTCGACAGAGCCGCGCAGCCAGTGCTGGTTGAAGAGCGCGAGCGCGCCGCCCAGCGCCAGCCCCAAAGTCACGCGCCAGGGGGCGAGGAAGGCGCTCACGACCACGGCGACCAGCGCCGCCCAGAACGTATCCCGAAAGATGCGCCTCACGGCCTCGCGCGGGGCTTCGCCCGCCGCGTCCCCCGGCCCGCCCGGGCGCGCACTGTCTGCGCCTTCGCTCATCACGGAACGGGAGATTTTACATGCCCCCGCGCCGGCCTGTCGAGCGCCCCGCCTACTTATTCAGTCGAGAGATGATGCGTATGAACTGGTAGAAGCCGACCGCCGCGCCGAGGACGATGCCGGCGACCATCATCCAGCGCGTGCCGAACTGGCGGTCGAGCACCCAGCCCAGCCCCATGCACGAGAGCGTCGAGAAGAAGATCGACAGACCGGCGGCGTACGCGATGCTGCTGCCGCGCGCCGCCTCGCGCTCCTGACCGTCGCCCTTCTCCGGCTCGCGCCCGGCCATAACGTGCCCCCGTCTACTTGGTCAACTGCTTGCGGCGCAGCTCCGCGAGCATGCGCTCGGTCTTCATCATCTCGACTTCGGCCGCGGAGAGTTCGGCCGGCGCGTCCCTGTCCGGGCCCGCGAGCAGCTTGTAGGCCCCTACGCCTGCGAGCGCGACGACGGCGATGATGATCGCCCACTTGACGAGCGCGTAGAGCAGGCCGGCCACCACGCCGAAGAGCCAGAACGCTCCCCACACGACGAAGACGAGCGCGACGAGCAGGAGCAGGAGTTTCAAGAGCTTCATACGTAAAACCTCCGCGGGCCTTTAAGATTCCGTTCGCTTCCCTCTGCCACCATAAACGCTCTCGCGGCCCGAAGCGTTCGCAGTCTTTCTCTTCACCAGCGGGCGCGCGTCAGGTAGTTCTTGGGGACTTCCCACAACTGCGCGCGCCTGCTGCTCCGCAGGGAGTCGTGGATGAAGCAGACGTGCGTGCACCAGCAGGCGCGCCCCTCGTCTATCCGCCCCAACTCGTCCTGACGCCCTTCGGACTCCCAGAGCCTCGCGAAGTCGTAGTCGAAGTCCGCGAGGCTCGCGAACTTCCCGCGCAGCTCGCAGGCGCGCACGTCGCCGTTGTAGTCGATGACGGCCGTCGTCTCGCCCGCCGTGCAGGGGAAGGGCCACGCGGACGGCCCCGCGAAGTTCGCGTGCTGCGTGCGGTAGTGCGTCGTGATGGCCCCGACGTAGGCGACCGACTTGACGAACCGCGTGGCGGCGTCGTCTTCGGCGAACATGCGCCCGCCGTATCTCTCGGTGAGCGCGGCGACGCGCGCGTACATCTCGGGCAGGACTTCGGGCGGAATCTGCTTGATGCCCTCGCCCGCCTTCGTCTCGCCGCGGACGACGTTGAAGTAGTGGCCGTCGAGCTTGAAATTCTCCCACATGAAGTCGGCGAGCCGGCCGACCTCCGAGTAGTTCTCCGCGCAGACGACGGTGTTGACGTTGAGGCGGAAGCGGTCGCCGTACTTCTCCTTCAGAGGGTAGAGCGCGCGTATGCAGTCGAGCGTGCGCCCCCAGTTGCCGGGCACGCCGCGCACGCGGTCGTGCGTCTCGCCGTAGCCGTCGAGCGCGACGTTCAGGTAAAGGTCGAGTTCGGGGCGGAGCGAGAGCGCGTTGTCCACCAACGCGTACGTGCGCGTCTTGAGCAGTCCGTTCGTGGGGATGATAACGCGGCGGACGCCGTTGTTCTCGACGAAGAGGCGGATGACCTCGTCCACGTCATGCCTGAGCGTCGGCTCGCCGCCCGAGAGCCAGAGGTCTGTGACGGGCGGCATCGTCCGCGAGACGCGCTCGATCTGCTCGAAGGTCATGTCGCCCGGCCGGTTCAGCTCCTCGTGATAAAAACAGGTCTCGCACTTCGCGTTGCAGCGCGACGTGACGAAGAAGATGACCGTGCCGAGCCTGCGCTCGCGCGCCGTCGAGCGCAGGAGCCGGACGAACTGTGTGACCCTGTTAGTCATCCGGCCCGATAATCTCAGTTTCCGTCGGCGATTTCAATTCGTAGCCGATGCCGCGCCAGACGATGCGGCGCGAGAGCCCGGCCGCGACCGCGTTGTAGAGGAAGAGCGCCCCCGTCAGGGGCCACAGCAAAAGGTGCGCCCAGACGCCCCGGCGCAGCCGCCCGTGGTGCTCTTCGAGCACGAGCGCCGCGGCGCGCAGGCGGAAGAAGGCTTTCCAGAGTCCGAGCAGGAAGACGACCGACACGACGACGAGCGGCCACACGAACCCGAACGCCGCGAGCGCGAGCCCGCCGAAGAAGACGGCGACGAAGAGCAGGTTCGAGACGAGCACGAACGCCCAGAGGCGCGGCGCATAGACGCGCGTGATCTTCAACTGCCGCGTGGTGAACTCGAACAGCTCGGGCAGGGTGCAGTCCTCGACCGACGCGGTCAGGCACGCGGGCACGAAGCGGATGGGGCGCTCGGCCTCCTGCAAGGCGCGCGTCAGCGCGTAGTCGTCCGAGGCCGTGCCCCGCCAGCGCACGTGGACGTTCAGCCCCTCGAAGGTCGAGCGGCGGATGGCGGTCGAGCCGCCCCAGCAGAAGTTGCGCCACACGTTCGCGCCGAGCGCCGAGGCGATGGACGCGTTCCACACCGAGCGCAGTTGCGAGGCGAGCCCGCCCCGCGCGGGCAGAAACCAGCGGTAGCCGGTCGCGGCCCCCGCGCCCTCGTCCGCGAGCGGCGCGACCAGCGCGCGCAGCCAGTCGGAGCGCGGCCGCGCGTCCGTGTCCACGAAGACGAAGACCTCGCTCGACGGGTCAACCTCCTTCAGGGCGGCGAGCAGGTTGTGCACCTTCTGCCCGCTCTTCGCAGTCGGCCCCGCGACGACGAAGCGCGTGCGCGCGACCGTCTCGCCCTCCAACTCGCGGCTCAACTGCCGCGCGATTTCGAGCGCGGGGTCTTCCGCGCGGTCTGAGACGAAGATTAACTCGTAAGCGGGGTAGTGCTGCCGGAAGAGCGCGAGCAGGTTCAGGCGCAAGCCCTGATCCACCCCGCGGCACGGGACGAAGACCGACGCGAACGGCATGTAGAGAGCGCGCGGCGTCTCAAGCTCGCGCCTGAAGAAGCTCAGGTAGCGCACGCCGCCGCGCAGCGACACGAGGCTTTGCAGGACGACCAGCGCGGCGAGGACGTAGAAGACGAGCATCAGCGGGCGCATGTCTGTGCGCGGCCGCCGTCGATTGAGTAGGTCGCGCCGGTGATCCAGGAGGCGCGGTCGGAGGCGAGGAACAGAATCAGCTCGGCGACCTCTTCGGCCGCGCCGACCCGGCCGAGCGGGTGGGTCGTCTTGGAGTGTTCGAGGAAGTCGGCGTACTTCTCTTCCGACATGCCGCCGCGGCGGTGAACCTGCGTGACGACGACGCCGGGGTTGACGGCGTTGACACGGACGCCCTTCGGCGCAAGCTCCAGCGCCGCGCAGCGCGTCAACTGATCAACGCCCGCCTTCGACACGCAGTAGGCGAGCACGCCGGGGAAGGCGCGCAGCCCCGTCACGCTCGACACGTTGACGACGTTGCCCGGCCGCCTCTCAAGGTGCGGCACGGCGAGCTGCATGAGGTGGAAGACCGAGCGCAGGTTGACGCTCATCATCTCGTCCCAGTCCGAGAGCTGCGTCGTCTCGACGGTGCCGTTGGCAATGATGCCGGCCGCGTTGACGAGCACGTCCAGGCCGCCTAACGCCTCGGCCGCCGTCTCGACCGCCCGCCGCGCGTGCGCCTCGACCGTCACGTCGGCCTGAACTTCAACCGCCTCGCCGCCGCCCGCGCGAATCTCTTCCGCGACCGCGCCCAAAGTCCCCGCGTCGCGCCCGACGAGCGCGAGGCGCGCGCCGTCCCGCGCGAACCTGAGCGCCGTCGCGCGCCCGATCCCCGAAGTCGCGCCCGTGACGAGCGCGGCCCGCCCTTCCAACTCGCCTGCCATCTTGAATCCCCTTCCGTCCTGCGGAGTGTTTGACTGAGGATAGCGGACGGCTCACCTCAGCGCCAGCGGGGCGGCGGCGGGCAGCACCGCCGTGACGACCGACTCGGCGGCCTTGATGAAGGGGTGCGGGTAGACGCCGATGAGGATGACGAAGACGGCGCAGACGACGAGCGCCGTCTGGAGCGGCGTCGAGAGCGAGAGCGGGCGCGCGTCCGCCTCGCGGTCGCCGATGTACATCGCGCGGATGAAGCGCACGTAGTAGTAGAAGCTGACCACCGTGTTGAAGGCCGCCCACGCCGCGAGCCAGTAGTACCAGTCGCGCCCCTCGGCCGCGCCGCGCTGGATGATGCCGCCGAAGAGGAACCACTTGCCGATGAAGCCGCCCGTCACGGGCAGTCCGCCCAGCGACAGCATGAAGATCGCCATCATCAGCGCGAGCCCCGGGGCCTTCTGCCCGAGCCCCGTCAGGTCTTCCACCTCGTCGCCGAGCACGCCGTGGCGGCGCAGCGCGATGAGCACGCCGAACGCGCCGACGTTCATGAAGGTGTAGACGACGAGGTAGACGACGAGCCCCGTGTAGCCGTACTGGTTCGCTGCGATGACGCCGAGCAGGAGGTAGCCCGCGTTGGAGACCGAGGAGTAGGCGAGCAGCCGCTTCGCGTTCGTCTGCGTCACGGCCGCCCAGTTGCCCACCAGGATAGTGACGGCCGCGACGAGCCCCAACAGCGGGGCCCAGTCCACGCGCATCCCGCCCAACGCTTCGAGGAAGATGCGCGCCAGCAGCGCGAAGCTCGCGGCCTTCGAGCCCGTCGAGAGGAAGGCCGTCACGGAGGTCGGCGCACCCTGGTATGCGTCCGGGGCCCACATGTGGAACGGCACGGCCGCGATCTTGAAGAAGAGCCCCGCGCCGAGCGCGATCATCGCGAGGATGACCAGCGGCCTCAGGGTCGTGCCCAGCGCGTCCGGGGCGGCCGACGCCGCGCGCGCCACCGCCGGCGCGATGTCGCCCAGATTCGTCGAGCCCGCCACGCCGAAGAGCAGGGACATGCCGTAGAGCAGTATCCCCGAGGAGAACGCGCCGAGCAGGAAGTATTTCATCCCCGCCTCGTTCGACTGCCGCTCGCGCTTCGTGTAGCCGACGAGCACGTAGAAGGTGAGCGCCATCAGCTCCAGGCTGATGTAGAGCACGATGAGGTCGTAGCCCGAGGCGAGGAACATCATCCCCGTCGTCGCGAAGAGGACGAGCGAATAGTACTCGCCGCGCTGCTCGCCCTCCACGTCGAGGTAGCGCAGCGAGACGGCGACCGTCAGCGCCGCCGACAGCAGGAAGATGAGCTTGAAGACGACGGCGAACCCGTCCACCTTCACCGTGCCGTAGAAGCCCGTCAGGGCCACGGCGTCGCCCGACCCCGCCCCGACCAGCCGCCCGACCACGGGCAGCTCGTGCAGGAAGCCCGAGACCAGAGGCCACCCCAACACGCACACCGAGACGGCCGCGAGCGCCGACGCGCCGAGCGCGAAGTAGCCGACCCACCGGCTCTTCCGGTACGGCAGCACCACCTCCATCACCAGCGCCACGCAGGCGCAGATGGACAGGATGATCTCCGGCGCGATCAGCTTCAGATCGGCCACGTCGAACAGCGCCGTTGTTGATGCCTGGAGGAGGAACATAATTTCACTGTCGGGGAAGTCCCGCGGCCGGGCAGCCCCGCGGGAGCGTCACTCCCCTTTTTTAAAGAAGAGTTGGATGTAGCGAATCGTAAGCCCGAACAGAAACAACCAACCGACTATTCCGAAGATGCCGATGAGCGGCGAGTCGCCCAGAGCCTCCCCCAGCAGGACGACGCCCGCGATCCACAGGGTGCCGCCGACGAAAATCCTTCTCCTCAGAATCTCCAACTTTGTGGGCGGCTTCCTCGGCTCGAACACCCCGGGGCCGAGCAGTCCTTTCACGAGCCGTCTCCACCTGCGCCGCCTCTCACTCTCTTCCGCCACGCCGGACTATCTCTTCTCTATCCTCTCCGCGGTCTGCGGCGCGCGGACGGGCGCGGGCGGCGCGACGGGGTAGTCGGGGCGGACGTGTTTGACGACCGCGGCGACCGGCTTCTGGATGAAGTCAAGGAAGGGCTTGGGGTAGACGCCGATCCAGAGCGACATGACGAGGAGCGGCACCATGTAGGCCCACTCGCGCCCCTTGAGGTCGGGCAGGTTCTGGTTCTTCGGGTTCTCGTTGTTGCCGAAGAACATCCGCTGGTAGAGCCAGAGCATGTAGCCCGCGTTCAGAATAATCCCCAGCGCCGCCCAGGCCGCCCAGTAGGGGTTCGCCTCGAACGCGCCCCGCATGGCGAGGAACTCCGAGATGAAGACGCAGAGCAGCGGCAGGCCGATGGCCGTCATCGCCATCGCGAGGAAGACCGCGGCGTAGCCCGGCATCACGTGCGAGAGCCCGCCGAACTCGTTCACCGCCCGCGTGTGCCGCCGCTCGTAGATGATGCCGACGAGCAGGAAGAGCGCGCCCGAGTAGATGCCGTGGTTGATCATGTGCAGCACCGCGCCGTTGACCCCGTTCGGGTTGGCCGCGAACAGCCCGAGCATCACCACGCCCATCGAGGAGACCGACGAGTAGGCCACCAGCTTCTTCACGTCGCCGTCGCGCTTGACGACGAAGTACATCGCGGCCAGCGCGCCGTAGATGATGCTGACGATGGCGAGGACGACCATCACGTTGCGCACGCCGAAAGAGCCGAAGTAGGACTGGTCGATGGACGCCTTCGGGAAGAACGGCAGGTTGAAGCGGTAGAAGCCGTAGGTGCCGAGCTTGAGCAGGATGCCCGCGAGGACGACCGAGCCGGCCGTCGGGGCCTCGACGTGCGCGTCCGGCAGCCACGTGTGGAACGGCCACATCGGCACCTTGATGGCGAAGCCGATGGCGAAGGCGAAGAAGAGGATCACCTGCATCGCCCCCATCGGCAGCGCGCTCCCCATCGCCTGCATGAACATGATGTTGAAGGTGCCCGTCCCAGCCTGTTGCGCCGCCGTCAGGCTTGAGTTGAGCAGCGCCAGCGCCGCGTCGTTCCCGGCCACGAGCGCCTTCGTCGCGGGCGTGATGGCCCCGACGATTGCGGCGTCCTGCGTCAGGAAGTACATCTTGATGAGCCCTAGCAGAAGGCCCACCGACCCGACCAGCGTGTAGAGGAAGAACTTGATGGCCGCGTACAGGCGCCGCTCGCCGCCCCAGATGCCGATGAGGAAGTACATCGGGACGAGCGAGACCTCGAAGAAGAGGAAGAAGAGGAAGAGGTCGGCCGCGCAGAAGACGCCGAGCACCGAGGTCTGCAACAGCAGCAGCAGGACGTAATACTCCTTCTCGCGCTTCTGGATGTACTCCCAGGACGAGAGCGACGCGATCCAGCCCAGCAGCGTCGTCAGCAGTATCAGCAGCACGGCCACGCCGTCGGCCGCCATCTGGTAGCGCGCGCCGATGATCGGAATCCACTGGCAATCTTCGATGAACTGGAAGCCGCCCGCGCCGCGGTCGTATCCGAGGAGCGCGAGCGAGACCACGAAGTCGAGCGCGAACCAGGCGGTGGCGAAGCGCTTGATGGCGCCCGTCTGATCCTTCTTGAAGAGGAACAGGACGACGAGCGCGCCGACGGCCGGCAGCCACGTGACGAGCGAAAGGAGGTAGGGAATTTTCACTTTGCACCCCGGGGGCGGGACACGAGGCCCGCCGCGAACTTATAAGAAGAAGCCGAAGCCGCCGCGGACGGTCGTCGTGAGACTCTCCCAGATGTCCGGGCCGAAGTAGAGGCCGACGGCCGCGACGAGCCCGAGCAGCATGGCGAGCGCGTAGTTGGCCGTCACGCCGGTCTGCGCCGCGCGCAGCAGCGGCGACATCAGGAGCTTGACGAAGCCCGCGACGCCGTTGACCGCGCCGTCCACGACCAGGCGGTCGGCGCTGCCCGTGAACCGGCTGAGCTGCCGCGTGAGCCACGCCGCGCCGTTGACCGCGCCGTCGATGACGCGCGAGTCGGTCGCGTAGACGCCGCGCGCCGCGTCCATCGTCCGCCGCGTGAAGAGCATCCCATAGAGTTCGTCCACCCAATACTTGTTGAAGCTCGCGCGGTAGAGCGGCCCGAGCCTCTGCGCCCAGAGGCCGGGCAGGTGCGGCTTCCAGACGTAGAAGAGGAAGCCGAGCCAGATGCCGAAGCCCGCGACGACGAGCGAGACGACGATGAAGAACCACTCGGCCGCCGTGTGGCTGTCGCCGAGCATGTGCTCGACGGAGTGCGCGAGGTTGAAGCGCCCCTCGTCGCCGTAAGGCGTGAGGGCCTTGCCCTGCTGCGCGGCGGCGCTGTGCTCCGCGTCCGTGCGCGTCGGGAGCGGCGCGGCGCGGCTCCCCTCCTGCTTGACGGCCTCGTGCCCCGCGGTCTGCTTGTCGCCCGCGTGGAGCGCGCCGGTCTGCTCGTGCGAGTGCTTGCCGAACTGCCCCGTCAGAGGGTTCCAGATGACGGGGTCGAGCCAGTTGACGATGTTGAGGCGGCCGCCGACGTGCGCGCCGCCCGCGAAGGCGGGGCTGATGCCGACGAGGCCGCCGACGGTCGCCAGCACCGCCAGCACCGCCAGCGGAACCCACATCGAGGGCGGCGACTCGTGCGGGATGACCGAGCCGTGCGCGTGGCCGTGCGCGCCTTGGTGGTCGGGGTCGTGCACGTCGTGCACGTCGTGGCCGCCCGCGCCGACGTGCTCGGTCTCGCCCTTCTCCGCGGCCTCGAAGACGTGCGCCGCGCCGACGCGCTCCTCGGGGCCGTGGTGCGGGCGGTCTGCGACCGAAGGGTCTACGGCGCGGTGCGCCTCCTCGCCCTCGGCGTAAGCCTGGGCGTGCGCCTCGTCGGCCTGCCCGCCCGCCGGCACTTCGAGGAAGCGCTCCTTGCCCCAGAAGGTCAGGGCCATCAGGCGCGTCATGTAGAAGGCCGTGCAGGTGGCGGCGACGGTCGCGAGCAGCCAGAGCAGCCAGCCCGAAGGCACGTAGTCGGTCGAGGCCGTGTTCCAGAGAATCTCGTCCTTCGACCAGAAGCCCGAGAACGGGATGATGCCGCAGATGGCGAGCCAGCCCGCGAGGAACGTGAGGTAGGTCTTCGGCATGTACTTCCGGAGGTTCCCCATCCGCCGCATGTCCTGCTCGTGGTGCATCGCGTGGATGACCGAGCCCGCGCCGAGGAACATCAGCGCCTTGAAGAAGGCGTGCGTCATCACGTGGAAGATGCCGATGACGAACGCGCCCACGCCGCAGGCGAGGAACATGAAGCCGAGCTGCGAGACCGTGGAGTAGGCCAGGACTTTCTTGATGTCGTTCTGCGTGATGCCGATGGTCGCCGCGAAGAGCGCGGTCAGGGCCCCGACGACCGCCACGACCGTCATCATCCCCTGCGAGTGCTGGAAGATGACGTTGCACCGCGTCAGCATGTAGAGCCCGGCCGTCACCATCGTCGCCGCGTGGATGAGGGCCGAGACGGGCGTCGGGCCCGCCATCGCGTCCGGCAGCCACACGTAGAGGGGTATCTGCGCCGACTTGCCGCACGCGCCGACGAAGAGGCCGAGCGCGATCCACGACATGACGCCCCAGGTGACGGCCCCGCCGAGCGTCTCGACGGGGAAGGTGCGCGCCTGCTCGAAGACGTCGGTGTACTGCGTCGTGCCGAAGGTGGCGATGACGCCGAAGACGGCGAGCGCGAAGCCGAAGTCGCCGATGCGGTTCGTGATGAACGCCTTGCGCGAGGCGTCGCCCGCCTCCCGCCGGTCGAAGTAGTAGCCGATGAGCAGGTACGAGCAGAGGCCGACGCCCTCCCACCCGACGAACATCATCATGAAGTTCGAGCCCATGACCAGCACGAGCATCGAGAACATGAAGAGGCCGAGGTAGGCGAAGAAGCGGTAGAACCCCTTGTCGCCGTGCATGTACCCCGTCGCGAAGACGAAGATGCACAGCCCCACGCCCGTGATGACGAGCATGAAGATCGCGGAGAGCGCATCGAGCTGATAACTCCACTCCACGTCGAGCACCGCCCCCGGCGCTTCCCTACCCCTCGTCTCCCCTTCCGACAGGAGGCGTTGGCCGGCCTCCCTCCTCTCGTTCTGCAAGGCTTGTAGGCGCTCAGCCTCCCCCTGCGTCAGCTCGACCGCGCCGCCCGGAATCCACGTGTAGGAGAACGCCCCGTCCTCGCTCGTCACGTAGGGCTTCGGCCACACATTCGCGCCGTAAGAGACGACGGCCGCGAGGCTGATGAGGAACGCCAGCGCCACCGACCCGACGCCTATCGCGCCGACGACCCGCTCCGAGAAGCGGAACCGGCGGCCCAACAGCCCGTTGACGGCCGCGCCGAGCAGAGGCAGGAGGGGGACGAGCCAGATGTATCTGTGCATAAGTTTTAGTGAATGGTGAATAGTAAATGGTGAATGGTCAGAACCGGTTTCATCTATTCACCATTCACTATTCACTATTTACCACTTGAGCAGGTCAATCTTGTCCACGAAGATCGTCTCGCGGTTGCGGTAGAGCGCGATGACGAGGCCGAGGCCGATGGCCGCCTCGGCGGCGGCGACGACGATGATGAAGACCGTGAAGACCTGGCCCGCGACGGCGTTGAGGCTCCCCTGCTCTTGCAGGTAGCGCGAGAAGGCGATGAAGTTGAGGTTCGCCGCGTTCAGGATCAGCTCAATCGACATGAAGATGACGATGATGTTGCGGCGCGTCAGCACGCCCGCCACGCCGATGCTGAAGAGCAGCGCCCCGATGATGAGGAACTTCGAGAGGTCGGGGTGTTTGATGCTTTGCTCGAAGTTGTCGAGGACGCCCCCTTGCAAGAGCACGAGCGCCGATGTGAACAGGCTATTCATAGGCTTGACTCTGTTTAGGCGTCGCCGGCCCGCGCGCGCGAGGCGGCCTCGATCTCGGCCGGGGTCAGCTCGCCCGCGGCCGAAAGCTCCGGGATGACCTGCGGGTCTACGTCGTCGTGCGCCAGCTCCTGCTTCGACGTGCGCGCCAGCAAGACCGAGCCGACGATGGCGACCAGCAGCAGGAGGCTCGCGATCTCGAAGGGGAGCGCGCCGTAGCGGTAGAGGCTCGCGCCGACGCGCTGCGTGTCCTCGGAGATCTTCGAGACGCCGGTCTCGGCGGGGCGCAGGCGCGCGGCCTCCCGGTCGGTGCGCGAGACGGCCGCTTCGGGGTCGGGGGCGAAGCGCGCGGCCGAGTGGTTGATGGCGTAGAAGAAGCCGAGGACGAGCAGCGCGACGAAGCAGACGGCGGCCGTCACCTGCCCCGTGCGGTTGAACAGCTCCTCGCCCCCGCGCTCCTCGGCCGAGACGTTGACGAGCATGATGACGAACAGGAACAAGACCATCACGCCGCCGACGTAGACCAGAATCTGCACGCCCGCGATGAACTCCGCGCCGAGCAGCACGAAGAGCGCCGCCACCGAGACGAGCGCCGAGATGAGGAACAGCGCCGAGTGCACGGCGTTGCGCGCCATCACCGTCAGCAGCCCCGCCACCAGCGTGGCGAGCGCGAAGACCCAGAAGAAGACGCTTTCCCAGCCCTGTAAGACCATAAGCGTGAACCGTGAACCGTAAACCGTGACGGGAGCGTGAACCGTGAACCGTAAACTGTGACAAGTTGAAGAACTGTGACCGTAATGACCGGTTTTATCTTGTCACGGTTTACGGTTCACGGTTTACGGCGTTTACGCCTCGAACTTCCGCGACTCGCGCCCCTGCTCGAGCATCTCGCGGTTCCAGACGAAACCGGCGCGCGAGTAGGTGGCGAGCTCGAACTCCTGCGTCAACTCCAGGCAGGCCGTGGGGCACGCCTCCTGGCAGAGCGCGCAGAACATGCAGCGCGAGGTGTCGAAGATGAACTCGTCGAGCACCTTCTTCTTGCGCGGCTTGCCCGCCACCATGACCTCGATGTCCATGGGGATCACGTCGATGCAGTCCTCGGGGCAGGCCAGCGCGCAGAGGTTGCAGGCGATGCACAGGGACTCGTGCGTCTCCGGGTCCATGTTCAGGCGCGGCGCGCCGTGGAAGCGCGGCGCGACCTGCGGCCGGACGCTGGGGTACTGCTCGGTGTAGATGCCGAACCCCTTGACCGCGTCCTTGTCCGTCAGCGCGCCGACGTTGTACTTCAGCGTCAGCCACATCCCCTTGAACATGTCGGCCAGGAAGAAGCGCTTCAGCTTCTCGCCCAACGTCGGCCTCGGAACCTTCACTAAAGGCATATGACCTCTCCAAAAACCCCTTGACGTTTACGCGTTCTCGGTCGCCGCGGCCGTCGTCGCGACCGCCGGAGTGCCCTTCGGCACGTCCACGAGCTTGATCTGCCGTCGCTGCTTCTTGAGGTTGAAGTCGCGCGAGCGGCGGTTCAGGTACGCGAGGAAGAGGGCCGCGATGAAGAGCCCCGCGAAGCCCATGAGGACGGCCACGCCCTTGCCCTGCCCCGACAGGTTGACGCCCCCGTCGAGCGACTCGACCGTGTCGAGCCGCCCGCCGTCGAGCGCCTGGAGCACGAAGACCGTCAGGCTCGTCCAGACGATGTTCAGGAGCGAGGCCGGGATCATCCACTTCCACCCCAGGTCCATCAACTGGTCGTAGCGGTAGCGCGGGAACGTCCAGCGCAGCCAGAAGTAGAGGTAGAGCAGCACCGCCATCTTCACGACGAAGACGACGAGGCTCAGGAAGACGTACAGGTTGTTGCTGCCGCCCGCGAGCCTGTGGACGCCGGGGAAGTACCAGCCGCCCAGGAAGACGGTCGTCGCCACGGCCGCCACCACCACCATCGCCGCGTACTCGGCCATGAAGAAGAGCGACCAGCGCATCCCCGAGTACTCCGTGTGGAAGCCCGCGACCAGCTCGGACTCGGCCTCGGGCAGGTCGAAGGGCGCGCGGTTGTTCTCGGCGATCCCGCTGATGAGGAAGATGACGAAGGCGAGCGGCTGGTAGAGGATGAACCAGACCGAGTCGGACGACTGCGCCGCGGTGATGCCCGACAAGCTAAGCGTCCGCGCGAACATCAGCGCGCCGACGAGCGAGAGGCCCATCGCGACCTCGTACGAGACCATCTGCGCCGAGGAGCGCAGGCCCCCGAGCAGCGCGTACTTCGAGTTGGAAGACCACCCGGCGAGGATGAGCGCCAGCACCCCGACCGAGGAGATCGAGAGCACGAAGAGCAGCCCGATGTTCACGTCCGTGATGACGCCCCAGTCCGGCGCGAACGGCACGACCGAGAAGGTGATGAACGTCGCCGCCACCGAGATGTAGGGCGCGTAGCGGAAGATGTAGGGGTCGGCCTTCTCCGGCACGAGGTCTTCCTTCGTGAGGAGCTTGACGGCGTCGGCGATGGGCTGCAACAGGCCCCACTTGCCGACGCGCATCGGCCCGAGGCGCGCCTGCATGAAGGCGGAAATCTTCCGCTCCAGGTAGCTCGCGTAGAGCGCCCACACGGCGACCAGCGTGATGACCGCGCCGATCTGGATGAACGGCCAGACGACGTAGTTCAACGTCTCCTGCTCGTCGAAGACCTTCAGCAGGAGGTCGTTCAGGAAACTGGGCGGTGCGAAGAGTGCGAACATGGCTTTGAAGCTTTCGGCTTTCAGCTCACAGATCGATCTCGAAGGTGCAGCCGCGGGCGACGCGCATGTCCACCAGCTCGAGGTCTTCGTCGAGCGTGCCCTTGCGGTCTACGACGAGGTAGGAGTACCACTCGCCGGTGGCGAAGGGCGGCGTGTGCCAGGTGCCGCGGAAGTACGCGTAAGGGAGCCGGCCCTCGACGAGGAAGGCGACGACCTTGTCGGGGTCGGGCGAGTCCAGGCCCGCGGGCGCGACGCAGATGACGGCCTGCGAGCCGGCGAGCGGCGAGAAGACCTGCATCGTGTGCTTGTGGCGCGCCATGAAGTCGAACTTGAAGGGGCGCGGGTCGGCCGTCGCGCCCGTGATGCTGGGCACGCCCATCCCGATGTCAACGTCGATGGAGCCGCGCCGGTCGAGCAGCACGCCGTACGGCGCGAAAGCCTCGCGCGTCATCTTCTGGACTGCCAGCCTGATGATGTTCATCAGTGGGTTCTGGGTTTTAGGTTTTGGGTTTTGGCTTTAACCAACACCCAACACCCAACACCTAACGGTCTATCTCCCCCAACACGATGTCGAGCGTGCCGATGATGGCGACCACGTCGGCGACGAGGTGGCCGACGCACATCTGCCGCAGCGCCTGGAGGTTGATGAGGCACGGCGGGCGGACGCGGACGCGGTAGGGGCGGCTCGTGCCGTCCGAGACCAGGTAACAGCCGATCTCGCCCTTCGGGCCTTCGATGGAGTGGTAGTAGTCGCCCGCGGGCGGCTTGATGACCTTCGGAATCTTGGCGTTGACGGGGCCGTCGGGCATCTGCTTCAGGGCCTGCTGGACGATGCGGCGCGACTGCCGCATCTCTTCGAGCCGGACGAGGTAGCGGTCGTAGGTGTCGCCGTTCTCGCCGACGGGCACGTCGAAGTCGAGGTCTGCGTAGGCGGCGTAAGGGCGGCTTTTGCGTATGTCCCACGCCACGCCCGAGCCGCGCAGGGCGGGGCCGGAGAGGCCGATGGCGATGGCGTCGGCGGCCGAAATCACCCCGATGCCGACGGTGCGGCCGAGCCAGATGCGGTTCTCGGAGAGCAGCGTCTCGTACTCGTCGATGCGCTTCGGGAAGTTATCTACGAACTGCCGCACGTCCTCGGTAAAACCTTCGTAGGCGTCGTTCGGCATCCCGCCGATGCGCCAAGCGTGGCAGGTGAGGCGCGCGCCGAACTGCTGCTCGAAGATCTTCAGAATCTCCTCGCGCTCGCGCAGCGCGTGCAGAAGCACGGTGAAGGCCCCGATGTCGAGCGCGTGCGTGGCGAGCCAGAGCAGGTGCGAGGAGATGCGGTTCAGCTCCGTGAGGATGACGCGGATGTAGTGGGCGCGCGGCGGGACTTCGAGCCCCATCATCTGCTCGACGGTCTCGACCCAGACGAGGCCGTTGGAGACGGCGGCGATGTAGTCGAGCCGGTCCCAGTAGGGCGCGATCATCGGGTAGAGGCGGTTCTCGGCGATCTTCTCCATCCCGCGGTGGAGGAAGCCGATGTCGCAGTCGAGGTCGATGACGGTCTCGCCGTCCAGGCGCAGGACGACGCGCAGCACGCCGTGGGTCGAAGGGTGCTGCGGCCCCATGTTCAAGACCATCTCGGGGTTGTCGAGTAAGGTCTCCTGCGTCGTCGCTAATTCAACTTGGTGCATAACTGGTGAATGGTGAATAGTAAATGGTGAATGGTCAGAACAGGGTTTATCTATTCACCACTTACTATTCACTATTTACTTCCTTAAACGCTCCCGCGACCGCGTTGACTTCGAGGACGAGCGCGACCTCGGAGACTTCGCCCTTCTTCTTTTTGCCGAGCAGGTCGAAGAGGATGGCGGAGGCGGCGGAGTCGCGGTTCCAGACGTTGCGCGGGCTCATGCGCCGGCCGAGGCGGAAGCCCGCGGCTTCGGCGGCCGAGGGGCTGTCGAAGACCTTCACTTCGTACTTGGCGGCGAGGTCTTTCGGGTGCATGGCGTCTACTTGTGCTCCTTCGGCAGCGGGTCGCGCCCGTCGCGGAAGATTTCGCGGATGCGCCGCTCGTCGGGCGTCTGGAGAATTTCGAGGCCGTAGGCGCGCCGCTGCGCGAGCTGCTCGCGCTGGACTTCGGTGAACTCCGGCAGGTGGCGCGTCGTCCACTCGTTCTCCATGAACTCCAGCGGGTAGTCTTTTCTTAACGGATGCCCGTCCCAGTCCTTCGGGAGCAGGAGGCGGCGGAGGTCCGGGTGGTTGTTGAAGGTGACGCCGAACAGGTCGTACGCCTCGCGCTCCATCCAGTTGGCGGAGGGCCAGACGGAGGTGACGCTGTCGATTCCCGCCTCGCCCGCGCCGGCCTTCAAGCGCACGCGCACGTTCTTCGAGATCGAGTAGAGGTTGTAGACGACCTCGAACGGCGCGTCCTCGCGCTCGGGCCAGTGGACGCAGGTCAGGTCGGAGAGGTAGTCGAAGGGCGTCTCCGCGTCGTCGCGCAGCGCCTTGCAGACTTCGACTATCGAGTCGGCCCTGACGTGAATCGAGAGCTGATTGACGAAGGTGAAAGCGCCCTCGACTGCGTCGCCGAAGCGCTCGCGCAGGCGCTTGAACAAGGGATGGTCGGGCGACTCGACCGGCTTCGGCCCTTCGTCCTTCTTCTTGACGGGGGGCTTCGGCACGCCCGCGACGGCCGGTGCGGCGGGCTTGGCCGCGGCGGCGGGCTTCTCCGCGCCCGGTGCGGCGGCGGGCGTCTTGGCGGCCGCGGCCTCCTTTAAGGCCGCGGCGCGCGCCTTAGCCTCCGCGATCTTGGCGGCGCGTTCGAGGTCTGCCTGCGAGGGGCTCTTCAGAGGGTCGCCGACTTCGGGCGACTTGCCGCCGGGCGGCGGCGCTTCCCCTCCCGCTTCAGCCTGCGCGGCCGCGGCGGCGGCCTCCTTCTTGGCCTTGGCCTCGGCGATGATGCGTTCGAGGCGCGCCTTCTTCTCTTCGGGGGTTTCGTTCGCGGGCGGGGCTGCGGGTTTCGGCTTCGACGGAGGGGGCTGACTCTTCTCTGCTTCGCCTGAGTCGGCGGGGACGGTCGTGCCTGAGGTGGAACTGCCCGAGGGCGCTTTGCCGGTCAGCGCCGCCTGACTCTCGGGCGTGGGTCGGGGCTGCTCTGCGTCGGGCGGGGGGGGAAGTTCTCCGGCGTCTGCCGCCGTGGACGTATCTGACGCGCGGCGTGTTTCGTCGCTTTCAGGTGAGGTGTCGGGGGATTCCGGAGGATTTTTCGGTTCGTCCGTCATCGCGTCCTAGAGGTTCGACTCCCTTGTAAGGACGTAGCTCGGGGAACAACTCGCGTCCCTACTCGTGCATGAGTGCGGCTTGTATAGCTTTCAAGGTACTCTAACGGAAAAGCTTCAAAGGTGTGTTCGACAGGGTTTGTAACACGCGGTTCGGACGCGTGTCAACAGACCCGGCACGCGCCCCGGAGCGCGGGCAATCGGCGGGGCGACTCGCGCATCCAAGTCCTTGCACAACTTGACGATGCGCGACGAGCGCCGGTAAGATGAGGCTTTGTCCGAGGCCGCCCGGGGCCCGCTATCTGAGAGGAAAGAGAAATGAAGCAAGGAATTCATCCCGCCTACCACGAGATCAACGTCCACTGCGCCTGCGGCAACAACTTCCAGACGCGCTCGACGAAGAAGGACGATCTCAACATCGAAATCTGCTCGGAGTGTCACCCGTTCTTCACGGGCAAGCAGAAGCTGATTGACACGGCCGGCCGCGTCGACCGCTTCAACAAGCGCTACGGCAAGAAGACCGAGGCCCCCGCGGCCCCGACCGAGACCGCCAACGCCTGAAGCCCTCGACGGCCCGCGTCCATGACACCCATTCGACGCCGCCAGTATTAGCTGCCCGAACCCGGACGCCGACCTTCCGCGCCCGCGGCCGACCTCTATCTCCCCGGAGGAAAGAAGCGCCGCCAACGCCGAGGTCGGCGTCTCTCTTTGGTTAATGGTAAACGGTGAATAGTAAATGGTAGTTTACTAACAGGCGGTTCGCGCCGGAGCTTCGCCAACCATTTACCATTTACTATTCACGATTTACTTCACGGAGTGAACATGAGCGCCAGCGAAAAAGACCTGATTGTCGGCGGCCAGGCCGTCATCGAGGGCGTGATGATGCGCACGCCCTCCGCGTACGCCATCGCGGTGCGCCGCCCCGACGGCACCATCGTCCACACGGGCGCCGCCCTGCCGAAGTGGAGCGACAAGTACCCCGCGCTGAGGTGGCCGGTGCTGCGCGGCGCGGCCGTGCTCGTGCAGTCGATGGCGCTCGGCATCAAGGCGCTCAACTACTCGGCCGCCGAAGCCTTCCAGGAGGAGGCGGAGGCCAAGGAGGTCGAGGTCGCGCTCACCCCGGCGGTCGTCGAGGGCGAGGGCGACTTCGCGGGGATCACGGGCGGCGTCCCCGGCCTCTTCCCCGTCCCGACGAAGAAGAGGCCGGAGGACGAGCTGAAGCGCGGCTCGGCCGCGGCCTTCGGCTCCATCGCCTTCGCGCTCGTCTTCAACGTGCTGCTCTTCGTCGTCGCGCCGCTCGTCCTGACCAACGCGCTCTTCATCGGCATGGGCTGGGCCGACCGCGGCGTGACGCAGGAGCCCGCCGCCGTGACGCAGACGGCCGACCCGGCTACACAAACCGAAGGCGCGCGGGCCGCGGCCCCGGCGGCGGCGGACGCGCCCTGGTACGCGCGCGCCTACGACGGCGTGCGCGGCTACCTGAAGCCCGTCAAGCCGAACGTCGCCTTCAACCTCATCGACGGCCTCATCCGGATGGCGCTCTTCATCCTGATGATTTCGAGCTTCTCGCTCTCGAAGGATATCCGGCGCGTCTTCGAGTACCACGGCGCGGAGCACAAGACGGTCTTCAACTGGGAGTCGGGCCTCCCCCTCTCGGTCGAGAACGCGCGCGTCCAGCCGCGCCAGCACCCGCGCTGCGGGACGAGCTTCCTGATGGTCGTCATGCTCGTCTCCATCGTGCTCTTCTCGGTCGTCTCCTTCAGCTCGTTCGCCTACAACATCGCGGTGCGCGTCGCGTTCATCCCCATCGTCGCCGGCCTGAGCTACGAGATCATCCGGCTCTCGGCGAAGAAGGAGGGCGGCGCCGTCTTCAAGTTCATCACCCTCCCCGGCGTCTGGCTCCAGAACATCACGACCAAGGAGCCCGACGACCAGCAGCTCGAAGTCGCCATCGTCGCGCTCAAAGAGTCGCTCAAGCTTGAGCCTAAGCCGCAGGGGCCCGTGCCCGCGCCTTTATCGTAAACAGCCATGCTAGACAAACTCGAACAGATCGAAGCCCGGTACGAGGCGCTGACGGAGGAACTCTCGCAGCCCGAGGTCTACTCCGACCCGGCGAACTACGCGAAGCTCAACAAGCAGCACCGCTCCCTGGGCGAGATGGTCACGAAGTACCGCGAGTGGAAGCAGCTCAAGTCCGACCTGTCGGGGGCGAAGGAGCTTTTCGACGTGGAGGAGGACGAGGAGATGCGCGAGCTCGCGCGGGCGGAGGTGGCGACGCTCGAAGAGAGGCTCGGGAAGGTCGAGGAAGACCTCCGCGTCCTGCTGCTGCCGCGCGACCCGAACGACGAGAAGAACGTCATCCTCGAAATCCGCGCCGGCACGGGCGGCGACGAGGCGACGCTCTTCGCCAACGAGATGCTGCGTATGTACGGCCGCTACGCCGAGCGCCAGGGCTGGAAGATGGAGATTCTCGACCAGTCCGAGTCCGGCATCGGCGGCATCAAGGAGGCCGTCGCCTCGATCTCCGGCGATAAGGTCTACTCGAAGCTCAAGCACGAGTCGGGCGTCCACCGCGTCCAGCGCGTGCCGCAGACCGAGACCTCGGGGCGCATCCACACCTCGGCCGTCACCGTCGCCGTGCTCCCCGAGGCCGAAGAGGTTGACGTGAAGATCAACCCGAACGACCTCCGCATCGACACCTTCTGCTCGTCGGGGCCGGGCGGCCAGTCGGTCAACACAACCTACTCGGCCGTGCGCATCACGCACATGCCGACGGGCACCGTCGTCTCGATGCAGGACGAGAAGTCGCAGATCAAGAACCGCGAGAAGGCGATGCGCGTCCTGCGCGCGCGCCTCCAGGAACTCGAAGAGCAGAAGCAGCACGAGGCGCAGGCCAGCGAGCGCCGCCAGATGGTCGGCAGCGGCGACCGCTCCGAGAAGATACGCACCTACAACTTCAAGGAGAACCGCGTCTCGGATCACCGCATCCAGCTCACCATCCACCAGCTCGACCTCGTCATGGAGGGGCAGCTCGACGAGATCATCGACGCCCTCGTCACGCACTACCAGGCCGAGAAGCTCAAGGCCGAGACGGTCGCCGCTTAGGTTGACTCTGCCATGAAGCACACCGCCCTCGCCGCCCTGCTCCTCCTGGCCGCGCTCGTCTGCCCCGCGCAGCCTGCGCGCGCGCAGGAAGAGCACAGCGAGGTGCGCCGCCTGGCCCAATGGGCGGAGCGCCCCGGCCCCGTCAAGAATGAGGAGTTGAGGCGCGAGATTCTGCGAATGGTTAAGGAAGACCAGGCGGTGCGCGCCTTCCAGTTCGAGGGGAGAGGGCCGACCGAGGCCGAGGCGCGCGCGGTGAAGGAGCGCGACGAGGCCACCACGAAGCGCCTGTCCGAAATCCTCGACCGGCACGGCTTCCCCGGCGTCGAGATGGTCGGCGTCGGCGGGACGCGCGCCTTCATCACGATGCTGGTTCACAGCCCCTCGGTCGAACTCATGAGGCGCGCGCTGCCCCACGTCGAGCGCGCGGCCCGCCGCGGGGAGATTCCGCCCGACGACTTCGCGATGCTCGCCGACGACGTGCTCGGCCACGAGGGCAAGTCGCAGCTCTACGGCACCAACTTCAGGTTCGACGGCGACAAGCTCGCGCTCCAGCCGACGCAAGACCCCGCCCGCCTCGACGAGCGCCGCCGCGAGATCGGCCTCCCGCCCATCGCCGTCTACGTGCAGTTCATCGCCGGGCTGGCCGGGAAGAAGGTTGACGAGTCGAGCCTCCCGCCCGCGCGCAAATGAGCATGACGGAGACGACGCGCGTCCTTCTCATACGGCACGGCGAGTCGCGCGGCAACGCCGAGCGCCGCTTCGGCGGCCACACGCCGACGCCCCTGAGCGAGCTCGGGCACAGGCAGGCCGAGGCGACCGCGCGCGCACTCGCCAAAGAGCGCGTGACCGCCATCTATTCGAGCGACCTTTTGCGCGCCGTCCAGACGGCCGAGCCCCTCGCGCGCGCGACCGGTTTGGAGGTCAGGCGGACGGCGGCGCTGCGCGAGCGCAGCGTCGGGCTGATGGAGGGCCTGACCTTCGAGGAGGCGGCCGCCGCCCACCCCGAAGAGTACGCCTCGCTCCTCCGCCGCGACTTCGAGCGCGTGCTCGCGGGCGGCGAGAGCTACCGCCAGCTCCTCGACCGCGCCGCCGCCCTGCTCGACCGCGCCGTCGAAGAGCACCGCGGCGGCACCCTCGCCCTCTTCTCGCACACCGGCACCATCTGCATCCTCGCCCTCCACCTGATGGGCGCGCTCGACGCCCCGCACCTCAAACCCGTCTGGCTCTCATCCTCCAACTGCGGCGTCACACGCTTCTCCATCGAACACGGCGGCCTCATCCGCATCAAGGCCCTCAACGACACGCGCCACCTCGCGGGGCTGTAGCGTGAGACAAAAGGTTGACTTACCCCGCGGTTGGAGATACCTTGCCGCTCGCTCGTCAGCCGGGGTGGGGACGTTTCCCTTCTCCCTCCGTATCTCACTGGTTCACTTCTCGCCAAGGTGTAGCAATGAAAAGAGCACACTCACGCACCAGCGCCTTCGTGGCCCTCGCTCTGGCATACGCCCTTCTTCCGCTCTCATTTCCCGCCCGCGCCGCCGGTCAGGACGCGCGGCCCGCCGCGCCGCAAAAGGGCGTTAAGCTCGGCCGGGCCGGCGACATCTCGGAGCTGCCATCGGGCGCGAAGCGTTGGGCGCTCGTCATCGGCGTGGACGACTACAAGGACGGCCAGATCGGCTCGTTGCGTGGCGCGGCCAATGACGCCCGTGCGCTGGCCGACGCGCTCAGGCGCTATGCAGGCTTCCCCGCGGATCAGATCGTCCTCATGACGACCGATCAGCCCGAGGAGCGGCAGCCGACGCGCGTCAACATCCTCCGCAGGCTCTCGAACCTCGCTTCCGTGGTGCCGAAGGACGGCCTGCTCCTCGTCTCCTTCTCAGGCCATGGGATCGAGCGCGGGGGGCACGCCTACCTCTTGCCGTCGGACGCACAGATCACAGACGACGTGACATTCCTTGAGGAGACGGCGGTCAGCGTCTCCCGCATGCATGAGCGCATCCGTGCGACCGGCGTCGGTCAGGTGCTCGTCCTGCTCGACGCCTGCCGCAACGACCCCGGCGGCCGCGCCGACGCGCCGAACCCTCTGACCGAAGCATACACGCGCGGCTTCAACTTCGACGTGCGCAACCGCGAGGTGCAGGCTTTCGCCACGCTCTATGCCACCGCCGTCGGGTACCGCGCCTACGAGTACGGCGAGAAGAAGCAGGGCTACTTCTCGTGGGCACTGGTCGAGGGGCTGAAGGGCGCGGCCTCCAACGAGCGCGGCGAGGTTACGCTCGCGCGGCTGGTGGAGTACGTCCAGACGGTCGTCCCGAAGCGCGTCGGCATAGACCTCGGTTCGGGCAGGCTTCAGAGGCCGTTCGCCGTCATCGAAGGCTACAAGGCCGACGACTTGATCGTGTCCGTTGTCGGCCCGGGTGCGGCCGACGTGGCCGCGGCCCCACACGTCTCCCCGTCTTCCCCGGCGGTCGAAGACGCGCCGCGGCCCCCCGCCACCGCGGCCGGCCTTAACCTAGCGGGCACCCAGTGGGTGGCGCGCGCGTCAACAGGATTCGTCTACGTCTACGAATTCCGTGAGGGCGGCAAGCTGTTCTTTAAGGACTTCTACGAAGTCGCGCCAGACGGTTGGCGCAGCCCGCACCTCCCCGCGGACTATTCCACGGGCTTCTCCCCCGACGGCTCCTGGGAGTTGAAAGGCAACAGCCTCACGATGCAGACGGGCGGTAAGTATGTCGAATACGAGGGCGTCGTAGGCGACGGCAGGATAGAGGGGCGCGCCTACTCGAAGGGGCAAGTTGAATGGACGTGGCTCGCGATTAAGAGAGATCCCGCGACCAGCGCGAAGACACTCGGCGGAACCAGGTGGGAGTTGGCGGAGGTCACCCCCGGCTCCGGCAAACCGATTAAAGTAGTCTACGAGTTTCTGCCGAACGGCAAGCTGGCCGTGACCCCTTCGGAGCGCCGGTCGGGCCTCTCCACCGCCGCGTGGCTCCAGAGCAATAACTATGTCCTTATCGACGGCCTGCCCGACGGCCTCAGGCGGGAGGCGACGTTTGACGGCGAGCGCATGGAGGGTAAGGTGCTCGGGGCCCCAAGCAACCCTACGTGGACTGCCATGAAAAAGCCTTCCCGAAAGTGACTCGAAAGAAAAGGCCGCGGCGCAAAGTTAAAGCCGACACGGTTCACGTGTCGGCTTTAACTTTGCGCCGCGGCGGACGCGATATGGGCACGAGGAGCTAGGCTCAGTTCCTGACTTCGGCGACGACCTCGGCGGCTTCGGCGTCGAGGGGGGCGATGTCGGCGAGGGTCTCTTCGTCGTCTTCGGGGAGTTCGCGGCGGCGGTGGACTGAGCCGTCGGACTCGAAGATGTAGGCCGAGGGGGACTCGCGCATGATGATCTCTTGCAGGCACATGAGGCCGTAGAGCAGCGCCTCGGGGCGCGGCGGGCAGCCCGGGATGTAGACATCCACGGGGATGACGCGGTCAACGCCCTGCATGGTGGAGTAGGAGTCGAACGGCCCGCCCGTCGAGGCGCACGCGCCCATCGCGATGGCCCACTTCGGCTCGGGCATCTGGTCGTAGACGCGGCGGACGACCGGCCCCATCTTCAAGGTCACGGTGCCTGCGACGATGATGAGGTCGCTCTGGCGCGGGGAGGGTCGGAAGACGCCCGCGCCGAAGCGGTCGATGTCGAAGCGCGACGAGCCGGCCGCGATCATCTCGATGGCGCAGCAGGCCAGCCCGAACGTCATCGGCCACAGGGCGGACTTCCGCCCCCAGTTGACCAGGCCCCGCACGGGCTTCGCCCCCATCACCGGCGCGGCCACGTTCCGCCGCAGCGCGTTGAAGATGCTATCAACCGTCGTCAGTACGATGCCTTCTTGATGTTCCGCCATGTTAAGCCCACTCTAAAGCGCCCTTGCGCCAGGCGTAGTAGTAGCCGACGACGAGGATGCCGATGAAGACGAACATCTCGATCAGGGCGAACTTGGTGAAGGAGAACTCGTCGCCCATGAAGATGATGGCCCAGGGCAGGAGGAAGATGGTCTCCACGTCGAAGATGAGGAAGAGCATCGCCACGATGTAGTAGCGCACGGTGAAGCGGTCGTGCGCCTCGGTCACGGGGTCGATGCCGCACTCGTACGGGCGCATCTTCGCCTTGCCGTAGAGGTTCGGCCGCACGAAGCGGCCCAAGACCACGGGCAGTACGGGGAAGACGGCCGCCACCGCGAGGAAGATCATCACGGGCCAGTAGGCGGTCAGCGGCCCGCCCGCGGCGTCCGCCCCGACGGTCGTGTTCGCTTGCAGTAGGAAAGCGCTCAGCATCTCTCGTCTCGCCTTCGGTTGGTGCGCTAAGTGCGTGCGGCGACGTGAAGAACTAGCCGGATTCTAGGCCGCGCGTCCCACGTTGTCAAAAGCTTTCTGAGAAGGAGGAGTAGACAGTAGTCAGTAGACAGTAGCCAGTAGGAAGAAGGTTCTTCTACTGGCTACTGTCTACTGACTACTGTCTACTGCTTTTCGTGGTCGTGGCCTGCGAGCTGCGAGACGGCGTGTGCGAGGACGGGGCGGATGACGGCGAAGCATTCGCGCACACCCTTCGGCGAGCCCGGCAGGTTGACGAGGAGCGCGCCGGAGCGCGTGCCGCAGGCGGCGCGGGAGAGCACGGCGGTCGGGGTCTGTCTGAGGGTCTCGGCGCGCATCGCCTCGGGGATGCCGGGCACTTCCCTCTCGACGACGGCGCGGGTGGCCTCGGGGGTGTTGTCGCGCGGGCCGAGGCCCGTCCCGCCGGTCGTCACGACGAGGTTGACATCAACGCGGTCTGCGAGTTCGCGCAGCCTCCCCGTGAGCGGTTCCAACTCGTCGGAGACGACCTCCCGGGTGACGACGGTCGCGCCCGCCTCGCGCAGAAGCTCGGCGAGCGCCGGCCCCGACTCGTCCTCGCGCTCGCCGCGCGCGCTGCGGTCGCTCACCGTCAACACGGCCGCGCGAATCTCAACCGTCATAGACATCTCCTACCCGCACGCGCCGCGCTCGACGCGGAAGAGTCGCCAGTCGCCGGGCAGGCCCGGGAAGGTGTGCGCGCCGCGCTCCTCGAAGGCGATGCCGGAGCCGGCGACGAGGTCTTTGACCGTGTGCGAGACGAGCACCTCGCCCGCGCGCGCGCGCGCCCGCACGGCCCGTCCGATCTCGACGGCGAGGCCGCCGACGCGCCCACCCTCCAGCAGGTCGCACTCGCCCGTGTGGAGCCCTGCGCGCACCTCTATGTGGAGGCGCGCGGCGTACTCTTTGACGGCGCAGGCGCAGCGGATGGCGCGGGCGGGGCCGTCGAAGACGGCGAGCGGGCCCGAGCCTTCCATGTCAACTTCGCGGCCTCGGAACCACTTGATCTCTTTGGAGACGTGCGCGCGGAAGCGCGAGACGAGGTCGCGCCACTGGCGCGAGCAGTGCGCGGCGGCACGCCCGTCTAAGACGTTGACGTAGAGCAGCGTGGCGAGGACGCGGTCGGGCTCGCGCACGTGGCGCGCGCCGGTGAGGAACTCTTCGATCTCGTTGAGCACCGTCTCCTGGTCTTCAAAGAAGGGCAGGTGGTCGCGGCCGGGCAGCTCGACGAAGCGCGCGCCGGGGATGCGCGAGGCGACGTAGCGCCCCTCCTCGACCTTCAGGCAGAGGTCGCCGCGGTTGTGTATGACGAGGGTGGGCACGCGCACCGTCGTGAGGACGTGGCGCACGTCCACCTCGGCGTTCATCCGCGTGAGCGCCGCGGCCGCGCCCGGGCTTGCGCCCATCCGCAGGTACTCGGCCCACCACTCGCGGAAGGCCGGGTCGTTGGCGCGCGAGGGCACGCGCTCATCGATGCCGACGGGCCCGCCCCAGTGCTCTCTTATCTCCTGGAAGAAGTGCTCGCGCTCCTCCCGCGTCGGCCCCCAAGGGTAGTCCTCGCCGCGCACGCGCTTGGCGTAGGTGCCGATCATGACGAGCGCGCTGGTGCGCTCCGGGTAGGTCGCGGCGAAGAGGGCCGAGAGCGGCCCGCCCTCCGAGATGCCGATGATGGCGGCGCGCTCCGAGCCGACCGCTTCGAGCACGGCGCGCACGTCGTCCATCCGCTGTTCGAGCGTGGGCAGTTGGTCGAGTGGGACGCGGTCTGAGAGCCCCGTCCCACGCTTGTCGAAGAGGATGAGGCGGGAGAAGGTCGCCAGCCTGCGGAGGAAGCGCGCCACCGAGGGCTCGCGCCAGAAGTATTCGAGGTGCGAGACCCAGCCCATGACGAAGACGAGGTCGAGCGGCGCGTCGCCGAGCGTCTGGTAGGCGATGTTCACGTCGCCGCTCAGTGCGTAGCGCGTCTCGGGCACGCGCATCAGCTCCGGCGGGAACTCGGACGCGCCCTCCTCTTCCTTCAACTCCGCGGCGCGCGCGAAGACTTCGACCCGGCCCGAAGGCAGGACGGCCGCGCCCTTCCCCCTCTCCTCGGCGGCGGCGGCCGGGGCCTCCTCCTTCACTTCGACGGCCGCGTTGAAGCGGTAGCCGCGGCGCGGGACGGTCTCGATGTAGCGGGCGGCGTCTTCGGTGTGCAGGGCGCGGCGGAGCTGCGAGATGTTCTGCGAGAGGTTGTTCTCCTCGACGAAGCTGTCGGGCCAGACGCGCCGCATCAGCTCGTCCTTCCCGATGCAGTGGCCGCTGCGCTCGACGAGCGCGACCAGCGTCTCGAACGCCTTCGGCGTGAGCTGCACGGGGCGGCCCTCGCGCAAAAGCACCCCCTCGCGCGTGTCCGCGACGAAGGGGCCGAAGATGTACGTGTGCCCTCCCGTGTTCGACGGCATCGGCCTCGCGCTCCGGTCTCTTTCAGAACTCTTTCAGAAAAATCTCAGAAGCCCCTAAAGACCGCGCGCGCCCGCCTCGGCTATTCTGCGCGCTGTCAAAGGGACAAAGGGTTTTGGGGCGGAACCTTCTGCCGCCATTCTACCCGAAGTCCGCGCACGCCGGACAGGAAAAAGGTCGGGGGATTTACGGATGAGCTTTCAGGGAGTCATTGACGCGGGCGGCGATTCGACGAAGGCCGGCGGGCACGCCGTCGTGCTCGGCGGGAGCCTCGCCGGGCTGCTCGCGGCGCGCGTGCTCGCCGCACACTTCGCGCGCGTCACCGTCGTCGAGCGCGACGCGTACCCTTCGGACACTTCCGTGCGCAAGGGCGTGCCGCAGGCGAGCCACGTCCACGCGCTGATGCGGCGCGGCCAGCAGGTCATCGAAGAACTCTTCCCCGGGCTGCTCGACGAACTCGTCGCGGACGGCGCGCACTGGGTGGACACGGCGGGCGAGGTGGCGTGGCTGACGCCCGCGGGCTGGGGCACGCGCTTCCCCTCCGACCTGAAGGTCATCGGCCTCACGCGCCCGCTCCTCGACCTGCACGTGCGCCGCCGCCTGGGGTACGACCCGCGCGTGCGCGTCCTGGAAGGGACGGAGATTTTACGACTTCTGCCCGGCGCCCGGGGCGGCGTAGGCGTGTGTGGAGGGCAAGTTCGCACACGCCTTTCGGGCAGTAACATTGAAGAAGAGCTGCGCGCAGACCTCGTCGTGGACGCGACGGGGCGCGGCTCGCGCGCGCCGCGCTGGCTCGAAGAGCTGGGGTACGAGGCCCCGGAGGAGACGGTCGTCAACGGCTTCCTCGGTTACGCCAGCCGCCTCTACCGCGTGCCCAACGGTGCGGCCGCGGACTGGAAGGGCGCGTACGTGCAGCTCGCCCCGCCCGCGCAGACGCGCGGCGGCATTATGCTCCCCGTGGAGGGCGGGCGCTGGCTCGTGACGCTCATCGGCGGCGACCGCGACTACCCGCCCGCCGACGAGGAGGGCTTCCTGGAGTTCGCGCGCAGCCTCGCGAGCCCGGTCATCTACGACGCCATCCGGCGGGCCGAGCCGCTCACGCCCGTCCGCGGCCACCGCGCGACCGAGAACCGCCGCCGCCACTACGAACGGCTGAGTAGACAGCCCGACAACTTCCTCGTCACGGGCGACGCGGCCTGCGCCTTCAACCCGGTCTACGGCCAGGGCATGACGGCGGCGGCGGTCGGCGCGCTCGCGCTCGACGAGACTCTGCGCGAGCAGAGGCGGCGCTACGCGGGCGGCGAGTTGACCGGACTCGCGCGCCGCTTCCAGAGGCGTCTGGCGAAGGCGAACGCCGCGCCGTGGCTCCTGGCGACCGGCGAGGATTTCCGCTACCGGGGGGTCGAGGGCGGCTCGCCGAACGTGGCGACGCGCCTGATGCACCGCTACATGGATTCGGTCGTGCGGCTGGCGACGCGCGACGAGGCCGTGCGCCGCGTCTTCCTCGAAAACATGCACATGCTCAAGACGCCCCCCTCGCTCTTCCACCCGCGCGTGTCGCTGCGCGTGCTCGCCCAGGCGCTCGGCCTCGCCCCGCGGCCCGCCCGCGCGGCCTCCACGTCGCCCGCGCCGACTTGCGAGAGCGTCAGAGCGTAAGAGTAAGTTTAACCACAGAGACACAGAGACACGGCTTGAAGATATGAAGTCTTCAAGCCGTGTCTCTGTGTCTCTGTGGTTAATTGAATAGCCCGAGAGGCATACGTCAGCCGGCGGTGAGCGCCTGCGCGTGCAGCTCCTGGAGCGAGTAGACCTGGAAGGCGTCGGTCTCTTTGCGCGAGGCGATGGCCTCGACGATGGCCTGCGCGCCGGTCATCGTGGTGACGCAGGGGACGTTGAACTGGAGCGCGGCGCGGCGGATGGCCTGCTCGTCGAAGTGCGAGGCGCGCCCCAGTGGCGTGTTGATGACGAGCGCGACCTCGCCGCTCCGTATCTTGTCGGCGATGTTCGGGCGGCCCTCGTTGACCTTGAAGACCGTCTCGGCTTCGAGGCCCACCTCGCGCAGGCGCGCGGCCGTCCCGACCGTCGCCATCAGCTTGAAGCCGAGGCGCGTGAGGCGGCGCGCGAGCAGCGCGGACAGCCCCTTGTCGATGTCGTTGACGCTGATGAAGGCCGTGCCCTCGGTCGGGAGTTCGAGCCCCGAGCTGATCATCGCCTTCGCGTACGCCTCGCCGAAGGTGCGCCCGACCCCCATCACCTCGCCGGTCGAGTGCATCTCGGGGCTCAGGACGGGGTCTACGCCCGGGAACTTCTTGAACGGGAAGACCGGCGACTTGATGTAGAAGCGGTCGAGCCTCTTCGTCAGGTCTTCGGGCAGCCCGAAGGACGCGAGCGGGCGGCCCGCCATCACGAGCGCCGCGATGCGCGCCAGGGGCACGCCCGTCGCCTTCGCCACGAACGGCACGGTGCGCGACGCGCGCGGGTTCACTTCGAGCACGTAGACGCGGTCGTCCTTGATGGCGAACTGGATGTTGATGAGGCCGCGCACCTTCAGCTCGCGCGCCAGCGTGCGCGTGTAGTGGCGCATCGTGTCGAGGTGCTCCTCCGCTATCTTGAACGGCGGCAGCACCGACGAAGAGTCGCCCGAATGAATCCCGGCCTCCTCGATGTGCTCCTGCATCCCGGCGACGACGCAGGTCTCCTCGTCGGCGAGCGCGTCCACGTCGAACTCGGCGGCGCGCTCAAGGAACTTGTCGATGAGCACGGGCTTCTCGGGCGAGGCGTCCACGGCCGTGCGCATGTACTCGTCGAGGCTCCGCTCGTCGTAGACAATCGCCATCGCGCGCCCGCCGAGGACGAACGAGGGGCGCACCATGACGGGGTAGCCGATGCGCTCGGCGCACTCCTTCGCCTCCTCGAAGGAGGTGGCCGTGCCGTTCTCCGGCTGCGGGATGCCGAGCTTGTTGAGAAGCGCCCCGAAGCGCTTCCGGTCTTCGGCGAGGTCGATGGAGTCGGGCGAGGTGCCGATGATGGGCGCGCCCGCCTCCGAGAGGCGCACGGCGAGGTTCAGGGGCGTCTGGCCGCCGAACTGGACGATGATGCCTTCGGGCCTTTCGACGTCCACGATGTTCATCACGTCCTCGAACGTGAGCGGCTCGAAGTAGAGGCGGTCGGAGGTGTCGTAGTCGGTCGAGACCGTCTCGGGGTTGCAGTTGACCATGATGGTCTCGAACCCGGCGTCGCGCAGCGCGAAGGAGGCGTGGCAGCAGCAGTAGTCGAACTCGATGCCCTGCCCGATGCGGTTCGGCCCCGAGCCGAGGATCATGATCTTGCGGCGCTCGGTGGGCGCGGCCTCGTCCTCCTCCTCGTAGGTCGAGTAGAGGTAGGGCGTGTAGGACTCGAACTCCGCGCCGCAGGTGTCCACGCGCTTGTAGACGGGCGTGAGGCCGAGCTTCTTTCGATAATCTCTGACCTCAAGCTCCGTCCGGCCCGTCAGGTAGGCGAGGCGACGGTCGGAGAGCGCCGCCTCCTTAAACTCCCTCAGAGTCTCCTCAGGAATCTCTTCGAGCTTACGCCCCTCGACGCCCTTCTGAATCTCCATCACCTGGTTGAGCTGTTCGAGGAACCAGGGGTCGATGCGCGAGAGGCGGTATATCTCCTGAATCGGCACGCCCTGTTGGAGCGCGTAGGTCACGTAAGAGAAGCGCTGCGAGTTGGGGCGCGCGAGCTTGCGCTGAAGCTCGTCCGCCGGCACGTCGCGCAGGCGCAGGGGCTTGACGGCTTCGAGCGAGCGCAGGCCCTTGAAGAGCGCCTCCTTGAACGTGCGGCCGATGGCCATCACCTCGCCGACCGACTTCATCTGCGTCCCCAGCACGTCCTCCGTGTCGCGGAACTTCTCGAAGTTCCACTTCGGAATCTTGGCGACGACGTAGTCGATCGTCGGCTCAAACGACGCGGGCGTCTTCTTCGTGATGTCGTTATTTATTTCGTCGAGCGTGTAGCCGACGGCGAGCTTGGCGGCGATCTTCGCGATGGGGAAGCCGGTGGCCTTCGACGCCAGCGCGGAGGAGCGCGAGACGCGCGGGTTCATCTCGATGACGCGCACCTCGCCGTCCTCGGGGCTGACGGCGAACTGTATGTTGGAGCCGCCGGTCTCGACACCGACCTTGCGGATGATGCGGATGGACATGTCGCGCAGGCGTTGGTACTCGACATCGGTCAGCGTCTGCGCGGGCGCGACCGTGATGGAGTCGCCGGTGTGGACGCCCATCGGGTCGAAGTTCTCGATGGAGCAGATGATGACGACGTTGTCGGCGAGGTCGCGCATCACCTCCAGCTCGAACTCCTTCCAGCCGAGGATCGACTCTTCAATCAACACCTGGCTGACGGGCGACGCGGCGAGGCCGCCGCGGACGATCTCCTCGAACTCCTCCGGGTTGTAGGCCGTGCCGCCGCCCGTGCCGCCGAGCGTGAAGCTGGGGCGGATGATCGCGGGGTAGCCGGTCTCTTCGACGATCTTCTCGGCCTCGGCCCAGGTGTGCGCGAAGCCGCCGCGGGGCATGGGCAGGCCCTCCTCCTCCATCGCCCGCTTGAACAGCTCGCGGTCTTCGGCGACGCGGATGGCCTCGCGCTTCGCGCCGATCATCTCGACGCCGAACTCCTTCAAGACCCCGGCCTCGTCGAGCGCCATCGCGAGGTTGAGCGCGGTCTGGCCGCCCACGGTGGGGAGCAGCGCGTCGGGTCGCTCGCGGCGGATGATGGAGGTGGCCGACTCGACCGTGAGCGGCTCGACGTAGGTGCGGTCGGCGAACTCCGGGTCGGTCATGATGGTGGCCGGGTTCGAGTTGACGAGCACGACCTCGAAGCCCTCGGCGCGCAGCGCCTTGCACGCCTGCGTCCCCGAGTAGTCGAACTCGCACGCCTGGCCGATGACGATGGGGCCGGAGCCGATGATCAAGATTTTGCGGATGTCTGTGCGTCTGGGCATCTGACTGTGGGCTGCCGGACTCCGGCGACAGTTCCTTCCTGCGCGCGTAATTTCGTGGCATTATACACGCCAACCAACCCGCCACGAACCCGCCGCCGCGCGCCGACACGCCCGCCGGAACATTTGAAAACCGCGAGCCGCCGTCGTACTTTAGGTGCGCCGTGGAAAGGAACACACACATGGCAGCGAACCCCGAACGGCGCTACACGCTGGAGGAGTACCTGGAACTCGACCGGACTTCGGAAGAGCGCCTTGAGTTCCGGGACGGCGAAGTCTTCTGCATGAGCGGCGGGAGCCAGGCTCACGACCGTATTCTGATTAACTGCATCGTACACCTCAGCGCGAAACTTGACTCATCGAAGTGTCGAGTCTTCTCGTCTGACATACGAATCAAAGTGCCGACCGCGCCGCCCTACCGCTATGGAGATGTTTCGGCGCTGTGCGGAGAGGCGAAGTTCGAGGAGATTGGGGGCGTTGACGCACTCGTCAATCCGCAGTTAATTGTCGAAGTGCTTTCTCCTTCGACCGAAGCCTACGACCGCGGCGACAAGTTTACTCACTACAACTCCATCCCGACGTTGCGCGAGTACCTGCTCGTCGCGCAGCACCGCCCGCACGTCACGCGCCTCTTCAAGCAGGACGACGGGAACTGAATTCACACCGAGGCGAACGATCTCGACTCGACGCCGAAGCTCGGCTCGCTCGGCTGCGCCCTCCCCATGAGCGAAATCTATCAGGGCGTGAGCTTCGACGCGCCGCCGGCCGCCTGAGCCGCCGGCCCGCCCGCAAAGACCCCGAGTTTTTAACCGACGCGCGAGGGGGCGGGAGCCTTTAACGGCCCCGCCCCTCTTCCACTCATAATCCTTAAGGCGCGGCCGCGCTTGCCCGCGCGCGCGAGTTGCAAGCATTATTCAAGCGCCAGGGTTCCCCCCGAAATGACGACGTTTGCGGAAGACCAAGGAGGGTGTGTGAGAGACGTGTTCAGACAGAATGAGTTTACCGTCAGGCCGGGCAGCCGTCCGAGGCTGAAAAATTTCGACTCCGCCTACACCGGGGGGTTCGCCGACGAAGAACATGCGCGCGAGAAGCTCCGGACTGACTGCGAAGAGATGGCGCGGCTGCAAGACAAGCTGATGGCGCAGGAGTCGCACGCGCTGCTCGTCATCTTCCAGTCCATAGACGGCTCCGGCAAGGACGGCACGATCAAGGCGATAGCCGCGGGGCTCGACCCGCAGGGCTGCACGGCGCAGAATTTCAAGAAGCCGTCCGAGATCGAGAACAAGCACGACTACCTTTGGCGGTTCCACCTGGGCGTGCCGGAGCGCGGCCGCATCACCTTCTTCAACCGCTCCTACTACGAGGAGGTCATCTCCCCGCGCGTGCGCCCGGAGCGCCTCGACGAGCAGAGCCTGCCCCCGCGCAGCAGGGCCGGGGACATCTGGAAGCGCCGGATGACCGAGATCAACAATTTCGAGCAGTACCTCACCGACAACGGCGTCGTCATCCTGAAACTGTTCCTGAACCTCTCGAAGGAGAAACAGGCCGAGCGGCTGCTGGAGCGAACCGAGGAGGCGGAGAAGAGGTGGAAGTTCTCGCCCGCCGACCTGGAGAACCGAGGGCTGTGGGACGAGCACGTCAAGGCCCACGAAGAGATGCTGGCCCGGACGAGCACGAAGGCGGCGCCGTGGCACATCATCCCGGCCGACCACCGCTGGTTCACGGCGCTGGCGGTGGCCGACCTGATGGCGCGCAGGCTCCGCGCGCTGAAGCTCCGCTACCCCGCGATCAAGGGGGAGGATAAGGAGGAGATGGAGAAGGCCAGAAAGCGGCTCACACGCGAGCTGAAGCGCTGAGGGCGTGGCGGGCGAGGGCGTTCAGGCTTCGACGCGGCCGAGCGCCCTGTCCCGCCAGCGGCGGACGCTCATCACGTCGAAGCGCTCGCCCTCGAAGACGATCTGCCTGACGGCCTTCCTTCCGTCGTCGCTCGCGCGCTTCAGCCAGTCGCGCACCTCCATCCAGCGCACCTCGCCCTCCGAGTTGCGGACGACGAGCAGCACGGGGAACGCCTGCGCCATCCAGTAGCGCGCCCAGCGCTCCTCCTTGACGGTGAAGACCTCCGCGCCGTCGCGTTTCCGCTTCCTGAGGTAGGAGTCGCCCGACTTCAGTTGCAGGTAGAGCTTGCGCCCGGTGGCCTCGCCTTCATCGTCCTTAAACTCGATCTCCATGTCGATGCCGTTGTCGCTCACCGTGAACTCGCGGGAGATTTGGCCGGCGAGCGAGACCGTCGAAATGACTTCGCCCACCAGCGTGCGCTCCCTGTCCGCGTTGTCTAGGACGAACTGCGCCTGCTCGTCCAGCTCGAGCACGTGCCGGTGGACTTCCGGCGCGGCGAAGCGCTCTTCGAGGTCGTCCCACAGAGGCACGCGCTTCTCGCAGTTCACGCAGAGGATGTTCGACTGCTTGCCCTTCTCCTCCAGACGCTTCATCGCCGTCTCGCGGTCGCGCACAGGGGTCTTGCAGTGTGGGCAGACGTAGTGGCGCAGGCGCACCACCTCGTTCCCCTTCTTCAAAAGGTGCTCGTGGACGTAGCGGCTGAAGATCATCTTCTCGGCCACGGGGATGTCGGGGTCGAAGTAGACTTCCAGCTCGCCCGCGCCCTCGCCGCGGCGCGTGAGCTTGACGCCGAGCCGACGCCCCTGCGAGAGCGACTTGAAGTCTGCGGCGTAGCGCCACAGCTCGTCGGCCTCGAAGGACTTCGTGTGGTGCAGGCGCACGACGAGCGTGGCGTAGATGTCGTCGAGGAAGCCGTTGAAGCGGTAGCTGACGAGCACCGCCGGGTGGCCCGTCAACTCGGGGCGCTCGCGGCGGTAGTAGCTGGGGAAGACGAGCAAAGGCCCCTCGTCCGCGTCCTCGCGCAGGCACAGCCCGCGCTTCACCAACGTCTGGTGCATGGCGAGCAGGACGAACCGCTCCTCGTCCGCTTCGAGCCGCCCCATCGAAGACTGATAGTTCAGCTCGCCGTTCAGCACGCGCTCCTCGGGGATGCAGCCGCGCTCGTACTTATCTTCTCGTATTGTCTGAATCACGGCCTGCGCGTAGGCGTTGATGCGCTCGGGCTGAAGCAGCACCCAACTGCCGAACTTCAGCTCCCACACCACGCCCGGCCCGGCCAGCAACCCGATAACGGCCTTCAACTCCTCGTCCGTGAAGCGCGTGGACTCGCCCGACATGCGCAGTTGCAACGTCTCGCGCAACTCGTTAAAGCGCAACAGCACACGCCCCTCGTCCTTGAGCCGGACGATCTCCTCCTTCAGCCGCTTGAAGATGAGCGGCGACGAGCGCCAAGGGATGTTCTCCCAGCGGATGCCTTCGAGGATTGCTTTCTTAAGCTCCTCGCAACGCACGTTCTGCTTGGCGCTAGTTTCGAGGAACTTCACGTAGCCGCGTTCCTTCGCGAACTCCTCCACCTTGCTCTTGCTCACGCGCAGCCCACCCGCGTCTACCCTTCCAGCCACCAGCAGCTTCGTGAACGCCTTACTCGACGCGCGCGTCAAGTCCCTGTCCCACTGCCCCAGCGTCTCGAACAAATCCTCCTTCTGCCCGTCGAACACCAGCACCGCCAGCGCCGTCTCGTCCATGTACAACTGATGAATCAACCTCTGGTCAGCCTGCCCCCCGAAGTCCCACAACCAAATCTCCCGCTCCAACCCATCCTTCGCGTCAACATCCAACTTCCAATGCGTCGCCCACGCCCCCACCGTCGAATCACTCGGCTCCCAATCATTCAACGCCAGCCGCTTCGACAACCCCGTCTTCCCCGCCCCACTCTCCCCCACCAACAACACCTTCGCATTCGTGTACTGCACCTGCTCCGACGAGGGCTGAACGTCCAAGACAACAGCTTTAGTATCTCGTGCTTCGCTGACAAATCTTGACAAATCCCATATTCGCAAGCCACCCTCAGCGTCTACTGAGACAGCACGTCCATCAGCGTTCCACTCCAAGGACACGATGACACTCGTGTGCCCCTCAAGCACGTGCAGGCAGAGCCCCGCCTCCACGTCCCATACCCTCACAGTCGCGTCTGCGGAACCTGATAAGGCGCGTCGGCCATCAAAGGCCCACACGGCCTTATAGACGGCACTCGTGTGCCCTTCAAGCACGCGCAGGCAGCGTCCCGCCTCCACGTCCCACATCCGCACGGTGTTGTCTAAAGAGCTGGAAATTGCGTGGCGTTGGTCGGCGCTCCACGCTACGCTCATCACAGTACTCTCGTGCCCTTAGAGGACGCGCAGGCAGCGTCCCGTCTCCGCGTCCCACACCCGCACGGTTCTATCACCTGAACCGGAGAGGGCACGCCCTCCATCCGAACTGAAGTCGCAGGCATGGATACTCACTGCGTCGTCAAGCTGGATAGCCTTTTCCTCAAACTGCCCGTAGTTAACTTGCGCTTTCGCGTGCACGGCGCTCGCAGGTGGACGGCAGGCTTCGAGGAGTTTGGGGTAGGACTGTTTGCGGGCTCGGGGGAGGTAGTTGATGTAGGAGAATTGGGCGAGGGAGCCTTTGAGGGAGGTGGCGTCGAGGCGGAGGGGGATGAAGCGGCGTTGTTGGTTGAGGGGGTCGCGGAAGCGGAAGGTTTGGCTTTCGAGTTGCGCCCAGTCGGAGCCGAAGGCGTGGGCGGACATGCAGAGGAGGAGGATGCGGGAGTGTTCGAGGCCCTCTTCGATCTTTGAGAAGACGTGGTCGCCGGGTTGGAGTTCCCAGTCGTCGTACCAGACGCGGAGGCCGTCGGCGCGGAGGCGTTCGGCGAGGGGGCGGACGACCGCCTTGTCTTTGGAGCTGTGGCTGATGAAAACGTCGTAGCGGAAATCGTCGGCCATGCTTCTCCTCCTGAGGCGTGCGGCGTGGGAAGGATAGCGAAAGCGCCGGGAGGTTGGGAAGGGTTTTGAGGTGGCGGTTGGGTCTTGAGACCTCGCAGGCGAAGGGGCGGGCGTCTGTACGGCTGAATCGATCTCAAATCTGAAATTCTTTTAGTCGTCGGCGCCCTTCAGCCCGGCCTCCACGGCGGCGTCGCCCTTCCCCTCGACGTCGCAGCAGGGCATGCCGAGGGCGGTCAGCACCGAGGCTATCGCGCGGTAGTTGGCGACCCGCTGCGACTCCTTGCCCCACCCCTTCCCTTCGGTCTCGATGTTGACGTAGCGGAGTTTCTGGAGCTTCTCCAGCAGCAGGCCCATTACCTTCAGCGCGTCGTTGAGCTCCTGGCGCCTTTTCGCCTTGGCCGCCGTGTCCTCGGGTTTGGGTTCGAGAAGCAGGAGCAGGCGGAGCACCTCGTACGCCGCATCCAGAAACTCCTGCCCGACGACGTCCAACGCGATGTCGGCCTTCTTGCCCAACTCGTCGCCCAGCCGCAGCGCGAGCGTCACGAACATGGTGGAGAGGTCGCCCGCCGACTCGCTGGCGGTCCCCTTCGGCTCGTGCGTCTCCAAGACGACGTTGGTGTCGGTCGCCTTCAACTTCTCGAAGTCTTCGGGGTTCGTCACCCAGACCACGTTGTCGGGGTGTTCGGGGTCTCCGGCGTGACACCGCTTGATGTCGTCGCTCATGCACCAGCGGAAGATGTTGGTCGTCTTCGGCGTGTCGAGCGTCTCCGCCACGCCGGCCTCACCGAACTTCTCCTTAATCAGCACGCGGATGGTGTCGAGCACGTCGGCGCCGGTCTCCTTCTTGCGCTTGTCCACGTCGAGCTTCAGGTTGGCGACGCCCTTCTTGCTCATCTTGGAGCGGTAGGTCGAGGTGTCGCCGAGCGCGTTGTTGTGCAGGCTGACGACGGGGAGTTTGAAGTCGTCCGAGCAGTCCTTGATCGCGAGGAAATACTGGCGCTGCGCGAAGCCGAGGATTTCCTCCTTCGTCTTCGAGCCCGCCTTGTCCTTCACGAAGTCGCGGCACGTCGTCTCGTCGTCCATGCACTCGCTGACGACATCGGGCGGGAAGAGCGAGTTCGGGTCCTTCTCGCCGTGCTTGGGCACCTCGATGCCCCTGGCCTTCAGAGAGGCGGGATCCTCCACCATCGCGAGGTTGTAACGGCAGTTGGTGTGCAACAGCCGCGCCGTCCTCCTCGCCTTCCGCTCGTCGTGGTGAATGAAGACGACGCACGCGCAGGGCGGCGTGTTGACCGCGGGCTCGAACTTCAACTGGGGCACGTCCGCCGCCGTCTTGCCCTTGCGCCGGAGGCTGCCGCCGCCGCCCTGCGCGACGTGCGCCAGCTCGTGCGCCAGCAGCCTCCGCCCCTCCGGCGTGCCCGGCCGGTACTGCCCCTGGTCGAAGACCACGTGCTCCCCGACGGTATAAGCCAGGGCGTCAACGGCCCGCGCGGACTCCGCCGCACGCGCGTCGGTGTGTACGCGCACGCGGCTGAAGTCGTGGCCGAAGCGCGGCTCCATGAAGTCCCGCGCGGCGGCGTCCAGGGGCCGGCCGTGTGAGCCGAGCACCTCACTCACAATCCCCGGGGCCTCCACGCCGCCCGCGCCGGCGGTCGCCTGACGCCGCACCAGCGGCTCCTTCCGCCCGCACCCCTCGCAAGCCCCGCCCCCTTCACAGGCGCACTTGCGCCGGACGGCCTGCGAGTCCGGCGTCCGCGTCACCTGCTCCGCGACCCGATCCGCTTCCTGTTCGGACGCGTCCCCCGCGGCGTTCACACGCAACTTCGCCCGGAGCCTGACCGGCGGCCGCCAGCCGCGCGCCAGAGACCCGGCAGGCGCATCCCAACGGGCCGCGTCCGGTCTCTGTGCCAAAGTCCGCATGGTCAATCTCCGTCGAGCTTTTGTTAAGCCTCACGCCGGCCGGCGGCGCGGACGACGCCCGCGCCTGACAGCGTCAGGTGTAAACCCGAATGGAGAATAAAGCAAGGGAAAAGGTGCGCGCCGAAGGGGGCTAGACCTTGCCCGCGTCGAGCTGTTTGCGGTAGTCGTCGCCGTCGAGCTCGACGGTGCGGCACATCTCGTAGAGGCGGGAGCGGAGGCGGACGCCGACGCGGTCTTCGAGCGTCTCCTCCGAAGGGTTGCGGCGGGCGTCCATGTAGTTGGTCGTGAAGACGGTGAGCTTCTTGTCGTTGTAGCGCTTGCCGATGATCTGCATCATCGTGTCCCTGACCCAGTCGGTCGGCTTCGACGCGCCCAACTCGTCCAAGACCAGCACCTCGGCCTGGTAGACCGGCGAGAGCACGCTCATCTCGGAGGTGTTCGAGACCTTGTTGTACGAGTCCTGAATCTGTTTGAGCAGCGAGCCGAACTCGTAGAACAGGCACGGCACGCCCTTCTCGATTAGGCCGTGGAGGATGGCGACTGCGAGGTGCGTCTTGCCGACGCCTACGGGGCCCATCAGCAGCAGGCCGCGCTCGACCGCCGGGTACTCGCGCACGAGGCGGAAGGCGTAGTTGAAGGCTTTGAGCTGCGAGCCGTTGTTGGGCGCGGGGTAGTAGTTCTGGAGCGTACAGGCCTCGCGGCGCGGGGGCGCGGGCTCGCGGTAGCGGCGCGGGATGCGCGCCTGCTCGAGCAGCTTGCCGCGCGTGTCCTGCGTGCGGCACTCGCAGCGGCGCGCGCCCCTGTCGGGGACGACTTCGTAGCCGGTGCCGAAGCACTTCTGGCAGGCCGCGGGCGAATCGCCCCTCTTCCGGCGCGCCGGCTTCGGCCCCTCCGGCGCGGGAGAGTCTTCGACGGTCTCGTCCCTCTCGGGGACGGCGAAGAGCGGCGGGATCTTTTTGCGGTTGTCCGAAGGCATCCGGGAGACTTCGACGTTCCTTCTCGATTCTCAGGCCGCGCGGCGGGGTGTAAGCGCCCGGCGCGAACCTTCTCCGGGGCAAGAGATTGGTGAACCCCCGCGGCCGAGGTCGCGCGGATTATAGCACTCAAACTTTCGTTTGCAAGACGGTTCGGTGCGTTCGAGAATTTCCACAGTGTGGAAAACCGTTCGCGCCGTCGGAAGCAGAGAGACAGAGCCTCAACAGCCCCCGCCGCCGCCCTTGTAGACGGGACGCCAGCGCCCCTGCTGCCTCTTGTAGATGACGTAGTCGTTGCTCTCATAGTAGCCGCCCATGGCGATGACCTCGCCCACGCCGTCGCCGTCGAAGTCCAACTGATCGACGAAGTGCCGGTCCTCGTAGCTGTCCTCGGAGCCCTTGTGGAACCACTCCCAGGCCGTCTTGAAGGCGTCGCCCGCCGCGGGCTCCATGATGAGGAAGAGCGTGTATGACGTGGAGCCCACGTCGTTCTTGCCGGCGAGGAAGCTGCCGACCAGCTCGGAGCGGCCGTCGCGGTCGAGGTCGGTCGCCGTCAGGTTCACGACCTCCATCTTCGAGGCGAGCGCAGCGCCGACGCCGTTCTTCGCGTAGGAGGCGCGGGCCAGCTCGACGGCGCGCGCGCGCTCCGCCTCCGTAGGGGCGCGGCGCGAGGGGGCTCCGCGCCCGAGCGCCTGCGAGTCTGTGGCGAGCACCTTCACGCGCCCGCCGAGCCGCGCCGAAGTCTCGGCCGTCGCCTCCGCGACCAGCCCGACGCAGCCCGGCTCCATGTACTTGATGATGCTCAGCGCGCCCGCCTCGCCCCCGCCCGAGAGGATGCGGAACTTGCGCCCCGGCTTGAAGTACTCTTTCGCGAAGGCGTTCGTCCCCTTCTCCTCGTCGATGGGCGGGGCGGCGTACGCGCCGTTCCGGTAGATGACGACCGGCTCAGCCGTCACGGTCGCCTCGTACTTCGAGACGGCGAGGACGACCGCGCCGCCGCCCTGCGCCGCGGGCACGCGCCGCGCGCCCGCCCGCGCGCACACCAGCAGGGAGCAGACACAGAGCGAGAGGGCAAAGACAGGCAGTCGGGTACTCGTCTTCATCGTCGGGGGCCTTTCCGTCCCGCGCGCCGGTCGGGGCCGGGCGGGACTACTTTTTTATAGGGGGCGGCGTCAGGTAATTAAGGACTTCGAGCAGGCCGATGACGGCCACGACAGCCACCACTATGAGAAGGGTGATGTGCCAGCGCCCCAGCACGAAGCGGCGGCAGGCTTTACACTTGAGGCCCCCCATCCGGAGGGGCCTGGCGCAGTAGGGACATTTTGCCATCAGTCGCTGCACAGCGGGGCTACAAAGCAAAATGCCACGACTCGGCCCCCGCGTTCAAGTGCCCGCGGGGGGCGTGTGATATATTTCCGTCCGAGCATGAGTATCATTCAGGGGCTTCTGAACAAGATGGGGCTCGGGGCGTCGCGCGGCCGCCGCCCCTTACGCGTCTTCCTCCTCGACGACGACACCCTGCGCCACGACTGGTTCAACCGACAGTTCAAGGGCGACCGGCTCGACGTGGCCGAATCGGCGGCGCGCGCCGTCGAGCTGCTCTCGGCGAACCACTACGACATCATCTTCCTCGACCACGACCTCCTGCCCGAGCACTACTACGCGGAGGGGTTCGACGACGAGCGGAGTGGCTACGCCGTCGCGCGCTGGCTCGCCGAGACGCCCGCGCGGCTCGCCGCCGCGACCATCATCGTCCACACGCGCAACGCCGACGGCGCGCTCCGCATGGTCGAGCTGCTGCGCCGCACCGGTCGCCAGGCCGAGCACGTCCCCTTCCACATGCTCGCCCCCAAGATCAAGCAGCTCCGACGCGGTTAACTTTTATGAGGACAAAACGCACGCCCAGCTCTTCCCTGCTCGCGCTCTGCCTGACGCTCTGCTGCGCCGCCGCCGCGCCCGCGCAGGACGGCGCGGGCCAGCCGTACGACGACCGTGTGAAGGCGCTGCTCGCCCGGCCGGATGTGCGCGCGGCCTTCGCGCACGTCGAGCGCAACCGAGACGCCATCCTGAAAGAGTGGATTGCGATTACCGAAATCAACGCCCCCTCGGGCAAGGAGGCCGAGCGCGCCGCCTTCATCGAGAATCTCCTGCGCGGCTACAGGTCGCTTCAGGTGAGCCGCGACGCGACCGGCAACGTCGTCGCCACGCGCAAGGGGACGGGCGGCGGCCCCACGGTCGTCGTGGACGCGCACATGGACACGGTCTTTCAGGAGGGCCTGAAGATCAAGGCGGAGGTGCGCGACGGGCGCGTCTACGCGCCGGGCGTCGGCGACGACACGCGCAACGTCGAGGCGATGCTCGCGGCCGTGCGCGCGCTGGACGCGGCGAACCTGAAGACGAAGGGCGACCTCATCTTCCTCTTCACCGTCGAGGAGGAGACGAGCTTCCGCGGCGTCGAGGAGTTCGTCAAGGCGAACAAGGGGCGCATCGACCAGTACATCGCGCTCGACGGCGGCTACGAGGGCTTCACCTACGGCGGCATCGGCATCAACTGGTACAAGCACCACTTCATCGGCCCGGGCGGCCACACGCGCTCGTCCACCCCGCCCTACTCGGCGACGCTGCCCGCTGCGCGCGCCATCGAGCGCATCTACCAGCTACAGCTCCCGCAGGGCATCTCCTCCAACCTCAACATAGGGATGCTCGGCGGCGCGGAGGTCGTCAACGCCAAGGCCGCCGACGCCTGGTTCACGGTGGATTTGCGCTCGACGAGCAACGAGGTCATCGCCGACCTTGAGAAGAAGATCGCGGCGATAGTTAAAGAGGAGGCCGAGCGCGAGCGGATGACCGCGAGGACGGAGCTAATCTCTTCGACGCCCGCGGCACAGATACCGGGCCACCGCGAATCGACGCTGGTGAAGACGGCCGAGGCCGTGCACTACGCGATGGGCTTCAAGCCTTCGATTACGCTCTCGGGCTCGAACAACGGCAACGTCGCGCTGCTCGCCGGCATCCCCGCCATCTCGACCGGCGCGGGCCCTTGCAACAACTCGCACGCGCTCACGGAGAACTGCGAGATCGAGCCGCTCTACAAAGGCATCCGGAAGGTCATCCTCCTCCTCGTCGCCACGGCCGGAGTTTAAGTCTCCATACAATCGTTCAGAAGCGGGCTGCGGCCCGCCGGCCCAGACGAAAATTCTGGCCGGCGGGCCGCAGCCCGCCTCTGAACGACGGATCAGGTGATGGGCAAACGCTAGCGGTTCGTCTTGTTCGTCGTGCGGATGCCGACCTTCGCGAGGGCCCAGGCGGCGGCGACGATGGCGGCCTTGCCGAGGCTGAAGCCTTCGTCGTCCGCGTGGACGCGCCTGACGCGGCCGCGGGCGGGGCGCGCGCGCGGCCGCTCTTCGAGCGAAGATGAGGTCGATGCGGTCTGTTCCTCCCCGACCAGGCGGGCCTCGCCGCGGCGGCCTTCGGCGACGCGCGCGGCCCCGCCCCGCTCCTTCTGGTCGGGGGCCTTCTCGCCCTTCTCCTTGGCGTCGGCCGCGCCCTGCCGGGCCATCTCGTTCTCGATCTCGGAGTTGATCTCGCCGCCGACGAGGATCGCCGTGCCCGTGAAGTAGAACCAGAGCATCAGGATGATGACCGCGCCGAGCGAGCCGTAGGTCGCGCTGTAGGAGTTGAAGAATTCGAGGTAGGTCTTGAACCCGAACGAGATGAGCAGCCAGAGCAAGACGCCGACGATCGCGCCCGGCGTGATCCACTTCCAGTCCTGGGCGTGTGAGTCCGGCCCGAAGTAGTAGATGAGCGCGAAGGCCAGCAGCACGAAGACGAGCACCAGCGGCCACTGCAAGACCTTCCAGGCGGTCGCGAACGCCGACCCCAGCCCCAGCTTGACCGAGACCGCGTCGGCGATGTCGTGCCCGTAGAGTATGAGCACCAGCGCCGTCACGATGAGCAGCGTCAGCGCCAGCGTCAGCCCGATGGCCGTCAGCCGCACCTTCCACCACGGCCGCGACTCCTTCAGGTCGTAGGCCGCGTTCAAAGACTCGCTGATGGCCCCCATGCCGTTCGACGCCGCCCAGAGCGTCGCCAGGATGCCGAAGGAGAGCTTGCCGCCGCCGCTCGACTGCGTCACGTCGGTCACGGTCTGCGAGACGAGCTTCGACGCCTCGCCGGGCAGCACCGCGGCGAGGTAGTCGAAGAGCCCCTGCCGGAGCTGGCTGTCCTCGCCCGCCATGTAGCCGAGCAGCGACGTGAGGAAGAGCAGCGCCGGGAAGAGCGCCAGCAGGAAGTAGTAGGAGAGCTGCGCCGAGCGCCCCAGCACGTCGTCGTCCATCACCTCGGCGTAGACGCGCTTCGCCAGCTCCTTCCAGGCCAGTCCGCCCAGGCTCAGTGACTTGAGCATCCCCCGAAACCCTCCGCTCCCGAAAGTGTGGCCGCAGTTTCACCACCCCGGAAGGCGAAACCGTCACGATTTCCTCAAGAGTTGTCCACGAGGCCGCACGGGCGGCCCTCCCGCGCCTTCAGAACTCTTTCAGATTAAATTCATGAATCGCTAAAGATTTCCGGGGCGGCGCGGGGTATCTTGCGCGGGCGTCGGGGGCGACCGCACGCCGAGGGCTGGACGCCGGAGGGATTTAAGGGTAAAGTACGCCGCACTCTTGCCCGCTCCCCCCCTTCGACTGAAGTCAGAAGGAGCTTTTTGGCGTGAAATTTTCCCTTGGCATCGCCGCCCACGGCCTTCAAACTGCGCGGCCGGGCCCCCGCCCGGTCGGGGCGAGCCGCCTTCTCCCTTCGCCCCGTGCGCTGCCCCCTTACCAAACCTTTACGAAACCCTCATGACTGCGGCGCGCGCCCCCTGTAGAGTGCGCGCCGGGGTCGAGGACGGGATTGAAAATCAGGGAGGCCCGGATGGCCTTACCACCCTCGAAAATGTTTGTTTGACGTAAGAAGGAGTTTTTCGATGAGGACTTTACGCTTTACCTCGCTCTTGGCGCTGTCCCTAATGGTCTTCGCCGCGGCGCAGACGACCCGCGCGGCCGCGGCCGCAGGCAACTACCAGTTCACGCTGCCGGGAGAGAAGGAACTGAAGTACGTCGAGTTCAGCGCGGAAGGGGACGGCACCGGCAAGGCCACCGGCTCCATCTACCTCTCGGACGAGGCCGTCTACACGATCCTGGACGTGGACGGCACGGGCGAGAAGGGCAGGTTCGCCGGCTACAACATCAAGGCCGACGTGGACGGGCTGGTCGTGACCGAGAACCAGGCCATCCTGAGCGGCACCATCACCACCTCCAGCAACCAGGCGTTCATCGGGCAGCGCGTGCTGCTCACCGTCATAGACAACGGCCAGGACCCGCGCCGCCCCGACGGGCTGACCTGGGGCATCTACAAGCCGATCGACCGGCGCTGGATTCCCTCGGACGCCGAGTGGAAGGAAGACCCCGGCGTCGGCCTCCGCTGGTGGGCGACCGACTTCGAGCGGAAGGGCGACGTGGGCTACCAGATGCCGCGCGACGAGAGCTTCGGCACGCACAGCTACCCCCTCTCCTCCTACGTCTACGCCGACGTGGACAACGCGGCCGGCGACATCCGCGTCGTGCCGTAGCGGCTTCACGTTATTGTCGAACGCGAAAGAGGCGGGCCCCCGGCCCGCCTCTTTCGCGTTAGTGCGTGTCTCCCGGCGACTGAGAGTTTACTTGACGAGCGTGCCCGTCCGCGCCCAGCGCGTGTTGCGGAAGAAGTCGATGACGTAGCTGACGGGGGCCGGGGCGTCGCTGCGCGGGGCGCTCTCGTCGAAAGACCAGTAGACGAACATCGCGCGGCCGATGATGGCGCCGCGCGGGACGTAGCCCCAGAAGCGGCTGTCCTGGCTGTTGTCGCGGTTGTCGCCCATGACGAAGTAGTGCCCCTCGGGCACGTCGAACTTCTCGCCCTCGGTCACCCGCCGCGGCGCCGCGTGGAGCTGCGGCTCGACGTAGACGCTGTAGGCCGAGTCGGGCGGGGCGGGCGGCGGCGACCCTTCAAACGTTAGAGGCGCGCCGTTCTCGTCCTCGGGCGTGCCGGGGTCGTTCGGCGGCGGGTTGTGCGCCGGTATGATGTGCTCTTCGAGCGGCTGGCCGTTGATGAAGACCTGCGTGTCGCGCAACTCGACGCGGTCGCCTGGCAGGCCGATGACGCGCTTGACGTAGTTCGTCTTGTAGGGGAGGTTGTTCGGCGCCGTGTCGTCGATGCCGCTCTCGCGGAAGCGCGCCTCGCCCTGGTACTTGCCGGGATACTTGAAGACGATGATGTCGCCGCGGCGTATCTCGCGCTGCGGCAGGAACGGGAGCGGCGGCCCCGGGGCGAAGATGAACTTGTTGACGAGCAGGTGGTCACCGATGTTGATCGTGTTCTGCATCGACCCCGTAGGCACCTTCACCGCCTGCACGACGAAGGTCATCCCGAAGAGCGCCATCACGGCCGTCACGACCAGCGACTCGAAGTATTCGCGCAGGACGCTGTGCGGCGGCCCCGGCTTCCTCTGCGCCGCGGGCTGCGCGCCCGCGCCGTCGCGGCCGTCGCCCCCCGCGGCGCGGGCACGCACGCGCCCGCCCTCCGCCTCCGCGGGCGGCTCGGCCACCCCCGCTCCCCTCGGCTCATTACTCATATTCCACTCATCCTAGAGACCGCCCCGACAATGGTCAAGCCAGCCGCGGGCTAAACGAAACGGCCTCGCGCCCCAAAATTATTTTGTTTCATGCGCGAAACGGTGTTTCATTGTCGCCGTTTTTGTGCTACAATCGTCCTCATGAAAACGACGGAGAAAAAGCGGGGCCCGAAGGTCGAGCAGTTCACCCCGGCCGAGCAGCGTTCGGCGCGCGCCGCGAGGGTCAAGGTCTTCGAGGCCGAGCCCTACGGCTGGATCGCGCAGTCGGAGTCGGGCGTCGAGCGCGGCTACCACCTCTTCCGCGACCCGGAGACGCGCGCGCTGGCCTGCACCTGCGCCGACTTCATCTTCCGCGGCAACGCCGAGCCCGGCTACGAGTGCAAGCACGTCGCGGCCGTGCTGAAGTTCATCGCGCGGCAGTACCTCAGGTTCGAGTACGACCCGCGGCGGCAGATGTCGCGCGTCGCGTAGAAAATTTCGGGAGTCGAAGATGAGCAGCAAGACTTTCAAGTGTGAAGCCTGCCGCACGGCGTCCGAGACGCTGCACATGCGCAACTCGGACGGCAAGTGGGTCTGCGTCCGCTGCATCCCGGCGGCGGAGCTGGACGCCTGCGCGGGGCTTCGGGAGCGTCTGGGCCTCAAGCCCGCCGCGGCGCGCGCCCCGCGCCGCAAGGCTGCCTGACGCAGCCAACGTCCCCTCACCCCCTCAAGCCACGGAGGCGCGAAGGAGCAAGGGAGTTTCCCTCCCCGAACACCTCGCGCCTTTCGTGTTTCTGCCGTAAGCTCTTCGGCGACATGAGCACTTTCGAGACGAAGGAGCAAACTTCGGCGGGCGGGGTCGTCTACCGCCGGCGCGGGGAGAGGACGGAAGTCGCCTTAATCTCCGTGGGCGAGCCCGCGCGCTGGCAGTTGCCTAAAGGCCTGGTCGGGCGCGGCGAGACGCCTTCGGAGGCCGCGCTGCGCGAGGTCTCGGAGGAGACGGGGCTCGCGTGCGAGATCGTCGCGGAGCTTGAGAGGGTCGAGTACTGGTACTTCTCGAAGGGCGGCGCGCGGCGCGTGCGCTTCCACAAGTTCGTGCACTTCTACCTGATGCGCTACGTCTCGGGCGACGTGTCGGGGCACGACGACGAGGTGAACGAGGCGCGCTGGTTCGAGATCGGGGAGGCCGAAGGGGTGCTGGCGTTTAAAGGCGAGCGGAAGGTTTTAGCCGAGGCGCGGGAAATGCTCGCGTCGGGCGACGGGGGTTGAAGCCCCCCGTCGCCCGCGGCTGAAGTCCGGAGGCCGTACGTTAGTGGACGACGCGGTTGGCGCTCAGGCGCTGCCAGAGGGCCTCCTCGTCCGGGTAGGCGATGCCGTTCTCGCTGCGCATGGCGAGCGCGGTCTGGACGATGAGCTTCAAGTCCTGGAAGACGCCGTCGCAGTCGGCGCAGGTGCTCAGGTGAGTCACCACGAAGAGCCTGTCGTTGTCGCCGAGCAGGCCGGCGTCGTAATCGCTGAGCAGTTCGATACTTCTGGCGCAATCCATTTCAGGCCGTTCCTTTGGGGTGGAAAGTAGATTCCGGCCTCCCGGGCGAGCCCCGGAAGATTACTTAGATGCGGCTTGCTCCCGGATTAATTGCCTCAGCTTGAGCCTCGCCTTGTGTAATTGCGACTTCGAGGTGCCCTCGGCGATCCCGAGCATGTTGGAAATCTCGTAGTGCTCGTACCCCTCCACGTCGTGGAGGACGAAGACCGTCCGGTAGCCGGGCGGGAGCTGCTGCAAAGCCTTCTCCAGAGAGATGCGGTCGATGACGGGCATCGTCCCCGGGTTCTCCGTCCCCTTGACGATCTGGATGGGCGTCTCGCCCTCATCCGTGAGGAGTTCGGAGCGGGTGCTCTTCTTGCGGAAGTGCATCAAGACCTGGTTGACCGTCATGCGGTGGAGCCAGGTGGTGAAGGCCGACTCGCCGCGGAACATCCCGATCTTGTTGTAGAGCTGGAGGAAGACGTCCTGCGTCATGTCCTCGGCCTCGGTGGGGTTACCCATCATGCGCAGGGTCAGCGCGTAGACGCGCCGGTAGTGCCGGCGGTACAGCTCCTCGAAAGCCTTCCCGTCGCCCCCCGCTGCCTTCTTCGCCAGGTCGAAATCGGACTCTTGTGGTTTATCCACTTCGGCTACAGTCACTTCTTTATCTAATCCTTTATTAATTTTCTTCGATTATCCATTAATTCGGCGCAAATGGGAAATAGGGCAGTAGGCAGTAGGCAGCTGGCAGTGGGCAGTTAAGACAAGAAGACTTCAACCACCTGCTGCCATCTGCCTGCTGCCTACTGCTTCAACGTCTCCCATCTCCCGAGGGCGCGGAGCTTCTTGTAACGCTTCGCGAGCCGCTCGGCCGGGGCGAGCGCCGAGGTCTGCCGCAGGCTCTCCCAGAGCGCCGCGTCGAGCAGGCGCGCCGCCCCGTCGTGGTCATTCTGCGCGCCGCCCGCGGGCTCGGGGATGACCAAATCCACGATGCCGGCCTTGTAGAGTTCCGGCGCGGTCAGGCGCAGGAACTCGGCGGCGCGCGGAGCCTGCGCGCTGTCTTTGAAGAGAATCGCGGCGCAGCCCTCGGGGGTGATGACGGAGTAGACGGCGTTCTCAAGCATCAAGACCTGGTCGGCGACGCCGATGGCGAGCGCGCCGCCCGAGCCGCCCTCGCCGATGACGACGCCGACGACCGGCACGCGCAGCCGCGACATCTCGAAGAGGTTGCGGGCGATGGCCTCGGCCTGCCCGCGCTCCTCGGCGTCGATGCCGGGGTACGCGCCCTGCGTGTCGATGAAGGTGACGACGGGGCGGCCGAACTTGTCGGCGAGCTGCATCAGCCGGAGCGCCTTGCGGTAGCCCTCGGGCTTGGTCATGCCGAAGTTGCGGTAGCGGCGCTGCTTGGCGTCGCGCCCCTTCTGCTGGCCGACGACGCCTACGGGGACGCCGCGGTAGCGCGCGAAGCCGCAGACGATGGCCGGGTCTTCGGCGTAGCGCCGGTCGCCCTTGACCTCGACGAAGTCCTCGAAGAGGCGTTCGACGAAGTCCAGCGTGTACGGGCGTTCGAGGTGGCGCGCCAGCTTGACGCGCTCGAACGCCGACATGGAGTCGATCCTGTCTTCCATCCTGACGAGTTGGCCTTTATTAATTGGAGACGACCCGGGAAGGATGTACGTTTATCCCGCCCCCGTCAAGCTCGCGCGCAAAAGGTTAAGAGGCTTGCCCCGTTTCCCCCTCAAGTGGAGAGGGCGAGCAAGCCTCTGACTGTCGTTTGAGTTCGCCGCCTACTGCAAGCTGTCGGTGAACGCCTTGAGCAGGCGCGCGCGCGACGGGTGGCGGAGCTTGCGCAGGGCCTTCGCCTCAATCTGGCGGATGCGCTCGCGCGTCACGTCGAAGTTCTTGCCGACCTCTTCGAGCGTGTGCTCCTCGCCCGCGGGCCCGAGCCCGTAGCGGAGCTTGATGACGACCTCCTCGCGCGGCGAGAGCGTCGCCAGCACCGCGTCGGTCACCTGCCGCAGGTTCGTCGTCACGACCGAGTCGGCCGGGCTCACACGCGACTTGTCCTCGATGAAGTCGCCGAGGTGCGAGTCCTCCTCCTCACCAATCGGCGTCTCCAGAGAGATGGGCTGCTGCGCCAGCTTGAAGACGCTGCGTACCTTCGGCACCGGCATGTCCACCTTCGCCGCGATCTCTTCGGTCGTCGGCTCGCGGCCCAGCTCCTGCACGAGCGCGCGGCTGGTGCGGATGAGCTTGTTGATGGTCTCGATCATGTGGACGGGGATGCGGATGGTGCGCGCCTGGTCGGCGATGGCGCGCGTCACCGCCTGCCGGATCCACCACGTCGCGTAGGTCGAGAACTTGTAGCCGCGCCGCCACTCGAACTTATCGACCGCCTTCATCAAACCGATGTTCCCCTCCTGGATCAGGTCGAGGAACTGGAGGCCGCGGTTCGTGTACTTCTTCGCGATGGAGACGACGAGGCGCAGGTTCGCCTCGGTCAGCTCGCGCTTGGCCTCCTGCGTCTCGGCCTCGCCGGCGACGATGGCCTGGTGCGTGCGCTTGATCTCGACGACCGAGATCGAGTGCTCCTCCTCGGTCTTCTTGAGGCGGCGCTTGGCCGCGAGGAGCTGGCGCTTGTACTCCTTCTCGGCGTCGGGCTTGATGCGCTTATTCTCAAGCTTGTCCGACAGCTTCTTGATCTCGCGCTCGGCCGAGCGCACCTCTTTGTGCGCGGCGGCGATGGCGTCGATCAGGCGCAGGCGCGCCGACTCCTTCAGGTTGAGGTTCTTAATCTCCTGCGAGATTTCGAGGCGCGTGCGCGCCACCTTGCGCTTGAGGCGCAGGAGCTTCTTCGTCGGCTTGCCGCGCGTCAGCTTCTGCTCGGCGGCCAGCTTCTCCCACTCCTTCAGGCCCTCCTTGAAGTGCTTGCGGATGTTCTCGACGCCTTCGAGCGTCCACTGCAAATACTCGTCGGCCTTGTCCTCCGCCTCGGACACGTCGGCCTGGTCGGAGAAGTTGACCACGTCGCGGATGGAGAGGTGGCCGGAGTGCAGCTCCTCGCCGATGCGGATGAGCTCCTTGACGGCGATGGGCGAGCGCGAGATGGCCTTGTGCGTCTTGATCTGGCCGCGCTCGATGCGCTGCGAGATGGAGACCTCCTGCTCGCGCGTCAAAAGCGGCACGGTGCCCATCTGGCGCAGGTAGACGCGGACGGGGTCGGCCGACTTCTCGTCCTCGCCCGCCGAGAGGTCGAGGTCGTCAACCTCGTCGAGCGTCCCCTCCTCCTCCACGTCCGTGGCGAGGGAGGCGACCTCCGAAATCAGTTCCTCGTCCGACTCGACCGCCCCGATGGTGGCCGCTTCGAGCTTCTGCAGAACGTCGTCGATGTCGCGGTCTGCGACGGGGTCGCCCGAGACGACCTCGCCGTAACCTTCGTAGAACTTCTCGCCGCCCGTCTCCAACAAGTCTAGCCCCTGCTTCTTCATCTTCTCGCTCAAATCGTCGCCCCCCCGTCAGACGCTTTAGCCGCGGAAAGCGTCTCATACGTGGCTTCGGACATTTATGTTTCCCACCCTTACGCCGTCGGCCGCCCCACCCCGCACACAATTAAGTCATTGATGCGAGGGACATTAGATGTTTGACACTCTTTTCCGGTTGTACTCTCGGCCGCCGCCCACGGCCAAAGCTTTAAGGGAGGTTCAAACACGGACACGCCCCTGTGATGCGGCAGACAACGCGCCGGTTCGTTTGCGCGGCGCCAAATCCGTAGCCCTAACCGAAGAAATAGCATAATTTAGACATATATTCCAGCCGTCGGCGCGGTTTGGCCGTTTTCCCCTGTAAACTAGACGCTTTCCACGCCCCACGGTTCCGCCCCCCACCCGCCCGGAAGGGTCGAAAAGTCAAATTGTCCCGACGTTGAGCCTCGGAGCCATAAAGATGAGGGGAAAAGCTCGGAGGTTTCGTCCTGGAGGCTCGACCTCCGAGAAAAAAGCTCGGACTCCCGAGCAAAAAGCCTCGACCTCCGAGCAAAAAGCCTCGACGTTCGAGAAAAAAGCTCGAACCTCCGAGAAAAAAGCTCGGAGGTTCAAGAAAAAAGCTCGGACTTCCGAGAAAAAAGCTCGAACTCCCGAGCAAAAAGGGTGGAGGTTCGAGCAAAAAGCTCGGAGGTTCGAGCAAAATAACTCGGATTTCCGAGAAAAAAGCTCGAAGCTCCGAGAAAAAAGCTCGGGCCTCCGAGCAAAAAGCCTCGAAGTCCGAGCAGAAGTGCTCGGAGTCCCGAACAAAAAGCTCGGAGCTTCGAGAAAAAAGCTCGGGCCTCCGAGCAAAAAGCTCGGACGTTCGAGAAAAAGGTCAGAACCACCCGCGGTAGCGGGTGGCCCGTGGAGATACGGGGCGTTCGGATAATCAAGGGCCACCCGCTACCGCGGGCGGTTCTGACCTGGTATTGCTGCAAAATTTGACGGGCGAACGTCCGGGCGTGAAATCCGCTCAAAAAATTGTGTGAGTTTGTGATAAAAGAGGGCGGTCAGTCTTTCCCGCCGGAACAGGCGGGATTCCCAGGGAGAAAATAGGTGATAACGGCTCTGCTCATCTTCTTCTGGGCGGTGGTGCCCGGCCTGATAACGGGCTGGATGCTCAGGGAGCGCGGGCGGAGCTTTCTGCCGGGGCTTCTTCTGGGGGCGGTCTGCGGGCCTCTGGGCATCCTCGGGGTTCTGACCTTTATTTATGTCTCCGACCGCAGGCGGGCGCGCGGCCACGGGCGGATGCGCGCCGTGCGCGTCTTCTATGACATCCCCGTGGTCGGTCGCCTGCACGTCTCGACCGTGTGGATGGTGGCGGGGGTCGCGACCTTCGTCTGCCTCTGGATGATCGGCGGCATCACGTACGAAACCTACAGGGCGGAGTTGAGACCCGCTGCCGCGCCAGAACAGGCGCGGCAGACGGCCGAGGAGTCCGCGCAGCCGCAAGCGCTCCTCCCGACGAACACACCCACAGAGAAGCAGCCGGCGGAGGCGCGCCTGGCGGAGCAGACGCAGGGCGGCTCTACGAACCAGCCGCGCGCGGCGCTGCTCGGCAACTTCTCCGGGCAGCCGGGTCAGCCCGCGGCCTCGGCCGCGCCGCCTGGAAACTCCGCGACGAGTTGGCAGCCGGCGCCGCAGCCCGCCGGTAACGCCACACAGCCCGCGCCGGGAGCGCCCGCAGCCGCCGCCGCCACGCCCCAGCCGAACGCGCAGCCCGCGCCGCAGCCGCCGAAGGCCCCCGCCCCCACGCGCGCCGACACGGTCGCGGAGGTGACGCGCGACCTCGCTTCGCGCGGCCACAGAGTGCACGCGGCGCTGAGCGGCAACGCGCAGAGCGCGACTCTCTCTCTGACGGGCGCGACGCTGACGCGCGAGGCGGGCGTCCAACTCCTCGGCAACGGCCGCCTGCGCGGCTCGCTCAAGGCCGCGGGCGTCCGCATCGTCGTCCTGATGAACGGCGAGCAGAGTTGGACGTACATGCTCTGAAAAGCCGTGAACCGTAAACCGTGAACCGTGACAAGAGAAAAAGCAGCTCTTACCTGTCACGGTTTACGGTTTACGGTTCACGCATTCGAGATTGCCGATATGGTTAAGGGCGTGAACCATTTCGTCACCCGTCTGAGACGCAGAGTTTGAACGCGCCTCCCCTACAGAAAGAAAACTGCCGGAAACCCGACGGGCTTCATCTACATTCACTCATCGGCGACGTGGCACGCGGGTTGTTTAGCTTAATGGCGTCTCGCAAACGAGACTGGTTACGGTGCCGTTGCGCCGGCAACCACAAAGTCGGGGCCCGGCTGTGAAGGGGAGAGCGCAGCCGGGCCTCACTTTTTTCCTGTGCGTTCGAGGGTTTGGGTTTTCACGCGAGTGGAGGATAATGCACGGCATGACCGTCGAATCGCCTCAGAAGAACGAGACCGGCCAGACCGTCCTGGTCGTGGACGACATGAGCGACAACCTCATCCTCATCAGCCTCTCGCTCCAGGACCTCGGCTACCGCGTCGTCACGGCGACGAACGGGGCCGACGCGCTCAACGTGGCGAAGCTGGCGCGCCCCGACCTCATCCTGATGGACATCGCCATGCCGCAGCAGGACGGGCTCGCCGCCACGCGCCGCATCCGCGAGGAGGCCGAGCTACAGACCGTCCCCGTCGTCGCGCTCACGGCCTTCGACACCGACGGCTTCCGCCAGGCGGCCTTCGACGCGGGCTTCAACGGCTACCTGACCAAGCCCATCGACTTTGACCGCCTGCGTAACCTCATGACCAAGCTGCTCGCGCGAGATAAGGGGAACACGACGCGCCTCTGAGCGTGTGCTCCGGGCGTGTACGCCTTCAGCTCCCTTCCCGTCCCTCTTGCTCGCATCCGACTTCGAGGCGCGACCCGGCGCCGGCATTCTTTTAAGGAGAGTGAGAATGAACAGAAGGCACTACCTTTTGACCGTCGTCCTGTCGCTGGCGGCTGGCCTCGCGGGGCACGCGCTCTACGCGGCCTTCGCGGCCCCGCCCGCGGCGCGCGCGGCGGCCGAGCCGCGGCGCGAGGCCCAGTACGAGTACTGCGCGGTCGTGAAGCAGCAGGGTGTGACCACGCCCCGCCTCGTCTTCTGGATTACTTACTTCAGGGATGAGGGGATGAAGATTGAGTCGATCGAGAGTGGGCCGGGCGGCACCCCTTACGCGAAGGCCATCGCGAAGCTCGGCACTGACGGCTGGGAGCTGGTCGGCGAAGGCCCGCTCGACATACGCCTCGACCCGCGCCCCGGCGCCAGCGCCCCCACCGCCCTCTTCTTCAAACGCCGGAAGGAGTGAAAAGGCGTGAACCGTAAACCGTGACAGGAAGAAGACAGCCTTCTTCCTGTCACGGTTTACGGTTCACGGTTCACGCGCCTATTACTTCTTGCCGCCGCCCTGTTCTTCGGTTTTCTTGAGTTCGTTCTCGGCGGCCTCAGCCTTCTCGTCAATCTGTTCGACGCCGCCCTTGACCGCGCCGATCAGCGCGCCGACGCCCGCGCCGACGAGGATGTCGCCCGCGACCTCTTTGGCCTGGTCGAGAATCGAGCGCCCGCCGCCCTTCTTCGAGCCGCCTTTCTTGGCTCCACCCTTCTTGGCCCCGCCCTTCTTAGCGCCTCCGCCTTTCTTCGCTCCGCCCTTGGACGCGCCGCCGCCCTTCTTGGCTCCGCCCTTCTTGGCCCCGCCTTTGGACGCGCCGCCTTTCTTAGCGCCCCCCTTCTTCGCACCGCCCTTGGCGCCGCCTTTAGCGCCTCCCTTCTTCGAGCCTCCGCCGCCACCGCCGCCCTTCTTCGCGCCGCCCTTGGAACCGCCCTTACCCGAAGAGCCCTTCGCGCCGCCCTTCTTCGAGGTCTCCTTGTCGTCCTTCTTTGACGACTTCTTCGAGGACTTCTTGGAAGCCATTCCCTTTTCTCCTTATCGCCTGGTCTTTGTACAGCTACATCCTCTTGTAGCAAATGCGGTCGCCGCTGTCATCAACTTTTCTCTCTTACCCGACGCAAAAATCCGCGCGCGCGCGGGGCCGCGTAGTTTAACGCGTGGCGGAGAAACTTGTTGACGCGCCGCGCCGCGGCGTCAAGAATGTTGCGCCGACGAGCGCCGGCCCCTCCTTCAAAGGCGCGGCGCGACACCTTCCTTTCATCAAGCGGGGCGGCGTGAGCGAGAGAGAGTTCCACTACCGCTGGGAGTACGACCTGCGAGCGAGCCCGCAGGCGCTCTGGCCGCTCGTCTCCGACACGAACCGCTTCAACCGCGACGCCGGCCTGCCCGACGTTTCCGCGCAAGGCTCTGTGGAGGCGGACGGGGGCGTCGGCCGCCGCCGCCTACGCCTGAAGAAGCTCGGCCTCGGGGTCGAGTGGGAGGAGGAGCCTTTCGAGTGGGTGCGCCCCTTCCGCTTCGGCGTGGCGCGGCGCTACCGCTCGGGGCCCGTCGCCGAGATGCGCGTCGCGGCCGAACTTTCGGAGCGCGAGGGCGGCGGCACGCGCCTCGTCTACGACGTGCGCATCACGCCCCGCGGCGCGCTCGGCCGCGCCGTCATCCCCTTTCAGGTCGGCCGCGTTAGCGCGCGCAGGTTCGCCGAGGTCTTCCGGCGCTACGACCGGCTCGCCCTCGACGAAGAGTCGCGGGGCGTCGTCGGAGGCCGCGCGGCCGGACTCGGCGCGAGCGAACGCACGCTGCTCGGCTCGCTGCGCGACAAGTTGGTCAACGAAGGCGCGGACGCGCGTCTCGCCGCGCGGCTCTGCGAGACGGTCGAGTCGGCGGACGAGTTGACGCTCGCGCGGCTGCGCCCCTACGCGCTCGCGGACGCGTGGGGCGCGCCGCGCCGCGAGGTGCTTGAGCTGTGTCTGCGTGCGACGCGCGCGGGTCTGCTCGACCTGCGCTGGGAGCTGCTCTGCCCGGTCTGCCGCGGCGCGCGGCAGACGGCCGGGTCGCTCCGGGACGTGCGCGCCGAACAGCACTGCGACTCCTGCCGCGTGGACTTCACCGTCGCCTTCGACCGCTCGGTCGAGGTCGTCTTCCGCCCGAACCCTTCGGTACGCCGCGTCGAGGAGCGCGACTTCTGCGTCGGCGGCCCGCAGGTCACGCCGCACGTCGTCGTCCAGCAACTCGTCCCCGCGGGCGAGACGCGCGCGGTCGCCCCGCTCCTCGAAGAGGGCCGCCACCGCCTCCGCACGGACACGAAGGAAGGCGCGCGCACGCTCCTCGTCTCGGCTTCGGGTTCGGAAGAGTTAACGCTGGACGCCGACGGGACGGACGTTGAAGAGGAGTTGACGGTCTCGACGCACCCGGTCATCACGTTCGTGAACGACGCCGACGGCGAGCGTCTCTTCCGCATCGAGCGCGAGGCGTGGGGCGGGCAGGCGGCGACCGCCGCGGAGGTCACGGCACTCCAACTCTTCCGCGACCTGTTCGCCGTGGAGGCTTTGCGCCCCGGCGACCGGATCAACGTCGGGCAGATGGCCATCCTCTTCACAGACCTGCGCAACTCGACGCGCCTCTACCGCGAGATCGGCGACGCCGTGGCCTTCGGCGCGGTGATGAGCCACTTCGACGTGCTGCGCGAAGAGATCGCACGCGAGGGCGGCTCCATCGTGAAGACGCTGGGCGACGCCATCATGGCCGTCTTCCCGCGCCCCGCGCCCGCGCTGCGCGCCATCATCAACGCGCAGTCGGCGCTCGCCGCGCCGCCCGAGGGCGCCCGCCCGCTCACGGTCAAGGCGGGGCTGCACGCCGGCCCCTGCATCGCCGTCACGCTCAACGAGCGGCTCGACTACTTCGGCTCGAACGTCAACATCGCCGCGCGCCTCGAACCGCTCTCGACCGGCGAGGACTGCGTTATCACCGCGGACGTGCGCCGCGACCCGGAGGTTTTGGAGATGCTCGCAGACCCCGCGAGCGGCCTCGCGGCCGAGCCGTCGGAAGCACGGCTCAAAGGCTTCGACAACGAAAGCTTTGAACTCTGGCGGGTGAAGAAACGCTGAACCAGGAGAGAAGACGATGGCGACCGCTACGACGACCGGCGAAGTCACAACAGTTCAAAAGCCGCGCCGCCGCGGGCGTTGGCTTAAGTACGGCGCGGTTCTCGTCGTCGTCCTGCTCGCGTGGGCGGCCTACGACCTCTACGCGCCGCGGCGCACTTCGCTGCGTGAGTTCGACGCGGACGAGGTGGCGCGGCTTGAGACGGCGATGTGGCGCTCCTACTACTCGCGCCGGCGCGTCAAGCTCTTCAACGAGCTGGCGGAGCTTCTGCGCACGCAGTACCGCCTGCCGCTGCTGCGCTCGAACGCCGTCGCCTACCGCGCCGCCAAGGCCGCCTTCGTATTCAAGGACGGCAAGGGCCGCCCGGACTACGAGCGCGCGCTGCCCGACCTCGTCAGCTTCTACCAGTCCATCCGCGCCGTCTCCGACACGGACTTCGACGTGAGGCGCGCCGCGCGCCTCGAACTCGAATGGTGGATCGTCCACCGCGAGCGCCGACGCCACGCGCCCGGCGACCTCGACCGCGCCCTCGCAGACCTCCAGGCCGAAATCTTCCGCCTCCCCGCCGAGCGCTTCGCCGAGCACGCGCGCCTCCGCGCCGCGGCGATGGAGATACGCGACACCAAAGCCGAACAGGGCGGCGTCACCGAAGAGGACTGGCGCAGGATTGACGAACTCCTCCACCGTTCCTGGCGCTCGCTCCACGCGGCGGTCAACCCTTAAAAGCAAAACAGGTCAGAACCGCCCGCGGTAGCGGGTGGCCCTTAGCAAACGGCAGCTCCGTATCGCGAAGGGCCACCCGCCACCGCGGGCGGTTCTGACCTATATCGCTAACGGCCGCAGCCTCTCTTCCGCGGCCGTGTGCCGGGGCGTATGCTGTACCTTAAAAAGTCGGCGGGGTGTGACTGAGTGAGTAACGAAACGTTGATCTCCCTGCTCACCTTCGGCGGGACGCTCCTGCTGGTGGTGACGGGCCTCCTGAATTTTTCCGTCTTCGTCAGGCAGTTGCGCGCCGCCCGCGAGCAGCTCGACACGGCCCGGCGGCAACTGGAGAACGCCCGGCAGCAGCCCGAGATTCAACTCGTGCAGCGCGCCATGTCCGAGACCTCCGACCACCTCAAGATCTTCGTCGAGCGGCCGTACCTGCGCCCGTACTTCTACGACAACCGCGCCTGGGCCGAGGGCGACGCGGCGAGCGCCGACGAGGTGAAGGCGATGGCCGAGCTGCTTTTGAACACCTTCGCCTCCGCCATCATCCACTCGGCGGCCTTCCCGCAGTACCCCGTCCGCGGCGTCGAGCAGACCATCAGGTTCCACCTCCGCCACAGCCCCGCGCTGCGCGACTTCCTGCTCGAAGCCTTCGACCGCTTCCAGCTCGCCGGCCTCGCGCTCCTCTGCCTCAAGAACCAGACGAGGGCGGAGACGGAAGAGGAATTGCGCCTCCTCATCGATTCGGCTGGCGGGGACGAGGCTGAGCGCGCGCGCCGCGAGAGACTCCTCAACCACCTGCGCTCCGCCGAGAGCGTCGAGCCACTCGCGCTCGCCCAGTACAGCCTTGAGCATGCGCGCACACGGTCGCTCGGGCAACAGATGAAAGCGGGAGAGTGATGACGGATTTAAGCGGACGAGTCGTCGGCCGCGGCCTCGCTGCTCGTTCCGCCGGAACTGTGAGAGGAAGCAGAAGGATGAGAAGAGCTGCGTTTCTATTTCTGACGGCGTTGGCGCTGTGCGCCGGCGCCCACACGCGCGGCGGCGGTCGGGCCGTCGGCCCCGCGCCGGCCCGCGCGCAAGACCCTCTGCGCGCGGATGCCGACTTCGTCAAGGTGCACGACAGGGGCGGCGCGCTGTGCGGTAACTTCTTCAAGCCCGACGAGGAGGAGAGGAACGGCGGGAAGTGCGGCGTCAGCGGCGTGGCCCTGCTGGAGCCGCCCGCGGGCGGCGTCGTCAAGCTCCTCGTCGTCCACGACGTGAAGCCCGACAGCGGCGAAGACGGGCATCACCTGGGCGTCGTGACGCTCGACCCCAAGTCCGCGGGCGGGGTGAACTACCGGCCCCTCGACTGGCCCGACGGGAGCGAACAGCCCAACGACCTCGAAGCGGTCACCTCCGTGCCCGGTCGGCCGAAGCTCTTCCTCGCCGTCACCAGCGGGGGTCGCGCCTTCCCGCTGACGGTGTCGGGCGAGTCGGTGACAAGGGGGCAGAGCTTCACGCTGCCCGACCTTCAGAAGCAGGGGCAGATCGAGGGCTTGAGCGTGCAGAGGCTTAAGGGGGGGCAGACGGTCATCGCCTGGGGCTACCGCGGCGCGGGCGAACTGAAGGGGCTCCTCTACTACGGCCTGCTCGACCTCGAAAAGATGACGGGCGGCGGGACGAAGCGCCCTGAAGAGATAGTCACCGGCTGGGGCTGGACGACCGTCGCGGTTCAGTACCCGCCGCCGCAGGACTCGCACACGCGGCACATCTCCGACCTGAAGATTGACGAGGAGGGTCAGGTCTGGGCCGCGGCCGCCCACGACCCCAACGACACGGTCGGCCCGTTCGTCTCCGCCGTCTACAAGCTCGGGGCGCTGGACGCCTCGCAGACGCCCGTCCGCTTCAGGCAGTACGAAGACTATCCGCTGGTGCGGACGTTCAAGCGGAAGATAGAGGGCCTCGAACTGCTGCCCGGCGGCGTCTTCATCTTCGGCTCGGAGGACGAGTTGCGCGGAGGCTGGCTCCTCAAGTGGACGCGCCCGGCCGGGCGCGGCGGGCCGCCGAAAGAGTAGGCGGCTCAGCCCGCGCGCTCGTTGATCCAGACGGGCTTGGCGTTGCACCCCGACCCGTCGCTGCGCCAGCGCGGGCAGGACCAGAAGTAGCTGCCGGCGGAGGTGGGGCCGCGCTTGAGCATGGGCGTCTTGCAGAGGAGGCAGGGCGGGCCCTGTTCGGGCTCGGGGCGCGGCTCTTCCAAAGCGCCCTTCTCGTCGAACCAGCGCGCGCCGCGGCAGTCGGGGTAGCGCACGCAGGAGAGGAAGGCGCGCTTGCCCTTCTCTTTCGGGAGGCGCAGGCGCATCGCGCCGCCGCAGGTCTGGCAGGAGGTCTGGGCGAGGGCCTTGCGCTGCTTCGCGTTCTTCGGCGCGTCGCTCAGGTAGCCGCACGCCTCGCGCCCCGCCGAGCACGCGAGGAACTTTCCCGCCGCGCCCTCGCGCTCTATCAGGAACCCTTCGCGCGACTCCCTCTTACACTTCGGGCAGTCGGGCGCGCCCTCGGGCCGCGGCATTTGTCGCGCGTTGGCCGAAGACGCGGACGGGCGCTCGACCTCGGAGCCCGCGATCTGCGCGACCAGCTCGGTGACCATCGCGCGCACCTCGACCATGAAGGAGTCCAGCTCGTACTCGCGCCGCGCCATGCGCGAGAGCTTCTGCTCCCAACGCCCGGTCAGCTCGGCCGACTTGAGCAGGGGGCTCGGCAGCATCTTGATGAGGGCCGCGCCCTTCGCCGTCGCCACGAGCGACTTCTTCTCGCGCGTGACGTACTCGCGCTTGAGCAGCGTCTCGATGATGGAGGCGCGCGTGGCGGGAGTCCCGAGCCCGGCCTCCTTCATCGCGAGGCGCAGCTCCTCGTCCTCGACCTTCTTCCCCGCCGTCTCCATCGCGCCCAGCAACGCCGACTCCGAGTAGCGCGGCGGGGCCTTCGTCTGCTTCGCCTGCGCCTCGGCGTTTAAGACCTCGGCCGGGTCTTTCGCCTTGAGGGTGGGCAGCTCCGCCGACTCCTCCTCCTCCTCCTCGCCCGGCTTCTTCGCGCCCTCCTCCGCGCCCTTAGCGCCGCCGCGTCCGGGCGGCTCGACCTCGCGCCAGCCCGCCTTCAAGACGACCGTCCCGCGCGTGATGAAGCGCTCGCCCTCGACTTCGGTGACGACCGTCGTGCGCTCGATCTCCGCGTCCGGGTAGAAGGCGGCGAGGAAGCGGCGCGCGACGAGGTCGTAGATGCGCTTCTCGTCGGGCGAGAGCGCGTCCGGCTTGATCTGCTGCTTGGTCGGGATGACGGCGTGGTGATCCGTGACCTTCTTGTCGTCAACGTGTCGGCTGGTGAGCTTCGGCTTTCCACCGGCGAGAATCTTCTCGATGAACGGGGCGTAAGGGCCGACCCGTGCGGCGCGGACGTGCGCCTCTATCTCGTCCGCGACCGCTTTAGACAGGTGGCGCGAAGAGGTGCGCGGGTAGGTGATGAACTTCTTCTCGTAGAGCGACTGGGCCAGCTCCAACGTCTTCGCCGCCGTGAAGGCGTAGCGGACGTTAGCGGCGCGCTGCAAGGAGGTCAGGTCGTGGAGCAGGGGCGGCTTCTCGCGCGCGGCCTTCTTCTCGACCGACTGAACCGCGCCCGACTTCCCTTGAACTTTTTGGACGACCGCCTCGGCGTCTTCCCTTTTATCAAACCGACTCCCGTCTTTGCCGAACCAGCGGCCGCGGTACTCGCCGCCCGGCGCGCGGAAGTCCGCGACGACCTCGAAGTAGTCCGTGGGGACGAACTCCGCAATCTCGCGGTCGCGCTCGACTATGAGGGCGAGCGTCGGCGTCTGGACGCGGCCCAAAGAGAAGACGCCCTCGTGCCCGGCGCGGCGTGCGCGCACCGTCTGCGCGCGCGTGGCGTTGATGCCGACGAGCCAGTCGGCGCGCTGCCGCGCGTGCGCCGAGTCGCGCAAGCCCCGGTACTCGTCGGCCGGCTTCAGGTTCCGAAAACCCTCCTGAATCGCCTCGCGCGTGAGCGACGAAATCCACAGTCGCTCGACCGGCTTGCGGCAGCCCGCCAGCGTGTAGACGAGGTCGAAGATCAGCTCGCCCTCGCGCCCCGCGTCGGCCGCGTTGACGACCGACACGACGTCCGCGCGCCCGAGCAGCGCCCGGATGACGTTGAACTGTTCGAGCGTGCGTTCGGAAGGGTGGTACTTGAACTCTGCGGGGAGGATGGGCAGGTCTTCCACGCGCCACCGCTCGAAGCGCGGGTCGTAAGCCTGCGGGTCGTCCAGCTCGACGAGGTGCCCGACGCACCACGTCACGATCTCCGACTCGCCCGAGATGAAGCCCTCGCCCCGCCGCGTCGCCCCCAACGCCGCGGCCACGTCCCGCCCCATCGAAGGCTTCTCGGTGACGATAAGTCTCATAAGAAATAAGAGCGTGAACCGTGAACCGTAAACCGTGACGAGAGAAAGCCTGCTCTAATCTTGTCACGGTTTACGGTTCACGGTTCACGGCTCTTTAGTAGTCCTGGCTGTCGGTGTAGTAGACCTGCAAGTCCTTCTCGCCGTAGATGAGCCAGCGGCCGCCGGCCTTGACGAGTGTGATCTGCTGGCGCACCGAGCCCTTCGTGCTCTTGTCGGGCGAGTCGAACTCCCAGGTCTTGTCGAAGGCGGCCGTGGCGCGCAGCCCCGTCGGGTCGGGCGTGACCTCGATGTTCGAGAGCCGCACGTCCATCCGGTCGTAGCGCGTGAAGGCGCTGTTGCGGTCGTTGCGCACCTGCGAGGAGCCGACGTTCTGCCGCTTGTAGTAGGTCTCAAGCATGTCGCCGTAGCGGCTCATGTGCTTGTCGAGGTCGCGCTCGCGTGTGGACTCGGCCCACTCTTCGAGCGCGTCCCTAACGTCCCTCCTGACGCGGTCGGGGTCGCCGCGCGGCGCCCGGCCGTCGTTCTCCTCGAACGCCTTGAGGAGGTCTATGTTGGCGCGGTCGTTGGTCGTGAGCTGGTCTTCGTCGTACTTGGGGTCGGGCTTGTACCAGTAGCGCGACTGGAAGTAGGCGCGCAGGTCGCCGTCGGAGAAGGTGCGGCCGTGGCGCGCGTAGACCGTGTTGCGCAGCCGCCCGTGGTAGGCCGCCGGCACGCCCGAGAGGTCTGCGGCCGAGAGCAGAGAGCCGCCGAGAATCTTCAACTCCGTGACCTGCACGAGGTCGGGGAGCGGCGTGGGCGTCGGGCTGGGGGTCGGGGTGGCGCGCGCGGGCGTCGGGCTCGGGCGCGCGTTGACGTTGGCGGTCGTGCCCCTCCCGCGCTGCATGTAGAGGAAGACGCCCAACGCCCCCAGCGCGCTCACCACGACGAAGAAGACGAAGAGCAGGCCGACCACGTAGCCCTTGCGCGAGGGGCGCGGCGGCGGCGCGGCGTGCGCCTGCGGCCGCGGCGGGTGGCGCGTCGGCTGCGCGGGCAAAGGCCGGGACGTGCGGGCCGGGTCCTGGACGACCGTCGCCTCGTCCTGCGCGGACGTGCGCGCGCCCGGCCGCGGCGGGCTCGAAGGCGTCACGGGCACGGGGTGCGCCGTCGCGGGGAAGAAGGGCTCCGCCGTGGGCGTCGTGTCCGCGGCCGGCGCGGTCGTCCGGGCCGCCGGCGCCGACATCGCCGACTGTATCTCGCGCGCGAACTCGGAGGCGTCGCGCGGCCGCGCGTCCGGCGCTTTCGAGAGGGCGCGCAACACGGCCGCGCGCAGCGCCGCGGGGACGGGCAGGTCTTCCGGCAGCGGCGGCGGCGGCTCGCCGACGTGCTTGAAGATGAGGCTCGTGATGTTCGAGGCGGTGAAGGGCGGCGTGCCCGCGAGCATCTCGTGGAGCATCGCGCCCAGGGAGTACACGTCGGCGCGCGAATCCAGGGGCTCGCCCTTGCACTGCTCGGGCGACATGTAGAAGAGCGTGCCGACCATCATGCCGGCCTCGGTGAGCGTCGAGCCCTCGGCGGCCATGTCGCGCAGCTTGGCGATGCCGAAGTCCACGACCTTGATGCCCTCGGCGTCTCGGTCTTCGTCGGGCGGCGTGACGATGATGTTGTCGGGCTTGAGGTCGCGGTGGACGATGCCGCGCCGGTGGGCGGCGGCCACGCCCGCGCACACGTCGCGCATCAGCGAGACGGCGCGCGCGGGGGCGAGCCGGCCCTCGCGCTTGAGGGTGTCGCGCAGGGATTCGCCGCGCACCAGCTCCATGACGATGTAGGCGAAGCCTTCGGGGCCGCGCGCCTCGCCGTAGTCGTGGATGGTGACGACGTTCGGGTGGTGGAGCTGCGCGGCGGCGCGCGCCTCGCGCCGGAAGCGCTCGACCAGCTTCTCGTCGCCCGTGAGGCGCGAGTGCAGGACCTTGAGGGCGACCTCGTCGCCGATGTGGACGCGGCGCGCGCGGTAGACCGCGCCCATCCCGCCCGAGCCGAGCGGCGAGACGATCTCGTACTTCCCGTCGAGCACGCGCCCCAGGAGCGAGTCGCCCGCCGCTAAAACTTCAGTCGGCGCCCCGCCCTCGCTCGTCTCGGCCGACGGCGCGGACGCGGGCGCCCCCCCGCCCCACACGTCGGCGGTGCGCGCCCCGCAGTGCGTGCAGAACTGCGCCCCCTCGCGCAAAGGCTGTTGACAGTTCGGACAGTTCATAAAGACAGTGACAAGTGACGAGTGACAAGTGACGAGTAAGAGCTTGTCTTAACTTGTCACTTGTCACTCGTCGCTTGTCACTTTAGTTCAGTTTGTGTGTCCCGTCACGCGGGACTGAGTTTGGCCTTATCAACCCTCGACGGCGTCGAGCACGCTCGTCGCCTTCTTCTCGTAGGCCGCGATGGCGGCGGCGTTCTGGCGCTCGACCTGGGTGAGCGCGGCGTCCGTGTACTTCGGGTTGGGCCTGTACCAGTCGAAGCTCTTGAAGTAGCTCTGGAGCCAGCGGTCTTTGAAGACCTTGCCGTGGCGCGCGTAAATCTCGTTGCGCAGCTTGCGCGCGTCTTCGAGGAACATGCCTTCCAAAAGCGCCTCGGTGACCGGCGTCGTGCTCAGGGACTCCTTGAGCTTGCCCTCGTAGGCGACGATGGTCTGGATGTTCTTCTGCTCGGTCTCGGAGAGTGCGGGCTCCTTGTTGTCCTCGCGCGCCTCGTACCAGGGCTGGCTCCAGAAGTACTGCGAGAGCCACTCGGTGCGGAACTGGCGGCCGCGCCGCGCGTAGATTTCGTTGCGCAGCAGGCGCAGCTCGTGGAGGCTCAGGCCCTTGAGCATCGCCTCGGTGACGAGGCGGTTCTCGAAGTGCTCCATGTCGCCGGGCGAGATGGCGGCCTTGCGCTGCTTGCGCTGCGCCTCGTCGATGGCGGCGAGGTTCTTGCGCTCGACGGCCGTGAGCTGGCGCGCGTCGTAAGCGGGGTCGGCCTTGTACCAGTAGCGATCCTCGAAGTAGCTCTGGAGCCAGGGGTCGTTCTCGAAGCGCTTGCCGCGGACGGCCTCGACCTCCGCGCGCAGGACCTGCCACTCGGCCGCGGAGTGCAGGCCGAGCTTCTCCTCGGTCATCTCGCGCGTCTGCCACCAGCGCAGGTCGCCCGGCATGATCTGGTCGTGCTTGAGGGCCTCCTGTTCTCTAATCAGGTCGAGGTTGGCGCGCTCGGTCGCGTTCAGCATCGAGTTGCTGAAGTTGGGGTTCGGCTTGTACCAGGGCTGCTCCTTCAGGAAGCCCTGGATGTCGCGGTCTTTGAAGATGCGGCCGCGGCGGCCGAAGACGACGCCGCGCAGCCTCATCAGGTCGTACAGGTCGAGCGCCTCGACCTGCTCGCGCGTGAGCGCCTGCTTCGACAGGTCGAGGGCTTCGAGCTTCTTGTACATCTCGGTGCTCGCGTCCAAGTCCTGCGCCGCGGCGAACCCGGCGGAGAGGACGACGAGGGCCAGGGCCGCCGCCGTCCGTCTGAGTCTGTCAGGGATTCTCTTCATAAAGGGGGAACGCTCCTTTGCGCGTCCTGTCTGGTTGAGTTAGGGGGCTTTACGGCTTCCTCTCGGAAGAAACGTTCTTGACGGGGGCGGCGAAGCGCGCGACGCCGTCGGCGATGGCGTCGGCCATGCGCCGCTGCCCGTCCTCGGACTTGATGAACTCGGCGTCGCCGGGGTCTGAGAGTACGACCATCTCAATCGTCACCACCGGGACTTCAGAGAAGATCGAGCCGGTCAGCGCGCCGCCCTGGTCGCGCCCGACCTTCGTCTGGTAGTCGGTGCGCACGCCGTTGTCTTCGAGCGCGCCCTTCAGGCCCTCGGCCAGCCCGGCGTGGATGGCCTCGGCCGCGCGGCGGCTCCCCTCTATCACGGCCCGCGAGGGGCCGACCGTCCCGTCCTTAGCCTTCCCCTGCCGGTCGGGGTAGTAGACGGCGAAGCCGCGCTCGGTGCTCGCGTCGCAGTGGAGGCGGATCATCAAGTCGGCGCGCGCGCGGTTGGCGATGAGCGCGCGGTCTTTGTTCCTGACCAGCTCCTCCTCCGCCGACTTCGTCAGGACGACCTCGTAGCCGCGCGCCAACAGCGCCTCGCGCAGCTTCGTGGCGACGACCCAGGCGACGTACGTCTCGTTCGTCCCGTTCTGCACGTTCCGGCCGCTGGCGACCTCCGAAGGGTGGCCGGGGTCGATGCAGACGACCGTGCGCCCCGACTCGGGCCTGGCCGACTTCTCCGCCGCGGGCGGCTTCGAGACCTTGGACGCGGGCTTCGGCGGGGCGGATGTCTTCTTGCCGCCGCCGCGCCTGACCTGCGCCGCGCCCGCGCCGAGCAGGAGCGCGAGCAGGAGGGTTAAGGCTGCGAGGAGTCTCATCTGGATGAAAACCAACGGGCGCTGTTCACGGACGGGATTTGATGATAAAAAAGCGTTCGAGTTAAAGCGCCGCGGTCGCCGGGACGTGGGACGCCCGGGCATTATTCGACTCGGCCGGACACGTTGTCAAACCACACCTCCGAAGAGCGCGGCGCGCACGCCGCCCTCGACCGTGCATGACCGCGAGAACCCTCGACCGACTCTCCATCCGACGCCGCCCGCCGGGTCTGCCGCTGATGCGGCAGTGGTGGGGCAAGCTCCTCTTCATGCACTGGCCGGTGCCGGTCAGCGCGCTCCGGCCGCTCGTCCCGCCGCAGCTCTCCATCGACACGTTCGACGGGCAGGCGTGGGTCGGCGTCGTCCCTTTTCGCATGTGGGGCGTCCGCGCCTCGTTCGCGCCGCCCGTGCCGGGCCTCAACGACTTCCTCGAACTGAACGTGCGCACCTACGTCCACCACCAAGGCGTGCCGGGCGTCTGGTTCCACTCGCTCGACATCGACAGCGCGGTGGCGACCTGGGGCGCGCGCCGCTTCTTCTACCTCCCCTACCACCAGGCCGAGATGAGCCTGCGCCAGCGGGGCGACTCGATTGACTACTCCTCCTCCCGCATACAGAAGGACGCGCCGCCCGCCGCCTTCCGCGGGAGCTGGACAATCGGCGGGGGCCTGCCGGCGGCCGACCCCGAGTCGCTCGAATTCTTCCTCACGGAGCGCTACTGCCTCTACTCGGTCTCCGACGAGCAACTCTACCGCTGCCGCATCCACCACGCGCCCTGGCCCCTGCGCGCGGCCGAGGTCGGCGACTTCGACTCCTCCATGCTCGAAGCGCTCGGCCTCTCGACGCCCCCGCTGCCGCCGCTGCTCCACTACGCCGAAGAGCTGAAGGTGGACATCTGGCCGCTGCTGCGCGTCGAGCAGGACACACGCGACCACGTCTTCGAGCCCGCCGGAGCGTCGGAACCTGTCGGCTGACCTGCCGCGTCGGCGGCGGGTCGGCATCGCCTGCACCATTTTCCGCCTCATCTCAACAGCCTCCCGCCTCACCGGAACGGTTTCCGGCCTCACCGGAACGGTTTCCCGCCTCATTGGAACGACTTCCCGCCTCATCGGAACCATTTCCCGCGACATCGGAACACGTTCCGGCGGCGTCGGAACCATTTCCCGCCACGTCGGAACGCTTTTCCGCGCCACCGGAACCGTTTCCCGTGGCGTCGGAACCGTTTCCCGTGACACCGGAACGTCTTCCCGCGGCGTCGGAACCGTTTCCGGCGTGACCGGAACGGCTTCCCGTCGCACCGGAACGGGTTCCGGCGGCACCGAAACACTTTCCCGCGGTGTCGGGACGAGTTCGCTTGGTGTTGAAAATGCTCGATTTATCGAAGGCTGTGCGTAATTCCGCCGCGGAGCGGTGTTAAGGCGCGCTCATTTATTTCAAAGGATCGCGTGTGCGGGGCGGCGGGGTCTTCAACTCTTCGTCGTCGAGGACGGTGCGCAGTCGCCCGTCGAGGAGGTAGAGGCGCTGCGTCTCGGCGAGCGTGAAGGGGCGCGCGCCGCGGCGGCCGAAGACGGCGAGTTGGTTGCCGCTCTCGTCGGCGGCGCGGTCGCGGTCGAGCCCCTTGGAGACGGCGAGCGCCGGCCCCTTCGTCTTGAAGGTGGCGATGAGGCGCGGCTCGGGCGCGGGGCTGAAGCCGCCGTAGGTCGGCATCGTCTCGGGCGAGGTCAGTTGCAGGATGCGCAGCCCGTTCTTCCCGTCGGCGACGTAGGCGAAGAGGCTCGCGTTCGTCATCGCCACCTTCACCTGGTGCACGTCGTCGAGCCGCCCCTCGGCGTCGAACTTCAAGTGGAGGCGCGGCGCTTCGGGGCGCGTCACGTCGATGATGGCAAGCCCTTCGGCCCCGTTCGCCACGTAGGCGTAGGTGCGCGCGACGTACACGTCGTGGGCGTGCTTGAGCGGGACGGTCGCGCCCTGTACGACCTCGCCGCGCGGGAGAGGCTTGCAGGGGGCGGCGACGGGGCCGCGGCAGGGGTCGGGCGGCGTGAGCGTGAGGTCGATGACCTTGAGCCCCTCATCGTCCACGACGAAGCCGTAGCGGAACTGAACGGCGACGGCGTGCGGCTGCCGGAGCGCGGGCGCGCCGATGGCCTTGACGACGCGCGGCGAGGTCGGCTCATCAATGTCGATGATGACGAGGCCGCCGGGCGTCGTCACGTAGGCGAACGTGCCCGCGATGGTGATGCTGTTCGCGTCCGTCAGCACGCCGCCGGGGTTGAAGTGGTCGGCCTGCCGCCCTTCGACGTTGAGCGTCGCGCGCTTCAGGTAGTTGTTGAGCGGGTCGCCGTCCAGAAGCGTCGCCGCGTTGACGAGTATCAACCCCTCCTCTTTATCCACCACGTAGAGGTACGCGTACAGGGGGTGTATCGGCTGCTCCTCGTTGACGAGCGGCGCGGGCTTCCCTTCGCGCTCCTTCAGAGGGAGCCTCTGCCAGGCGTCCCACATCGTCTTCGCCTCGGCCGGCGAGACCATCCGCCCGTCGGCGGTCACGCGCCAGCGCGCGGGGTCAACGCCCAGGGTCGTCGGCGAGGCGACGGCCGTCGCGTACTTCGTCTTCACCCAAAACTTCTGCCCGAAGCGCGAGACGGGCGCGGTCGTGATGCGCTCGGAAAAACCCTTGTGGTCTATCTGCGCCACGTCGTAGACGCGCAGGCCGCCCTCGCCCGCGGCGACGTAGGCGTACTCGCCGCGCAACTGCACGCCGAGCACCTCTGGGTTGCCCTTGTGCTCGTAGAAGGTTTTCAACTCGCGGCCGTCGGCGACGAACCGCTTGAAGTCGTCGGGGTAGGCGACCTCGTGCAGGGTGCTGCCGTAGACGGCCTGCGGCTCTTCGCGCTCGGTGACGGGGACGACTTCGAGCGAGTGCTCGGCGGCGACGTAGACGTAGCGCCCCATGAAGTTGACGAAGTTCGTCCCCTGCATGAGCAACTGCGCCATCCAAGCGTTGTTGTCGCCCCGGCGCGAGACGTGGCAGTCGGCGCAGCCCTTCGTCTCGGTCGTCCTAACGGTGTGCGGGACGTGCGTGGCGAAGGACTGGCCGGAAAAACCTTCGGCCGAGATGGTCTGCTGCTGCGAATAAATCCACTCGCGGTTCTGGTTCTGCGAGCTGACGAGCACGGCCGAGCGCGACGCGGCGGGCGCGACGCGGTTCCCCGTCACCGTGCCGTCGCGGCCGAGCATGAACACGTCGTCTCTTAAGACCTGGAAGTTGTAGGTCGTGAAGTTGCGCGAGGTCTCGCCCTCGAAGTGGCGGTTGGGCATCTTGGCGTTGGCGCGCATCGAGAGGTGGCAGCCGAAGCAGCTCGTCATCCAAGAGGAGTGGCAGGTGTAGCAGCTCATCTGCGAGTTCTCGTGCGCGAGCTTCGATTCGTCGGCGGGCACGTCGCCCCAGACCTCTTGTCTGTTCTCGTCGATGCGGACGGTCTTGGCGTAGGCCGAGCGCCAGTTGTAGTCCTGCTCGTGCCCCTTCGTCTGCGTCACGGTGTAGGCCGTCTGCTTGACGCGCCACCAGCGGCCCTGCTCGACCATCGAGTTCTGCACGATGTCGCCGGCGTGAAGTCGGACGGTCTTGCCCGTCGAATCCTGCCGGTCGCGGTCGCTTGAGATGCGCTCGAAGACGGGGATGGGGACTTGCCTCCCGCCGCTCGTGCGCGTGAAGGGGGTCTTGAGGTCGCGGACGAGGTTGCGGCCCTGACCCTTAACGTAGTTGCCGTCCTTCGTGCTCTGGCCGTCCGCGGGGTCTGTCAGGTTGAAGCCCGCGGCGGGGCCGGAGGCGGTGAGCTTCGCGGGTTCTTTCACTGTGCCGTGGCAGTCGATGCAGTCGATCTCAATCGCCGCGCGCGGCTCGTTGTAGAGGACGCCGTTGCCGTGCGCGTCCTGCCGGAAGTGGCAGTCAACGCAGTGCATCCCCTTCTCTAAGTGAATGTCCTTTAAATGAACCGGGACGCCAGCGGGCGGTGGTGTCGTCTTGTCGCTTGAGTCGTCGCGGTAGGAGACCGCCCGCGCGAGTTTGTCGGGCGTCACGTCACTCACGCGCGAGCCCGCAGAGTCGAGCATGTTCCCCTCGCGGTCGCGCTTGAAGACGGCGCGGTACATCCAGCCGTGACCGTGAAAGTCCGCGAACTGCGTGCGCGCCAGTTTCGAGTTGAACTCGGGCGTGCCCGTCTTCTGTAGGAAGTCCGGGTCAGACCAGTTGCCGCGCACCGACGCGCCTTCGGGGTTGCGGTCTAATTTCCTGTACTCCTCCTCGGCCGAGATGCCGCGCTGCCTGGACGGGTACATGCCGGCGGCGCGCGCGTCCGTCTCGTTGTCCCACCAGAGCAGGCCGAGGTAGGTGGCGACCATGTTGTTGCCGGGGTGCATGTGGCAGGTCATGCACTGCGAGGTCGGGATGCGGTTGGTGAACTGGTGTTTGACGGGGTGGCCGGGCTCGTCCCTTTTATCCTTCAACTGCTCGTCTTCGGTCGCGGTCGTGCCGCGGTTGCCGAAGCGCGCCCACTCCGGCCCCGAATGGACGAGCGAGCGGTCGTTGGCGTAGACGACGTGGCAGGCCGTGCAGCCCGACGAGCGGTAGTCGCCCGGGTGGTCGTTCGTGCCGAGGAAGTTGAGCGTCGGGTCTAAGAGTCGCGTCTTCTGTAATCCTAAATAGACCGGGTCTGTTCGGTTGAGCGTGCCCATGCCGCGCGCCGAGAGACCCTTGTCGGGGCGGCCGGGGTCGCTCTCGCGCTCGGGCAGTCCGACTTCGGAGCGTCCGCGCCCGCCGCGCTCGAAGACGCGGAGGATGTTGCCCGGCTGCGAAATCTCCCAGCGCGGCAGAGGGTCGAGGTAGGAGAGCGCGCCCATCCAGGTGCGCGTCGCGGGCGAAGGCGCGGGGAGTTGAATCATCCGCTCGGGCGCGCCCGACTCGGGGCTGTAGCTCTCGCCGAAGCGCGTGTCCTTCAGGGGGAAGCCGCCGTTGTTGTAGAGCGCCGCGCCCCAGAGCATCCCGCCGTGGCGCATCATGCTGTTGCGCGCGGCGGCGACCTCCGCCGTGTGGCAGCCCGTGGAGGAGCAGGTCAGCTCCGCGACGCGGAAGTCGCCCGGGTTGACGAAGCGCACGAACTCGCGGCTCTCCGCGGCGAGCAGGGCGTTGGTGCGCTCGGGGTTGGCGCTCGAATACTTCCCGTCCTTCCCCGCCCAGCGCTCCGGGTACTTCGGCGCGACGTGCGCGGCCCGCATCACCCTGTCGAACTCGGCGTCGCCGTGGCGGAGCTTGCCGTCAATCTTCGGGAAAGGGTTGCCGCCGTGGCAGGCGGTGCAGGTCAGGTTGAGGCGGTCGGTGCCGTCGTCCTTGAGCTTGCCGTCGCGCGTGGCGTGCATCGGCTCGCTCCCCGCGTGGCAACTGAGGCAGCCCTCGACCTTCGGCGCTTCGGGCGAAGGCGAAGGAGCCGGGGTCGGCGTTGTTTGCGCGGGCGCTTGCTTTCCTGCACGGGCGGAGGAGCGCACGCCGCCCGAGGCGATGAGGCCGAGCGCGACGAGAGTCGCGCAGACGAGAATGACCTTGAACCTCTCTACCGTGCTGAGCCGACGCATGGCTGTTCAGAAGTTGAAGCGGAGCGTGCCGAAGAGCGCGTAGAGCGGCTTCGACGGGTTGATGACCGTGTCGTCGGGCGTGCAGAAGCTCGCGACGTTGGGCGGGCAGTTGCGCGACCGGTCGGTGTAGATGTCGCGGAAGCCGCGCCCCGGTTTGAGCATCGACGCGCCGAAGTTGAGCGTGACGTTGTTGATGAGCCGCGGGCGGTACGCGACGCCGACGCTGAAGTCCTGCCCGATGTCGTGGCGGATGCGGTTCTGGAACAGGAGGTATTCGAGCGGCTCGGTGCGGTGGAAGCGCAGGTGGTTGAAGTTGAAGATGGCCTTGATGCGCTGCGTCAGCTCGATGTCGTACCCGAGGTTGCCAATGAGGATGCCGGGGTTGACGTGGTTCGCCTGCCCCTGCGTCTTGCTGCTGCGAAGGCTCGGCAGCAGGCTCAGAGGCTGCACGAGCCCCACGCCCGTGCCGACGAGCGGGATGCCGACGCGGTTCCAGAAGGAGAACTGGCCGCCGACGAAGTTCGGGTCGTCGAGAATCGCGTCGAAGCCGTTCGCGCGGTCGTCGGTCGGGTTGTCGTCGCCCGAGGCGAAGAAGAAGGAGGCGCGGAAGCGCTGGTAGTCGTAATCGATCGACGCCTCGGCCGCGGCCATGTGCGCCTTGACCCGCGTCTTCCTGCCCGCGATGGGGTTGTGCGAGTCCGTTCCGAGCGCGAAGTAGTAAGAGTTCGTCAGGTTGATGCGGCCCAGGTGTCCGTCGCCCGAGAGGCCGAAGTAGCCGACCCTGACCGAATGGGGCCGCGCGTCGCCGACGACCGCGGGGCGGACTTGGAAGCCGTTGCGGTCGTACTCGACGCCTGCGCGGTCGTCGTTGAAATGAAAACTCGCCTGCGCCGTGTAGCCCTTGGCGAAGGTGTCCTGCCGGAAGAGGTTCGCGACGTAGACGTTCTGCCGCCGCCGGTCGAAGCGGTTCAGGTTGCTGTTGGTGTCCTTCTCAAGCTGCGCGAAGTACGCGAGGTTGAACTGGTAGCGATTATTTTTGAAAGCGCCGAAGACGCGCGCGCCGAGGTTGTTGTCGGTGTAGATGAAGCCGCGGAAGTCGGAGACGAACGGCTGGATGCCTGCACGAATCGAGATCGCGTCGTAGTTGGCGTTCACGTCTTCGAGCTTCACCTCGGCGAAGGCTTCCTCGAAGGAGAAGTGCCAGTCGGTGCGGGTCGTGCCGCGGCGGGGGTCGATGTTCAAGACGCCCTGCTCGCGCGCGCGGACGTAGTTCGGGACGCTGAAGGTGGGCGAGAACTTGAGCGCCCACTGGCGCGGCTTGAAGGTCGTGTCGCCACTGAACATCTCGAAGGAGAGCTGGAAGACCTGGTTGAAGGCGAGCACCTCGGGCTTGCCGAAGGCTTCGGCGGAGCCGGGGCGCGCGCTCGAAGGGTTAGACGGGATCGGCGTGCGCTGCTGCTGGACGGCCGTAAAGCTCGTCGCCGAGAGAACCATGAAGACGTGCTGGCCGAAGATGGGGTAGTCGCCTTTGAGGACGGACTGGTCGTAAGGGTTGAGCGCGCTCCCGGTGCGGAAGGGGATGTCGCGGCCTCGGGAGACGTTGCCGTAGCGCTCGTACTCGGGGAAGCCCACGCGCCAGCGGTCGCGCACGGGCACGCGGTCGGGCGCGGTCGGCGCTTCGGTCGCTACACTTGAAGAACCCGCGTAACCGGTCGGCTCTCCCTCGTCCCCCTCGCCCGCGGGAGGGGCGGAAGGCGCGGGGCTGCCGTCCTTCGGCGCGAGGACGATGTCGAGCGCCGTGTCGCGCCCCGGCTCGACGCCGATGTTCTCTACGCGGTCGCCGCGCGCGAGGGCGAAGGGGCCGTACTTGACCTTGCTGTCGAAGCTCGCCTTGAAGGGCGCTTCCAGACGCACGCGGTACGCGCCCGCGGGGAGGCTGAGCGAGTAAGACCCGTCGCCTTTCGTCCGCGCCCGGTACGTGCGCGCGCTGACCTGGTTGACCGCGACGACCGTGACGCCCTCGACGCCCTTCGGCATCGTGCCGGGCGAGTCGAGGACGCGGCCCGTCAGACGCCCGCGCTCCTGCGCGAGGGCCGCGGACGCGCCGAGCAGCAACGCTGCGCACACGGTCAACAGAATCCGGGGGACGAAGGGAGTCATCTTTGCGTCTGAATCAAAAGTGACGAGGGGCGGCTTTCTTTTAGCACGGCCACGTCCGGCCGACAACAGAATTTATCTTTAAGGAAAAGTATCTTGACTCAAAACCGCGAGGTGATACATTGTCGGCCACGCGGCTGTCACGCGCGCGTGCCTTTAAACCCGGACGATGAAAGCCTCCGACACTTCGAGAGCGAGACGTGCGCTGCTCTTCGCGGCGGTGCTGCTCCCCTGCTTCGCGGCGCTGTGGACTGCGCCCGCGCGGCGCAGTCGCGCGCAGTCCGCGAGCCCCGTGCTCGTCAGCCAGGCCGGCTCGACGCGCGCCGTCGCGGTCGAAGCCTCGACGCGCGTCCCCGAGCCCTTCGCGCCGACCGCGCCCGTCCGCTTCGGCGCGGACGGACGGACGCGCGTGATGCTCTTCGCGATGAACCTGCACCTCGCGCCGGGTGAGGACGCGACGGCGGTTACGGCCGACGCGGAGGACGCCTCGCGCCAGAGGTACGCGCTCGCGGTCGAGCACGTCGGCCCGGTGCCGGGTCAGGAGTGGATGACCTCAATCGTCGTCCGCCTCAACGAACAGCTCGCGGCGGACGCGGGCGACGTGCTCGTGCGCGTCACCTACAAGGGCGCGCCGAGCAACCGCGTGCGCGTCGGCCTCGGGCACGTCGGCGGAGGCCCGCCCGACGACCCCGGCTCCGTGCCGACGCCCGCCACACCAGCGCCGACGCCGACGCCGAACACAAACCCAGTCACCGCCGGCAACCTCACGACCGCGGAGGTGCAGACCGTCATCGCGCAGGCCGCCTCGGCCGCCTCGGCGCTCGGCCGCAACGTGACCATCGCCGTGACTGACCGCGAAGGGAACCCGCTCGGCGTCTTCCGCATGACGGGCGCGCCGACGACGACGCGCATCAGCGGCGGCGGCCTGAGCGGGCAGGGGTTGGAGGGGCTCGACGTTCCTTCAAACCTCGCGGCCGTGTCGAAGGCGGGCACGGCCAGCGTCTTCAGCACGCAGGGGAACGCGTTCACGACGCGCACGGCGAGCTTCATCATTCAGGAGCACTTCCCGCCGGGCACGGCGTTCCAGCCGTCGGGGCCGCTCTTCGGCGTGCAGTTCTCGCAACTGCCTTGCAGCGACATCAAGAAGCCCGCGCTCCCGCTCGGGCTCTCGGCCGACCCGGGCAGCGCGCCGCTCTACAAGAACGGCGTCTCGGTCGGCGGCGTCGGCGTCGAAGGCGACGGCCTCTACTCTCTAGACAAAGACCCGACCGACTTCGACAAGCCTTTTGAAGAGCTGATCGCCGTCGCCGCGCAGAGGGGCTTCCAGCCGCCCGACCTCATCCGCGGCGACAACATCATCGCGGGCGGCGTCCGCCTCGCCTACCTGAACGTCACGGACGCGGACGCGCCCCGGCCTTCGACAACTCCCTTCGCGTCTCTGTCGGGGACGCTGCTCTCGCCCGTCGCCGCCGCGCAGCCCTCCGAGTTCGTGGCCGCGACCACGGGCGGGGTGAGCGGCGCGGCCGACACGCGCTTCTTCCCCTTCGCCGGCAGCACGTCGGGGTCTGCGAACGCCCTGACGGCCGCGGACGTGCAGCGCATCGTCAACCAGGCGGCGCAGCAGGCGGACATCACGCGCGCCGCGATACGTCAGCCCCTTGGGAGCGCCGCGCGCGTGACCATCGCGGTGGTTGACGTTGACGGGACGGTGCTCGGCATCTTCCGCACGACCGACGCGCCGGTCTTCGGCTTCGACGTGTCCGTGCAGAAGGCGCGCACCGCGGCCTTCTTCTCGAACCGGAACGCGGCGACGCTTTTGCGGGGCGCGGGCTTCGGCAGCTACGTTGACCGCGCGGCGGCCGACGGGCTGAGGCTCGACGGGGCGGTCGCCTTCTCCGACCGCGCCGTGGGCTTCCTCGCGCGCCCCTTCTACCCGGACGGCCTCAACCCGAACCCGGCCGGCCCCTTCAGCCGCGAGATAACGGAGTGGAGCGTCTTCAACGACGGGTTGCAGCTCGACCTCATCCGCACGAACCTGCTCGCGGCCGTCGGCGGCGCGGACGTGCGCTGCTCCTCGATACCGAACATCCCGAACGGCATCCAAATCTTCCCGGGCAGCGTGCCGCTCTACAAGAACGGCGAGCTGGTCGGGGCCATCGGCATCAGCGGCGACGGCGTAGACCAGGACGACCTCATCGCGGCGGCCGGGGCCAACGGCTTCGAGCCCCCCGCCGCCATCCGCGCCGACCAGACAATCGTCCGCGGCACCCGCCTCCCGTTCTTAAAGTTCCCGCGGAGCCCGAATCTTTAATCAAACAGGTCAGTACCGCCCGCGGTAGCGGGTGGGCCTTTGTGATACGGCAGGTTCGGTTTACAAAGGCCCACCCGCTACCGCGGGCGGTACTGACCGCTATGACCGCGCTGCTAGACTTTTCGCCCCCCAATCTTTTAATCTCAACCGTTCGTCAGACGCGCGCGAAAGTGGCGGAACTGGTAGACGCACCAGACTTAGGATCTGGCGCCGCAAGGCGTGGGGGTTCGAGTCCCCCCTTTCGCATTGGGATTCATTAAGAGTGAGATCAATTAAGGAAGGACGCCCGCGCTCTCAGCGCCTTCGGGCTTTGAGGAGAGTCGGCGGGATTCGTGTTTATGAAGACTGAAGTTGTCGAAGTCTCCCCGACGCGCAAGGAGATTAAGATCGAGATCGAGGCCGCGGACGTGCGGGCGGAGTTCGAGCGGGTGACGCAGGAGTACGCGCGCGCCGTGACGGTGCCCGGCTTCCGCAAGGGGCACGCGCCCGTCGGGGTCGTGCGCACGCGCTATAAGAAGGACATCCAGGGCGACGTGCTCAAGCGGCTCGTGCCCGAGGCCGTCGAGCGGGCCATCGAGGAGAGCGGCCTCCAAGTCATCGGCCAGCCCGACGTGCACCTCGACAACGAGAACCTCGACAAGCTCGGGCAGGAGTCGATCACGCTCCACGCGCACGTCGAGGTGATGCCGGACGTCGCCCTGGGCGAGTACCGCGGGATAGAGGCCGCGCGCCGCACGCGCCCCGTGACCGACGAGGAGATCGAGCGCGTCATCGAGAACCTGCGCGAAGCCTCCGCCTCGCTCCAGCCCGTCGAAGACCGCCCCGCGCAGGAGGGCGACACCGTCACCGTGGACTTCCAGGGCCGCTACGTCGAGCCGCAGGAGGAAGAGGACATCAACGTCTCGGACGTGGACATCGTCGTCGGCGGCCCCGGCGTGCTCCCCGAGTTCAACGAGAACATGGCGGGCGTCCAGCCCGACGAGGTCAAGACCTTCACGGTCAAGTACCCCGAAGACTTCGGCCCCGGCGGCCGGCAGGACGACGACAGGCGCCGGGGCCTGGCCGGCAAGACCATCGAGTACACCGCGACCGTCACGGCCGTCCGCCGCAAGGAGGTGCCCGCGCTCGACGACGACTGGGTCAAGAGCCTCGGCGAGGAGGAGGTCGAGACGGTCGAGCAGTTGCGCGCGCGCGTCCGCGAGAACCTGGCGAAGTCGGCCGAGCACGAGTCCGAACACCGCCTGCGCGACGAAGTCCTCGGCCAGCTCATCGAGCGCCACCGCTTCGAGGTGCCCGAGACCATCGTCTCCTACCAGGCGAACCAGATACTCCAATCCATGATCCGCGACATGATCGCGCGCGGCGCTGACCCGCGCTCGCAGGAGATCAACTGGGAGGCGATGCGCGACCTCGTCCGCGACCGCGCGGGCGACGACGTGCGCGGCTCGATGCTGCTCGAACGCGTCGCCGACGCGGAGAATATCGAGGTCACGCAGGAGGAGATCGACGCCGAAATCGAGTCCATCGCCGAGGCCCAACGGCAGTCGGTTGAGCAGGTGCGAGCCGCCTTGACAAAGCAGGGGGGCGAACGTAGCATCCACGACAGATTGCGCAACCGCAAGGCGCTCGACTTCCTCGTCCAACACGCGCGGGTGCGCGAAGAGGAGTGGCGCGAAGAGCCCGCGGAAGACCGGCCCGAAGAGGCGGCGGCCGAAGGCGGGCAGGCGGCGGGGGCCGAAGGCAGTTGAGGCTTCAGACTTGCCGCCGGAGCACGAGTTCACAACCCGGAGAGTTGAAATTTCAAATGCGAGTTTGGAGTTTCAGGTCTCCGGTTCTATTTTGAGAGAGAAGCAGTACGGGAGTTCAAAGATGAGTCGTCAGTACATTCCCAACCCGACGGTCTTCGAGCAGACGCCGCGCGGCGAGCGCTACTCGGACGTCTACTCGCGCCTCCTGCGCGACAACATCGTCTTCCTCGGCACGCCGATCGACGACACGGTCGCGAACCTCATCATCGCGCAGTTGCTCTTCCTCGAGGCGGAAGACCCGGAGAAGGACATCAACCTTTACATCAACTCGCCCGGCGGGTCGATCACGGCCGGCATGGCGATCTACGACACGATGCAGTTCATCCGCCCGGACGTGGTGACGATCTGCCTGGGCCAGTGCGCCTCGATGGGCGCGCTGCTGCTGACCTCGGGCGCGAAGGGCAAGCGGTTCGCGCTGCCCAACTCGCGCATCCTCATCCACCAGCCCTCCATCGCGGGCGGCATCGGCGGGCAGGCCAGCGACATCAAGATTCAGGCCGAGGAGATCATCCGCATGCGCGAGCTGACCTCCAACATCATCGCCAAGCACACGGGCCAGCCCTTCGAGCAGGTCGAGCGCGACGTGGAGCGCGACCGCATCATGTCGGCGACGCAGGCCAAGGAGTACGGCCTCATCGACGAGGTCATTACGCACCGCCAGTAAGCGTTGGCGGAGTCCGCGCACACGCCCCGCGCGGACTCTTTGACAGAGGCGCGGGCGGGAGGCTCTCGCCGTCTCCCGCCCGCCGTACTTCCGGACACGGACTCGGCGTATGCAGTGCGCGCCGCCGCCTTCCACCCGAGACGTTTCTGCGGTGCGCGCCCGCGCCCGTTCTGTGATACATTAACGAATGCGGAGTCCGGCCGCGCGCCCGGCGCGCCGGGCGTTGACATCCCCCTCGTAATCGTCTAGAAGACTTGCGGCGCTTCGCATCAGCCGTTGCGCCCTGAACCCCTCAGGTTTCACACAGGAAGAGTAGTTCGCCCTCGAAACTTTTATGGTACGCCGAACTGACGACACGTTGCGCTGCTCCTTCTGCGGCAAGTCGCAGAACGAAGTCAAGAAGTTGATCGCCGGCCCCACGGTGTACATCTGCAACGAGTGCATCGACATCTGCAACGAGATCATCACCGACGACCAGCAGGCCGAGGCCGTCGCGTCCCGCCCCCCGCTCCCCAAGCCGGCCGAGATCAAGTCCTTCCTCGACGAGTACGTCATCGGGCAGGAGGAGACGAAGAAGCGCCTCGCCGTCGCCGTCTACCAGCACTACAAGCGGATAGAACTGGCGCGCCGCCGGAGCGATGTGGAGATACAGAAGTCGAACATCCTCCTCATCGGCCCGACCGGCACGGGCAAGACCTTGCTCGCGCAGACGCTCGCGCGGATGCTCTCGGTCCCCTTCACCATCGTGGACGCGACGACGCTCACCGAGGCGGGCTACGTCGGCGAGGACGTGGAGAACATCATCCTCAAACTGTTGCAGGCCGCCAACGGCGACGTGGAGCGCGCGCAGCAGGGCATCATCTACATCGACGAGGTCGATAAGATCTGCCGCAAGGACGAGAACCCCTCCATCACGCGCGACGTGTCGGGCGAGGGCGTCCAGCAGGCGCTCCTGAAGATTCTCGAAGGCACGGTCGCCAACGTCCCGCCGCAGGGCGGGCGCAAGCACCCGCACCAGGAGTTCTTCCCCGTAGACACGACCAACATCCTCTTCATCTGCGGCGGCGCGTTCGTCGGGCTGGAGAAGGTCGTCGAGCGGCGGATGCGCAACAAGTCGCTCGGCTTCCAGGCGCAGATCAAGTCTTCGTCGGGCCGCTACTCCGAGGCGTTCTCGGCCGTGCAGCCCGAAGACCTCGTCAAGTACGGCCTCATCCCCGAGTTCGTCGGCCGCCTCCCCGTCACGGGCGTGCTGCACGAGCTGGACGAGGCGGCGCTCATGCGCATCCTGACCGAGCCGAAGAACGCGCTCATCAAGCAGTACCAGAAGAAGTTCGAGTACGACAACGTCAAGCTCCGCTTCACGGACGACGCCTTGAAGGCCATCGCGCACCAGGCGGTCGAGCGGAAGGTCGGCGCGCGCGGCCTGATGATGATCATGGAGGAGCTTCTGCTCGACGCCATGTACACCCTGCCCAGCCAGAAGCGCGTCAAGGAGTTCGCCATCACCCGTGAGATGGTCGAGCGCCGCCGCGCCGTCCCCGGCGAAATACTCACCGGCGTGGACGAGGCCGCCTGAGGCGCTCCCGGCGCGAAGAAGGAGGTGCCCGCCCATCCCGGCGGGCACCGCACGACGGAATCGGTTTACACACAGCACCCGTCACTGCAATAATCTCGCGACACCCGACCGTCGCGTCGTTGACCGTACGTAACGCACGCTTCACGCTCTAAACGTCAAGGCTCTCTGGCCGTGAGTTCTCCCTACGCTCGTGCGCGCCTTCCCGCAGGCGCGCCGGCGAACGAATGTGTCTGCCTCAGCAAATCGGACGAAAAGGAAGCCCCCATGAAACGAAAACTAATCCCCCTGTGTATCCTGCTGTTCGTATGCGCGGCCGAGGTCTCGGCCGCCACGCTCTACGGAGTGAATGTCGCCAACCAGTTGATTCGGTTCAGGAGCACCGCGCCCGGCACCCTCGAATTGCAGGTAGCGATCACCGGCCTGCAACCCGGCGAGAGCATTATGGGCATTGACTTCCGCCCGGCCAACCGGCAGCTCTACGCTCTGGGGAATTCGGGCCGGCTCTACACGCTCGACACCGTCACCGGCGCCGCCACGCTCGTCGCCCAACTCGCCGCCGACCCGGCCGACTCCTCCGCCCCCTTCGCGGGGCTCTCCGGCACGGAGTTCGGCTTCGACTTCGACCCGGTGGCCGATCGCATCCGCGTCGTCTCGGAAGCGGAACAGAACCTGCGCGTCAACCCCGACAACGGCCTCGTCACCACCGACGCGCCGCTGGCCTTCGCGGCGGGCGACTCGAACGCGGGTGACAACCCCGCCGTCACCGCCGCCGCGTACAGCAATAACTTCCCCGGCGCCACCACGACCACCCTCTACGACATCGACACTTTCAACGACGCCCTGGTGATCCAGAACCCGAACGCGGGGACGCTGACGACGTTGAGCAGCCTCTTCATCGGCGACATCGCGGCGGTCTCGGGGTTCGACATCGCCCCCGGCAACAGCTTCGGGCTGCTGGCCTACACCAACGCCGCCAACCCGTCGGCCTCCCTCCTCGCCTCCGTCTCCCTTGGCAGTTGCTGCGGCGCCACCGCGACCGCCACCCCGAACGTCATCGGGGGCGGCAGCCGCATGCGGGACATCGCCGTCCAGGCCGCCAGCTTCTTCCGCCTCAACGCGGCTAACTACGTCGTGGACGAGACGGCAGGCACGGTCACGTTCTCGATCTTCCGCTTCGGCGACACCTCGACCTCGGCCTCGGTCACCGTCACCACGAGCGACGGGACGGCCATCGCCCCGTTCGACTACAGCCAGACCACCCAGTCCGTCTTCTTCGACCCGGGGGAGACCGTGAACCTGTTCTCGATCTCAATCGTGAACAACCCGGTCGCGGAGGACGCCGAGACCTTCACCGTGTCGCTCACCAACCCGAGCGGCCCCGAGCCCGTCACCCTCGACACGCCGCGGACGGCGACCGTCACGATCACAGAGGGGTCGCCGACGCCCACGCCGTCCCCGACGGCCGTGACCGTCTTCGGCGTGAGCCTCAGCAACCGGCTCTTCTCCTTCAGAAGCACCAACCCCGGAACCATAGACTACTCGGTGCCGATCACCGGCCTGCAACCCGGCGAGAGCGTCCTCAACATAGACGTGCGGCCCGCCACGGGGCAGCTCTACGCCCTGGGCAGCGCGGGCCGGCTCTACACGCTGGACACCGTGACCGGAGCCGCCACCTTCGTCGCCCCGCTCGCCCCCGACCCCTCGGACGGGTCCGACCCCTTCGCGGGGCTGTCGGGCACGGAGTTCGGGTTCGACTTCAACCCGGTGGCCGACCGCATCCGCGTCGTCTCCGACTCCGACCAGAACCTTCGGATTAACCCCGACAACGGCCTCGTCATTACCGACGGCACGATAGCTTACGCCGCCGACGACCCGAACGTCGGGCGTGACCCCAGCGCCGTCGCCGCGGCCTACACCAACCCGGACACCGACCCGGCGACCGGAACCACCCTCTACGTCCTCGAAGCCGGGCAGGACATGCTCGTCACCCAGAACCCGCCGAACAACGGGACGCTCAACACCGTCGGCCCGCTAAACGTCAACCTGACTCAGCGGGTCGGCTTCGACATCGCGCCGGACAACTCGGCCTACGGCACGCACACCCCGCAGGGCGGCTCGAACAGCTTCTTCCGAGTCAACCTGAACACCGGCTCGATCATATCGTGCTGTAGCTCCATCGGCTTCCCCGACGTGGTGCGCGACATCGCCGTGGCGCCCGGCAACCTCGGCGTCCTGCAACTGGACGCGTCCAGTTACACCGTGGACGAGGACGACGGCTCGCTCATCGTGACGGTCAACCGCACGGGCGGCAGTTCCGGGACCGTCATGGTCAACTACTCCACCGCGCCGGCCTTCGGCGCCACGCCCGGCCAGGACTACACGCCCGTCACGGGGACGCTCACCTTCGGCCCCGGCGAGACCACGCAGACCTTCGCCGTCCCGATCCTCGAAGACGCCCTGGTCGAGTCCACCGAGCAGTTCAACGTCATCCTGAGCGGGCCGGTGGGCGGGGCCGCGCTGGGGACGCCCAGCACCGCCGGCGTCACCATCGTCGATAACGACAGCACGATCCCGCCGGGCGCGGCCACGCTCTCGGTGGACGACGTGACGGTGGTCGAAGGCAACACGGGGACGCTCGCCGTCTTCACCGTGACGCTCTCGGCCCCCAGGAACTTCACCATCACCGCGCAGTACATCACCTCCAGCGGGACGGCCAACGCCGGCGTTGACTACGAGCCCGTCTCCGGCACGGTCACGTTCGGGCCGGGGGTGACGAGCCGCACCATCAGCGTCCCGGTCAACGGCGACGTCGCGCCGGAGGCCAACGAGACGTTCTTCGTCAACCTCTCGAACCCGACGGGCGCCGCCATCGCCGACGCCCAGGGCCAGGCTACGATCACCGACGACGACGTGCCGCCGACGGCCTCCTTCGCCTTCGGCGCCGCGAGCTACGCCGGCACCGAGGCCGTCACCGAGGTTCTCGTGACGGTCAACCGCACGGGCGACACGTCGGGCGCGATGACGGTCGCCTACTCGACCGCGAACGGCTCGGCCTCCGACCGCTCCGACTACACCTTCGCGGCGGGCACGCTGGAGTTCGCCCCCGGTGAGACGAGCAAGACCATCCCCATCCTCATCAGCGAGGACTCGTACGTCGAGGGCACGGAGACGCTGACGGTCACGCTCTCGCAGCCGACCGGCGGCGGCGGGCTCGGCAGCCAGGCCTCGACCACCGTCATCATCATCGACGACGCGTCGGAGCCTTCGACGAACGCGATTGACGACACCGAGACCTTCGTCGGCCAGCACTACCACGACTTCCTCAACCGGCAGGCGGACGCCGAGGGCCTCGCCTTCTGGGAGGGCGGCATCGACTCGTGCGGCGAGGACTTGCAGTGCCGCGAGGTGAAGCGCATCGAGACCAGCGCGGCCTTCTTCCTCGCCATCGAGTTCCAGCAGACGGGCTTCATCGTCGAGCGCGCTTACCGGGCGGCCTTCAACCGGCGCGTGCTGCTCGGCGAGTTCCTGCCCGACACGCAGGAGATCGGGCGCGGCGTCGTGGTCGGGCAGACGGGCTACGAGGCCGTGCTCGAAGCGAACAAGCGGGACTACTTCGACGCCTTCGCCGCGCGCCCGCAGTTCGCCGCGCTCTACGGCTCGCTCACGAACGCGCAGTACGTGGACGCCCTGAACGCCAACTCCGGGGGCGCGCTCTCGACCTCCGAGCGTGACGCGCTGGTCGCGGCGCTGGACGGCGGGACGGTGACGCGGGCGCAGGCGCTACGCTCGGTGGTCGAGGACGCGACCTTCGCCGCCAGCGAGTTCAACCGGGCCTTCGTGCTGACCCAGTACTTCGGCTACCTGCGCCGCGACCCGGACGAGCCGGGCTTCCAGTTCTGGCTCGACAAGATGAACGAGTTCGGCGGCGACTTCCGCCGCGCCGAGATGGTCAAGGCGTTCATCTCGTCCATCGAATACCGGCAGAGGTTCGGCCAGTAGCCGGTCGCCCCGCCTTTCAGCCCCGGGCCGGGCGAACAGTCGCCCGGCCCGGGGCTCATTCGTTGACTAGCCGCCGCCCGCCCGCCCGCGGACGGCCACCGCTGCCTGCTGCCATCCGCCCACCGTCTGCTTCCCTCCTTTTTTCCAAAGCCCGGTGGCAAGGGCGCGCGAAATGATTTAGAATTAAAGCCTGCAGCGGTGGGGCGAGCGGATTCGTGAGGCTCGCCCTTTGTGCCCTCTAAGGTTCTGCTGAAGCACTTTTGATTTATGGAAGAATATTCTGATCGCACACCCGTCGATATCGTGCGGCTGCCGATGGTGCCCATCCGCGATGTCGTGATCTTCCCTTTCACCAAGGTCGCCTTCAAGATCGGCCGGCCCGGCTCGGTGCGCGCGCTCGAAGACGCGCTCGCCACCGACCGCACGATCTTCCTCGCCACCCAGCACGACGCCTCCATCGACGAGCCCAACCCCGACCAGATTTACACGGTCGGCACCGTCGCCCGCATCCTCCAGGCGCAGCGGCAGGAGAACGGCCAGACCAAGGTCGTCGTCGAGGGGCGCGAGCGCGCCACCACCATCCGCGTCGAGAACGACAACGGCGCGTTCACCGCGACCGTCCGCCGCGCGCCCTCCGCGCCCGAGACGGGCCCGCGCATCGACGCCTTGATGCAGAGGGTCGGCCAGCTCGTCGAGCAGCACGTCCGCCTCGCGCCCGAGATGCAGACCGACGCCCTGCAGACGGCGCTCAGGAACACTGACCCCTCGCACCTCGCCGACGCCCTGGCCTCGCAGCTCAAAATCTCGGTCGAGGACAAGCAGGGCCTCCTGGAAATCTTCTCGACCTTCGGCCGCCTGCAACGCCTCGTCGAACTGCTCGAAGTCGAGGTGGACAAGCGCCAGCTCGACCGCACCATCCAGGCGCGCGTCAAGCGGCAGATGGAGAAGGCGCAGAAGGAGTACTACCTCAACGAGCAGATCAAGGCCATCCACAAGGAGCTCGGCCGCAAGGACGAGAAGGCCGAGATGGAGGAGCTGCGCAAGCGCATCGAAGAGGCCGGCATGTCGGAGGAGGCGAAGGAGAAGGCCCTCCAAGAGCTGCACCGCCTCGAAGCCATGCCGCCGATGTCGGCCGAAGGGACGGTCTCGCGCACCTACATCGACTGGCTGCTGAGCGTGCCCTGGAAGCAGAAGTCGAAGGAGATCCGCGACATCACGAAGGCCGAGGAGGTCTTGAACGAAGACCACTACGGGCTCGAGAAGATCAAAGACCGCATCCTCGAACACCTCGCCGTCCGGCAGTTGGTGAAGAGCCCGAAGGGCTCCATCCTCTGCTTCGTCGGCCCGCCGGGCGTCGGCAAGACGAGCCTGGGCAAGTCCATCGCGCGCGCGACGGGTCGCAAGTTCGTCCGGCTCTCCCTGGGCGGCGTGCGCGACGAGGCGGAGATTCGCGGACACCGCCGCACCTACATCGGCGCGCTGCCCGGCCAGATCATCCAGATGATGAAGAAGGCCGGGACGGTCAACCCCTGCATCCTCCTCGACGAGGTGGACAAGCTCGGCGCGGACTTCCGCGGCGACCCGTCGGCGGCGTTATTGGAAGTGCTCGACCCGGAGCAGAACTCGACCTTCCAGGATCATTACCTCGATGTCGAGTACGACCTCTCGAAGGTCTTCTTCATCGCGACGGCGAACGTGCTCCACACGATCCCGCCGCCGCTGCAAGACCGCCTTGAGATTCTGCGACTCTCCGGCTACACCGAGCGCGAGAAGCTCGAGATCGCCAAGCGCCACCTCGTCCGCAAGCAGGCCGAGGGCGCGGGGCTGAGCGCCGAGCAGGTCGAGTTCACGGACGAGGGCGTCCTCGAAATCATCCGCCACTACACGCGCGAGGCGGGCGTCCGCAACCTCGAGCGCGAGATCGGCTCGTGTTGCCGCAAGGTCGCGCGCAGGCTCGTCGCCGAGGCGAAGGGCGAGAGCTTCAAGATGACGATTAGCCCCGAGTCCGTCCGTGAGATGCTCGGCCCCGTCCGCTTCCGCCAGGCCGACATGGCCGCCACGTCGGAGGTCGGGCTCGCGCTGGGCCTCGCGTGGACGGAGGTCGGCGGCGAAGTCCTCCAGATCGAGGCGACGCTGACGAACGGGCGCGGCGGGGTCACCCTGACGGGCAAGCTCGGCGAGGTGATGCAGGAGTCGGCGCAGGCCGCGCTCACCTGCGTCAAGTCGCGCGCCGAGCGCCTGGGGATGAACCTCGAATTCATCCGCAAGCGCGACCTGCACGTCCACATCCCCGAGGGCGCGATCCCGAAGGACGGCCCCTCGGCGGGCGTCACGCTGGCGACGGCGATGGCCTCGGCGCTGGCGCGCGTCCCCGTCCGCCGCGACGTGGCGATGACGGGCGAGATCACGCTGCGCGGGCGGGTGCTGCCCGTCGGCGGCGTCAAGGAGAAGCTGCTCGCGGCGCACCGCGTCGGCGTCTCGACGGTGCTCATCCCGAAGGAGAACGAGAAGGACCTGGAGGAGGTGCCCGAGGAGGTGCGCGCCGACATGACCATCCAACTCGTCGAGACCATCGACGAGGTCTTGTCGCTCGCGCTCGAAGACGCCTGCCCGACCGACGCGGGCGCGGACTCCCACGAGCCGGCCCCTCCCGTCTGGACGACCGAGCAGCCCTCGGCCGGCGGCGCGCAGACGCTCGCCGACTGAAATCCGGCCCGCACCACTTAGCGCCTTCGCGCCCGCGCGTGAGATTTCAATCTCACGCGCGGGCGCGAAGGCGCTAGGAGTTTTACCGAAGCGGTTGACAGCCCGCGCCCGCCGCATGTACAGTTCGCCTTCCCGGCGTCTCAAACCAGCAGGCAGCTCCGAAGGCAGGCCGAGCGACATCGGCTCACGTCCCCGCTGCCGCTCCGCGCTTAAGACCCGCCAGCAGCTTTCGCTTTACTTCCGACTCTTCCCGAGGAGACAAACCCTTTATGACGGACAAAGTGAAGAGCGCCGAGCTTATCCTGAAGCTCTACGACCTGCGCCGCGAGGCGGTCATGCGCGAGGCGCGCAACTGGTTCTTTTCGTTCAACCCCGAGTCGGCCGAGCACATCCTGCGGACGTCGGTAGGCGAGCACGGCGGCTACCTCCGGATGGTGACGACCTACTGGGACATGGCCTGCTCCTTCGTCAACCACGGCGCCATCGACGCCGAGATGTTCAACGACGCGACCGGCGAGCAGGTCTTCGTCTTCGCCAAGATGCAGCCGTTCCTCGAAGAGATTCGGGCGGTGGGGAACCCGACCTACTTGCAGCACCTCGAACGCGCCGTGCTCGCCATGCCCCACGCCGAGGTGCGCCTCGCCCGCGTCCGCGAGATGGCGAAGCGCGTCGCCGAAGCCCGCGCCGCCGCCTCCGCGGAAAGGGCCGAGGCCGACGCGGCGAACGCTTAAGAGCCGTGAACCGTGAACCGTAAACCGTGACAAGTGAGCGAAAGGTCACGGCGTGGGGTTCTTATCTTGTCACGGTTTACGGTTCACGGTTTACGCGTCTTATGAAAGTCACGAGTGCGAAGTTCGTCAAGAGCGCGTTCGAGGAGTCGCAGTGGCCGCGCGACCGCCGGCCGGAGGTGGCCTTCATGGGGCGCTCGAACGTGGGCAAATCTTCCATGATCAACTCGCTGCTCGGGGTCAAAGGTCTGGCGCGCACCTCCTCGACGCCGGGGCGGACGCAGGCTTTGAACTTCTTCCTGATTAATGAACGGTTCTACTTCGTGGATTTGCCGGGGTACGGTTTCGCGCGCGTCCCGCGCGACGTGCGCGAGTCCTGGGGGAAGTTGGTCGCCGATTACCTTGCCAACCGCGACTCGCTTGTGCTATCAATTCAGATCGTAGACTCGCGCCACGAACCCACGACATTGGATTTGCAGCTCCGCGAATGGCTACTCGCGAACGGGAGGCCGTTCCTGACGGTCGCCACCAAATCCGATAAGCTCTCGCACAACGAGTCGCGAAAAAACCTCGCGCGCGCCCGCAAAGTGCTGGACGCCGTGGGAAGTGGCGCAGGCGGGGAGTTGATCGCGTACTCCTCCACCACCGGGCACGGGCGCGAACGCGTCTGGCGTGCCATCGAAGAGGCTTTGGCCGCCTCACCACAATCCCCCCCTTGAGCGTCGGAGCGAGCGGAAGGAATTGAGCGCAACCGCGCGGGTCGGCCGGGCATCTAAACGGCGCACGGAATTCCCGCTAACCCATTTGGAAGGCAGAGGCCGCGCACCTCAAGCGCGCCCCACGGGGTGCACCGATAGGCATCATTCCCGACATACAATCGGCAATAATTTTGACCAGATTCTAAAGGCAACGCCGCAACGGCGCCGGCTCCGCTTTTCCGCGAGCGCCGGCGCGCGAGGCGGATCAGAGGGCGCGCAGACCGTATAAAGTTTGCGCGACGAAGAGAACAACCGAGATGTCACGAGAACGCACAACACGCACACGCACAAGCAGCAGGTCGAGCGCCAACGGCGCGTCCGAGAGGGACACAGGTAACAGGGCCGCGGCCGCCGTCGAGCCGATGCCCGACGTGGACCTGCCCGAGGTGGACGGGGACGCCGAGGAGGCCGCGAACTTCCGCGGCGACGGCGACACCTTCAACCTCGCCACGCTCAAGGAGATGTCCATCTCCAAGCTGACGCAGATCGCCAAAGACCTCGACGTGCCCGGCGCGACGGGGATGCGCAAGCAGGAGCTGATCTTCAAAGTCCTCGCGGCGCAGACCGAGAAGAGCGGCCTCATCTTCAGCGAGGGCGTGCTCGAAACGCTGCCCGACGGCTTCGGCTTCCTGCGCGCGCCCGAGTACAACTACCTGCCCGGCCCCGACGACATCTACGTCTCGCCGTCGCAGATCCGCAAGTTCGACCTGCGCACCGGCGACACCGTCTCCGGCCAGATTCGCCCGCCCAAGGAGGGCGAGCGCTACTTCGCGCTCATCAAGGTCGAGGCCATCAACTTCGAGGCCCCGGGCGAGTCGCGCGACAAGGTCTTCTTCGACAACCTGACGCCGCTCTACCCGGACGAGCAGTTGCGGATGGAGACCGCGGGCGAGAACATCGTCGGCCGCGTCGTCGACCTCGTCACGCCGCTCGGCAAGGGTCAGCGCGGACTGATCGTCGCCCCGCCCCGGACGGGTAAGACGATGATGCTCCAGGCCATCGCCAACTCCGTCTCGCAGAACCACCCCGAGGTCACGCTCATCGTCCTGCTCATCGACGAGCGCCCCGAGGAGGTCACGGACATGCAGCGCTCGGTGCAGGGCGAGGTCATCTCCTCGACCTTCGACGAGCCGCCGACCCGCCACGTGCAGGTCGCCGACATGGTCATCGAGAAGGCCAAGCGCCTCGTCGAGCACAAGCGCGACGTGGTCATCCTGCTCGACAGCTTGACGCGCCTCGCGCGCGCGCACAACGCCGTCGTCCCGCCGTCGGGCAAGATTCTCTCGGGCGGTATCGACGCCAACGCCTTGCAGCGGCCGAAGCGCTTCTTCGGCGCGGCGCGCAACATCGAGGAGGGCGGCTCCTTGACCATCATCGCGACCGCGCTCATCGACACCGGCTCGCGCATGGACGACGTCATCTTCGAGGAGTTCAAGGGCACGGGCAACAGCGAGATTCACCTCGACCGCCGCCTCAGCGACAAGCGCCTCTTCCCGGCCATCGACCTCCAGCGGTCGGGCACGCGTAAGGAAGAGCTGCTCATCTCGAAGGAAGACCTCAACCGCATCTGGGTCATGCGCCGGGTGCTGAACCCCCTCTCGCCCGTCGAGCAGATGGAGGTCGTCTTAGAGCGCCTCGGCAAGACCAAGAACAACGCCGAGTTCCTCGCCTCGATGCAGAGCTAAAGCGCGTGAACCGTAAACCGTAAACCGTGACAAGACGCGAGCCACTTGTCACGGTTTACGGTTTACGGTTCACGGCTTTATTTGACAAACCCGACGCGGCTTCGCGATATTATCCCCTGATTTAGCAGTTAAGTTCGCTTACAAGGACTCGTGCCTTTCGTGGGCGCGGTGTGGTTAAGGGGATAAGTGCGCGTCGCGTTTCTCTCGTCCGAGGCGGTGCCTTTCGCCAAGACCGGCGGGCTCGGGGACGTGGCCGGCGCGCTCCCGAAGGCGCTCGTGGGCGAGGGCGTGGACGCGTGCCTCATCCACCCGCTCTACGACACGACCTCGCGCGAGCTGATAGACGAGAGGGTCTTTGACAACCTCGAAGTGGACTGGCTCGGCCGCCGCCGCAGGGTCTCGGTCTACCTGTCGCGTGCGGCGGGCGCGCCTGCCTTTTTGATAGACGCGCCGGAGTATTTCGGGCGCGGCAAGGTCTACGGCTTCGCGGACGACCACTACCGCTTCGGCTTCTTCAGCCGCGCGGCGCTCTCGCTGCTGGGCCGGCTGGGTCAAGCGCCCGACGTGGTGCACGGGAACGACTGGCCGTGCGGCTTCGCCCTGACGTGGCTGTGGGCGGGGCGGCCGTACGGCGGGTTCCTCGGGCAGACGCGGACGCTGATGTCGATCCACAACCTCGCCTACCAGGGCATCTTCGACCCCGGCGACCTGTACCGGCTCGGCTTCCGCGTCGGCGAAGAGTCGAACGTCTTCATGTCGAACGGCGCGGCCTCGTCTTTGAAGGCGGGGCTGATGACCGCGGACGCCGTCTCGACGGTGAGCCCGCGCTACTCCTTCGAGATACAGGGGCCGGAGCAGGGCTACGGGCTCGACTGGCTGATGCGGCAGCGGCGCGACCGGCTCGTCGGCATCACCAACGGCGTCGATTACGACGTGTGGGACCCGGCGACCGACCCGCACCTGCCGGCGCACTACTCGGCCGAAGACCTCTCGGGCAAAGCCGAGTGCAAGGCCGACCTCCTGCGCCGCTTCGGGCTGCCGGAGGAGTTGGACAGGCCCGTCATCGCCTCCATCTCGCGCCTGGTCGCGCAGAAGGGCTTCGACCTGATTAAGGACGCCGCGTGGGAGATGCTTCAGGAGGGCGCGTTCTTCGTCTCGCTCGGCTCGGGCGATGCCGAGTACGAGGGCTTCTTCCAGCGGCTCAAGGACTCGTTCCCCGGCGGCGTCGGCATCTACCGCGGCTTCAACGAGCCCCTGGCGCACCAGATCGAGGCGGGCGCGGACATCTTCCTGATGCCCTCGCTCTACGAGCCCTGCGGGCTGAACCAGATGTACTCGATGCGCTACGGGACGGTGCCGGTGGTGCGCGCGACGGGCGGCCTGGACGACACGGTCGAGCAGTTCGACCCGGCGGCGGGCACGGGCACGGGATTCAAGTTCGTCCCCTACAACGCGCACGCGCTCCTCGACAAGGTGCGCGAGGCGCTCTACTGGTACACGCGGAAGGACGCGTGGCGGCGGATACAGTTGAACGGGATGCGCGTGGACAACTCCTGGGGCGCGGCGGCGCGCAAGTACGTCAGGCTCTACCACGCGCTGTTCGACCTGTAGCAAGCGGGTGTTTTAGTCAACAGCGGTTAAAAGCAGTCGGAGGAGATTTGAAATCATGAGTGACTACGTCAGCGACGTGAACGACAGCAACTTCGAGTCGGCCGTGCTCAACTCGGACAAGCCGGTGCTGGTGGACTTCTGGGCCCCGTGGTGCGCGCCCTGCCGGATGCTCGCGCCGACCGTGGAGGCCGTCGCGCAGAACTTCCAAGGGAGCGCCTCGGTCGTCAAGCTCAACGTGGACGACAACCCGGCGGTTTCGCAGCGCTACGGCATCAAGGGCATCCCGACGCTCATCCTCTTCAAGAACGGCAAGGAGGAGGAGCGCGTCGTCGGGGCGACCTCGAAGGAGGCCATCTCGCGCATGATCGACAAGCACGTGCAGAGCGGCGCGGCCAGCGCCTGAGCCTGAGGAGCGGCGCGGGCGTACCGCCCCCCGTGGGGAGGAACGCGCGCGCCGCCCGCGCGTTCGCCGGAGTCAGCCGCGAGAGATGAGACCGACCACAGCCAGCCGCGCCGCACGGCAGCGCCGTTCGTTCGAGGAGCGGCTCGCCGCGAAGCGCGCCGAGGCCGTCGCGGACGCCAAGTTCCGTGCGCGCCAGGCGCACGGCAAGCTCCGCCGCTTCGTCCGCATCCGCTTCAAGCGCGACGAAGTCGTCGAGTCTCTTTCCTTGCGGCGCGGCGACTGCAACCGCTGCGGCGCGTGCTGCGAGATACTCTTCAAGTGCCCCTTCCTCAAGAAGCACGGCGACGGCACGACGACCTGCGGCATCTACGAAGATCGCCCCTCGCAGTGCCGCCTCTTCCCCATCGACCAGCGCGACCTCGCGGAGGTGCGCGGCACGTGCAGCTTCTACTTCATCGAGAAGCCGATCAAGCTGGAACGAGCGAGCTAAAGTGGGTTTTGGGTGTTAGGTGTTGGGTGCTGGTAAGACCAGCTTGTCTTCACCCAACGCCTAACACCCAAAACCCAAAACCCTTTTCTTATGTCTAAAGTCATCGTTGTAATAGGCGCGCAGTGGGGCGACGAGGGCAAGGGCAAGATCGTCGATCTGCTGGCCGAGCGCTTCGACGTGGTCGCGCGCTACCAGGGCGGCCACAACGCCGGCCACTCCGTCAAGGTCGGCGACAAGTCTTACGCGCTGCACCTCATCCCCTCGGGCATCATCCACCCGGGCAAGACCTGCGTGCTCGGCAACGGCATGGTCATCGACCCCATCGCCTTCTTCGCCGAGGCCGACCGCCTCACCGCGCAGGGCCTACAGGTCACGCCCGACCGCGTCAAGGTCAGCTCGCGCGCGCACCTGATCCTCCCCTACCACCGCGCCCTCGACCACACCAGCGAGGAGCGCCTGGGGAACGAGAAGGTCGGGACGACTCTGCGCGGCATCGGCCCCGCCTACGAGGACAAGGCCGGCCGCCGCGGCATCCGCGTCGCCGACGCGATGAACCCCGAGGTCTTACGCTCGCGCATCGAGCGCAACATCGCCGACGCCAACCTCATCATCCGCGAGTACCGCGGCACGGAGCTGAAGCCCGACGAGGTCTTCAAAGAGATCGCCCCGCTCGCCGAGCGCATGCAGGCGTTCGTCACCGACACCACCCACTTCATCAACCGCGCCGTCCGCGAGGGCCAGAGCGTCCTCGTCGAGGGCGCGCAGGCCACGCTCCTCGACGTTGACCACGGCACGTACCCGTTCGTCACCTCTTCCTCCACGACCTCGGGCGGCGTCTGCGCGGGGCTCGGCCTCGCGCCGCAGAGAATAGGCGGCGTGCTCGGCATCGTCCGCACCTACTCGACGCGCGTCGGCGAGGGCCCCTTCCCCACCGAGATGCTCGAAGGCGAAGAGGAAATCGGCCAACTCATCCGCGAGCGCGGCCACGAGTACGGCGTCTCGACGGGGAGGCCCCGCCGCTGCGGCTGGTTCGACGCCTTCGCCACGCGCTACGCCGCCGAAATCAACGGCTTCGACGCCGTCGCCCTGACCAAGCTCGACATCCTCGACGCGCTCGACGAGATCAAGGTCTGCGTCGGCTACCGCCGCGGCGGACGGCCGTGCGAGTCCTTCCCCGCCGTCTCGCAGGAGTTGCGCGAGGTCGAGCCCGTCTACGAGACGCTGCCCGGCTGGCGCGCCTCGACCGAGGGCGTCACGGAGTTGGACGAGCTTCCCGGCGCCGCGCGCGACTACGTCGAGTTCATCTCCTCGCAGATCGGCGTCCCCGTCGGCCTCGTCTCCACCGGCCCCGAGCGCAGCCAGACGATCCTCGTCCGCGACTCGGCGCTCGCGCGCTGGCTCGAACCCTGAAAGTGAGGGCGCGAACCCCTTGAAGCGAGGGCGCAGAAAAGCCGGCCGCGTGGCGCTAGACCTCCCCATCGAATGGGGGCTCACGCCGCGCTACGAGCACCACGGCAAGATCACATCCCTCAGCCGCGGCGGCTGCCTCCTCCAGACCGAAGCCATCCAGCCGCTCTTCGGCAAGACGATCTACATCCGCATCCCCCTGCCCGAGCACGAGTGGTGGGAGGTGCGCGGCGAGGTGCTCTACTACCTCCGCGACGTGGGCTTCGGCGTCGAGTTCTCCGGCCTCACCGACAAAGACTCCGCCACCCTCCGCGCCCTCACCCGCCACCATCAGGAACAACCGCCCGACGAGTGAAGGCACCCCTCACAGTCATCTCGCCTCACGATTGAACAATTATTTCTCCGAGACTATAATCACTCGCAAGTCAGGGCCGACAAGGCGTGTGCACCCGTGGCGCAATGGTAGCGCAAACGGCTTTTAACCGTTGGGTTGTAGGTTCGAATCCTACCGGGTGCACTATAATTTTGTCCGGATTGTGAGGCCGACGCGGTTAGGGTGCGGCGGCCTTCAACGCTTCGACATGCCTCTCAAATAGATAGTCTTCAGCCCACTTCACGAACATCCGCTGGTTGTTCTTGGTCGGCCACACCCTGAGCTTTCCGAAGACGCCCTCCCGCGTTTTCATCGCGTAGACGGTATCCAACTGCGGACAGTAGATGACGAAGTAGTCCGCATCGTTCTCTTCATAACGGCTCCGTGTGGTTCTGCTCCGCGTCCGCCTGGTCTCGAACTCGACCACTCCGTTCCGCAGCCTCCCCGTCTTAACCTGCGCGCGGAATAACGCCGGACCGGTGTCAACCACGAGGTCATAAGGCGCGCCCACGCCGAACGGCGTCGAAACGATGAACCCGGCCTTGAGGTAGTGTGAAATGACGACGGACTCGCTGACGTTGCCCTGCTTGAACGGTGCTTCCATGCGGCTCCTCCGGACGTGGGCACAATGTTCGGGCAACTATTTGAGGGCTGTTGGGCTCAACCTACAATAGACGCACGGACAATTCAAGAAACCGGAGCAGGTTCATGAGTCACTTCCTAACTTTCGTTTTCGTCGCGCGCGAGGAGTCGAACATAGCGCATAAGGTGCGGGAGTTGATAGGGCCGTACTTCGCGGCGGAGGGCGTGTACGCGGCGGGCGGGGCGCGGGCGAAGTGCGACGGGTATGTGATCGGGGGGCGTTATGATGGGCAGTTGTTCGGGGCGGGGGCGGAGTACGGCTTGACGCCGGGTGAGTTTCAGAAGAGGTATGGACTAGATGTGGTGAGGGACGAGAACAACGTCCGCGCGGCGTCGGAGGTGCCGGAGGGGTTGGTGCCGTACGCGGTCGTGACGCCGGGGGGCGCGTGGCTTGACTGCGAGCAGAAGGGTGCGCGCCGTTGGGAGGGCGAGGTTAAGGAGTTGCTGCGGCGTTACGCGGACTGTCTGGTCGTGGCCGTGGACTGCCACTGTTAGGGCGGCCGGTCAGGCGGCGGCGCTGAGCGCCGTGTCGGCGAGGACGGAGCGCATCGAGACGTGCTTGAGGAGGATTTCGAGGTAGCAGGTGAAGCGGTGGAGGTAGAGCCGGAACGAGCGTCGGTTGCTGAGCATGGGCAGGGTCAGGCCGTCGATGAAGTCCCGGCAGGTCTCCTGATCCTTCTGCATGAGGTGGCGCAGGCTGCCGGCGCGGAAGAGTTCGAGCCGCTCGGAGAAGTTGACGAGCGCCTCCGCCTCGCCGTGCCACTCGGCGAAGCGCGCGCTGCGCAGGAGGGCGTCGAGGTCTTCGTAGAGCCGCAGCGAGTTGTCGCGCTTGGCGCGGATGTCCTCGAAGATGTCGGCGGCGTCCACGCCCGGGTCGAATGCGCGCGCGACCGAGACCGTGGACTGCTCGAAGCAGTTGCGCAGGAGGTCGTGCGCGTCGGAGAGGAGCGTGCGCGCCCCCTCGGCCTCGGCGACTTGGGCGGCGGGCAGCAGGCGCTCGAAGACGGCGCGCAGTTCGTGGCGCACGGCGAAGCTCACGCGCTCCAGCTCTTCCGACAGCTCGTCGGGCGCTTCGAGGCAGGCGCAGAAGTAGTCGAGGCCGCCAGCCGTCGCCAGCGCCTCGCAGCGCACGACCTCGAAGATAAAGTGCGCCTGGTCGGCCGCGGCTTCCGAGGCCACGGCCTCCCTCACGCCGTCGAGGTAGCCGAGGAGGCGGCGCAGGTCTTCAAAGACGCCGCGGACGAACTCGCGCGTCGGGTCGTGCCGGATGTTCTCTAAAATCGAAAGGAGCTGGGGCTGCATGGGGCAACCTCCTTCGGAAGGAAGATGGACAGTCTTATTCCAGCTTGCTCTGGGGTGACGCTTGCTCGCGCTGCCGGTGCGGCATGAAGGGCTAAGGGGAAGCGGCCTGGCGGCCTTTCTGACGGAGAAGCGGGCGGGCTAAGGGGAACCCTCCCGGCGAGAGCCATATCGAACTTAGCAAATGGGCGCGGCCGGGCACAAGAACTTTTTTCGAGTCCGCGTGACTAGCTGGCGACCGTTTAATAATTGTACCGAACGTTTAGAGGCGGGCTCTGCCCGCCTCTAAACGGTTGCGCGTGTATTAGAACAATCGCGCTTGTTAGGACGAGTGCCCTAAGACCTCTGCCCGAGGGGCATCATCATCGGCAGGCGTGGCGGGAGGCCGCCGCCGCGGGCGCGTCCGGGCGCGCGCCGCGGGGCCGGGTGGACGTTCTCGAAGAAGTCCACGGCCGCGACCCGCAGGCCCACGTCGCGGCCCAGGCGCTCGCCCAGGTACCACTTGTGTTCGAGCACGCTCGGCCAGACGGCGCGCGCTTCCGAAGCCGACAGCTCGACGCCGGCCAGTTGGCGCAGCGAACGACTCAGACGGCGCGCGCCCTGTTCGACGGCGACGGACGCCGCGGGCTCCTCCGACTCGAACGACAACGGCATGAACAATCCTTCGTGCGCCTTCCAACTCTGGTGCTTCAGATAGTGTGCGAGCAGCTCGCCCGCCATACGGCGGAACCGGCTTCTGGTTGACATAACTTTCTCCTTACACGATCCGTTTTCGATAACATGCGGCGGGAGACAGAGTCGCCCGCCTGAAGTATCGTACGAACCGTGTGTGTCAAAGGTGTTATGTCTCGCCGTACTTATTTCAATCGCGCGCATTAGTCATTCTAATCACGCCGGGACAAAACCGTCCCCGCCTCAGCGCAGCCCGAGCGCCTTCAGGTAGCCTTCGTTGACCTCGCAGTTCTTGAACTTTATCCCTTCGAGATAGTCTGCGAGCGCTCGCTCGACCTTCTCCTTCGGCGGGCGATTCTTCCGCACGTCCTCGAAGGTCGTGCGCGGGTGGTCGGCGAAGGCGGCGACCGCGTCCCAGTCGGCGGGCCTTCCGACGGAGGCGACGCAGGAGGTCGCGTCGAGCTTCTTGTAGGGCCAGAAGCACCAGCCGATGCGGTTGCGCTCAAGCAGGTCGCGGAAGGAGGCGATCCACTCGTCCGTGTTCTCGCCCGACTCGCCCATGTAGAGGGGCACGTCGTACTTCTGCGAGAAGTCAACGTACTCCTGCACGGCCTCCTGCTTCACCTCCATCCAGTATTTGTGGAACGTGTAGGCCACACGGTCGTCGAACGGCGGGCCGAAGACCTTGAAGTTCGTGTCCCACTGCGCGCCGCCGAGGAAGATGACGTGGTTCCTGTCCACCTCCCGGACGGCCTTGACGATTCTTTTGTAGAGGGGTTCGAGCTTCGGGTTGAAGTGCGCGGCGTCGAAGTAATGCGCGATGGGCTCGTTGAGCAGGTCGTAGCCGATGACGGTCGGCTCGTCCGCGTAGCGCGCCGCGAGTTTGCGCCAGATGTTGATTGTCAGCTCCTGCGCCTCGGCGCTCTCGAAGAGGAAGGGGTAGCCCCAACTGTCGTCGATGTTGTCGCCGGTCTGGCCGCCGGGCGCGCCGTGCATGTCGAGGACGACGTAGAGCCCCTCGCGCCTGCACCAGCCGACGACGCGGTCGAGCATCTCGTAGCCGACGCCCTCGAGCCGCGCGGGCTCGCCTTCGACGACGAAGAGGCGGTAGTTGAAGGGCACGCGGACGGAGTTGAACCCCGCCTGTTTGATGAAGCGGATGTCCTCGGCCGTGACGTAGTGGTCGCGGAACGCCTTCCAGAAGCGGCGGGCCTCCTCCTCGCCGACGAGCTGGTTGAGCACGGTCGAGATGAGGCGCGGCGAGCCGGCCGTCTTGAACTTGAACATGTAGCCCTCGGGCAAGAGCCAGTTGCCGAGGTTGATGCCCTTCAGAAAGAGCGGCCTCCCGCCGGGCGCGACGAACTCCCTGCCCCGCGTCGTCACGAACTTCCCCTGCGCGTTTGTGGTCTGAAAGTTAATAAAGAAGAACAGGAGGGTGAAAGATACGAGCAGCGGTTTTCTCATCTTCACAGTTCTCACGCGTCGGGTGCGACCGGGTCAGTACCCCCCGCGGTAGCGGGGGCCTTAGCAGATCGGGCGGGCCGTGTCGCAGAGGCCCACCCGCTACCGCGGGTGGTACTGACCGCTATAGGTCGGTCGAGAAGAGGTTGATGTCAGACTCTTCACCCGAGAGACGGACCGGCCGCTCGAACTTCATGCCGAGTTTTTCGAGCACGCGGATGGAGACGGCGTTGTCGGGGTTCACGACGGCGTAGAGGCGCGGCAGTCCGAGCACGTCGCGCGCGTAAGCTTTAGCGGCCGAGGCCGCCTCGAACGCGTACCCGCGCGAGCGGAACGAGGGGAGGAAGGCGTAGCCGACCTCGACGCCGGGCACCGGCTCGCCCCTCTTCAGAAGCCCGCAGATGCCGACCGGTATGCTCTCGTCTTTAGTTTCGACCAGCCAGAGGCCGAAGCCGTGCTGCCTGTAGCTCTCGGCGAAACGCTCGCCGATGTAGCGGGCGGCGTCCTCCTGCGTCCGCACGCCGCGGTCGGCGATGAAGCGTATAAAGTCGGCGTCGTTTAAGAGTTCGAGCATGAACGCCGCGTCCTCCTCTGACACCTCGCGCAAGGATAACCGCTCCGTCTCGATGACGTTCAAGTCTGAAGCACCGCCTTATTTATTATCAAAGGGTCGCGGGCATCATAACCCGCGCGTGCCGCAACCGAAAGATAATCTCATCGCAACGAAGCGGCGGCGCGCGGGGCATATGATGGCCTTGCTCTTCCCGAGTGTTCTTGCCTCGTTTTGAAGCTCTCTTAACAACCTGAAGCCGACGCCGTAAGGCGCACGCGTGTGCCGGGCCGCTCTGTGCCCGCGGCCGCCGCGCGCCGAGAACCGACCCCTGTGGATGGAGGAATAATTTCGATGTTAAGGATGGGACGTTCCCCTAAAGCCGAGTCCAACGAACCCGCGGCCGCGCAGGCCCCGTCTGCCCCGACGCAGCCGCTGCCGCCCCCGCCCGCGCAAGCTTATCCATATCAACCGCAGCCCGCGGCGGGCGGCTCCGAGCAGCCCGCGCGCACCGCGCCGACGCCCGCGGCCGCGACGCCTTCCGCGCCGCGCGCGGTCACGGAGTCGGAGGCGCTCGCGCGCGACCTGCGCGAGGGCGTGGTCAGCGGCTTCGTCGGCGCGGGCACGTCCGTCACGGGCGACGCGGAGTTCAAAGGCATGCTCCGCATCGACGGCCGCTTCACGGGGCGCGTGCGCTCCGAGAAGGGCTCGCTCATCGTGAGCGCGGGCGGCGTGGTCGAGGCGAACATCGAGGTCGCCTCCGCCAAGATCAACGGCACCGTCAGGGGCGACATCACCGCGACGGGGCGCGTCGAGTTCGGCCGCTCAGCGCGCGTCTACGGCAACATCCAGACGCCCGCGCTCGTCATCGAAGACGGGGCCATCTTCGAGGGCGGTTGCCGCATGCAGACGCAGCCCAAGCCCGAGGCCGCCGTGACGCCGAAGGCCGAAGCGACCAAGGCCGAAGCGACCCGCCCCGCCACCGCCGCGACACAGCCCAAGCCGCCCGCGGCCAAGCCCGCGCAGACGCCCGCGCCCGCGGGCAACGGGGCCGCCCGCGCCGCCGCCGTCACTCCCACGACTTCCCCCGAGCCGACCGCCTGACCCGCGGACGGGCGCGGCGGGGCCCGACCCCGAAACACCCCGCCGCGACCGACGGCCGAAGGGAAGAAAACAAGTAGACAGTAGACAGTAGTCAGTAGCCAGTAGAAAGACACGGTCTCCTACTGGCTACTGACTACTGTCTACTGTCTACTTGTTTTTATGCGACCAGCATGCGGAGGCCGGCGAGCCCCTGGGAGTTGGCTTCTTTCAGAGACTCGGGCGAGGCTTCGGAGAGGAGGCGGCCGATGGCCGCGGCGTTGACCGCCTTGGAGAAGAGGTAGCCCTGGCCGTAGTCGCAGGAGAGCGCGCGGAGCTGCGCGAGCTGCGCCTCGGTCTCGACGCCCTCCGCGACGACGCGCATCCCGAGGTTGCGCGCGAGCAAAAGAATCGTGCGGACGATCTCGCCGTTCTCGCCCTCACCGCCCATGCGGCTGATGAAGGTGCGGTCAACCTTGAGCGTCGTCGAGGGGAAGTGGTGCAGGTAGCTTAAAGAGGAGTAGCCCGTCCCGAAGTCGTCGATGCTCGACTCGACGCCGAGCGCGCGCAACTGCCGCAGCATCTCGATGGTCTTCTCAATGTTCTCCATCACGACCGACTCGGTGATCTCCAGCTTCAGGCTCCCGGGCTTGAGGCCCGTCGTCTCAAGCGCCTCCCTGATCTGCTCGCACAGCTCGGGGTTGGCGAACTGGCGGCCCGAGAGGTTGACGCTGACGTACATCTCGGCGGCGCGCGGGAACTGCGCCTGCCACTCGCGCATCTGGCGGCAAGCCTCTTCGAGCGCCCAGCGGCCGACCGGGATGATGAGCCCCGTCTCCTCCGCCACGGGGATGAACTCGGCCGGCGAGATGAAGCCGTGGACGGGGTGGCGCCAGCGCAAAAGCGCCTCGAAGCCCTGCACCACGCCCGTCTCAAGCGCGACGATGGGCTGGTAGTAGACGGTAAACTCGCGGCGGTCGAGCGCGCGCCGCAGGTCAGTCTCCAGGTGCAGGAGGTTGACGGCGCGCGTGTGCATCTCCTTGTCGAAGATTTCGTAGCGCGACTTGCCCAGGGACTTCGCGCGGTACATGGCCGTGTCGGCGTCGCGGAGGATGTCGTCGGGGCGCTCGTAGCCGGTGGTCGAGGGCGCGATCCCGATGCTCGCCGTCGTGAAGACCTCGTGGCCGCCGAGGTTGAACGGCAGCGCCAGCTCCTTCTGGATGCGCTGCGCGATTGAGGTGACCTCGTGCGTGTCCGTCACGCCTTCGAGCAGGATGGTGAACTCGTCGCCGCCGAGGCGGGCGACCGTGTCGCCGGGGCGCAGGCAGGTCTCCAGGCGTCGGGCGATGCCGACGAGGAGCTGGTCGCCGATGGCGTGGCCCAGGCTGTCGTTGATGACCTTGAAGCGGTCGAGGTCGAGGAAGAGCACGGCGAAGTGGTCTGCGCCGAGCCGTTTGTGGCGCGCGAGCGCGAGCTTGAGGCGGTCGATGAAGAGCGCGCGGTTCGAGAGCCCCGTCAGCGCGTCGTGGAAGGCGTCGTGCAGGAGCTGGCGCTCGGCCTGCTTGCGGTCTGTGATGTCCTGCACCTGGAAGATGAGGCGCGAGCCGGCGCTCGGGCCGCCGCCGACGCGCGAGATGCTCAGGTAAATCCAGACGACGTGGCCGTCCTTGTGGATGTAGCGCTTCTCAGTCTGGCAGGTCGGGAGCCGCCCTTCGAGCATCTGGCCCACGTGCGAGCTGACCGACGCCAGCTCGTCCGGGTGCGTGATCTGCTGGAAGGTCATCCCGAGCAGCTCGTCCTCGGCGTACCCGAGGATGTCACACAAGCTGCGGTTGACCTGGAGCCAGCGCCCCTCCGACGAGACGAGCGCCATGCCGATGGCCGCGTAGTCGAAGGCCGAGCGGAAGCGCTCCTCGCTCTCCTTGAGCGCGGCGACGTGGCGCTCGACCGTCTCGATGTTCTTGAGGTAGGTCTGGTAGGTCAGGTAGACGATGGCGATCATCGGCGTGGCGACGACGAAGGCGGTGAAGCCCGCGACGCCGACGAGCTTGACGATGATCCCGGCGGCCGCCGCGCCGACGAAGTAGGTGATCGAAGTCCAGAGGTAGTGCCTGCGCCACGTCACCCAGAGCCCCTGCCCCGTCTTGAGCGCCATCCCGGCGGCGACGAGCGAGGAGTTGACCGCGTACTGCACGACCGCCATCACGCAGACGGCCGTCACGAAGACGGCCGTCTCGCCCGCCGCGAGCCGCTCGACGGGGCCGAAGCAGAGCCGCAGCACGCAGACCGTCACGAAGGTCGAGAGCGCGGTGACGGCCATGTTCGCGAGGTAGGTGGCGGGGCGGCGCGACAGCCGCAGCGTCGTGCCGAAGCCGTCGAGCGCCGCGAGCAGCACGGCCGCCTCGCCGCCGCAGAGCAGCACGGCGAGCAGGACGAACGTGTCGGAGACGGAGACGTGCGAGCTGAGGCGCGGAATCTTGACCGTGATGCGCGAGCCGACGCAGAGTGTGAGGGCGCAGAGCAGCAGGAAGTGGAGGTCTAACTGCGCGACCGGCAGACGCCAGAGCGCGTAGGCGAGCGCCGCGCCCCCCGCGGCGATCAGCAGTCGGAAGTAGGTCTGCGTGTGGCGGTGCGGCTGTGTCTCTGGGGACTCCATCGAACACCCTCTTTCCCGGTGAGCGCTCCCGGGATACAGGGTGAGGCTCGTGTTTGCGTCTGAGGCCCGCGCGGCGCGTGTGAGCGGGGGCAAGTAGCGCGGCGCGGCCCCGTTTCCCGAAGCCCACTGCGTGCATGAGGCTCTCCGTCTGCACGGGGGTTGACGCGACGCAGTCGAACGCACCCCCACGACTTTAGCAACGGGCGTGCCCGGGCGCTCCCCTCCTCGAACCTTCGTTTTTGCCGGGAAACTCGTTTTGAGCGATGGCGGTCGGTCAGGCGACCGGTCAGGCTGAAGAGCCCGCGCCGGTCAGTTTGAGACGATTTCAGTCTCTGGATTTGAGGACGGCGCCGCCCGTACTTACTTTGGGTAGGGGCAGAGTATAAGATGTCCGCATGGACTCAGCCCTCCCCCTTCTCGGCCTCGGCTTCGTGCTCGGGCTCAAGCACGCGACCGAGGCCGACCATCTGGTGGCCGTCTCGACCGTCGTCAGCGAGCACCGCTCTGTGTGGCGCTCGGCCGCGGTCGGGGCGCTGTGGGGGCTCGGGCACACCGCGTCGCTCTTCGTCGCGGGCGCGGCGCTGATCGCTCTGCGCGTGCGGATACCCGAAGGCGTCGCGGCGGGGCTCGAACTCGCGGTCGCGCTGATGATCGTGCTGCTCGGCACGCGCATCCTCTACCTGGTGCTGCGCGGCCGGCGCGACGTGCACGTCCACGCGCACACGCACGGCGGGCGGACGCACACGCACCTGCACTTCCACGGGCGCGGCGACGCGCACGGGGCGGCGGACGCGCACGCGGTCTCGCACGCGTGGCACAAGGGCCTCTGGGGCTGGCGGCCCGTCGCGGTCGGCGCGGTGCACGGGCTGGCGGGGTCGGCCGCGCTGACCCTGTTCGTGCTGGGCGAGGTGGTTATGCGCGGCGGGTCGAGGCTCGTCGGGTTCGCCTACCTGCTCGTCTTCGGCGTGGGCTCTATCGGCGGGATGCTTTTGATGAGCACGCTCGTCGGCCTGCCCTTCGTCCTCACGGCCCGACGCTTCCGGCGCGTGGACACGCCCGTCCGCCTGCTCGCGGGGACGGCCAGCGTCCTGTTCGGCCTCTACTATGCGTGGCAGACCGCCGGCGGACGGTGAGGCGTTCGGACCCTCCGGAAAACCTTGACACAGGCGCGCCCCGTGGATAGGCTGCGCCTGTTTCTCATTACTCGCTCTGGGCATACCTCGGGCCGCATTTACCGGAGAACTTCACATGAGGAAGACTTTACGTTGGCTCCTAGCTCTCATTTGCGCGAGCGTGTTCCTCTACATCACCTCCCGCACGGTCACCCGGTATCTCACCACGTCCACGTTCATGAGCCAGTACGTCACGCAGACCGAGAGAGTGCTGATCCCCGGCAAGCCCTACAACGACCTGACGGACGGCGGCATACAGGCCCGGCTCACGCTCTCGACGAACTTGTTTCAGGTGACGCTGCTCATCACGGCCGCCGTGGCCGGGCTCCTCATCGCGAAGGACGGTGAGGCGGGCTTCGTGCTCACCGGGGCCCCGGAACTTATCATGTTCCTTTGCACGGGGCTGCTGCTCCTTTTGTCGTTCGTCTCCCACGCGCTGTACCTGAACGAAATCTCCTACCTCTACGCGCTTGCGGGCGAGCACCCGGAGTTGGGGCGCATCCCCGACGTGTCTAACGAAAACATCAACTTCCTCTTCAACTACCAGCTCCTCTACTTCGTCGCCGGCGCGGCGCTCGCCCTGATGACGTTCTTCAGCGCGCACCAGCTCAAAGGAGGCGGGAGATGAAAAAAAGTCTGGCCCTCGTCTTCACACTCACCCTCCTCCTGTCCGCGCCGCCGGCCGCCGATTCGCAGGGCGGCTCGCCCCGTTACAAGCGTGTGCCGCCGCGCCCCCCTAGGACTTCTCCGCGCAGGACGGCTTCTCCGCGCGTGAGGACGCCGATGGAGTTGTACGGGGAAGAGATCATGCGGGAGCGCCCCGAGGTTTCGTCCGACACTATCTACGACGATATGGAGGTGATCGAATACGCGCTGCCGGGCATCAAGCACGTCTTCGGTCGGAGGGGGCAGGGCGGGATCACGGCCCAAGCCTACACGCTGGCGGGCTGGAAACAGCTACGCGTCGGCAGGCTGCGCCCGGACGAGAGGCTGACCATCGAACTACTCACCAGTTACGTCACGCGGCTCGGCACGCTCGTCATCCGTTCGACGCCCGCGGGGGCCAAGATTGAGCTGGACGGCACCCCCTCCGGCATCACGGAGAATATCCTCTACCCCTCGCCGGGCAACTACCGCGTGCGCCTCTCACTGGAAGGCTTCGAGCCCGTGGAGGAGGTGTGTTCGGTGGCGGAGGGGCAGATGACGGAGGTGAATAAAAAACTGAAGCCGCGCCCGAAGCCGTCCCCGCGGAGGAAAACCCGCCCCTGACGGCGACGAGCCCCCGCACCGCGGCGCGTCCGTCACTCAGTGCCGCCCCCTCCGAGCGCCGCGGCCCAAAGTAAAAAAACCTCTCCTCAAACCCTCAACCCGTGTGCTAGGATGATTTTGGGCGTTCTGTGCCCGCGCGGGTTCTCCGCACTTGCCGCCGACTCACATCACATCAGCAATCTGGACAGGGCATTTAAAGAAGCCGTCAGATTGCTCGCCCCGTGCCCGTCACGCTGACCGAAGACCAGACCGCCGCACCGCGTCGCGGCAGACCTAAACGGCTTTTGCCCGGCAATTTAAGGAGAGCGGCCCCGGCCACCTTCTGGCACCCTGTTTGACTCCCCGGGGCGGCAGCCGCGCCGCCCCGCCCGGCTACAGACAAAGTTCCCCCCTCTCTCAGAACAGACGGGTATCTCTCTTTACAGTCATGACCATAGAGATCAACGAAGGGCAGCGTTTCCCACAGCAGTTCGTCAACGCGGTCGTCGTCCTGGGCGGCGTCGCACTGCTCGCGGCCGTCTTCTGGCTGCCGTTCGGGCAGCTCGGCTTCCCCGTCCTGCTGCTGGCGCTCCTGGCCGTGCAGGTCTCGGCGCGCTTCGACTCGCGCCCGGCGGACGGCTGGCACTTCCCCTTCGCCGAAGGGTTCGCCCTGCTCTCGATGCTGCTCTTCGAGGGCGAGGTCGGCGTCATCCTCGCGGCGCTGGTCGCGTTCTGCTGCGCGCTGCCGGGCGGGCGCGGCTGGTGGGCGGTCGGCTTCCGCGCGGGCACGGCGGCGGTCGCGGCCACGCTCGCCGCCTGGACGTTGAGGCTGACGGCCGGGCCGCTGGGCGAGCTGACCGCGGGCGGGTTCGCCCCTTCCATGCTGAACGGGGCGTGCGCGGCGGTGCTCGTGCTCTCCTTCGTCAACGCGGGCGTGGCGGCCTTCGGCGGCTCGTACCGCATGAACCTCTCGGCGTGGAAGGACGGCGCGCGCCTCTTCTTCTGGCAGGTGGTCGGGAACGCCGCGGCGCTGGCGGCGGCCGCGGCCTGCGCCCTCGGCGTGCGCTTCGCGGGGGTGGAGATTTCGGTCGCGGCCGGCGCGCTCGCGTGCCTCGTGGCGACGGCGCTGCGCGCGAAGCTGAGCGCCGGGCGCGAGGCCCCCGCGCCGGAGACCTCGCAGCACAAGCTGCCCGAGGCCGACCGCTTCCGCTCGGCCTTCGACTACGCGGCCATCGGCATGGCGCTCGTCTCGACCGAGGGGCGCTGGCTCCAGGTCAACCGCTCCTTGTGCCACATCCTCGGGTACGCCGAGGACGAGCTGCTGCTGACGGACTTCCTCTCCGTCACGCACCCCGACGACCTGCCGACCGCGCTCTCGAACATCGGCCAACTGCTCAAGGGCAAGGTGGCGGCTTCGCAGATGGAGAAGCGCTACATCCACAAGTCGGGGCACGAGGTCTGGGTGCACTGGAGCGTCTCGCTCGTGCGCGACCAGTACTCGAAGAGCGTCCACCTCATCTTCCAGATTCAGGACATCACCGACCGCAAGCTGGCCGAGCAGCAGCTCCACCACGACGCCTTCCACGACGCGCTGACGGGGCTCCCGAACCGCGCGCTCTTCATGGATCACCTCAAGCTCGCCATCGCCCGCTCGCGCCGCAACGCCACGACGAAGTTCGCCGTCCTCTACCTCGACCTCGACCGCTTCAAGGTCATCAACGACTCGCTCGGGCACACCATCGGCGACCAGCTCCTCGTCGGCATCGCCGACCGCCTGAAGAAGAACCTCCGGCCCGGCGACACCGTGGCCCGACTCGGCGGCGACGAGTTCACCGTGCTCGTCGAGGACATCACCGACGAGACCGAGTCCGTGCAGGTCGCCGAGCGCGTGCAGAAGGAGCTGTCGGTCCCCTTCACCCTCAGCGGCCGCGAGGTCTTCACGACCGTCAGCATGGGCATCGCGCCCTCGGCTACCGGCTACGAGCGCGCCGAGGACATCCTGCGCGACGCCGACACCGCCATGTACCGCGCGAAGTCTATGGGCAAAGCGCGCTACGAAATCTTCGACAAGGCGATGCACGCGCGCGCCATCAACCTCTTGCAGATGGAGACCGACATGCGGCGCGCGCTGGAGCGCGAGGAGTTCATCCTCCACTACCAGCCCATCGTCGCGCTCGAAAACTTCCAGTTGCGCGGCTTCGAGGCTCTGGTGCGCTGGCAGCACCCGGAGCGCGGCTTCATCTCGCCGATGGACTTCATCCCGGTGGCCGAGGAGACGGGCATGATCGTCCCGCTCGGCGAGTGGGTCATGCGCGAGGCGTGCCGGCAGATGCACCAGTGGCAGAAGTGCTTCCCCCTCCAGGAGCCGCTCTTCGTCACGGTCAACCTCTCCTCCAAGCAGTTCACGCAGGCGACGCTCATCTCGACCTTCGCCATGATCCTCCAGGAGACGGGCGTCAAGCCGCAGTCGGTGAAGCTCGAGATCACCGAGTCGGTCGTCATGGAGAACGTGGACACGGCGACCGAGATGCTGCGCCAGCTCCGCGGCCTCGGCGTCAAGCTCGCCATCGACGACTTCGGGACGGGCTACTCCTCCCTGAGCTACCTGCACCGCTTCCCCATCGACACCCTGAAGATCGACCGCTCCTTCGTCACGCGCATGTCGGAGAACAACGAGAACGTCGAGATCGTCCGCACCATCGTCGTGCTCGCGCAGAACTTAGGGATGGACGTGGTGGCCGAGGGCGTCGAGACGAACGAGCAGTTGGTGATCCTACAGAAGCTCGGGTGCGAGAACGGGCAGGGCTACTTCTTCTCGAAGCCGGTCAACGCCGACGGCGCCGAGAAGATCATCGCCGAGACCTACGGCGCGCTCACCTCCCCGGCGCGCGCCCTCAACCCGCAGACGCAAGGCAAGCGCGTCTTCGTCGCATAGCGGCTTTAACAGTACCGCGAGCGGTAGCGAGCGGGTGCGGGTTACTCCATAGGTTCGTAGGGAGTAACCCGCACCCGCTCGCTACCGCTCGCGGTACTGTTTCGGCTCGATGACGACCGTCTCGCCGGCGACGCCGCGCGCGCGCAGTTCGGAGGCGAGGCGCGCGGCCTCCTCGCGCGTCGGGTAGAGGCCGCTGCGCACCTGGAAGCGGAGCCGCGTCGCGTCCGGCGCCTCGACCACGCGCGCCTCGAACCCCGCCGCCCTCATCCGCGACACCTGCTCGTTCGCCTGCGACAGTTCGGCAAACGCCCCGACCTGCACGGAGTATGAACCTGACTCGTCCCTCACCTCGACCGTCGCGGCGGGAGTCGGCGAATGCTTCAAAGGTGAGGCGGCCGCGCGCGCGACTTCCGGCGTCGCCGCCGGCCGGCTCTGGTTCGTCGCCTCGTTCCTGAACGCCTCGTCCTCGGACGCGCCGCGCCTGCTCGCCCAACTGAAGAAGAGCAGGACGGCCGCGGCCATCAGAAGCAGCCACACCGGCGCGAGCCTGAGCACGCGCCTCCCGACCGCATAGCTGTCGTACTCGCGCGCCCGCCGCGCGGGCCTACCGCCGCCCAAGCTCTGGCCGCACGCAGGGCACACAGTCCCGTCGATGTTCTTCTCTCCGCAGTGAGGACAGGTCAGCTTCATAGAGTTCACACGTCGGGGTAACGCGGCGGAGGCTCAACTGTGAGGGTGAGCAGCGCCGCTGTCGCGGGGCGGGTTGTCGAAAGGCGTAAGGCTAAACGCGGGGTGCGGCCTACGCCTGAGAGTTTAAGGTATCAGAACTATCTTGCCGTAAGCGCCGGGCTTCAAGACCTCTTCGTGCGCGCGCGCGGCCTCCGAGAGCGGCAGCTCGCGCCCGACCACGGGGCTGAGCGTCCCGGCTTCGAGCCCCGCGCCGAGCGCCGCGTGGATGCTCGCCGTCTCCTGCGGCGTGATGTTGAAGAGCGTCATACCCAATATCGTAGCGTCGCGCGTCATCGCCTGCCGCGGGTTGATCTCGACCGTGCCGCGCGAGCCGATGACGACCACGCGCCCGCCCTTCGCCAGCACGCCGAGGTCTTTGTCGAGGTTGACGTTCGCCAGCATCTCAAGAATCACGTCCGCGCCGCGCCCGCCCGTCAGACGCCCGAGCCGTTCGAGGTAGTCCGGCGCGCGGTGGTCGAGCACCTCGTGCGCCCCCTGCTCGGACGCGAGCCTGCGCCCCTCCTCCGTCCCGGCCGTGCCCAGGACGCGCAAGCCCGCCGCGCGCGCGAGCTGCACGGCCGCCGTGCCGACGCCGCCGCTCGCCCCGTGCACGAAGACCGTCTCGCCCGGCCGTGCCTTCGCGCGCTGGAAGAGGGCGCGGTAGGCGGTCGCGTAAGGGGTGTTCACGCCCGCGCCCTGCGCGAACGTGACGCGCTCGGGCAGGGGGTGGCACTGCGACTCTTCGCACAGAGTCAGCTCGGCGTAAGTGCCGGTCAGGCTCCCCGCCGTGTAGACCCTCTGCCCCGCGGTGAAGCGTGTGACGCCGTCGCCGACGGCCTCGACCTCGCCCGCCGCGTCGAGCCCCGGCGTGTAAGGCAGCGCGGGCTTCACGGCGTGCACCCCGCTCCTGATGTACGTGTCCACGGGGTTCACGCCCGCCGCCCTGAGCCGCACGAGCACCTGCCCCGCCGAAGGCGACGGCTCCGGCACGTCCTCCAACTTCAACACGTCAGGCCCGCCGAACTCATGAATCCTTATCGCCTTCATCGTCGCCCCCTCACTCGCCCTTGAATGCCTCCGCGTAGTCGCGCGCGAACTGGTCGAAGGTCGTGAGCTCTTTGCGGCCGACGCGGCGCACGTCGTCGGTCACGGCGGCGGCCGCGCCGGAGGCGAAGAGTTCGTTGAGCCGTTCGAGCGCGGAGACGAGCCACTCGGGCAGCCCCGCGCCGACCGCGCCCGCGCGGAACTGTTCGGGCGAGACGGGGACGTAGTCGATGGTTCGGCCGGTCGCCTCCGAGAGCTTCGCCGCGATGTCGTGATAGGACAAAGCCTCGGGGCCGGTCAGCGTGTAGGTCTGATCCTCGTGCCCGTCTTCGGTCAGCGCGCGCGCGGCGACCGCGGCGATGTCGCGCGCGTCGATGAAGCTGGCGCGCGCGTTGCCCAAAGGCTGGTAGATGTGGCCCGTCGCGGCGATCTGCCGCGCCTGCCCGAGCAGGTTCTGCATGAAGAAGTTCGGCCTCAGCATCGTCCACCTCAGCCCCGAGGTCTTCAGGAGATTCTCCGACTGCCCGTGCCACTTGCCGAAGCCTTCGGGCGCGTCGGCGTCCGCGCCGATGGCCGAGAGCTTGACGACGTGGCGGACGCCCGCTTCGGCCGCGGCCACGACGAACTCACGGTGGTGTTTGACCGTGTCGGGCGTCGGCGGCGTCAGGAGCAGCGCGCGCTCGACGCCTTCGAGCGCCGCGCCGAGGGTCTCGGGCCTCTCGAAGTCGCCCGCGACCGCCTCGAAGCCCGCCTCGCGGATGAAGTCCGCGCGCGCGGGGTCGCGCACGAGCGCGCGCACGCCCTCCGCGCCGAGCCTGCGCAGTTCCGCTATGACCTCGCGTCCGGTCGTCCCCGTCGCTCCCGTGATGAGAATCATCGTGCCTCCGACGTTAACGGAAAAGAGAAGAGGCTAGTCAGGAACCACCTCCTAACTAGCCTCCGACCTCTGGCCCCCGCCCCCTAGCCGATGAGCGGCGCGCCGTCGTAGACGACCGACCAGCCGTTCTTACGGCTCGTGGCGAGGCTGCGCGCGTACCACCTGCGCGCCTCCTCCTCGGTCTCGTAGCGGCGCAGGGACGGAAGGTTCTGGCGCGGGTCGTAGCGGACGAGCTGGCCGCCGTCGGGCGCGGCCTTCAGAGAGAGCAGCGCCAGCATGTCGTTCTTCTGGAGGACGGCCGTGCGGACGACCGTCGCGTCGTCCTCCTCGCCGTCCTCTTCCTCCTCCTCGTCGTCGAACTCGTACTCTTCCTCCTCTTCGAGGAACTCGGCCGGCTCGTTGTCGGCCTCGTCGTCAACGTCGATCATCTCGTCAAAAAAGTCGTTGTGGTCTTTCATGGTGGAATCCTGTCTCTCCGAATACTTGTGTTTCCCGTGACGGATGAGGTTACCTGTGCAGCCCTTGTCCGAAAACGCGTGCGCGTATATTACACTTTCGCGGGCGGCGGACAAAGTTGCGGCGGGAGGTGTGGATGGACGGATTCGTGCTCTCGATTGACCAGGGGACGACGGGGACGACCGTACTCGTCTTCGACCAGGATTGCCGCGTGCGCGGCCGCGGCTACTCGGAGTTTACGCAGCACTACCCGCGCCCCGGCTGGGTCGAGCACGACGCGGAGGAAATCTGGCGCGTGAGCCTCGGGGCCGTGTCCGACGCGCTGAAAGCGTCGGGCGTCGAGGCGCGAGACTTGCGCGCCGTCGGCATCACGAACCAGCGCGAGACGGTCGTCGCGTGGGAGCGTGCCACCTCCCGCCCCGTAGCGCGCGCCGTCGTCTGGCAGGACAGGCGCACCGCCCGCCTGTGCGACGAGCTGAAGGCGCGCGGGCTGGAAGATTTGATACGCGCCAGGACGGGGCTGGTGCTCGACCCTTACTTCTCCGGCACGAAGCTGCGCTGGCTGCTCGACAACACGGAGGGCCTGCGCGGGCGCGCCGCGCGCGGCGAAGTCGCCTTCGGCACGGTTGACTCGTGGCTCGTCTGGAAGCTGACGGGCGGGCGGGCGCACGTCACAGACCCCTCGAACGCCTCGCGCACGCTGCTCTTCGACATCAACAGTCTCGCGTGGGACGACGAGCTGCTCGCGCTCTTCGACGTGCCGCGCGCCGCGCTCCCCGAAGTCCGGCCCTCGTCCTTCGTCTACGGCCACACAGACCCTTCGTCCTTCTTCGGCGCGCGCGTCCCCGTCGCGGGGCTCGCGGGCGACCAGCAGGCCGCGCTCTTCGGGCAGGGCTGCTTCGAGCCGGGCGCGGCGAAGAACACGTACGGCACGGGCTCCTTCCTTCTGATGAACACGGGGGCCGAACCGGTCGCAAGCCGCGCGGGGCTTCTGACGACGGTCGCTTGGCAGTTGGAGGGCGAGGCGGCGGAGTACGCGCTCGAAGGCTCGATCTTCGTCACGGGCGCGGCCGTGCAGTGGCTCCGCGACGGGCTCGGAATTATTAAGAGCGCGGACGAGACGGAGGCGCTCGCGCGCTCGCTCGACTCGAACGAGGGCGTCTACTTCGTCCCCGCCCTGGCGGGCATGGGCGCGCCGCACTGGGACGCCTACGCGCGCGGCTGCGTGGTCGGCCTGACGCGCGGCACGACCCGCGCGCATCTGGCGCGCGCGGCGCTTGAGGCCATGTGCTACCAGACGCGCGACGTGGCCGCGGCGATGGGGCGCGACTCCGGCGTCTCGCTCAAAGACTTGCGCGTTGACGGCGGCGCGGTCTGCAACGGGTTCCTCATGCAGTTCCAGGCGGACATCCTCGGCGTCCCCGTGGGGGTGCCCGAAGTCACGGAGACGACGGCCGCGGGCGCGGCCTACCTCGCCGGCCTCGCCGCCGGCCTCTGGCAAGACCGCCGGGAGATCGCCGAGCGCCTCCGCATCGCGCGCCGCTACGAGCCCCAGATGCCGGAGGCCGAGCGCGAACGCCTCCACCGCCGCTGGCTCCGCGCCGTCGAACGCGCCAAAGACTGGGAACGTGAAGACGAAGGGGAGGATTAATGCCCGGCATCACCCGCGCCCCCACACAACGAACATGAGAGGCACCGTGATGGGGCGTCGGGTGCATGCCGTTGTTAGGCTGCGCCTCCGGTTACTTAACTTTCAATGACCCTGACCACAGCCCTATCCAAAGGAAGACCCAACCAATCAAAATTAAGATAAAACTAGAAGC